>Ga0302226_10002266_pt1 | contig 13804 bp, 12 predicted proteins | sample II_Palsa_E3_3_FD_193524 | JGI IMG/M metagenome (GOLD analysis project Ga0302226, IMG submission 193524) | Peat permafrost microbial communities from Stordalen Mire near Abisko, Sweden - II_Palsa_E3_3 | ecosystem: Environmental > Terrestrial > Soil > Palsa > Peat permafrost | place: Sweden...
AGGCAGCACCTGCGCTTCGCGCGCGGCGTACATCACCCGGCGCGCGACATCGGCTTCGCGGATCGCGCGCCGCGCATGCAGACTGACAGACGTGGTGAGCACCGCGCTCACACGAAGCTCCGCTGCCATGCCGAGCAGCACCGCGTTGATGCCGCTCGTATCGGCCTCGGTCAATTCGGTCACGTTGCCGATGCCCATCATGATGCCGATATCCGGGTAGCGTTCGCGCAACCGGACATAGCGTGCAATCGATGCGGCGAGACCGAACGGAATCGGATCGAGAATGGGGTCGGCGAGAAACGCGCGGCCGCGTGCGGCGAGCAGCTCGATCGCGGCATCGAGCGAGGCCGGGTCCGCCGGTTCGCGGGCGACGAGGATCGGCGTGGACGGCACCTCGTCAGCAATCCAAAGCGTATCGAGGTTCAGGCTCATCAGATAATCCGCGCCCGCGCGGCCGCCACGCAGCAGTTCGTCGCTGAGCATCGAATCGACGCTCACGCGATACCCCTGAGCTTTAAGCGAGCGTACGGCGTCTTCGAGATGCGGAAACGGCGTTTCGGGCAGGCAACCGATGTCGATCACATCGGCACCCTGCGCGACATAGTCGCGCGCACGCGCGGCGATGCCATCCAGATCGAGCCGCGGCGCATCGACGATCTCGGCAAAGATCTCGGTCTCGTAACGCGTCAGATCGAACGGTTGCGCCTCGCGGCCGAAGAATTGCGGCAAATCCTTGACCTCTTCCGGACCGCGTTCGAAACGCACGCCGTAGTGCTCGGTCAGCGCGGCGAGGTCGCCACGGCAACGCCCGGGCACGATGACCCGCTGCGCCTCGAGCGGGACGGGAATCCGGCGGCGAATCAGGTCGGCCGTCATGAGTGCTGCGACCTGCAGGCCGATTTCGCGAATCTCCCAACTGAACGGCGTCGGCGCCATGCTTTCGAGCGTGTGAATCAGGCTCTTTTCCGCGAGCCGGCCAGTCAGGAAGACGATGTGGTCCATGTCAGTACACGCCGGGCAGCGACCGCAGGGAGCTTGGGGGTCGTTTCATACATTTATGATCGACAAGCGTTCGCCGAGCGCCGCTTTCAGTTCATCCAGCGAGCGCACGAGTGTCGTGTATTCGAAGCGCGACAGGCGCTCAACGTTGTCGAGTTCGATCGCCCGCGGACGCAGTTCGACCCATTCGTTCGGGCTTTGCGTCACCACGGTCGGCTCCGTGTCGCATGCAAAGACAATGCCCGGAATGCACTGCTTGCCCGCCTGCGCGTACATATTGGTCGGCAGCGTGTCGGAGATGCCGAACGCGCATTTGGCCACCGTGTTGCTGGTGGCCGGCGCGATCACGACCGTGTGGTACATGCCGTGATACAGCATGCCGACCGGCACGCCGCTCGCGCTATTGTCGCGAAACACGCGGAACTGCTTGCGCAGCTTCGGCAGGGGCCAGCCATAGAGCGGCAAGACTTCCTCCGCGGCTGCGGAAAGGAAGAGATCGACGCGCGGCAATTCGATCGCGAGCGCGATCGACTCGTCGAGCATATGGCCGGAGCCGGTTACGCACCACGCGAAGCGCGCATCGGGCTTGAACTCAGCGAGATGACGAGCGGGTGCCTGGGTCATGCGTCGGCGGTGGGCGGCGATTCTTTGGAGAGCGAATCGTTCGGCGACATCTCGTCGGGCGGAACTCCGTCTATAAGCTCGCTGTCGAGTGCCGAACCGTCGTGCGACAGACGGATATAAAGCCGGCGCATCTTCCGGTACAGCGTGTTGCGGCTGATACCGAGCGCCTTGGCGACGTTGCTGACGTTCCAACGGTGCTCGTCGAGCAGGGTCAGAACGGTGCCGCGCTCGTTCAGCTGGATGGCGTTGAGCGCGGAGAGATCCACTTCGTCGGCCGGATGCGGGTCGACGTCCGACGGCGCCGCGCGCGGAGCTGCCACCAGCCCGTATTCCGACACACGTTGGGTGATTTCGACAGGCAGGTCATCGCAGCGGATCGGTTGTCCGTCGCAAAGCGCGATGGCCATCTGCAACACGTGACGCAACTGGCGGATATTGCCGGGCCACGCATAGGTCAGCAACGCGTGCTCGGCTTCCGGGGTCAACTCGGGCGGATCGTTGTTCGTTTCGTTTTCGAGCAGATGATGGATCAGCGCGAGCTTGTCGACCCGTTCGCTGAGCGGCGGCAGATTCAGCTCAACACCCTTGAGCCGGTAATACAGATCCTCGCGGAACTGTCCGCCATGCACGAGTTCGAGCAGGTTGCGGTGACTGGCGCTGATAAGCTGAAAATCGACCTTGATGGTCGTTTCGCCGCCGAGCGGCGTAACCTCGTGTTCCTCGATCACGCGCAGCAGCCGCGCCTGCAACGTGAGCGGCATGTCGCCGATTTCATCGAGAAAGAGCGTGCCGCCATTGGCCTGCACGATCTTGCCACGCCGTCCTTCGCGCTGCGCGCCGGTAAACGCGCCCGCCCGATAGCCGAACAGTTCGCTTTCAATCAGATTTTCGGGCAGCGACGCGCAATTCACCGGCACGAACGGACCGGATGCGTGCGGGCTGATGCTATGCAGTGCTTGTGCGAAGACTTCCTTGCCGGTACCCGTTTGCCCTCTGAGGATGATTGGAATCTTGCGCTGGACCACGCGCGCCGCGAGCTGGATTTGCGAGGCCATGCGCGGGTCGCCGAATTCGAGGTGCGCGATCTGGTCGAGCCGGGCCGGCGCCGGCCGCTTCTCAGGGGCGCTGGCGCGGGTGGGGGGCGCTGTTACCGCCACTCGCATGCCACGTTCTGCGCTGTTTTGCGGCGTCTGCGCGACGAGAAAGAAGCGGTTGGTCGCGTTAGCGCTGTACACGGTGACCGGATGGAACGACCCGCGGATGCTGCGCGCGATCATGTCCTCGAGCGAGGCATTGAACGCTTCCTCGATGCGCCGGCCGCGCAATTCGCGGAGTGTGCGAAAGCCGAGCTGGAAGAGGGCGCTTCGGTTCGCGGCGAGCACGGTGCTGTCGTCCGCCACCGCCAGTTTGCCACCGTGCAGCGTACCGACGAATTCCGGGCGGCTGTGGAAATGGATCATGTTCGCGTGCCGGTAGCGCGCATCCAGCAGACGGTTTTCGATCATCTGCCGCGACATGCCGACCAGCACCAGAGAATGCTGCTGCAGCAGCTTCGAGCGGCTCGTCACATCCAGCACGCCGGCAATCTCGCCGCTGTCGTCGAAAATGGGCGCGGCCGAGCAGGTGAGCGACGTATAGCGCGGATAGAAATGCTCGTGCTGGCAGACGGCGATGCAGTCGCGTTCGGCGAGGCACGTGCCCATGCCGTTCGTGCCGGCCTCGCGTTCGCTCCACACGGCGCCGACGCGAAAGCCGTCCGCGGCGACGGCTTCGGCGAAAGGCACCGACGAAACCTGATGGACGATCATGCCACCCGCATCGACCAGCACCACCGCAAGTTCGGGATCGGCCAGTTGCTGGTACAGCGTGGTCATTTCGAGCTTCGAGCAGGCGATCAGGTCGCCCATTGCCTCGCGGCGCGAACTTAGTTCGTAGTCCGTCAGGACAGGGGGCGCGACAAAACGGGAAGGGTCGAGCCGGAATTCATTCATGCAGCGCGCCCATGATTGAGCGACGGGGTCGCTCGTTGGGCGCGTTGCCAATTGATGATTGACGACGTTCAGAACTTCACGGACGTGCATAGTGCTGTCAGTGAGCAACGACATGGGGTTTGTCTCCGTTGCGTCAATTCGTCCGCGCCGGCTCACATTGCGTTGCTTGCTCTCTGCCTCGCCATGCGCGTACGAGTGCCGCTTTTATCGATACCGTCTTCCCCTCGCGCTACGGTTCTGGGCCCATATGCGCACCGAGTGATTCGTCCTTATACCAAGCATTGGCTTAAAACTCTACGCCGGATGTCGCTCCCATTCAATAGAAAGTCGCAATAACCCTGGATAGCGTGCGCGATTTTTGCTTTTCTCACCATCGTGCCCGGATGGCTCGCTCTGCTCGCCAACGGCGAGGAGCGTGTTGCAGGTTCGGCGCAGAGTGCTTCGCGTGCTGTCACACCTGTGCGGCTATGCGTTTACCCGAAGCGCGTTTTTCAGCCCGGTTTTCAGGCCGTTTGCTAACTCGTTTGCTGATTGTTTGCCGCGCTGCGGCGGAGTACACCATGGATCGTATCGATGCCGTTCGCCTTGCCAGTTTCTCCGCTGCCGGTGCCGCTGCCGCTGCCGGGATGCCGGGCACCACTGCGCCGTTCGACGCGCCCTCTACCGGCACGCTGTCCGGGCGGATGGACATCGTCTTCATCGAAAACTTTGTCGGCCAGACGATTATCGGTATCGACAGCAGCGAGCAACATGTCCCGCAGCCGGTACGGATGAATCTTGCAATCGGTGTTCCCGCGATTCGTGCGTGCACCACCGATCGCATCGAGGACACGATCAACTATGCGGCGGTACGGAGTGCGCTACATGCGCTCCTTGCGTCGCATGGCGTGCGTTTGCTCGAAGCGCTTGCCGAAGCGGTGGCGCGTCTCCTGATCACCGAGTTCGGCGCTCACTGGGTGCGCGTCGCGCTAGCCAAACCAGCCAAGTTCGACGACGTGGCAGCGGTCGGCGTGCAGATCGAGCGGCAGCGCAGCGATATGCCGCAAACGGCTGCGGGGGTCACAGGTTATGCGTTGCTTGGGGCGGGGCTGATTCCGGATTGAGCGCAAAAACGCGGCACGGTGCCGTTGCCGGCGCCGTGCGCGTGATTCAGCATTTAAAGCGGTCCCTCAAACGGGATCGACTACTTCGCCGCCGCCGTCTTGTCGCGTCCTAGCCCGCAGCGGCGGTAGGCGTCGGTCTGCAACGCGCGGAATTTCTTCGTCTGCGCTTTTGCCTGATCGACCCGAAACTCTGAACCGCCTTCGCCGCCCAAGGATGCGTACTTGGAGAACGTCGACTGATCGACGAACTCGTCGTAGGGCAACGCGGTGGCCATCTTGTCGATCACGCACGAGCATTTATAGACGTTGGCGAAATCGTGTCCGTTATCGTCCATGCATCCCAGCACGTATTCGACGCGGCCCTGCGTCGGATAGTCATAACCTCCCGCCGGGGCCGCCGCCATGGGCGCGTCGCCGTCCGCCCAGGCGAGCGGTACTGCGAGCGCGACGCAGGCACAGGCCACCAGCGCACGACATCGTATGGTCATCTCTTGCCTCAATGAGAGGGTCGCTTCGCAGCAAACGCCCGCGCAAGCGCGAACCCTTGCTGCTCCCACGCGAGCCGGTGCACCGTCAGTTCGGTGCAAACGGATGCGCGACGCTGCCCTTTTTCGCCACGACTTCCGCAGCGCTCGGTTCACCGGCAACGGCGCGCTTGATCGCCTCGCGCGTCGCCTGGTAGTTGAATTCCTGAATCTTCTTGTCGTCGTCCGCCTGCCAGTGAATAAAGACGCCAACGCACAGGAACAGATCGTCCGCCTCGTCCTGCGGGATCGTGCCATCCTCGACGCTGTCCGCGACAGCGAGCGCAACGGCATGCTGCGCGGGGCCGAACATCTGCACGGCCTGCTTGGCGCCCTTGATCGTCACCTTGTTGAACAGAATCGTGTTCGGCTTGGTGAGCAGGTTTGGCGCGACGACGGCAAGGAGCGACGTGAAGCCATCCTTATTATTGGTGAGCGCATTGCAGAATGCAGTTTCCGCCGCTGAACCTCGCGGTCCCATCAGCAAGTCGATATGTGCGACCTCGTTGCCGTCGCCGACGAGCGACTCTCCTATCAGGACGCGATTAATCTTGGCCATTCTGTTCCTCCAATGAGTGGAATAGTGACTTGACGACTGACTGACATGCTCCGGTGGCGATCCGGTTGTCCGATCGCCGACTGGCGTGTTGATGCGCAGTGGCACTAACTAACAGGATCCGTGCCAATACGCTGGTCGCCCGGCTGGCATGACCTGGGGCCGGCGCCGCTGGCGGATGCGAGGCAGCCGGCGACGAACAGCGTCGCCACGGTCAAGTCCGCGCTGGTGCCGGGGTTGATGGCGCTAGCCTTCAGTTCGGCATCCCATGCATCGAGCGGCTGAAACGCCGCGCCGGAACGGTTTTGCGCGAGCGAGTGGCGCCATTGCGCGTGCTGTTCGCGTGCCGCAAGCGTGACACTCTGCGCCACGGCCATGCCCTGCTTACGCACAATGTGAGAGTCGGGCCAGTTGCCGAGGAAAGTGAGAAAGATATTGAGCGTGGCGATCCGCGGCTGATCGGTAGCCGCTTCGCGGAACGCGGCGAGGCCGCTCTCGAAGATGTCGCGAAAGCCTTCCGCATATTGGCGGGCGATGCTGTCGCGCCCGGCAGCGAGTGTCATCGCTTCGCGCAGGCCGACCGTCGGCGGCGTGTGGACCGACTGTTCGGGCGCCTCGCCGAGTCCGCCGGGATTGGCGAGTGCGATCGCGCGGTATGCGAAGCGCGTGTCGTCGATGTCGAGCCGCGTGAGCACGCGTTCGGTGGCGGCGCGCCAGTGGTCGGCCGTCAGTGGGCGCGCCGCTTCCTCCAGCGCCGCGGCGAGCGGGGCGACTAGCAGCAGGATGCCGAGGTTCGTGTTGCAGCCGACCGCATCGCGTGTGCGGGTGACCGCATCGAGCACGCGCAGGCCGACCGGTGCGCCGTGTGTGAGGAGCGCCGCGGCGGCCACTTCCGCGCTGGTGATGAACTCGATCGCGCGCATGCCGTGTCCGGCGCTTTGTACGCTGACGTTGCCGGGCTTGGGGGTTTCCACATCGAGCCGGCAGGCCGCGAGGAAAGCGGCGTGAACGGGCTCGGACGCGACGGAACAGGGCAGCTCAGCCATGGTGTCCATGTAACGCCACAACGGCCGCCTCATCGCTCTGCGCGACCCCCACAACGCCGTGGCGCTGCGCGGGCAGCTTGCGCTGGAGCAGGTCGTCGGCGAGCGCTGCCGCGAGATCGATCGATGTGACCGACTGCAGGCCGCGCCATGCGGCTACGCCGTTGACTTCCAGCACGAGCGGCCGGGTGGGGTCATGCGGATCGGGAATCAGGTCGACGCCCGCGTAGTCGAGTCCGAGCGCCTCGGTGGCCCGTACGGCGGTCTGCGCGAGCGGCGCATCGAGTTCCGCCGCTTCGCACGCGGCGCCCTGAGCGAAGTTATGAATCCAGCCTTTGCCGCCGATCCGCCGCATCGCCGCCACGGCACGGCCGCCTACGACCAGCACGCGCCAGTCGAAGCCCGGACGGCCGCCATCGATATAGCGCTGCAGATACGCAACCTGCTGATAGGGCTTGAGCGAAGGCAGAGGCGTCAGCGCGCAAGGGTGGGCGCGGCCCGCGCCGAGCCGTTTGAGTCCGTGGCCTTGCGAGCCGAACAGCGGCTTGAGCACGACCTGGCGTCCCGCCGCCGCTTCGCGCATTAATACGCGTTGCGCAAACGCCGTGGATTCGCCGGCCCATGTCGCGGGCGTCGGTACTCCGTTGCGATGCAGCAAAAAACTGGTCATCGATTTATCGACGCTGCGCTCGATCGCGCGCGCGTCGTTGTAGACGGGTACACCGGACTCGCGCAATGCATGCAGGATACCCAGCCGTAGCGTGACCTGCTCAAAGGTGCCGCCGGCGATGCCGCGCACGAAGACGGCGTCGGGCAGGCTGTGGCCAAAGCCCGGCAGCATCAGCCCATGGGGCTCCCATGTCGTATCGATCCGGCAGTCCGCCAGATTGATGCAGCGCGCCTCTGCGCCGCGCGCGCGGAAGGCCTTTTTCAGGCGCCCGGTGTGCCAGCCCGTTTCGTCGGTCATGATCGCAATGCGCAGAGCCGCTCGCGCGTGGGCGGGATCTACGCCAGAGAAAGAGTCTGGTGCAGGGATGGTCATGGCTTGCCATTCCATTGCTCGTGCAGCAACGCCGCGTCGACGCGTCCGCCATGCCAGGTCGCGCCGCTTTCGAGGCTGCTCACCCATACTTCGGCCGGCGCGAACAGCGCGGGATCGATCTGGTAGAAGTCGTAGTTGAACGAAGTGAAGATGTCAGCGAACGGGCGGCCGTAATCGCGCGAGGTGGAGGCGGGCAATTCGGCGGCGAGCTGCTTGGCCACCGCGTCATGCTTCACGGTGAGATGCACGCGTCCGCCATACAGGATCGCGTCGTTGGTGCGGCCCATCGCCTGGATGCCGTCCGGCGCGGGCGGTGGCAAGGGCGCCGAGCCGCCGCCTTCTACGACTTCGTCCAGCGGCACGCCGAGCACGTGGGTTTTGTGCAATGCAACTTCAACGACGCGCGCCACCACCTGTACCGTTCCCGCGACAGAGTGTGTCGGCGTGGTGACAAGCGTCAGCCGCTCAGGCGCGAGGCCGCAATCGCGCAGCACCTTGTCGATCACGACCTGCGGCGGCAGGCGATCCACTTCGAGGACCAGCACACCGCGCTCGTGGCTGTCGCTGTAGCCGAGTTCGGCGAACAGCGGTTCCTTCACGGCCAGCGCGCGCGCCGGACCCGACCCGAGCGAAAAAAACTTCTTGCCGCCGGTCTGTTCCTTGGTGGCCGACAAACTCCATCCGGCGTACTGGCTGCCGAGGCAGGCCAGCACGGGCCACGAGGTGCGCACCTCGATCGTGCTGGGCCAGAGCGGCTGCGCATCGAGGTTTTCGCGCACAGTGACGTGGCCGAGGCCACCCATGCAGATGCGCGCAATCAGCACGCCTGCCGCGACGCTGCCGGTCGCCGTGACGCCCGCGTCCACCAGCACGGTGCCGTTTTCCGCGTGGCTGATGATCGCGCCGAAGCGCGCGGCGTCGTCGACGAGGCGGCTGACGAGACGCTCGCTAAGCGCATTGACGCTCAGCCCGGCAGCGGCAGCGCCGGCGAGCGGCGGCTGAGGCGTCTCAGGAGTGGCATTGGATGAAGGCATAGTCGGGCTCATGGCGGGTTTCGATTCGTTGCAGAACGAGCACGCGCTGCGCTTCGAGCGCGTGCCGCACCGCGTCCAGTGAAGCCGCGCGCACGAGCAGCGTGCACACCGGCTGGCCGGCTTCGATCCACGTGCCGGGCATTGGCACGTCGCGGCAGCACGGGTCACGCAGACAGGCGTCGCTGAAGCTTTGGGACACGACGAATGGACGCGGCGCGAACAGCACCTGCTGACCTGCGCGCCACGCTGCGGGCGCAGGCGTCTGAGGTATCGCGGGCGCCGGCAGGCGGCCGTGGCGGCAGGCTTCGATATGACACGCGAGCAGTCCGTGCGGCCAGGCATCGGGCGACGCGGTCTCGTAGAGCGTCATCGTCGACGAGGGGCGGGTGTTGATTTCGAGCAGTTCGAACGCGTCGCCGTCGAGCAGAAAGTCGCAGCTGTTGATGCCGGTGAGGCCGGTTCGCGCACAGAGCGCGGCGATCGCTGCCCGCACGCGCGCCTCGACGGGGGGCGGCAGATCGAGCGGACCGAGTGGACCCATCGACCCGGCATGGACGAAGGGCAGATTGCCCATCTTGCAGGTGAATTGCTCAGCGAAGCCGAGCACGCGCGCGTTGCCGCAAGCGGCGATAAACAGCGCCGAGAGCGAGCGGCCGGTGCTTCGGCGCTGGAAATATTCTTGCGCAGCAACGCGCGAATCGCTGACCGCCGCCGCCGGTTCGATATGCGTGCCTCCGCAACCGTCCGCGTGTTTGACCAGCCAGCCTTGCGCTTCTGTGGCTCCCTCGGTGGCCCTATCAGCGGGCCGTGTGAACGCCACCGCCGGATGCGGGATGTCGAGCGCGTCCAGCAGTGCAAAAAACCGCCGGGGTTCGCGCACGGCGGCGCTTGCCTCCGCAGGATTGCCGATGAAGCGGGGCAGGCCGCGCGTGCGGCACAGCTGCGCGACGAACGGCTCGAGCCCGCTGCCGTCGATCCAGCCGATCAGGCCCGGCAAGCGCGCGGCGCGTTCGAGCGCCGCCACCAGCCGCGCGTAATCGATCGACAGTTGGCCGGCGCCGATGTCGAACCACAGTTCGGCGGCCTCGCGGGTATCGCGGTCGCCGAACACATCGAGCGCAACGACGCGCAGGCCCGCACGCGCGGCGGACTGCGCGAGCATCCGCGCGGACAGTCCCGCCACCGCGACGAATGGCGCATGCGAGAGCGATGGACGCGGGTTCATGGCGGCTCCGGTAGCGATAGCGATAGCGCGCAGATCGTCACGCTGCGCGCGCTCAACCGAGGCCGGCCGCGACGGCGCGGGCTTCGTCGAAGGCTTGTGGAAAACCCAGATAGACCGGTTTGCCGCCCGTGCGCATCTGAATGAAGAGGCGATGCTCCACCTGATATTTGACGTTGCCGATCGCCAGCGCCCCAATGCCGATGGCGCCGCCGGCAGTCGGCACGCCCTCGATCGGCTTGCCGTCGTTCATCACGTTGACGCCCGCGATGCCTTCCGGCGGCACGGCGTTCACGTCAGCGGCAATCAGCAGATGTGCGGCATGCGCGAGATCGGCGGTGCTGACCACCTGAACGCCTGCGACGGCAGTGGCGAGTACGATCTCGGCCTCGCCTAACGCCGAGCGCAGTTCCGCCGGCGTTGTGGTGCCCACCCCTTTGGTGACGATACCGAAGCGCTGATTGATATCGTCGCTGACACGCACTGCGCGCGCCTCGCCGGAGTGGCTTGCAATCGAGACGTCGGCGCCGAGCGAGGCCGCCATGGCCGCGGCCACGCGACCGACCGCGCCGGTGCCACCGAGAATCAGCACGCGCTTGCCACCCAGTTCCATGCCGTACGCCTTGGCCAGATGCCGCTCCACCAGCGCGACGAGCGCGGCGGCGGTGGTGTACGAACCGCTCGGATCGGCGAACACCGACACTTCGAACGGCGGGACCATGGCTTTGCGCGCGGTCTCGAGCATGTCGGCAGCGAGCAGGACATCGCGCCCGCCAATGAAGATGCCGGTGCGCGACACACCCTTCGGACCGCGCGAAAAAATCGCGTCCTGAGTCAGGTTCGCGACCATGCTGGCCTCGACGCTGCAATACGGCACGATGATCTGATAGCCGGCGTCGGCGGCCATGTTCACGTCGAACGGACTCATCTGCGGCGTAGCCGTGAGCATGTGCAGGATATAAGGCCTTTCAGTGGGTTTTTCAGTGGTGTCGGACATGGCAGGAGGCTCGTTCAGTGGCGTATCTCATGCGGGGCGCAAGGGAAGGGCTCATGGCTGCGTGTGGTGGCATGTAGCGGCGTTTGACTGTCCGCGGCTGGGTGGACCGGCGGTTTCGCTGGCGGCTGCGGGGGACCATGGTGCGTCACGCGGCGTCGATGCGCTGCTGCAGCGGGTCTTCGGCGGAGCGCACCGTCGCGCCGCGATTACGCCCCACGACGACTGTGCATTCGATGTGCGGCATGCCGCGCGTGGCGTTGCGGGCCGCGGCGAGCGCACCCTCCGCCTCGCGTGCGTTGGCGACGATCGCAAAGCCGGTCGGCCCCCACGAACTCTGGCCGATGCCCGCGGTTCGCTCCGCGGCCACGGCGCGCAGCGCGCGCTCGACATCGGGGCTTGCGAACACGCCGCCTTGCACGGGGGCAAAGTATTCGCCGATGGTCTGCTGCATTTCCGTCAGGCCCTGCGCGAAGGGCACAAGGTTGCGTTCAGCGACGCCCGGCAGAATCTTCATCAGGACGAGGTGGCACAGATGCGCGGCGAGTTTTTGCGGAAAGGGAGCGAGCGCGGCGAGGCCCCGGCGTTCTTCAGCACCGTGCAGGCCCTCGCGGGCATTGTCGCTGACGAGCAGCACCCGCCAGCTATCCGGAAACGGCTGGCGAGCGAGCAGAGGCGGCACGCCGGGGTGCAGGTCGCCAGACGGTCCGCCGTCCACCAGCAGGCCGCCGGAATCGAAGCCAAGCACGCCAATGCCCGAGCGCGCGCCGCGCCCGAGCAGGCTCGCGAGTTCGGCGCTGGTCGCGACGTGGCCGAGCAGACGAACGAAGGCGCTGCCGACTGCGAGCGAGAGCTGCGTGCCCGATCCCAGGCCGCTGTGTGCGCGCGGCGTCTGGGTCACGTCGATCGCGACGGGCGTCGGGTCGTAGGCGGCATGCAGCCGTTCCAGACAGATCGCAATGCGCTCGCGTTCCGCATCGGTCACGGCGCCTTCGATCTGGTCGTGGGCGGCGAGCCGCGCTTCGACCCGGGTGCCGGCCCCTTCGATCATGAGCCCGAGGCTGCCGAACGCGCGTCCCAACGAGGCGTTCGGATCGAGAAAACCCAGATGCAGCCGCGCGGGCGCATCGACCATCACGCAGGCGTCTGGTTGAAGGCGGCGACTGTGAAGCTGCATTGTGCGTGTCCTTATTCGTGCCTGACTTGCCGTGCATGAGAGATCGTACCCAAAGGGCCGTCGCGGCGACGGCGCGTGCCGCGGCGCAGCGGCCCGGCGGGGCACTTCAAGCGAAAGCCGTACCAGGCGCGCGGCGCGACGCCCGGCGTTAATTTCCTGGCGGGGTTTTGGGCGCGTCGTACTTGACGTAGCGGAAGCGCTGGTCGTCGGTTGGCGTGCCCTCGAGCGGGCCCCCTTCAGTTCCCGGTTGCCACTGGATGAACGATTCGATCTTGCTGGCGAGCGCAAAGTCCTTGTCCGTGATGCCCTTCGCGGAATGCGTCTTCAGCTTCACAGTGACGAATGCATAGGAGACCGTGAGATCCGGGTGATGCCACGCGGCTTCCGCGAGGTGGCCCACCGCGTTCACTACCATCAAGGTCCCTTTCCAGCCTTCGGTGCGATATTTGCGCCGCAGCCAGCCGTCTTCGAGATACCAGTGCTGTAGCGGGCCAACGAGGCGTTGCTGGATCTCCTCGTCGGAATAGACCTGTTCTGTGTTTGCCATGACCGTTGCTCCACTCGTGATGAACCACTCGTAACCGCATGATGCGCTGCAATAGACGGGCCAGTCACGCGATCGGCCGCGGGCGGAGGGGTTTTGTCGCTGCTTGCCTCCCGACGGACACGCTTCGTATCGCCGAGTGACACAGAATGTCCCACGTCGCGCGACGCAGCCGGTCACGGCCGTGACACCGCTGCGCCGGATGGTGAGTGATCCGAAGCGGATGCGAGGGTGGCGCGAATTGACGAAAGGCGCACAGCAATGCGCCGCGCGGCGTGTATTGACGAGCTTGTGGCGGGGGGCGATGCGCACGGTAGTTCGATTCCGGCATGGAATATGCGTCGGCCGTCATGCGCCGCAAAGCCCGACAACGATCGGGTGAGGGCGCTGATCGTTACCCGCATCCGAGGAGGCGCGCCCGGTGCGACGAGGTAGCGTGGGTCATTCGTGAGTTGAACAGCAAGACCATTCTGGAGGAGACATGAACTTACGCACCACGGTTCTTGGGCTCGCGATCCTCGCGTCGGCAGCCTTGAGTTCTATCATTGCACAGGCCGATCCGCAGCTCGATGAGGCCTTGAAGAGTCCGTCCAACTGGGCGGCCCAGGCGGGCGATTATGCAAACCATCGCTACAGCCCGCTTAAGCAGATCAACGAAAGCAACGTCGGGAAACTACAGGTCGCATGGACCATGTCGACCGGCGTGCTGCGTGGCCATGAAGGCTCGCCGCTCGTGATCGGCGACACCATGTATATCCACTCGCCGTTCCCCAACAAGGTTATTGCAATCAACCTGAAAGACCAGACGTTCATCTGGCAATACCTGCCGAAGCAGGATGACCAGGTGGTGTCCGTGATGTGCTGCGATACCGTCAACCGCGGGCTCGCATATGGCGACGGCAAGATCTTCCTGCAACAGGCCGACACCAAACTCGTTGCGTTGAACGCGAA
>Ga0302226_10002270_pt1 | contig 13787 bp, 20 predicted proteins | sample II_Palsa_E3_3_FD_193524 | JGI IMG/M metagenome (GOLD analysis project Ga0302226, IMG submission 193524) | Peat permafrost microbial communities from Stordalen Mire near Abisko, Sweden - II_Palsa_E3_3 | ecosystem: Environmental > Terrestrial > Soil > Palsa > Peat permafrost | place: Sweden...
TTAAAGAGTTTATCAGCCAGCACGACGACACACACCTCGTTGTGCACACTCATGCCACAGCCGCGGGCCACGTCCGCCAGTGCTACCAGCACCAGGGCGCCAGCGATAAGGGCTCGCATTGTGTGTCTGAGTAAAAATTACCCCCCAACCCACACGCCCGAAAAAGGCACGTGTTTGGCAGTGTTCCACCACCTAGCGTTATACACACCATTGCCAGTCCTTTTTTTTTATTGTGTGTGGGGATCATCCTATACATCTGGAGGCGGTCGAAACGTGGGCAACTCGACGTCAAAGGTCTGGCGGACGGTGTCCTTGATCACCTCAAACGTCTACAAAAAAAATTATAAGACAATAATTTGACAACACTTGGTTTACGTAGGCGCCCGCCATGTATCCGTTTGCCACCTGGAGAACCGGCCCTGGGCTGCTCTCGTACACAAAATGCTCGCCTGGTCGCAGAACGGGCTTGCAGCCGACCACGCCGGGTCCCGCGATCGAATTGACCTCACCCGTTTCTAATAAATAAAAAAATGTTATTTACTATTATTTTTATTATTATTCTTACGCAAGTTGACGATCTTGAACCGGCGAGAGACGAGCTGGATGGTGCTCGCCTGCGACGTGTTTTCGATGGTGATGTTGTAGTTCCACTTGAACCGTTTCCGATGCGGTGCCCACTCGGCGTAGTAGTCATACCTGGGGACGACGGTGATGGTGACGCAGTCGGGAACGGCGTTGCGGTAGACCGAGCACACGGGCTGGTTGCTGTCAATCTTCTTGTGCCACTCGGACAGCTGCTGCGTGGGCGTGAACGAGCGCTCCTGCGTGTGCAGGTTCGTGTGCACCTTGAAGAACCGTTGCGTCCACGCATTGCTGATCGTGTCCAGCGACCTGTACGGCACGATCTTGCTGTGCGGCACTACGTCGTGGTGGTAATTGCACGTAAGCACGTGAGAGGGAACGACAACGTACCAAAGGAAAACATGCCGTTGTGCTCATGCATCTTCTGCATCTCCCTCGTCTCGTCGCGTGCATCGCGTGCCACAGCATAGTACATGTCCCGCTGCGGCATGGACATCTGCTCGTCCTCCTTGAGCATGCCGTGCGAGTACACGTTGGCCGACCGCCACGCGTGCAGTACCACGCCGCGGTACCCGTACGTCTCGTGCACAAACGTCTGTCCGGGGTCGTACACCATCGCAGCCGACGCGCGGTGCATGCTCAGCAGCGAGCCGATCGCCACCACGGCCATGCCCCTCTTGCTGTGCAACTGAGAGGCAGACGAGGCGGACGACGAGGCCGAGCAGGAGGGCAAAGCACGTGTCACCATTCTTGACGCCGTTTTGCAGGCGATCGACGCCATATTTTGCTCCTGGTTGTGCCCGTTAGTCGTGCTGGTTGTTTAGGCAAGCGGCAGAGCAAGAGAGCACAGAGCGACACAGCCACACGAAAACAAAGGCGTGCCGCGATAAACACGCGCCACCATGATATGGCAAAAACAAGTGCTCTCCCCTGAACCGTCCCACGTGGGCGGGCGCTCGTTTTGCCTTCCTTTCCTTTTCCCGTCGCCCGTCGCCCGTCGCCATGAGCCAGTTCAACCCCGCCTTCCAGGTGACTGCGGCCGACGGCAGTGTCGTGCCTGCTGCCGCCGCTGGTGCCGCGGCTGTTGCGTCGTCGTCGTCGTCGTCGTCGTCGTCGTCGTCGTCATCTGCCGCGTCTGCCCCGTTGAGCTCGCTGCTGTCGGGCCTGTCCAACGTGCCGTGGTGGGTGACGGCCACGGTGGGCGTCGCGGGCACGGCGCTGCTCGCGTACGCCGCCTACTTTGACCACAAGCGACGGACCGACCCCGAGTTCCGCGCCGCCATCCGCAAGCAGTACGAGGAGGACGCCAAGTACGAGAGCGAGCTCAAGAAGAAAAAGGTCTCCAAGCTCAACTTTAAGCTGCCCCCGATCCCCACCAACCCTGTATATTGCATATCATATGCGTTTGTTGTGCTTACATGAAATGTCCCTGCAGAACCAGCGCCAACAGTTCATGCTCGACCAGATCCAAAAGGGCGACACGCTGCTGCACCAGGGCGGCGACGAGCAGGCCGCCTTCCACTACTACAACGCCGTCCGCGTCGTCGAGAGGCCGCAAGAGCTCCTCGCCCTGTTCCAGCAGTCACTCCCCGCGCACATCTTTGAGCTCATCGTCAACTTTATCGAGATTGAGCTGCAAAAGGCACAGCGCCAGACCAACGACATTGACTGATTGACCTGTTTGCATCCATTCATTCATTCTGTGTTTATTTTGTGTGTGTTGTTGTTTTTCTTAGAAGAAAGAGTAGAAGGTTTTTTTTTGTTACTATCCGGGAAAAAAAAAATTAATATCAAAATTTAAATGCTGCTTTCTAGTTGGTGGCGCCGTATTTGGACTTGAGCTGCGTGGTCTTGCTGGCGTACTTGTTCTTAATGTCCTGCTTGTTTTGCTGCTCAGCCTGGACCTGCTGCTGACGGACCGTGTCTTTAATCACGGCCGTGGACGACGTCTTTCGCCGTGCGATCAGCTCACGGAACGCGTCCAGCCACCCCTCCATTGCGTCCACCGACAGCGCCACCAGATCGAGCGACCTGTCGTCCGAAAAGAGCAGCGAAAAGCTGCGATCCTCATCTAACAAAGAGTTGGTCCTTGTCACAGAAATAAAAGCGCGTACAGGTCTGGATGCGGTTGCCAAGGCAGCACGTGAGGAAAAACCTGGCTTGGGAGCGTGAAAAGTTGCTGGTCTGCTGCCCGACCACGAGCTGGCGGTAGTCCTCCAATGGCATCTAAACAAGTACCCTCTTTATTTATTTATTTATCTATTTATGAATTTTTTTTACATGCTCAGTCAGCCCAAAGTTGAACTTTTCCGACTTCCACTGCAGGCTCTCCTGGTCGGGCGCGAGCCTTAGCCGTACCTCGTAGTCACTCCCATCGGCCTCCACCTTTTGGAAGATGGCCTCTGCGATCATTGTTCAGCTGTGCAAGTACTCAAAAGGGTACCACGCTGAAGGAGCGGCAGCTTTTGCGTCAGCCAAACGTGGCAGTGCTCACAGCTGCGCCCGTCGCTGATGCCCAGCTCGGCCAGGTTGATCTTCCATTTGCTGCAGAGATCGCAGAAGATGTGGCCGCACAGCCGGCAGTGGTGCTGCACGTCCCACAGTCAGTCACAGGGGACACCGGCCACCTACCTTGCGGTTGACCAGGTCAAAGGCCTTCTTGCAGCCCTGGCAGTGCGTCGTGGACGCGTCCGAGGCCCAGTGGTTCGTCACGGCCGCAAACATCAGCGTGGACTAAAAAGTGTGTGGCCCTGACTCAGCAGTTCCCTTGCAGTCGGCTGGCTTCCCTTTGCTGCTGTGCCTGCTGTGCCTGCTGTGCCTGCTGCTGAGCTGCCTTGAGTGCGAAAGAACAAGAGAGCGGTTCCCTTTTGTCGGCCGTAGGAATGACGGAAAAGGTATTGTGCAAATCCCCCAATCGGGACACCGTGTTGTTCTCCTGCCTGTTCTCCAAAACTGAACCCACCCACCCAACCCTGACCGCAAGCTGCGAGATGCGGTGATAGCTGGCAACGTGCAGAGGTTCAAGAAGCTGGTCCAGAACGGCGCCCCGGGCCAGGGCCAGGGCGGCGGCGGCGGCGGCGGCGTGGCAAGCGTGCAAAACTACGATCCCCAGAACGGGTGGTCGTCGCTGCACTATGCCGCGCGCTACAACCAGACAGAGATGGCGGACGAGCTGCTGGACATGGGCCACGAGGACGGCGGGGTGTCTCGTGTACGTCCGTCCTCACTGCTTGTCGTCAGATCCCGGGCTAACTACAACATGTTTAACGTGCAACAGGATGTGCTCTCCAACACGGCTCTGCAAGTGGCATGCCAACACGGGTCCCTCGACGTGTTCCAACTGCTGGTGAGGAGGTGCCCGCAGTCGATCCTGCTGGTCAACCACGACGGGTGGACGTGCATGCACTTTTGTGCCCGTTATGCTCGCCACGAGATGATGCTGGTACCGGTTTGTTGTCGGTGCGTGTTTTTGTTGAACCTGTGCCGCTGTAGCTCTTGCTGGCCAACCTCGCCCCGGTCGACCCGCTGGACAAGGACGGCTGCACGCCCCTCCACTACGCCGCCGCATACGGGTTCCTCCCGGGCATCGAGGTGCTGGTCGAGTCGGGCGCAAACTACAACGTCAAGAACAAGCAGGGGTGGACCCCGCGCGACTGGGCCTACTCGAACCAGCACGACAACGCCCTCCAGGAGATGGTCAGGAAGTACATGGAGGACCGCAAGCTGCACGGCAACCCCGCAAACAAGTCGGCCACCATCAGGAAATCGCAGCACGCCGCTCGTGCGTCGGCTGAAGGCATGACCTCAGGAGCGTCGTCCTCTGCGTCCTCTTCTTCTACTTCTGCTGCTGCAGGGAACGGCAACGCCAGCAGCAGCAGTAGCGTCGCCTCCACGTCCTCCTCCTCTGTCTGAACCCTAGTGACTATTTCTGATCGTGATTCCCTGTAAACTACCATGAAAAAAAAATAACTATCATAACTGGACGTTCGTAAATTCTGGGTGGTACACCTGACATCCCGTTTTTTTGATTATGGGGGCAACGGGGGGGCGAGGCCGAAAGAAGCCCATGATTTTGTACAATCGCGTGCGGCTATTTACAAAAGAAACCTGGTGTACATTTTATTATTTTATCTCGTTGATTTCCTCGTCCGTCTGCTTGTCCTCTTGCGTGTCAACCTGCGTGTCAGCCTGCGTGTCCTCTTGCTTTCCATCCTCGTCCAACCCCTCATCTTTGCGCTTGTGCTTCTCATCCGACCACGCCTCGATCGTGCCCCTGGAGAACGTTTTTACTTCGACGTTGAGGTCGTACTTGCGCGCGAGCACACGGACGAGGTCGTCTGCGGCGGGGACGGCCAGCGGCGTGACGACGGTGCCCTTGCTGTGCACGAGGCTGACGGGGTTGAGGCGTCCGGTGCGCCCCGCGCGGTGGATGTAGATGGTGGGCGTCCTGGGCGTGCCAAAGTTGTACACGTGCGAGACGTTTGGCAGGTCGAGTCCGCGCGAGCCCATCTCGGTCGTGAGCAGGATCTGGATGCTGCGCTCGCGGAACTGGTCCAGCACCGTCCTTCGCCCGTCGCTCATGAGCTCGCTCGACAGCACGCCCGTGCGGAAGTGCTTCTTCTCCAGCAGGTCCCTGAGCACGTCCATCCGGTCGGTCGCGTTGCAAAAGCACAGCACCTGGGTCGGCTTCGCGGCCGCGTACCACTTGGTGAACAGGTTGACGTCCCACGCGACCCGCTCCTCGTGCGTGCCGCCGATGGGACGTCGGTTAAGCGGCCGCAGCCCGACGTGCTGGATGGCCGCAGGCAAGTGCCCACTCGCGGCCACGGCCAGCTGTGCCTTGAGGTGCACCTCTGCCGCGGGCTCCCGTGTCGTGGCGCGCTGCATCGCCGCGGCAAACAGGCCCGGCCCCGTCCTGACGTAGTCCCGCTTGAGGTGCCGGTCGGCAAAGGCAACGACCTCGGGCGTGATGGTGGCCGACACGACCACGCGCTGCACGTCCCAGGGCCGCGGGTGTCCCTTTGCCGCGAAGAGGGCGTGCACACAGTCCACCGTGCGGTCCTGCTGCTCCAGGGCGTAGTCGGCCTCGTCCAGCACGACCGTGGCCACGCGCGACCAGCGGTACCCGTGCTCCTGCTGGGCAAACATGTTTGCGAGGGAGATGGGCGTGCCCACGACCACCTGCGAGGCCGTGGGGCCCGTCATGAGCCGGCGCAGCGGCTCGGACGGCAGGTTGCCCACGACGGTCGTGACGCGGATGGGGAACGGCTTGCGCTTGGCACTGGTCGCGCGCGCCATGCTGCGCACCACCTGGCTCACCTGCATCGCCAGCTCACGTGTGGGCGTCACGATGACGGCCTGCGGACCGGGCGACGTGTGGTCCAGCGACGCAAGCAGGGGCAGCACGTACGACAGCGTCTTGCCCGTGCCCGTGGCGGCCTGCAGCGCAACGTCGCGACCAGACAGGAGCAGCGGGATGCAGGCCAGTTGCACCACAGAGGGCGCGCGGTAGCGGTGCGTGCTCAGGTTGTGCTCGAGAAAGTAGGGCAGGCGGAGGGCTTTCCACCCCTTGGGCGCAGTCGGCGGCTCGTGCTGCTCGTCGTGGTCGGCCTCGTGCTTAATCGCCCCTTGCCTACGTGCCGGCTTAATTGCCTGCCTAAGTTGCGGCTGCCCAGGGGACGACTCGGACGAGCGGTACGGGTTGCGCACCAGCGTGGCGGGCGCGTACTTTTGGTGGTGCTGCTGCTCTTCTTCGCCGGGTGGAGGAGGACGACCGCGACCACGTCGATCCCGTTTGCTGTTGCTGTCGTCGGTGTCGCCGTCGCCGACGTCGTCTCGTGCCGCGACGAGTCTTGCCAGTGCCAGTCCGCCCTTGCTCGCGCCCCCTGTGCCCGTGCCTGCTAGGCCACGGCGGGAAAGGACGTTTGCAGCCCACATGGTTCTGTCGCGCCAAATTAATTGTGAACGACGCCGAGCATGGATCTGTACGACGACCTGCCGCCACCGGCCACCGTGCCCGTTCCAGCCACCGCAACGAGCAGCAACGCGACCTCGGGGACGGCCAGCCCCGTTGGCGCCGCGACACCAACGCTGCACCCCCTCCCGCTGCAAGAGCTCTTTGGCAGCAACACGATCACGCCCTCCACGACCCCTTCGTCGCTGCTGGGCAAACGGGCGTTCATGGACGAGGAGGACGAGGAGGACGAGGAGGACGAGGGGGACGACACCATGGCCATGGTCGAGCACGGCAACGGCAACGGCCACACGCGCCGCCAGGAGGAGGAGGACCAGCCCATGCACAAGCGAGTGCGCACGACCCAGTCGCCTCTGTCCACGGCCGTCGCGTCGCGTCGCGGCCACCGCGAGCACATGCAGGACCGCCACACGATCCTGAGCGAGCAGGACGTTGCGCGTCAGCAGCCCGCGCTGGTCGAGCGGCTGGGCTCGCTTGCCCTTGCCCTTGTGCTGGACGGGCACGGCGGCGACCGCGCGGCAACCGTGGCAAGCACCGAGCTGCCCAACGAGCTGTGGCGCGCACTGTCGGGCACGACACACAAGGGCAGCCTCACGGGGGCCATCCTCGACGCGTTCCGCAACACGGACAAGGCGCTGCTCAAGCAGCAGCAGCGCGACGGCGCGTGTGCCGTGCTCGCGATTGTCCACGGGGACCACCTGATCGTGGCGCACGTCGGTGATTGCAGGGCGGTGCTGGCACAGCGACGCAGATCGCCGTCCGTCGTGCCAAAGACCATCGTCAAGGCAGTGCCGCTCACAAACGACCACAGCCCGATGACGTGGAGCGAGCGACAGGTTCTTTTTATGTATTTTCTTTCACTATCTAAATAAACTACAAAAACAGAGGATCCAAAGGGCAGGGGGGCAGGTCATCGACGGCCGCGTTATGGGGCAGCTCGAGGTGTCGCGCGCCCTGGGCGATGCGCGATTCAAGGGCGTCGGAGTGTACACAAAATAGTTTTTTTTTAAGTTTTTATTCTGAATTATGTCTTTATTTTTGCAGGATCGTCGACCCAGACATCGCACAGCGGAGTATCACGAGCAACGACCTCTTTTTGCTGCTGGGCTGCGACGGCCTGTTCAAGACGTTGTCGCCCCAGACATGCGTTGATTTTGTCGTCGAGCAAATGGAGAAATCAAGGGGTATTTTTTATTTTAAAAGGAAAATCGGAAAGCTGTGCCCTAAGAAAGCCCCTCCTCCTCCTCCTTCTCCTCGTCCTCCTCGAAAAATAAACAGGACTGCCATCCGTGCAAGAGGCCCAACAGGCAAGCATCGCAGCCCTCGTCAACGAGGCCATCAGGCGCGGCTCAACCGACAACGTCACCTGCATCGCCCTCTTCTTCTCTTCCACAGACTAGAATACTGGAGCCCACAGCGGGCCACGACGAAAATAAACAACTTGAAATGCATGAATGGGACCGACACTCCATATATGGCTACTTTCAGTTCCGCAGCACCGGGTCGAATCATGGTCGGGTTGAGGTCACTCGCACGGGGCGCCGTGGCCGGGCTTCAGCGCGGAGGTGCGTACTCGCCGCCGACACTGCCGGGCTTTGCGCTAATTTATTTTATTCCTACGGAATTGTAGGTGGACACGGGGGCGCACACCACGAGTTCCCCCCCAAGCCCGCGGCGATCCACGTCTGGGGCGGCAAGTTCTTTGGCGCAGTCATGTGGTTCTGGATTTTCTACCGTGCCAAGCAAGACCTGCCCGCCCTGCTGGGCTGGGAGCACCCTTGGGAGCACGGGCACCACGGACACGACGACGACCACGACGACCACGCCGCCGCCCCCCAACACGCCCACCACTGATTACTACGTAGTACTAGCGCACGCGCGAGAGGACAAGGCAATGCATCTGCTGGCCATTAGTACTTGTTCTTTGATTTGTGTGTGTCACCGATGATTTAGACGTTTCTTTTTTTTTTTCCTTTGCGGTGGTCATAACGATATAATTACAAACGAGACTAAAAGGGGCGTTGAGGAACAGAAAGAGGACCAAAGAGAAAAGAGTGTATATCGCAAGAAAAAATAAGGAACGAAAGCTGCTTATTAACTGAATTGGGTTCCGTTTTCATAGCCTTACAGAGGACGAGGCGACCTCAGTGGTCCAAGTGCTTTTTGTACAGCTGATAGGTCTTCATGTTGCGCTGGAGGATGGCAGTGCACGGTCCCAAGAGACGCTGCAAAGAAGAAAATAAAAAAGTCAACTTTCTCGCAAAAAAAAAAAAAGCGTACGTCAAACGAGGGCTTGTCCAGGACGAGGAGGCTAATGTTGGACTTGGCCACGACGGTTGCCGCGCGGAGCCCATCGGTGAGCAGAGCGATTTCTGTTCACAACAGGACCACCACCACCCCGAGAACGGCAAGTGAGACATTTGGCTCCATGAAAAGGTAAACAAATACCTCCAAAGTAGTCGCCTTGCTTGAGCGTGCCGACCTTTTGGTTGACGCCGTTGTTGTCGACCTTGAACACGTCTGCCTCGCCCTGTGCACGTGTGCATGTGATGGTCAGTAAAATTTCCCCGCACGGGCTTTCTTTTCACACGTCCCCCCCCGCACAACCAAAAAACGTACGTCTTCGATAATGTAAAAGTGCTCACCCGACTCGCCCTGCTCGACAATTTGCTCGCCAGAGTCGAAGCTGACGGGCTGGAGGGCGTCCACGAGCTTGACGCGTTCGCCCGGGTTGAGCGAGTCGAGCAGGGGGATTGACTGACATTATTTTTTTGACGTCACCGTCAGCGGTTATTTATAACCCCCCATGTCATTATTGCTCCTTTTTTACCTTGAGGAACTGGTCGTGTCGCTGTCGCTTGACCATGTTTGAGCCCAGGACGATGCGGCGGAACGACGTCCGCTCGACGGCCCAGAGAACGGCGGGGGTGGCAGCCTGGACTATTTTCGGGTGATTTTTGTTGTGTTTTGTTTACCGGCGGAGAGATATGGAACCGATAAACAAAAGCAAAGGGATTTTCCTGTTTGTTTGTCTTACCAGTGGCAGCACGGGGCTCGCCGTAGAGGAGGGCAAGCTCACCAAACGAGCCGCCGGCGTGGGCCTCGGCGACCTTGGTGCCGTTGACGAAAATCTCAAAGTCGCCCGAATCGACGACGTAGAAAAAGTCGCCCTCGTCGCCCTAGAACAAGAAGAAATGCAATTGAGACGGGATATTTTTTTGGAGGGGGTGGGAAGACTTTTTACCTGCTTGATCACGACCTCCTTGGCGCTGACCTTGCGCTCGACCATGGCATCGACAATTTCTGGAATGCAAAAATTATTATGATACTTTATAAGTCAACACAAGCTGTGTTCTTATTACCGTTGTACTGCTGGTGGTCCAGGTTGCGGAAGAGCAGCGAGTTCTTGGTGGCCCTTGCGATGCTCTTGCGTGCCTCGTCGTTCTTGGGATGCACGACACTTTACAAAGGATGAAATTAACAGGGATGAAGGCAGTTTAATATTCAATACCGCTCGCCCTTGACCAGCGTCTCGGGGTTGAAAGACTCGCCCGCGACCGAGATACGGCGGTTGACCATGCGCGCCGACTTGGAGTCGGTGTTGTACTTTGGCAGCTCGTCGAGTGTTCGCTGTGCTCGCAACACCCTAATTAATCCCCCCCCCCTCGCACTTCAATCAATTGCTCAAAACCAGCCAAGGGAACGTACGACTTGCCGCTCCCGCTGGCCGAGTTTGCCGTTGCGTGGGTCCAGATGGCGTACACACCCACGGCCGTGAGTGCTGTAATGGGCAGGAGGTTGGCGCGTACGACGGCCGGCAGGACACCCAGTGCGTTGTCCACCATGGTTGATTGATTGTCCAACTGTTTGTGCGTGCTTGTTAGACAGAGCAAAGCGTGTGGTCGTCGTGGTCGTCGTCGTGGGTGTTGTTGGTTGGTGGTGGTCGGTGAAGTCAGCACACACACACACGCACGACCAATCGAACAAACGCACAGAGAATGGACAAACAAAAGTGAACAAACAAAAATGCACTGCCGCCCCAGTGGACGGACAGCGAAACAAGACACTCGAACTCAGTGGCCGTGTGCGTGCAAGGACGTGCCGTAGCGAGCGAACGAACGAACGACGAGCGGGCCGGTTTTGAGGGAGCGGAACAAACGAGAGTGTTCCATCTTGTTCTGAAAGGCGTGACAAATTTCTAACTGCTCCGTCGGCACCCTCCCTCGTTTGCGTGCGGCGTTTTTCTTTTTCGGCTCCCCTCCCCACGCCGGGCACGAGGGCGACGGGGTTGGGGGTGGGGGGTGGGGGGGACAGATCTGCGTGTTATCGCCTGTTGTTGAATCCCTCGTTGCAGAATTAAAAAACACTCGTGCTTAATGTGACTAATCCCCACACGCAAAAACAAAAAGGCACGCCTCTCGTTTAGAAGAATGGCCACGCCCGTGACACTGAGCGACGCCGAGCTGGAGGTGCTCAAGGCGATCGTGGACACGTTCATCGCCTCGATCAAGCTGACCGACGCCAAGCTGGAGGAGCTGTCCAACAAGCACCGCGTCCACAAGGAGGTCCTCCGCACCTTCTTTGCCCAGAAGGGATCCGACATTGTAAGCAGCAGCGGCAGCAACGAGTGTGTGCCCTGACCCTTGACCCTCTCTTGCTAGGGCACGCACCTGGTCGTGGTCAAGAAGCTGCAAAACTACGTCCGTCCCGAGGACGCCACCGCCCTCAAGTAATGCGTGCCTCTATCATCGCGGTGACTGAACATGGACTGGTTTGTGATACAGGGGCCTCTTTGGCGCCATGGGCACGTCCGCGGGCTGCTTCGCCCTGACCGGCTACTTTGCTCCGTTCCCCAAGCTCTCGCTGGCCGAGCGCGAGATCGCCCTGCGCTCGTGGGCAGACAGCAGCTTTGAGCTCATCCGAAAGATCTTTTCGTCGCTCAAGTCGCTCATCGGACTCACGTACTTTGCCGCTGCTGGTACCGTCTGTTGTTTCCGTGTTCTTTTATTTTATAATAAATAAATAAATAAATCCCCACCCATCGATTAGAGGAGTTCCAGAACCAGAGCATCGCCTGGAAGGCGATCCAGTACCCCGGCCCGCCCGCCGAGCTCTTTGAGGCCGCCCGCCAGCCCCAGTTTGAGTTCAAGTTTGAGGTATGCTCTCCCCTATCTGCCTTATTAGCCTTTCTCATAACAAAACGCCCCCCGACTGAAGGACCCCTTTGCGGCCAACTCCCAGGGCATCCTCGAGTACGACGTCGTCATCGTGGGCTCGGGCTGCGGCGGCGGCGTCGCGGCGGCCGTGATCGCCAAGTCGGGCGCAAAGGTCCTCGTGCTCGAGAAGGCAAACTACTTTAAGCGAGCCGAGTACAAGCTGACGGAGGAGAGCGCCTTCCACAACCTGTACGAGAACGGCGCCGCCATCGCCACGACCGACACGGGCCTGTCGATCCTCGCTGGTTCGTCCTTTGGCGGAGGCAGCCAGGTAAATGACCATATACAAGTATAACAACAATAGTTGTATTTATTTCTTGTCCTTATGTAGATCAACTGGTCTGCGTCCTTCCGCACGCCCGACCACGTCCGCAAGGAGTGGGCCGAGACGCACAAGCTGCCTGTCTTCACCAGCAAGAGGTTTGACGACGCGTTGGACGCGGTCTGCAACCGTCTGGGCGTGCACACGGATGTCTCGCACAACCCGCCCAACGCGACCATCGTCGAGGGCTGCACCAAGCTGGGCTACGACGTGAGCGACATCCCGCACAACGCGCCCGGCCACCACTCGTGCGGCTGGTGCACGTTTGGCTGCACGCGCGGGCTCAAGCAGGGCATGCAGGAGACCTTTCTGCAGGACGCGGCCAAGGCGGGCGCGCACTTTATCGTCAACGCCAGCGTGCTGCGCGTGAACCACAAGGCCGGCAAGGCCAGCGGCGTCGTGGCAGAGTACAAGAACCCGGCCACGGGCGTCGTCAAGAAGTTTGAGGTCAAGGCCAAGGTCGTGGTCGTGTCTGCGGGCACGCTCAACACGCCGCTCGTGCTCAAGCGATCGGGCCTCAAGAACCCAAACATCGGCAAGTACCTCCGTCTCCACCCCGTCGTCGCAGTCCGCGGCAGGTTTGACAAGGAGATGAAGCCCTGGGACGGGTGCAACATGTCGGCAGTGTCCAAGGTCACGGCCAACCGCAACGGAACCCACTACGGGTCGATCATCGAGACGCCCATCCTGCACGCCGGCCTGCTGGGCAGCGGCCTCCCGTGGCGCGCAGCCGAAGACTACAAGACGTCGTGCCTTGGTACGTATCTCTTTTTATCTCTTGTTCTTTTATTCCCAATCATTCTCATTTATTTATTTTGCAATTAGACTATAAGAACACCGTGTTCCTGATCGTGATTGCCCGCGACACTGGGCACGGCACCGTGGACCTGGACAAGGACGGCAAGATGGTGACGACGTACCCGCTCAACAAGTTTGACCACGACTCGCTGATCGAGGGCTCGTTTGCGGCCGTCAAGATCCTGGTCGCGTCGGGCGCCAAGGAGATCCAGTCGGGCGTGCCGCAGCTGCCGGTCCTGCGCCCCTCCTCGACCGACGTCAACGCGCCCGATGTGCAGCAGTACCTGTCCCAGCTCAAGGCGGCTGGTCTGCCCATCGGCAAGGCACCGCTCTTCTGCGCCCACCAGATGGGTTCGTGCCGCCTGGGCAACGACAAGGGCGCCGCGTCCGTGCTCAACCCCGAGGGCGAGTCGTGGGAGATCAAGAACCTGTTTGTGGCCGACGCGTCCACGTTCCCCACGCCCTCGGGCGTCAACCCGATGATCACCACAGAGTCGGTCTCGTATTTGATCGCGCAAAACGTCGTCGAGCGGCTGAAGCAGCTGGCCAAGCCGGCAGCGGCCGCCGCCTTCAAGTCCTCGTCCGTTGCTGCTCGGCTCTAAATCCTAATCCCTGTCGATTATCCGTTTGAACTGAAAAATAAATATAAAAAATAAAATTACATTTTCTTCTGGTGCATCCGCCAGGCCGTCGTCGTCGTCGTCGTCGTCGTCGCACCCCCAAGACACTTCATTTACGGAATGGCCAAATAGGCCAATGGATGAGCCCGGACCCAGCAGGACAAGTCTGGCGTGCACCACTGCCTCCTTTACGTTCACTGAGCCACCACCCCCCTTTTAAGACACGGTCCGTCTACACCGTTGTCTGCCATCGGCTCGCCATCGTCACTTCCACG
>Ga0302226_10002271_pt1 | contig 13779 bp, 9 predicted proteins | sample II_Palsa_E3_3_FD_193524 | JGI IMG/M metagenome (GOLD analysis project Ga0302226, IMG submission 193524) | Peat permafrost microbial communities from Stordalen Mire near Abisko, Sweden - II_Palsa_E3_3 | ecosystem: Environmental > Terrestrial > Soil > Palsa > Peat permafrost | place: Sweden...
AAGGACCTTAACTTGCATCCGCGGAAGCATATCACATAACAGATACTGCAGATAGCAAGCGCGCCGCCGCAAAACCCTTTCCTGACGGGCTTTGCGGACATTTTCAGAATACACAACAGTGTCCTGCAATTTGCTGTAACGACAAACAACACTTCGTCGCGTCATAAATGGCAAAAGCCGCCCGAAGGCGGCTTTTGCATTGCATCAATTGACCGACTATTGATCTGCTATTGACCAGCATTAGCCGGCATTGACCCGCTATTGCTGGCTCGACACAGCCCGCCGGCCCATCCCGCTTTAGTCCACTGCACCCTTACGGCTGGCGCTGCGGCGCTCATGTTCCTTCAGGTAACGCTTGCGCAGACGAATGGATTGCGGCGTGACTTCGACCAGTTCGTCGTCGTCGATGAATTCCACGGCGTATTCCAGCGACATCTGGATCGGCGGTACGAGGCGCACGGCTTCGTCAGTGCCCGACGAACGCACGTTGGTCAACTGCTTGCCCTTGATCGGGTTGACGACCAGGTCGTTGTCGCGGCTGTGAATGCCGATGATCATGCCTTCGTACAGCGGCTCACCCGGCGACACGAACATGCGGCCGCGATCCTGCAGCTTCCACAGCGCGTAGGCAACCGCAGCACCGTCGTCTTGCGAAATCAGCACGCCGTTGCGACGCTCGCCGACACCGCCTTCCTTAACCGGCTGATACGAGTCGAACGTATGGCTCATCAGGCCCGTGCCGCGCGTAAGCGTCAGAAATTCGCCCTGGAAGCCAATCAGACCACGCGCCGAAATACGGTACTCGAGACGCGTACGGCCACGGCCGTCCGACGCCATGTCGAGCATTTCGCCCTTGCGGCGGCCCAGCTCTTCCATCACGCCACCCTGGTGGGCATCTTCCATGTCGACGGTCAGGTTTTCGTACGGCTCGTGCTTCACGCCGTCCACTTCCGTCATCACCACGCGCGGACGCGACACGGCGAGTTCGTAACCTTCACGACGCATGTTTTCCACGAGAATGGTCAGATGCAGTTCGCCGCGGCCCATCACTTCAAACGTGGTTTCGTCGCCGGTTTCATTCACGCGCAACGCCACGTTGTGGTTCAGTTCCTTGAACAGACGATCGCGAATCTGACGGCTCGTCACAAACTTGCCTTCACGGCCAGCCAGCGGCGACGAATTGACGAGGAAGTTCATCGTCAAGGTCGGTTCGTCGACCGTGATCATCGGCAGCGCTTCTGGTTGTTCCGGCGAGCAGATGGTCACGCCAATGCCGATTTCTTCGATACCGTTGATCAGCACGATGTCGCCGGCTTCAGCCGACTCCACCTGCACGCGTTCAAGACCCTTGAACGACAGCACCTGGTTGATCTTGCGGTTCAGGATCGCGCCGTCCGGACCCGTGCGCACTGCCACAGCCATGCCCGGCTTGATACGGCCGCGCGTGATACGGCCCACGCCGATGCGGCCCACGTACGACGAATAGTCGAGCGACGTGATTTGCAGCTGCAGCGGACCTTCCGGATCTGCCGGGCGAACCGGAACGTGTTCCAGCACGGCGTCGAACAGCGGGCGCATGTCGCCCGAGCGAACGTCCGCGGTCAAACCTGCATAACCATTGAGACCCGATGCGTAGACGATCGGGAAATCGAGCTGCTCATCCGTTGCGCCAAGCTTGTCGAACAGATCGAACGTCTGGTTGATCACCCAGTCGATCCGCGCGCCCGGACGGTCAACCTTGTTGACCACCACGATCGGCTTGAGGCCGAGCGCCAGCGCCTTCTTCGTCACGAAGCGCGTTTGCGGCATCGGACCTTCCACGGCATCCACCAGCAGCAGCACCGAGTCGACCATCGACAGCACGCGCTCCACTTCGCCACCGAAGTCGGCGTGGCCCGGCGTGTCGACGATGTTGATGTGCGTGCCTTCGTACTCGACCGCGCAGTTCTTCGACAGGATCGTGATGCCACGTTCCTTTTCGATGTCGTTCGAGTCCATCACACGCTCGACCATCTGCTGGTTATCGCGGAACGTGGCGGTCTGACGGAGGAGCTGGTCGACGAGCGTAGTCTTGCCGTGGTCGACGTGGGCAATAATGGCGATGTTGCGTAGGGCGCGGGTCATAGGAACCTGGGGACAGTTGAGTGCGCCAGCAGCAGCATTGTGTACAAAGCCAACAAAGCCCAAAGCGCACTTTTGGGAACCCAAAATTATAGCACGTGCAGGTTAAGGTTTTCTGGTATTCCCTTAGTAGCAACGCGCGCGTGGGCCGCCTGACTTCCATATTGCCGACGGCTTGACTCATATTTCCTTACATCGCATTTCGCGAACCATTAGGCCACAGCCCCTTGAACCACGGCCCGTGCGCCCGATTCTCCCTCGCCGACGCCGATCTTTTAAGCGCTTGAGACGCTAGAGATCGTTGCCTAAGCTGTAATAACGCTTGCCGGGTCAATTAACGACAATTTATAATCCTGCATAGTCAACCATTGCAGTCGCATGAGAATCATGACCGATCAGATCCCTACGCCGGCGCCGGAAATCAGTTCCTACCAACTCGGCGAAAGCGTCGGCTACCTGATTTCCCGCGTGAGATCGACCATGTCGAACGAGGTCACGCAACGCACGATGGCCGAGCTCGGCATCACCAGCCAGCAAGGCAGCATCCTGTTCATGGTGGCCAGCGGCAAGTGCCTGCTGGCAGCGGAACTGGCCCGCGAATACGGCATCGACGCAAGCGCAGTCACGCGTCTGGTCGACCGGCTCGAAAAGCGCGGTCTGCTCACCCGGGTTCGCAGCAGCGAAGACCGGCGCGTCGTGCGGCTCGCGTTGACACCTGAAGGCCAGAGCGTGGCCGCCCGTATGCCGGCCATTTTCAACAGCGTCGTGGATGGCTTTCTGGCTGGCTTTACAGCTGAGGAGGTCGGTTTCCTGAAGAGCATGCTGCGCCGCGTGCTGATCAATAGCGGCTGTGATCTAACGGGCATAACCCGTGACGTAGCAAGCAATTCTGACGTCAAATCGTCATAAGCTGGTTGCACTGTCCATCATTACAATTCACTGACCATGAGTGCAGCGATGAAATCCCTTTCCCTGTCCGCGCCCGCTGTCTCTTGCCGGGCCGCTGTCACCGCTGCGATGGCGGCGCTGGCCCTCGCGGGGTGCGCGAACTACAGCGGTATCAAGAGCGACAAGCAGATCTCGCCGGCAACGCAGTACGAGTCGAGCCAGAGTTTGCCGGCGCAGGGCGGCCAGTGGCCGTCGTTCGACTGGGCCAATCAGTTCGGCGACCCGCAACTGCCGCAGTTGATCGCCGAAGCCCTGGATGGCAGCCCGTCGATCGCCCAAGCTCAGGCGCGGCTCGCGAAGGCTTCGTCATACATCGAAAGCACGCGTTCGGCGCTCTATCCGAAGGTCAACGGCAGCTACTCGTGGAACCGCGAGATTTTCTCGGCCAACTCGATCTATCCGCCGCCCTACGGCGGCACCTGGTACAGCGAAAACAACGCACTGGCGAGCGCCTCGTGGGATCTCGACCTGTGGGGCAAGAACCGTCAGCGCCTCGGTCAGGCGGTGTCGCAGGAGAAAGCAGCCGAAGCCGACGTGCAGCAGGCGCGTGTAACGCTCGCCGCGTCGGTCGCGAGCACCTATAACCAGCTTGCCCAGCTGTACGCACTGCGCGATATTGCCGCGCGCGAAATCGCCAATCGTCAGAACATTGGCCGCATCACCAATGGCCGCGTTCTCGCCGGACTCGACACCAACGTCGAGCAGCAGACTGCCAATGGCAACATCGCGACGAGCCAGACCAACCTGAGCGACCTCGATGGCCAGATCACCAACGTGCGCTATCAGCTAGGCGCACTGCTCGGTAAGGGACCGGATCGCGGCCTGCAGATCGCCAAACCGGTGCTGACGGTGGGCAACCCCGTCATCCTGCCGGATGACGTGCCGGCCGATCTGGTGTCGCGCCGCCCGGATATCGTCGCCGCCCGCTGGCAAGTCGAAGCCGAGATGCATGACGTGAAGGAAGCGAAGGCAGAGTTCTTCCCGGACATCAATCTGTCCGCGGCTGCGGGCTTCGACGCGTTCGGCTGGGGCAAATTCCTGACCTCGTCGAGCCGTAACATGCAGTTCGGGCCGGCCGTTCACCTGCCGATCTTCGATGCCGGCGCCTTGCGCTCGCAGTTGAAAGGCCGCTACGCCGATTTCGACCTCGACGTCGCCAACTACAACCAGACGCTGATCAGCGCGCTGTCGGATGTCGCCACGCAGATCACAACGATCCGCTCGATCGACCAGCAATCGGGCGACGCACAGCGCGCGCTCGACGCCTCGACCAAGGCGTACCAGCTGGCCGTGATCCGCTATAAGGCGGGTCTGTCGGAGCAACTGCAGGTGCTGACCGCCGACCAGAACCGCCTCGCCGCCGAACAAACGGTGACGAATCTGAAGATGCGCCGCCGCGACATGCAGATCGGTCTCATCAAGGCGCTCGGCGGCGGTTTCGACGCCACCCAGACCGGTCTCGTGGTACCGGCCGATGCGCCGGCCGGCGCGGCCGCCTCACCCGCGGAGCAAGCGGCGCCGGCCGCGCAGGCAACACCGGCCACGCCAACGGCTCAAGCGACCAGGACGACACAAGCAGCAGCAACGGCAGCGAACTGAACCCGAATGCCCACCCGAATAAACGACGCAGATTGAGAGAATACGGAGCATATCAATGAGCACCCCCCAGCAACCTGCTGCCAACGCACAACCGGCGAACAACAGCAAACGCAAGCGCATGATGGCGCTGCTCGTCATCGTGATCCTGATTGCCGCGATCGCCTATGGGCTGTACTACTTCCTCGTTGCGCGCTTCCATGAGTCGACTGACGACGCGTATGTGAACGGCAACGTCGTGCAGATCACGCCGCAAGTGACCGGTACGGTCATCGCGGTGAATGCCGACGATACGCAGACGGTCAAAGCCGGCGACCCGGTCGTCGTGCTGGACCCGGCGGATGCACGCGTCGCGCTGGAGCAGTCCGAGGCCAATCTCGGGCAGGTGGTGCGTCAGGTGCGCGGCCTGTTCGCCGACGACAACCAGTACCAGGCTCAGGTGGAAGTCCGTGAAGCGGATCTGTCGCGCGCCCAGGACGACCTGCGCCGCCGCATGCTGGTCGCCCAGACCGGCGCTGTGTCGCTGGAAGAAATCTCGCACGCACGCGACGCTGTGAAAAGCGCCCAGGCCGCGCTCGACGCCGCGAAGCAACAGCTTGCTTCGAACCGCGCGCTGACCGCCAACACGACGATTGCCGACCACCCGAACGTGGAAGCCGCCGCCGCCAAGGTGCGTGACGCCTATCTGGCGAGCGCCCGTAACACGCTGCCAGCGCCGGTCACCGGCTACGTCGCGAAGCGCTCGGTGCAGGTCGGCCAGCGTGTCTCGCCGGGCAATCCGCTGATGGCGATCGTGCCGCTGAACGGCGTGTGGGTCGACGCGAACTTCAAGGAAGTGCAGTTGAAGCATATGCGTATCGGCCAACCGGTCGAACTGACGGCCGACGTGTATGGCTCGTCGGTGGTATTCCACGGCAAGGTGGTCGGCTTCTCGGCTGGCACGGGCTCGGCCTTCTCGTTGCTGCCGGCGCAGAACGCCACGGGCAACTGGATCAAGGTGGTGCAGCGTCTGCCGGTGCGGATCGCACTCGACCCGCAGGAACTTGAGAAGCATCCGCTACGTATCGGCCTGTCGATGGACGCCGACGTCAGCATCAAGGACGAAAACGGCGGCCAGTTGGGCGAGGCGCCGAACACGATCTATCAGACCAACGTGTTCGACAAGTACGGCGACCAGGCCGATGCCGAAATCGCCCGCATCATTGCTGAAAACGCGGGTCAAGGCGGCGGAGGACAGAAGTCGGCTGCCCGCGATACCAACGCACCCGCCAAGGCAATGTAAAGCTGCGCCACATTAAAACAAGGTTTCTGATACATGGCTCAGTCTCAAGCGCCCATTCCTCATCCGCCGTTAGAGGGGGCGCAGTTGGTGATCGGCACCATCGCGGTGTCGCTCGCCGTTTTCATGAATGTGCTCGACACTTCGATTGCGAACGTGTCGATCCCGTCCATCTCCGGGGATCTCGGCGTCTCGTCCGATCAAGGCACGTGGGTGATCACCTCGTTCGCGGTGGCGAACGCGATCTCCGTGCCGCTGACCGGCTGGCTTACCGAGCGCGTCGGCCAGGTGCGCCTGTTCATGGCGTCGATCATCCTGTTCGTGATCTCGTCGTGGATGTGCGGTCTCGCGCCCACGCTGCCGTTCCTGCTCGCCGCACGCGTGCTGCAGGGCGCCGTGGCCGGCCCGATGATTCCGCTGTCGCAGACCCTGTTGCTGGCCAGCTATCCGCGCGCGAAGGCGCCCATGGCGCTTTCCATGTGGGCGATGACCACGCTGATTGCACCGGTGGCCGGGCCGATTCTGGGCGGCTGGATCTCGGACAACATCTCGTGGCCGTGGATCTTCTACGTCAACATTCCCGTCGGCACGATCGCCGCCATCGCCACATGGGTGATCTTCCGCAATCGAGATTCGGTGATCCGCAAGGCGCCGATCGACGGCGTGGGACTCTCCTTGCTGATCATCTGGGTCGGCTCGCTGCAGGTGATGCTCGACAAGGGTAAGGACCTCGACTGGTTCGCGTCCACCACGGTCGTGGTGCTGGCTCTGACCGCGGTGATTGCGCTCGCGTTCTTCATTGTCTGGGAACTGACTGCCGAGCATCCGGTGGTGGACCTGTCGCTGTTCAGCAAGCGCAATTTCACCGGCGGCACGGTGGCGCTCTCGATCGGCTATGGGCTCTACTTCGGCAACCTCGTGTTGTTGCCGCTGTGGTTGCAAACCGATCTGGGCTACACCGCGACCAACGCCGGTCTCGTCATGGCGCCGGTCGGCTTCTTCGCGGTGCTGCTCTCGCCCATCACCGGCAAGATTCTGCCGCGTACCGATCCGCGCTACATCGCCACGGCGTCGTTCCTGGTGTTCGCGCTGTGTTTCTGGATGCGTTCGCGTTATACGACCGGCGTCGATACGTTTTCGCTGCTGGTTCCCACACTGATTCAGGGTATCGGCATGGCGGGCTTCTTTATTCCGCTGGTGTCGATCACGTTGTCAGGTCTGCCAGGCAACCGGATTCCGGCTGCGTCGGGATTGTCGAACTTCGTGCGGATCATGTGCGGCGGTATCGGCACATCGATTTTCCAGACCGCCTGGGATCACCGCACGATCCTGCATCACGCGCGCTTGAGCGCCCAGGCCAATATGTATAACCCGGTGTTCGATCAGTCGATACGTCAGATGGGCGCGGCCGGCTTCAGTCAGCCGCAAGCGTACGGTCTCTTCAACAACATGGTGACGCAGCAGGCGGCACAGTTGGGGGTGAACGATCTGTTCTATGTCTCGGCAGGGATCTTCGTCGCGCTGATTGCGCTGATCTGGATCACCAAGCCTGAGCGCGCAGGCGGCGACGCCGGTGCGGCGGCTGCGGCGGCGCATTAAGGCGTGATGTTGGCTTGGAGGCGGTGCTTGAACGGGTTTAACGCACCGTCTTCGAAGCAGTCGCGCAGCAAGGAGAAAGGCGGCACCACATCATTGTGGTACCGCCTTGTTTGTTTCTCGCGAATCGCGTCTTCGTCTTAGCTCGCCGCGGTCACCACCAGCCGCTCCGGCGCGAGCACACCCTCGCCAAGCTTCGCGACACCCAGCAGTTTGCCCTCCATGGCATAGACGCGCACACGCTCCGCAGTCGCCGCCTCTGCGGTCAACGTGAGATCAGCCAGACGCAGGCGCTGGCCGTGCAGAAAGCGGCGCGCGCCCTCTTCATCGAGCTGCACTGCCGGGAAAGTCGACAGCAACGCATCGACGGGCTGCAGCCACTGATCGCGCTCGCCTTCGGCGGCATCCGACAACGCATCGAGCGTCACCGAATGCTCCAACGTCAACGCGCCGACACCCGTGCGCCGCAACGCAACCAGATGCGCCCCACAGCCCAGCGCCTCGCCGATATCCTCGGCAAGCGTGCGCACATACGTCCCCTTGCTGCAGGTCACGCGGAACGTCACATCAGGCAGCGCGCAAGCCAGCATCTCCAGCGCGTGAATCGTCACTGGACGCGCTTCCCGCTCCACCACCTGACCCGCCCGCGCGTATTCATACAGCGGTTTGCCGTCGCGCTTGAGCGCCGAATACATCGGCGGCACCTGCACGATGTCGCCGCGAAAGCGCGCCATCGCCGCAACGACCGCCGTTTGATCGCAGGTCACTTCACGCGTTTCGATCGCCTCGCCTTCCGCGTCGCCGGTAGCCGTACGGATACCGAGGCGCATGGTGGCCTCATAGGTCTTGTCGGCTTCGAGCAGATCCTGCGAAAACTTGGTCGCCTCGCCGAAACACAGCGGCAGCAAACCAGTAGCGAGCGGATCGAGCGTGCCGGTATGGCCGGCCTTCTTCGCCAGATAGAGGCGCTTCACCCGGATCAGCGCGTCGTTGCTCGACAGGCCAATTGGCTTATCGAGCAGCAACACACCATCGAGCGCGCGACGCGGCACACGGGGCCGTTGAGGTGCGGTCATATCAAAACAGTGTGGACAAACGAGGAGTCTGCATGGGCAACATGCGGGCAGCGGCGAGCATCAATGCGTAACGCCGCGCGCAATCAATCGTCTTTCGCGCGATTGGCGTTCGCCTCATCGATCAGACGCGACATTTCCACGGCGCGTTCGATGGTCTTGTCGTAGTGGAAATGCAACGTCGGCACCGTGTGGATATGCAGGCGCTTGAACAACTGATTGTGCAGATGTCCCGCCGCATGAATCAGGCCTTGCAACGTCTGTTGCGGGTCGCCGGTCAGCGTCGTGAAATAGACCTTCGCGTGCGCATAGTCCGGCGTCAGTTCGACGCTTTGAATCGTGACCATGCCGATGCGCGGGTCTTTGATCTCGCGCAGCAGCTCGGACAGGTCGCGCTGGATCTGATCGGCGATCTGCACGTTGCGATTGGGAGAAGTACGTTTCTTAGGCATGGTGAATCCGTGATCCGCTCTGGCGGATAGCAATGAGGTTCGCGTCGCGGCGGTGAGGCCGCGAGCCCCCGCGAGTGCAAACGAGCACCAACGCGGCGGGCTTAAAAACAAAGGGCGGAGCGAGGCGCAAAGCGCCCGCCCCGCCCCTTCAGCGTTGCGCCTGAATTACAGCGAACGCGCGACTTCGGTGACTTCGAAAACTTCGAACTGGTCGCCTTCGACGATGTCGTTGAAGTTCTTGATCGACATACCGCACTCGAAGCCCTGACGCACTTCCTTGACGTCGTCCTTGAAGCGCTTGAGCGAATCGAGCTCGCCCGTATGAATCACGACGTTGTTGCGCAGCACGCGCACCGACGACGAGCGCTTGACGAAGCCGTCCGTGACCATACAACCGGCCACCGCACCGATCTTCGGTACCTTGAAGACCTGACGCACTTCGACCATACCGGTCACGACTTCGCGCTTCTCCGGTGCCAGCATGCCCGACATCGCAGCCTTCACTTCATCCACAGCATCATAGATGATGTTGTAGTAGCGAATATCGATGCCGTTGGATTCCGCCAGCTTGCGAGCCTGAGCGTCCGCACGGGTGTTGAAGCCGATGATGACCGCCTTCGAAGCCGTAGCCAGGTTGACGTCGGACTCGCTGATGCCGCCCACGGCGCCGTGCACGATCTGCACACGCACTTCGTCGGTCGACAGCTTGAGCAACGACTGCACCAAGGCTTCCTGCGAACCTTGCACGTCGGCCTTGACGATCAGCGGCAGGTACTGCACTTCGCCTTCGCCCATCTGTTCCAGCATGTTCTCGAGCTTCGCGGCCTGCTGCTTGGCCAGCTTGACGTCGCGGAACTTGCCTTGACGGAACAGTGCAACTTCACGTGCCTTGCGGTCGTCCGGCATGACGATGACTTCTTCGCCAGCCTGCGGCACTTCCGACAGACCTTGAATCTCAACCGGGATCGACGGACCGGCCGACTTGGTCGGCTTGCCGGTTTCGTCGAGCATGGCGCGCACGCGGCCATAAGCGCTACCTGCCAGCACCACGTCGCCGCGGTTCAGCGTACCCGACTGGACCAAGATCGTTGCAACCGGACCCTTACCCTTATCGAGCTTCGCTTCAATGACCAGACCCTTGGCCGGTGCATCGATCGGTGCCTTCAGTTCCAGCACTTCGGCTTGCAGCAGCACGTTTTCCAGCAGATCGTCGATGCCTGCACCGGTCTTGGCTGACACCGCCACGAACGGCGATTCGCCACCGTACTCTTCCGGCACGACGCCTTCAGCGACGAGTTCCTGCTTGACGCGGTCCAGATTCGCATCCGGCTTGTCGATCTTGTTGATCGCGACGACGAGCGGCACGCCGCCTGCCTTCGCGTGGGCAATCGCTTCCTTCGTCTGCGGCATCACGCCGTCGTCGGCTGCGACCACCAGAATTACGATATCCGTTGCCTTCGCACCGCGAGCACGCATGGCCGTGAAGGCCTCGTGACCCGGCGTGTCGAGGAACGTGATCACGCCTCGCGGCGTTTCCACGTGGTACGCGCCGATATGCTGCGTAATCCCGCCCGCTTCACCCGCTGCGACCTTGGCGCGGCGGATGTAGTCGAGCAGCGACGTCTTGCCGTGGTCGACGTGACCCATGACCGTGACGACCGGCGGACGCGGCAGCGATTCTGCGTCGGAGCTGACTTCGCCTTCGACCAGCATCGCTTCCGGATCGTCCAGCTTTGCCGCAACCGCGTGGTGGCCCAGTTCTTCGACGATGATCATCGCCGTTTCCTGGTCCAGCATCTGGTTGATCGTAACCATCTGGCCGAGCTTCATCATCGACTTGATGACTTCGGACGCCTTCACGGCCATCTTGTGCGCCAGATCGGCAACCGTAATCGTTTCCGGTACATGCACTTCACGCACGATCGGTTCGGTCGGCGCCTGGAACGTGGTGTTCTGATCCTGATGCTTGCCGCGACCCTTCGGGCCGCCGCGCCAGCCGCGATCGACACCGCCGCTCGTATCGCCACGCGTCTTGATGCCGCGGCGCTTCGCTGCGTCGTCCTGCCAGCCGCCCTTGCCTGCGCCCGGCTTCTTCTTGTCGCCAGCCGACGGTGAGGGGGTCGCAGACGGCGTTGCCGCCACCGGCTTCTTGGCAGCCGGACGCGCCGGCGCTTCACCCGGCGGACGGGCCGGCTTGTGCAGCGTGCCCTTGGCTTCCACAGCCTTAGGCGCTTCAGCGGGCTTGGCCGCCGCAGCCGGTGCAGCAGTAGGCTCAGGCGCCTTGGGTTGGGCTGCCTTGCGCGGCGTGCTCATCATCTCGCGAATCGCACGCGCTTCAGCTTCTGCCTTTGCCCGGCGCTTGCTGATTTCTTCCTGCTCGGCGCGCGTCTTTTCCGCGGCCAGACGCGCTGCATCCTCCGCCTTTTTCGCGGCTTCGCGTTGCGCCGCGCGTTCCGCTGCGGCGCGTTCGTCGTCCTGTTCGGTCGCCGCAGCCGGAGCTGCTGCTTCAGGCTGCGCGGCTTGCACAACCTGCTCGACCTTTTTCTGCGTGGTAGTTTCCGCTGAGGCGGCAGCGCGCTTCTTGGCCGCTTCCTCTTCCGCGCGACGGCGCTCGGCTTCGGCAGCCTGCTCACGCGCCTGACGCTCGGCTTCTTCGCGTTCGAGCTGTTCCTGACGCGCCTTCAGTTCCTGAGCCTGCTTTTCAAGCAACTCGGCTTCGTGACGCGCTTCTTCCTCGCGACGCTGAAGTTCGAGGTCATCCGTGTCGACGTCTGCCTCAGCCACATGATTCGATGCATCGCCGCCTTCGCCACCCGCTTCATCGCGGCGGACGAACGTGCGCTTCTTGCGCACCTCGACCTGAATGGTACGAGCCTTACCCGTCGAATCAGACTGCTTGATTTCCGACGTATGCCGTTTCGTCAGCGTGATCTTGCGCTTGTCCGCATCAGTCGAGCCGTGAGACTTGCGCAAGTGGTCGAGCAGACGCGCCTTGTCCGTTTCGGACAGGGTGTCGTCTTCGCTCGCTTTAGTGACGCCTGCTGCCTGCAGCTGCTCAAGCAGCACGCCTGCAGGCATTTTCAGTTCCGCGGCAAATTGGGCTACGTTGTTACTCGCCATTCATTCCTCTTAATGCAAGGACCGATTCCTTGCGGTTAGCATCGTGTCATGCGGCCTGGGGCCGCTTCAATTTAGTGCGCCATGGTCATTTCTCACTGGAACCAATGTTCACGTGCTTTCATGATCAACGCCTTAGCGGCATCCTCTTCCATCGCGGTCAACTCGACCAATTCATCTACAGCCAGCTCGGCCAGATCGTCACGCGTGTGAATCTGGTGTTCGGCCAGCCTGGCGAGCAGGTCGGCGTCGATGCCGTCCAGACTCTTCAGGTCGAGTGCAACATTTTCGACCTTTTCTTCATTTGCGATTGCCATCGTCAGCAACGCATCGCGTGAGCGATTGCGCAACTCGTGAACGGTGTCTTCGTCGAACGCTTCGATCTCGAGCATCTCGTTGAGCGGCACATAGGCGATCTCTTCGAGGCTGGTAAAGCCTTCGTCGATCAGGATGTCAGCCACTTCCTCGTCGACATCGAGACGCGCCATGAACAGGTCACGCAGAACACCGCGCTCCTGATTCTGCTTTTGCGCAGATTCGTCCGGCGTCATGATATTGATCTGCCAGCCGGTGAGTTCGCTGGCAAGACGCACGTTCTGGCCGCTACGGCCGATTGCGACCGCCAGTTCGTTCTCGTCGACGACGACGTCCATCGAATGCTTTTCTTCATCGACGACGATCGACTGCACGGCTGCCGGCGCGAGGGCGCCGATCACGAACTGGGCGGGATCCTCCGACCATAGCACGATGTCGACGTTTTCGCCACCGAGCTCGTTGCGCACAGCCTGCACGCGCGAACCGCGAATACCGACGCAGGTGCCGATCGGATCGATACGCTTGTCGTAAGCGATCACGCCGATCTTGGCGCGCACGCCAGGGTCACGCGCAGCGGCCTTGATTTCGAGCAGGCCCTGCTCGATTTCCGGCACTTCCATCTCGAACAGCTTCATCAGGAACTCGGGCGCCGTACGCGAGAGTTCGATCTGCGGACCGCGAGCGGTGCGATCGACCTTGGCGATGTAAGCGCGCACGCGGTCGCCCACGCGCAGGTTTTCCTTCGGAATCAGCTGGTCGCGGCGCAGCAGCGCTTCGACACGGCCTGATTCGACGATGAAATTACCCTTGTCGAGGCGCTTGACCGTACCGGTCATGATGTTCTCGCCGCGTTCCAGGAAGTCGTTCAGGATCTGTTCGCGTTCGGCGTCACGCACCTTCTGCAGGATCACCTGCTTGGCTGCCTGTGCGCCGATACGGCCGAATTCGATCGACGGCACCGGCTCTTCGATGAACTCGTCAAGCTGTGCGTCGGCCTTCTGCTCACGTGCTTCGAACAGCAGGATCTCCTGATCCGGCTCTTGCAGACCGGCTTCGTCCGGCACCACGCGCCAGCGGCGATAGGTTTCGTGCTCGCCGCTTTCACGGTCGATATGGACGCGGATGTCCGCGTCCTCTTCGAAGAGTTTTTTGGAGGCCGAAGCGAGAGCCGCTTCAAGCGCGGCAAATACCACGTCTTTGTCGACGTTCTTCTCGCGTGCCAGCGCATCCACCAGCATCAACACTTCGCGACTCATTGTTTGCGGCTCCTAAAGTCAAACTT
>Ga0302226_10002273_pt1 | contig 13772 bp, 16 predicted proteins | sample II_Palsa_E3_3_FD_193524 | JGI IMG/M metagenome (GOLD analysis project Ga0302226, IMG submission 193524) | Peat permafrost microbial communities from Stordalen Mire near Abisko, Sweden - II_Palsa_E3_3 | ecosystem: Environmental > Terrestrial > Soil > Palsa > Peat permafrost | place: Sweden...
CTCGATCTGGTAAAAACCCTCATACCACGCATTCGTGGTTCCTTCGGCTCCTGTAAACGATGTGTCGGGCCCGGTGACCGGATTCCCATTCGATTGACGAAACAGCGAACCCGATACGCTTGAAACGCTGTACCAGTCTTCAATCTCCGTCGCCGGCGTGTACTGCTGCCATCTACGCACGACTACATTGACGCCCTGCATCCCCTCTCCCGTCGGAAAGCTGATGTGTCCCACGAGCAGATTCGCATTCAGCAGACTATCCATCTTGCCCGCAGCCGCCGTCCCTTGCGCAATGAAGTAAAGTTGCGCCAGCGCCGACAGATCATCCGGGCGAAGGGTAAAAGGCTGCGGCATGCATTGATAGGTATACGGTCCGCAGATGATATCGATCGGGTGCATCACCGGCCAGTGCAGCGCCTGGTTGGCGGTAGGTTGCGGGCTGTCCGTAAAGACGTTGTCGTTGGTTTGTGACCATCCCAGGCCAAGCACGCGGCCAAAGGCCCGCATCAACTGATACTGCAACTGCATCTGCTGCTCAGGGTCGGGCCCGGTACACCGTCCATTGAGAATAAGAAGGGCGTGCTGAATAAAGCCGGCTGGAACAATCGAATCGACGCTCTCCGTCACACCGTTCTGCCGGCATCCGCTAGGGTTGCTCGCCCCGTTACCCAGCAAAAGGTCAGTGACCGAACCATCGCTGTCGTAGATCACGGCAATCTGCTTAGTCAAATAATTACTGCTTTGCACATCGGCTGGAAAGATAAGACCATTCGATCCGAGAAAGGTATTGGCTCCGCTCACATGCTCGTCCAGTGCGCCGCCCTGCGACAGCACCAGGCTCGCCGTTGGAACATTCCACACAGCCGCCGCCGCAGCCACAATCGCGTCTGCAGCCGCGTGATTCACCGTCGCGCTCAGATCGCCGGGGTCGGTGAAATAGAGTGGCTGGTTCGTATACCAGACCACCGGCGCATCCGAAGTCGTGAAGTAAGGCGGTCCCGTCACCCATCGTGGTCCCCCCGCACAAGCGCTCGAGGCGATCGCGAACCAGCACAGCATCACTGAAAAGAGGACCTTCGTTCCAACCTTGAACCGTTCACGCAAACTGGAGTCAGGGAGTGACATGCTGTGCCTTCTGCCACGTGGTCAATAACTCCAGAACGACGTCGACCGAAGCTTGCTGAGAAGGAATCGAAGCGTCGGCAGCGCTCGTATAACCAAGGGGCAGAACCATCCCCACATTGGCAGCGCCTGCGCCAGCAGCGAACGCCACGGAACCCAACTGCTCCGCTGAAACCGTCCTGGGGGACGCACTCGACGACCGCACCGGCTCGCTGCGATAAGAAATCTTCCGCGGTAATCTAACGCCCAGCCAGCGAAGATCAACGAATGGCAACGAGGGCTGTGCACTCTTCTCGAGCGACGCCGCCATTACGCTCTGGCGAATCGGAATCGCTCCATCAAGCCCACCGACCGGCGAACTCATCCCTCCAGCGCTCGGTCCGTGCAGAAGCATCAGCAAGCGCTGCCCCACAAGATACCGCTGACTCTCACCAGTCCAGAGCCCGCCCCACTCACGCAGAACGTACTGCTCCCCCGCCGTACATCCGCGAATCGCCTCATCGACACGAAACTCGACCTCAACGATCCCCGAAGCAGCGCCACCAGCACTGGGCAGCCGCACCGCCAGCACCTGCCCCATGAAAATGACATCTGCCTGATCAGACATCTGGTGCAGAACATCCGTAACTGTCTGCGCCCCCACAGTAGACGCCACCTGACCCCAGCCCACTGGAGCCATCAGCAGCGCGGCTACAACAACAGCGCGCCGCCGGCAAAAAACTCGCAGCATCCCAACCATCCCGTCTCTCCGCTCTCTCCCTGTTCTTCGTCAGGAGAGTCACGTTACGAACGGTTGTCCTGTTTTCGGACACTGCCCCTTAAGAAAGCTGTCCCACTCCGGGTAAGCTAGATCTCCGGGTAGAAGTCGAAGAACGCATCGATGCTCATTCGCAGCTGAGCCTCAATCTGTTCACGGCTGCCTTCCAGCACATGCAATGTCACATGCGCCTCGTTGCCGTTCTTCAGGGTTACGGGCGCCTCGCCCACCGATGCGATCTCATCCGCAGGTAACAGCCTCATTCCATACACCAAGGTCAGGTTTGCCATAGTCTCAATTGTTTCACCAAACCCGCCGAAAACCGCGGTTTGCATCTTTTTCGTCCGCCGCGCATTTACACTAGTGGAGCTTATATGCCCGAAAACATAACGCACGACACTGTCATCCTCGGTTCAGGCTGCGCCGGACTCACTGCCGCCATCTACACCGGCCGCGCCAACCTCAAGCCGCTCGTCCTCGAAGGCCACGAGCCCGGCGGCCAGCTCTCCATTACCACGCTGGTTGAAAACTTTCCTGGCTGGCCCGAGGGCGTGCAAGGTCCCGACCTCATCGAGAACATGAAGAAGCAGGCCGTCCGCTTCGGCGCCGAACTCCGCCTGGCCCACCTCAGCTCCATCGACCTCACCAAGCGTCCCTTTGCCCTCAACCTCGGCAAGGAGACCATCCACACCCGCACCCTCATTATCGCTTCGGGAGCAAGCGCGCGCTGGCTCAACCTCCCCTCCGAGCAGGCCCTCATCGGCCACGGCGTCACCTCCTGCGCCACCTGCGACGGCTTCTTCGCCTCAGGCAAGGAGATCGCGGTCATCGGCGGCGGCGACACCGCCATGGAGGAAGCTCTCTTCCTCACCCGCTTCGCCTCCAAGGTCACCATCATCAACCGGAGCGAAAAGTTCCGCGCCTCCAAGATCATGCTTGACCGCGCCGTGGCCCACCCCAACATCCGCTTCCTCTCCAGCACAGTCGTTGAAGAGGTCCTCGGCGTCGAGGAAAAGGACGTCAAAGGTCTTCGCGTCAAGAACCAGATCTCCGGCGAACAGTACGTTCTGCCTGTCGCCTTCATGTTCCTCGCCATCGGCCACATCCCCAACGCCATCGCCTTCAAGGGCATGATCGACCTCGACCCCGAGGGCTACATCCAGACACGCAACAACGTCTTCACCACCCTCAACGGCGAAATCCTCCCCGGCGTCTTCGCCTGCGGGGACATCCAGGACCGCCGCTACCGCCAGGCCATCACCGCCGCCGGCTCCGGCTGCATGGCCGCGCTCGAAGTTGAAAAATACCTCGAAGAGCACGGTAGATAAGGAAGACGAGCGTGCCCACGCCGATACTCCAAACACCTCGTCTGGAATTGCAGCCGCTCAAGCTCTCCGACGCCGACCAGGTGCAAAAGATCTTTCCACACTGGGAGATCGTCCGGCAGCTCGACGCAAAGATCCCTTGGCCCTTTCCCGCCGACGGCGTGTACACCTTCTACCGTGACGTGGCTCTACCTGCCATAGCACGCGGTGAAGAGTGGCACTGGATGCTTCGTCTGAAAGACGATCCCCAGCAAGAGGTCGTCGGCTCTATCCGGCTCAGCCTGCAAGGCGATATGAATCGCGGCTTCTGGATTGCACTCGATTGGCAGGGACGTGGCCTGATGACGGAGGCTTCCGCCGAGGTCACCAAATTTTGGTTCGAAGACCTCAAGCAGCCAATCCTGCGCATAAAAAAAGCCATTGACAACACAGCCTCCCGCGCCATCTCGCTCCGCCAAGGGATGCGCTGCATAGGCGAGACCGAAGAGGACTACGTCTCAGGTCGGCTACCCACCGAAATTTGGGAGCTCACAGCCGAAGAGTGGCATGCCCGCAAACACACTCGCAAAGATAGCCAGCCGTGATCCCACACGAGCCTTAAGTAGAAGCTTTAATCGCTGCTGTCTTCTCAGGCCGGGACGGAAATACAAGCAACGTCACAGCAAGTGCGACCAAAATTCCGAATCCCACCTCTAGAAATCTCGCCAGCGCAGCCTGCGCAGGCCCACCATCCAGCTTGACCAAAACGATGATGGAGAGGGCAACAGCAGCCAGCCTTCCCGCTTTGTCATACGCAAACGCACTACAGACAAAGATGCAGACAGCTACTGCCAGCCCATAGATAAGGTAGTGGCCATGCCAAACGTAGCAAGTCCCCCAGCCGAGAAACGCACCGATTGCAGTGCCTAAAATGCGATCGCGGCACGTCGCAAACGAAAGCGTGCTATCAAAGCCCATCACAACAATGGCCGAAACTGCCGCCCAATAGCTATGCACCAACCCAAGCATATTCCCCAGCCACATACAGAGCACTGCAGCAAGGCCTGTCTTCAAGGCACCCTTGGCGTGGCTGGCAAAGTTCTTCTGCTCCCACCAGCTCGAAACCTTCGCCTCTTCAAACTCTGAATTTGTAGACATAGGCATAACCCTCTCCCACTCATCCTGCTCAAAACTCTATCGGAAATCTTTGCGGGAATCGTAAAGCCGCTCCCAAAGCTCTTTCAAAGTTGCGCCTGCTCTACGGATTGACGCACCCTCGGCGCCCCTGCGAAACTCACCCTATGCAATACAGCGGTAAGGTTGAATATGCTCAAAAGCGAAAGATCCGGGAACACAACACCACCCTCTACCGTCTCGCACATTGGCCCATCTGGATCTGGGTCTTCTTCCTCGCCCCCGGCCCCCTCACCTTTTCGCTGTTCGCTCACGGCTTCGGACGCGGCAACCTCTCCTGGTTGATCGCAGTGCTCATCGGAACAGGTATCGCTGCTCTGCGCGGCAGCCTGCCAGGCTCGGAGCCCCGCCCCTATATCCTCCGCTTCGACGAGGACAAGCCCAACCCCCTCTACCGCCGCGTCTGCTACACCTTCGCCTGGAACGCCGTGCTAAGTTTCGCACTCCTCAACCTCACAGGCCTCATCATCGCAGCAGCAACCGGCACCTGGTACATGAAGCAGATCTACACTTATGCCTACTTCCCGCTATGCGGCACAATCCTGCTGCTAGGCGCAGCGGGTGTACTGCCTCGTGTCAGGCCTTCAACCAAAGGCGAAGGCACAGAGCGCCGCTACTTCTACGGCTCCGTCTGGGCAGTAACAATCTCGCAGGCACTCCTTCTCGCATTCTGGAAGACCCTTCCCGAAACCCGCGCAGCCAGCCTTACAAAACTAGCCATCTTCGCCTGCGCCCTAGCCCTCGTGGGGTTTGCTGCCTATCGAGGAGCCCTTCCCCGTACTCGCCCCATCGTTCCCGGCGAACTCATGGTCGCCGACTAATCAACGAGCAGCGCGCTTCTTCTCCTTAACCGCTCCGTTCGTCGCACCCACTCCCGCCACAGACAAGAGCGTCCTGATCACCCCATGCGCATTGCTCAAAATAGCCCCAGCTGCTTCTTCATTCGGCGCAAGGTTAGCCATTGTTACAGCCCCAACCATCGTGCTCACAACTCCACCGGCAATAGCAAGCGCCTGCGCCTTGTTCACTTGCTCAATCCGATCCGCAACCATCTGCACCGTTCGCTGATAGCCATTCAACGCAATCGCCCTCACCTGCGGCTCACAGTGGCTTAACTCCCCACCGTTCATCGACAACGGGCAACGAAACGTGTTCCCTTCCCTTTGCGATTGGTTCAAATAAAGCGACACAATAATCTCCAACGCCTCTGCCGCCGGCTTCCCCGCCGTCCGCGACTCAAACATCTCCAGTAGATGATGGAACGCCGCATCGTTCGCCTCACAAATAAGCTGTTCCTTCGACTCGAAGTGCCGATAAAACCCACCCGGAGTCAGGCCCGCGGCAGCCATAATGTCGCGCATCCCCACCGACTCCAGCCCCTTCTCCAAAAACATCTTCGAAGCAGTCGAGACGATCCGTTCCCTCGTCTCTGCCGCGTCACTGCGAGACCTGCGCATACTCTCTACCTCACCAAAAAAACCTGCATCCTTTAGATTACGACCGTTCTCTAAAGGTTTAGGTGGGATGAAATCACTCCCATCAAGCAGCCTAACCGCTGCAAAGGAGATGTGATGAGCGAATCAAAGATACTAGTAACTGGAGCGACCGGGAAAACCGGCAAAGATACCGTCAAATTCCTCCTAGAACGTGGTCAAGCTGTCCGCGCGATGGTGCGAACCAACGACGACCGTTCCGAAGCACTCCGCAAACAGGGCGCCGAGATAGTCCTCGGAGATCTCCGCAACTTCGAATCTGTCCGCGCTGCCCTCGAAGGCACTCGCAGCGCCTACTTCGTCTTCCCCATCGAACCCGGCATTCTTGAAGGCACAACCTACTTTGCTCAGGCAGCCAAAGAAGCAGGCGTTGAAGCCATCGTGAACATGTCACAGGCATCTGCGCGTCGCGAAGCCACCAGCCACGCCGCTCAAAATCACTGGCTCTCCGAGAGAGTCTTCGACTGGTCTGGCGTCCCCTCCGTCCACCTTCGCCCCACCCTCTTTTCCGAGTGGGTCCTCTACTGGCGTGGCTTCATCAAAGCGGCAGGCATCCTTCCTCTGCCCTTCACCAAAGGCCGCGTCGCCCTCGTCGCCGCAGAAGATCAGGCTCGCGTCATCGCCAACATCCTCATCTCGCCCGAAGAGCACATCGGCAAAACCTATCCACTCGTCGGCGCCAAAGAGCTCACCTTCCCAGAGATAGCCGAAGAGATATCCCACGCCATCGGAAAGCCGGTTCGCTATCAACTCACCGACGCCTCTACGCTCGCAAAGCTCGCGAAGGAAAACGGCACGAACCTCGGAGAGTTCTTCTGGCAGCACATCAACGAAATCGCCATCGATTTCCAGAACGGAGTCTTCGCAGGCACCAACGACCTCATTGAAAAAATCGGCGGCCAACCACCCATCAGCCTACCCGCCTTCATCGCAAAGCATCGCGCGGAGTTGATCGCCTAACCGCGATCAGCTCCACTCCAAATCGAGCACCCATCCGCTACACGGAGAAACCTCATGAAGACACTAGCCCGTACCATCGCCCTCTCTCTCCTGCTCATCCCCATTGCCTTGGAGGCACAGATGCCGAAATCCTCTCCACTCCCGCCAACCCCGACCAATAGAATCCTCGCCATCGGCAGGTTCAACACCCCTCCCACACCCGACCAGTTCAAGCTGCTCTCCTCGCAAGAGGTCCCCGACACCCTGCGCCTCTACCTCGCTGGCAAGATCGACCAGTGGTACTCCATTCAAAACGACAACGGCGTCGTCTTCATCCTCAACGCATCCACGGTCGAAGAAGCCCACACCATGCTCGAAGCTCTACCTCTCGGCCAGGCAAAGCTGATGACCTTCCAACTGATCCCTCTCGGCCCAATCAGCCCGTTGGCCCTGCTCCTGCCGAAACCAGACAAACCAGCTCAGTAATTGGTGCTCCCAAGGCACTAGCGCCAATCGTCGATCACGAAAGCATCGGCCCGATTGAATCCCTCAAGATGCGGGCGCTGCATCGCGACGCCCTGCATCGCCACTCTATATCCGCGAGAGCGCAAGCACCGATACGCTTCTTCGCGAGCCATGTTCACACCAGCCTCTACTGTCGCTCCACGCGAAGATGCGAATCCCTCACAAGCCTCCAGCAATCTGTCGAATCGTTCCGCCGCGCCTATACCTCCACGCGCCGCCCCGAACTTGACGTAACATGTCTTCTCGCCGCCCTCGGATCCCGCTCCATTCAGACACACTGCGAAACCATCCAACGCGTTGCGCGTATACGTCAACACGACATCGCCAGTACGTTGCGCAAGCACAGAGCGAATCTCACCACCAAGGTCAAGTCCTTTATCGATCCTGTGGGTAAGCCTTCCACACGCCTCAATAGCACTCTCCCGCTCGCTCTTTTTGAGAGCCGACAGCAGCATCGGCGCCTTCGCGTATTCAGATCGATCCTCATCCGGAGCGAACGTCATCACCCCAGTTAGATAGCGCGGCCAATAGCCGAACTTTTGATACAGTCCGACATGCTTCGCGCTGTGCGCAAAGGTGTACAGTCCGCTATGCCGCACACCCCATTGATCGAAGGTCGTCATCGTCGCTTCCATCAGACGCTGCGCCACGCCACGATCCCAGTACTCAGGCACCACAGTCAAAGGCCCGAAGAATCCGAACGATCCCCAGCGCGTAATCACGTTCGACCCGACCAGCCGGTCACCTTCCCGCGCCGCAACTACCTTCACGTTGGATGAGCGCCAGCGTGGCGTCATGTAGTGACGGTCCCCCATACATTCCAGCGGATTGGCCAGCCCGAAAAACGTTCCAAATGCCAGCCGGACAATACGGTCCGCCTCTCCCAGTTCGCTCTCCTTCAGTACACCAACTTTGATCGATGGAATGGATTGATTCGTCGGCACCGTCCGCGCCTCCTCGGCGCTCGTCATTTTACGCAAATCCAGCCACATCGGGAAAACAGCCAGCCAAGTCTAATCGCTTTCGCTCGCTTCTTGGCGAAGCGTCCTCACCGCTGAGGACCAGTAACAATTCCACCACCAAACAACCAGCGAAACACCATAACAGCACCACGAAGCGCCACGATTCACCAGACTGAAGTTATGCTGAATGGGAGTTACAAGCGACTTCCCATGCTGAAGAAGATAACCCTCCTGCGCGAACGAGTGGAAGACTGGACCGTCTACCCCTTCTCGGTTCCCACCATCTCTTCCTTACCCGAAATATCGATCCGCTCCCGCATCGCCTTCTTCGCCGGAGAAAACGGAACCGGAAAATCCACCCTCCTCGAAGCCATCGCCGCTCACTACGGCTTCGGCCACGAAGGGGGAAACCGCGACTTCTCTAGCGATACCACGGAACACAATCGCTCGACTGATCCACTCGCTAAAGCCTTACGCCTCTCCTTCGACAAACGCACCGGCGCCGGCTTCTTCCTCCGCGCCGAAAGCTTCTTCAATACCGCTTCTGTAATCGACAATCTCGGATTACAAAGCTATGGAGGTCGAAGCCTACATGCACAGTCGCATGGTGAGAGCTTCTTCACCCTCCTGCTCCACAAATTCCAGCGCAACGGTTTCTTCCTCCTCGACGAACCCGAAGCCGCACTCTCCCCCCAGCGTCAGCTCGCCTTCCTCGTCCTCATCCACGACACCCTGCGCCACTACAAAGACGCTCAGTTCCTCATCTCCACCCACTCTCCCGTCCTCCTCGGCTACCCCGGCGCACAAATCTTCTCCTTCGACGACGGCCACCTCCACGAGATCGACTACGAAGACACCGCACCCTTGCAAATCGTCCGCCGCTTCACCAACGACCGCGACAACTTCCTCCAGGAACTCTTCCAGGAAGCCCCTTCCCTGTTCGAAGAACCCGACAAACAATAGTCATCATCCGTCTCGAAGCAAAAAATCCACCACAACAACACACCAAACAACCAGCAAAACTCCATGTCAAGTCCACAAAACGCGAACACCCGCATCAGCATTGAACAATCACGTGGCGTATCAGTTATGCCCCAATCGCTATACTGAATACAGAGACCGAACAAAGCCGTCATCCTGACCCTGAGCGAAGCCGAAGGGGGAGGGATCTGTATTTATCTTTGCTCGTGTTTTCTCGATCTAACCCCTTTAGCAGCAATATTTTGCACGTAAGTCCTTTCGTTGGAATATTTTACAGGCACATACCACCTGTAAACTCATCCAACGAAAGGCTTTACGCCCAAAATACCCCCCCGGGGGGAGGGGAGGGGTAGACGTCTAAAACTTGTGGAACATAAAAAACGCACCAGCCACCAGGCAGCCAAAAGCAGCGAAGTGGTTCCAGTGAAGCTTGTCGCCAAAGTAAAAAGTCGAAAAGACACCGAACACCGTCAGCGTAATCACCTCCTGAATCACCTTGAGCTGATCCGGGCTGAAGGTCTTCGACCCGATCCGATTGGCCGGCACTTGTAGACAATACTCAAAGAAAGCAATGCACCAACTCACCACGATGACCTTCCAAAGCGGCACCTCTTTGAACTTCAGGTGCCCATACCAGGCGAAGGTCATAAAGATATTCGAGCCAATCAGCAAAAAGATGGTCCACATAGTTCGTTTCGATCTCCAGGCAATCAAATGGGAGGCTGAACGATAAGATGCAAAGAGGATGACCATCGCCGAGAACCTCGAACATCTTCATCAACAGATCCACGAAGCCTGTCGCCGCGCCAACCGCTCCGACAGCGAAGTAGCCCTGATGGCTGTCAGCAAGGTCCATCCGGTCGAGGTGATCCTTGAGGCCTACGCCGCCGGCCAACGCCTCTTCGGCGAGAACCGGGTACAGGAGTTTCAGGGAAAATCCCAGCACTTAGCAAACCTAAAAGATGCTGAATTCCACCTTATCGGGCCACTTCAATCCAATAAAACGACCAAAGCTGCCGAGTTATTCCACGCCATCGACGCAGTCGACTCGCTGAAGATCGCTCAACGGCTCGACACAGCAGCCAAAGCACTAGGGAAGAGACTGCCGATCTTGGTCGAGGTAAAACTCAGCCACGAAGAGTCCAAACACGGCCTCGCTCCAGACGAATTGCCTTCCTTGCTCACAGAGATAGAACCTCTCGAGTCAGTAGAAGTCGTAGGTTTGATGACGGTTCCACCCTGGTCCGAAGACGCAGAACTAGCCCGGCCCTACTTCCGCCACCTTCGCCGCCTCAGAGACGAATCGCTCGCTCGCTTCCCGAAGCTGACGCAGCTATCGATGGGAATGTCTAACGACTTCCGGGTAGCGATAGAAGAAGGCAGCACCTGTGTCCGCGTCGGAACTGCACTCTTCGGCAAACGGATCATGGCTAGCGCGGGATGAACTCCGAACCCAGACCAGACGAGCTTCATCGCGGCCTGTCAACCGGCGCAGCGCTAGGCCTCAACGTCATCGACATGGTCGGCGTCGGCCCCTTCGTCACGCTTCCTCTGATCGTCGGAGTCATGGGCGGCCCGCAAGCGATCCTCGGATGGCTAATGGGCGCCGCCTTGTCTCTCTGCGATGGCCTCATCTGGAGCGAATTAGGCACCGCTTACCCTGAGGCTGGTGGCTCCTATGCGTACCTGAAACACCTCTACGGAGAGAAGACCTGGGGGCGGGCATTTTCTTTTCTCTACGCCTGGCAAATCCTCATCAGTGCGCCTCTCTCGATCGCCTCAGGATGTATCGGATTTTCGCAATACATCTCTTTCTTTCTCCCGAACGCGAGTCACCCATTTGGGTCAATGTCGCTGTTGGGAGTTCCAGTAGTACTGAGCGGACAGACGCTCATCGCCATGGCAGCCTGTGGAGTTGCACTGATTGTTCTGCACCGCAGCATCTTCGCAATCGGCCGAATAGCACGCTGGCTTGGAGTCCTCGTCGGCCTCACGTTGATTCTGATAATCGTTGTGGGATTTACGCACTTCAACTATCACCGGGCCTTTGATTTCCCTGCTGGCGCCTTTCACCTCAACTCCACGTTCTTCGCCGGTTTAGGAGCTGGGATGCTGATCTCAGCCTATGACTACTGGGGCTACTACGGTGTTTGTTTCCTCGGAGCCGAGGTTCGCGACCCGCAAAGGACGATTCCACACGCGGTGCTTGGTTCGATCGGGATCGTAGCAATCTTGTACGTGCTGATGAACGTAAGCGTTCTTGGCGTCCTACCCTGGCGAGAGATGGCACAGAATAGCGACAGTCACCTGCGTATGTTCACGATGGCCGTATTTATGGAGAAGCTGTACGGCCATACCGCCGCTGGAGTTATCGTTATCCTGATTGCACTAGCAGCTCTTGCCTCGGTGTTTGCCTTGTTGCTCGGATACTCACGAATTCCCTTTGCCGCCGCACGAGACGGCAATTTTCCCTCGTGGTTTGGAGCGGTACACCCCAAGCACCGAGTTCCAACACACTCCCTACTAACACTGGGCTGCATAACCCTGATGTGCTGCATCTTCAGACTTCAAGAGGTTATTACAACGCTTGTAGTGATTCGCATCTTGTTCCAGTTTCTTTTGCAGGGGGCTGCCACACTGCTACCAAAGCACCGCAACGAGCGCAAAATCCGGGGGTTTCGCATGCCACTCTATCCGTTGCCCGTGTTCTTGGCGCTAAGCGGATTTGTCTTTATCCTTTTCTCCCGACCTAACTTTATGCGGGAGATGCGGACGGCTGGGTTGATCTTAGTAGCGGGCTCCATTGTGTATGCCCTGCGATACATCGACATCCGGCGCAAGAGTGAAAGAAACTAGGCGCATTTCTTTGCCGGTGAGAGCGGAACACTCTTCTTGAACTGATTAGAAGAACACCAGTCATCGAAGCCCTGCATCACTTGAGCTATTTAAATCCAAAGTTATAAATGATTCCGGTGCTTACTCGTATATTGTTTTGCCGATCGTTCTTAGCATTGGGAATCTGAGTGTAGACGTAATCAAACTGAGCGATGGTAATACCTAACCGTCGCTTGAGTTGCGTCTTTACACCTCCTCCGGCAGCCAAGCCAAATGAGTTGCGATTGATCGTGAACTGAAAGTTAACATCCTCTTTCGCTCCACCAAACAGCGCTTCCCCATAAGGAGTGAATCGGCTTGAATTGCGCCGGGTGTACCGCGCGCCGAACAAATAATTGATGATGGTGATGTTTTGCGAAGTATTGTCCACTTGATTAGCATGAGCAACCGCGATATCGGCAACAGCAGCCCATATTGGAGTTACGTTCATAAGTATCGTTCCACTCCCTCCATTGAGTGAAAAGCAACCACACTCACCGGGCGGGGCGTTCGCATGGAAGTAGTTATAATTTGCCCCAATTTCGAACCGTGGTATTTCATCGTGGAATCCACCCGTAGAGATGGCCTGGGCATGAAGAACCACAGACAAGACGGACAGAAGTGCCAGAAGCAGGACGCTTCGAAGATGCATCATTCCTCTCCTACTGAACTATCAAAGTGGCGGTTGCTGCATGCTGTACGGTTCCTTCGACGCCAGTTACCGTAACGGTGTAGGTTGTGGGGGTAAGAGTAAAGTACCCACCAGCGCAGCCACTAAGTGCGGCGAGTGGCAGAAGAGAACCGAGGGTCAAGAGAACGAGTATCAAAGCACGAGGCATCTTCTGGCGTAGTTTCCGGATCGTTCCTAAACCTAGAAGGGTGAGCATTCCGGTTGCGATTGGCAGTTCGTTTCGTGTGAGTGGCGCCCCTTGTGACGGCTGGTTTTTAGCACTAAGAGAGCTACTGATTTGAACGTTGAGTACAACCGCAGTAGCTCCGCTGCCGGCAGCAACGGCGGATGGAGTAAAGGTATACGTTGAACCAGCAGGTAGACCTGTGACCGTGACTGTCACGTCGCTAAGAAAAGTTGTCGCACTAATGGGGGCGAGGTTGAAGTTATAGCTCGTTGACGCACCCGGGAAGACATTTTGGCTGGCGGGACCACTATTTGTGTTTGTGAAATCTTCCACGATGTCGTTCGCAGGTGCTGAAGTACTCGGAGCAAAAGTACTATCTCCCGAATAGACTGCGATGATCTGATGTGGGCCCATCGCCAAGCTGGAAGTCATTAGAGCTGCGTTTGCATTTGTGGTAAGCGAAATAGCGACACCGCCATTCGATGAGATTGAGGCCGTTCCTAGTATTGTCGTGCCATCCATGAACGTAACTGTTCCCGTGGCATTTGGGCTTGAAGCAGTGATGTTAGCCGTGAAGGTAATTCCGGTCTTGATAAGTTGGGCAGGCGTGCTTTCGGTGATTGTGATGACAGTTGGGATCCTACTTACGACCTGCGTCAACACCGAAGAGATAGAGGAACTGTAGCTCGAATCACCGCCATAAGATGCTGTGATTGGGTGAGAGCCAATAGTCAATGCTGATGTAGAGAAGGTTGCTACGCCCG
>Ga0302226_10002274_pt1 | contig 13770 bp, 12 predicted proteins | sample II_Palsa_E3_3_FD_193524 | JGI IMG/M metagenome (GOLD analysis project Ga0302226, IMG submission 193524) | Peat permafrost microbial communities from Stordalen Mire near Abisko, Sweden - II_Palsa_E3_3 | ecosystem: Environmental > Terrestrial > Soil > Palsa > Peat permafrost | place: Sweden...
ACTCCATGCAATGGAGATCGTCGCGGCGTTTCATCTTCGCTATCCGGGATTGCACGTATCTATCCGGCTCGGCAACTCAGAGGAAACCGTGCGCGGCTTGCTGTCCTATGAAACGGATGTCGCGGTGCTTGCACAGTACGGTGCCGACCCCCGGCTTCATTACGTGCCCTATCGGCAGCACCCGCTAGTCATCATCGTTCCGGTGACGCATCGGCTGGCGCGGCGGCGACGCGTTGCCCTGGAAGAGCTTCGCGACGAGCAGATGATCATGCGCGAGCCAGGCTCCACGACCCGCAAGGCGCTTGAAGACGCGCTTCGGCAGCACGGTATCGAACCAAACTTCGCGCTCGAAGTAGGCAGCCGGGAAGCCGTGCGCGAAGCAGTCATTCTTGGGCTTGGAATAGCGGCGGTGTCGGAGCGCGAGCATGTCGATGACTCGCGACTGCGCAAACTGTCGATCGACGGCGAGCAGGTATTGACTCACGCGCATGTCGCCTGTCTCGCCGAGCGCAAAACCGCCCGGCTCGTGCAGGCGTTCCTCAATGTCGTCGATCAGGTGCTGCTCGATAAAGACGCCGGGCAGCCGCCCGCTAAGCGCATTTGCCTGCCGGACGGTCGACCCATCGAAAACTCTGTTTGAGACAGCAACCCACCATCGCCCTGACAGCCGTATTTCGGGCACAGAACGCAGGCGCCATCGTAGCCCCGACGATCGGGAAAATTGGACTAGAGATACGCTGAAATGCCGCTCTTGCCTTAGGCTTGCGAAGCCTCCCTTTGCAGAAGCGGATAGGCAATCGCGCATACGTGCGAGTGAATCCGCTTTAGATCACGCAATATATCCAGATGCAAAGTGCTTGAGGCAATGCTGTCGAGTTTTCCTTCGCGCAACCGCTCCAGGTGCTTCTCCTTGGCGTGCTGTTCAAGCTGTCGAACAATCTGCTTGTCTTCGAGCAGACGCTCGGCCGTCCGCGGACTGCTCGTAACAAACAGCGCCTGAGCTCTATGAAAGCTATCGATCACAGATCGATGCAACGCCAACAATTCCTCGGCGCCTTCTCCTGAAAACCGCAAGTTTCCCTTGATTTTCTTCTGAGCAAGTTCCATCAGGTTCTTGTCGACGATATCGCCGATATGTTCGAGATTGATCACGAATGTCAGGATAGCGGACGCCCGCTGATTGTCCTCGATGCTCAACTCCTCGCGGGTTATCCCGGTAACGTATTGCTTGATGGCCTCATGAAGCACATCGACCGCATCGTCACGACGAATGATGTCGTTCACCGCGCGCCGGTCTTCAGCAATGAGCACCGGAACGCTTCGGCGCAGCATGTCCTCGACAATATCGCCCATATGAATGACTTCTCGCGTGGCACAGGCGAGCGCTTCGACCGGCGAGCCCAGCACGGAGGTGTCAAGATGACGCGGCGCGTCCGGGTGAGTGTCGCTGGTACGCTGCGGCAGCATTCGTTCGAGAAGCTTGGAGACCGGGCCGAGTACCCCGATAAACAACGCGGCGATGAGCACGTTAAGACCGGTGTGAAAATTGGCGACGGTTCGTCCTGCGTCGCCGGGTATGCTGTCCAGAAAACTCGCGAGCGGTACGCTCATCGAAAGCAGCAAAAGACAAACGCCGCCACGTAGCAGCAAATTGCCGGCAGGGAGCCGCTTGCGGCTCAAGTCGTCACCCTTGGCTGCTTCAAAATAAGGATTCAGCGCGCTCCCAATGTTTGCGCCGAGCACCATCGCTACCACCGTGCTCATCGGTACTGTGTGAACACTCGCGAGCGACATCACGAACAGCACGACCGGAATGCTCGAATGCGCGGCCCATGTCAGCAAGCAAGCGACCGCAGCGTTCAGTATCGGCTCGCCGGACAATGCGCCAAGAACCGTACGCAATTCGGGAGCAGTTTCGGCGGGCCGCATGGTTGCAACAAGTAATGTCAGTGCCAGCAACATCAACCCCAGGCCAATGGACGCCCGGCCGATATCGCGGTTTCTGGAGCCCTTGCCTCGTTCGAAAAGCGCCATGCCGATCAACAGGCAAGCGGGCGATATCCAACTCAGATCAAGCGAGAACGCCTGAACAATTAACGTTGAACCGACGTTCGCGCCCAGCATGATGGCTAATCCCGTCACGGGCTTCATCAGGCCTCGGGCCGCGAACGATGTCGCAATCATCCCGGTAGCGGTGCTGCTTTGCAACGCACCGGTGATCGTCAATCCGGCAAAGAAAGCTTTGAAGCGATTGCCAAGGCTATGCGCCATGAATTGCTTCAATGAGGCTCCGAATGCACGCATCAACCCGGATTCGACCATATGGAGGCCCCACGTAAGCAGAGCGACGCCACCGGCCAGGTGCAGCAAGACCAGGATCAATTTAGTCCTCCATGAGCCGAGCGGCTTATCTGTCAGGGATTAAGCGACCGCACAGTTTTACCTGGTGCGCGCGGATAGTTTGCGTCTCGGGTTCTTGCCATCCTCTTGATGACATTTACCCTCTCACAGTTGCTTTGTTCGCGATGCGAGACAAGCCCATCAACACGATTAGCGTCGCCGCCCCAAGAATCATGGTCAGCGTCGCGGAATCGAAGATTGCACCTCGATCAGACAGCGAAAAGATACCGACCGGCAGTGTCACCCACCCCGGCGGGTAGATCATCAAAGTTGCACCGAGTTCGCCCATTGACATCGCGAAACTCAGGCTGAAAGCCGCAATGAGGTACGGCGCTAGCAAGGGCAGCGTCACGTGGCGCAAACGATAAAAAGGCCGTGCGCCAAGACTTTGAGCAATGTGTTCATATTCCGGCGGCAGGCGCGTGAGACCCGCCGAAACATTGCCATAGGTGAATGCCGAGATGAGTAAGAAATGCGCAATGAACACGATCAGTGCCGTGCCGTTTAAAAGCACGGGTGGCTGACTGAAAGCGACCAGCAGACCAAGTCCAATTGACACCGACGGCACAGCGCTTGGTATGAAGAACACGACATCGAGAATCCGCTTCGGAACACCCTTCATCGCCCGCAATGCCAATGCTGCCCACGTGCCGCTCACCAGTGCCGCCACACTTGCCACAACCCCGGTCAGGACACTGATTTTCAACTGACTGGCCGACTCGGCCCTGAAGGCTTGAGCATAGTGTGCCAGCGTCAAATGGGTCGGCAATATGTCGTTCCACTGACCACTGACGCTGGCAAGAGCGATCATGCCGATCGGCAAACCGTAGACGATGCCAAACATGACTCCGAGAACTATCCAGGCAAGAACTCGCCCCCATTTAGCCCATACCAGCACGGCGACCTCCGCAATATGCAATAACCATCCGATAGAAAGCGTAAAGACCCAGCGACAACGCGATGTTGACGACCGCGATGACGCAGGCGGTGGTGTAGTCAAACTCCTGGATGGCTTTGTCGTACACGAGCAGCGGCAACGTGATGACGTCCTTCGCTCCAATGAACAGGACAATGCCAAATTCATTGACGGTCAGAAGAAGGCATAAGCTACCGCCGGCAATCAAGGCAGGTAATGCGGCCGGCAGGATAATGCGCCGCACGATGCGCCAAGGGCGTGCCCCAAGACTGCTCGCAACTTCGATTTGCGATGGATCGATCAGCGAGAAGCTGGCGAGTAATGGACGCATCACAAAAGGCGTATAGACGGTGATCTCCGAAAGAATGACGCCCCACTGTGAGTAAAGGAAGTTGAGCGGTGGCAACTCCAGGTGCATCAGGTGCATCAGTGACTGGTTGAGCAAACCAGCTGATCCGTAGATAAAGGTGAACGCGAGTGCAACGAGAAAAGTAGGCAGCGCGATAAAGGTATCGATCACGCGAGCGATAAGTTTCGCCCCTGGAAATGGGATGAAAGCAATGATTACCGAGAAAATGAAACCAAGCACGAGACATCCCGTCGACGCGCTTAGAGCGATGGTAATGGTGTGATAGAGCCCGCTTAGAAACTGGTTCGAGCGCAGCACGCTGGCGAAGTGCGCGAGCGACAGAACATGATCTTCCCCTACCAGCGCTTCGCGCAAGATCAACGCGAGCGGGTAGAAGAACAGCACCACGAGCACCAGCAGCGGGGGCGCGATCCAGTACCGGCGCTGCGGCGAATGGGCTGCACGGGCAGACGGTGCTACAGCAATATCAGCCATGAGCAACGTGCTCCGGAACAAGGGTAACGTCCGCAGGATCGAAGTGCACAACAAGCTCTGTGCCTGGCGCAGGCGGATCGGAAAGAGGATTGCAGGTGAGGCGCAATGTTTGCTCTTGTACCTCCAGGGCGACGCTATGGAGATCACCCTGCCATTGGACGGCCCGCACGATCCCCGTCAAGGTGTTCCCCCCTGCCCCGCCCGGCTGCAATCGCAAGTCGTGCGGGCGTATGCATACCAGGCTGTCGCTGCCGTCAGGCAAGGCGTGGTGATTGCGGCCGCGCAGCACGGTATCGCCAAAGCGTACGCATGCAAAGCCAGGTTCGGCCGATTGCAACGATCTTGCCGGCAGGATATTTGCACGTCCGAGAAATTCGGCTGCGAACCGGTTTGGCGGGTGACGGTATAGCGATTGCGCATTGCCGAACGCAACCAGCTTGCCGTCACGCATGATGCCAATATGATCCGCAAGGGTTAGCGCTTCAGTCTGGTCGTGCGTCACGTACAGCACAGTCAGCGACGGCAGGTCGCGATGCAGCTTCGCCAACTCGTCCAGCATTGAACGGCGGATCTGTGCGTCGAGGGCCGAGAGCGGTTCATCGAGCAACAGCACTTGCGGGCGGATCGCCAATGCACGAGCGATCGCAACCCGTTGCTGCTGCCCGCCTGAGAGTTCCCGCGGATAGCGCTTGCCGTAGGCCGTCATCCCCACCAGGCGCAGACATTCGGGGATGCGTTCGCGGATGACTTCAGCGCTTGCGCCGCGCGCACGCAGCCCAAATGCAACATTGTCTTCAACGCGCATGTGGGGGAACAACGCATAGTTCTGTACAACCATGCCGATATTGCGTTTATACGGAGGAAGGCGAGTCACATCCCTGTCGCCGATAATGATTCGGCCTGCTGTCGGTTGTACAAAGCCCGCCACCGCTCGCAGCGCGGTCGTTTTCCCGGAGCCCGATGGGCCGATGAGCGCGACAATCTCACCGGGCTTCACAGTCAGCGTCAATGCGTCGAGGATGACTTGATCGCCATAGGCGACCGAGACGTTCTCGAATCCGATTCCGCTCGCACCGGGAACAATGCGCGATGCGGGGGCCGACACGCGCATTTGTGGCCCTTGCGACATGGTGGTGCTGTTAGTAGCCATTTAGTTGCTCGAGATCGCTTGGTTGTAGGCGGCAATGTCCTGCTTCATATCTTGCAGAACCTGGTTCCAGTCGGGCGTCCAGATATTGACTCCTTCAAGCATCGCATTGAGCGTCTTGAAATTCGCATCTGCAGGGTGTACGTCTGTGCGTACGGGGAAGCCATACGCGACCTCGCTCACCTGCTTTTGCGCCGCCTCGCTCAACAGAAAATCGATCAGCTTCTTGCCGTTCGCCGCATGGGGCGCACCGTTAACGAGACCAATGTCATAGGGCAGCGAAAAGGCCGTTCTCTTGCCATCCGGACCGACGGGGAAAAAGACGTGAATGTTTGGGTTATCCCGCATCTGCGCGAGATTCATTTGCATATCGCCGTTGGCCACATACAACTCGCCCTTGTTGACGAGCGCAGTCAATTTCCCGGTCGACGCGGAGGGTCCAAGATTGTTGATTTGCAGCTTTCGCAGATAGGCGAGTCCGGCCGGCTTGCCATCGAATGAATGGAACGCCTGGAGCATCAGCGCGGTACCGTCGCCGGCCTGGCCCGGCGTCGAGTACTGGATTTTCTGCTTGAATCTCGGGTCCAGGAGCTCCGTATAGGTCTTCGGCGCGGCCTTTAGCGCCGAAGCGTTGTATATAAAGTCAGGATAGTTATCAACCATCGCGACGTAAAATCCCTTCGGATCCTTGTCTCGCGCGTCAATCTTGTCCGCGCCCGCTGGGGTGTAAGCCTGCAGCAGACCATCGGCTGCCGCTTTCTGCACAAAGGGAGGGATCGTGACAAGAACATCGGCTTGGGTGTTTGATTTCTCCTTCGCGAGCCGATCGACAACGCCGCTCGACCCCGCTTCAATATATTGAACCGTGATACCCGTCGCTTTGGTGAACGCCTCGAACTGGTTCCCGAGCCAGCTAGGAGAACCGTCATGGAGACCGTCGGCGCTATAAATCGTTACCACATCGGATTGTGCAAGAGCCGGGCCTGCGGCTGAGACCAGGATGCAAGCCGCCACCGCTATCAGTTTCGCTTTCATGTTCATCCTTGTATGGGTTGGTAGACAGAGGATAACGCTCAGCATTTTTATGCTTAGTCATCCTATTTTTATACAGGCGGAGGCGGCCACGCGTCCTGCATTCATTTGGCCTCACACTCGAAGCACTCAACATCTGGCAACAGCGGACGCAAAAATCGCGTCTATGACGTCAAGCCCATGGAATTGACCACGTACGGACGTTGCTGAAACTCTTCATTGCCTCGACAATCCCTTCTTTATAGCCGTTCCCGGAATCCTTGATACCGCCAAACGGCGACATCTCGATTCGATAACCTGGAACCTCCCAGATGTTCACCGTGCCAACTTCGAGCTCTTTGACAAACCGGGTGATGTAGTCAAGGCGGTTGGTGCAAACGCCAGAAGAAAGTCCGAATGCCGTTGAGTTGGAGATCCTGATTATTTCTTCGATCTTGTCTGGCACCCGGATGACCGGAATCACAGGTCCAAAGGTCTCCTCGCGTACCAGTTCGCAATCGTACGGCACGTGGTCGACGACGGTCGGTGCAAAGAGGGCTCCTTTATGCGGCGCTCCGTGTAACACCTTGGCGCCATGCGCAACCGCGTCCTCCACGCGCCGCGCAAAGAGCGCCGCTGACGTTTCATTGATGACGGTGCCTACGTCGACGGTCGGATCCATCGGGTCGCCAGATTTGAGTTTCTTTGCCTTCGCCAGAACCAGCTCGACGAATTCGTCGGCCACACTCTCGACCACCAGAATGCGTTTGACCGCCGTGCAACGCTGACCAGAGTTTTTAGTCGCGCCCTGAACAGCGAGTTCGGCTGCCTTGTCCAGGTCGGCGTCCTCCATGACAATGAGCGGATCGTTGCCGCCGAGTTCCAGCACGACGCGGCGGTAGCCTGCCTTGTCCGCGATATATTTGCCAACCCTGACTGAACCCGTAAACGTGATGAGGTCGCAATCGGGATCGGTGATCATCGAGTCCCCCATGGTGCGCGGATTACCGGTCACGACACTCAGCATCTCGGGTGGCAGTCCAGCTTCATAAAGCACATCGGCCAGTGCGAGGGCGGTGAGTGGTGTGAGCTCAGTCGGTTTAAGCACAAGCCTGTTATTGGTGGCGATCGCCGGTGCGAGCTTGTGACTCACCATGTTCAACGGATGGTTGAACGGGGTGATCGCAGAGATCACGCCCAGCAGCGGTGTGCGGGTCGTGAAGATCTGACGGTTCTTGCCGTTGGGGCTGACATCGCAAGCATAGATCTCGCCGTCGTCCTTGATCATCAACTGAGCCGCAAACGACCACACATCATAGGCACGGCTTGCCTCGTAGAGTGAGTCCTTCCAACACAGGCCCGATTCGGCGGTGATCAGCCGGGCGAAATCCTCCTTGCGATCACGCAGCATCTCCGCTGTGGTCTGAAGGATTCGTTGACGCTCGAAGCGGGTCAGTTGTGGTCGGAAGGCCCGCGCTTTTGCGAAGGCCTCGCGCACGTGTTCGGGCCGGCCGGCTGGAACGGTACCCACGACTTCGTTGTTGTACGGGTTCAAAACCTCAATGACTTCGTCGGTGGTAACGAGCTTGCCTGCGATACGCATGGACTCTTGACGAAACGCGGGCTTGGTCAGGACGTTCATAAATTACCTCGGTCGATCGATCCTGGTTCACGGGTCGTGAAGACAGGAAAAAGGGAATGCCCCAAGCCTCAGGCAATATGCTTCAAGACGATATGGTTCAAGGCGATAGCGAACACGTCGTAGTTGCGCGGTTCGCGATCCGCCGGCCAGTCGACGCGGCGATTGACGAGCAGTGGAATGGTCTGTTCGCTCACCCCGCCGTGCGAGCGCAACGGCTCGGTTAGCCCCGACAGGTCGTGCCGCGAAGCGCTGGTGCCGAACACCTTGTGGCGCGTCGCGAGAACCACGACATCGCCAATGCGATCGGCCGGTAATTCGAAGCGCTCACAGGCCTCTGCGTTCGATATCGCCAGTTCAACGCCTTCAACGTCCCGCAGGCGGTTGATGACTGCCAGCGTATCGGCGGACGGCGGCAGGTAGACCGTGGCGAACGAGCCCAACGCGCCGTGATGGGCGACGTACGGATCCGTAATGGGCAGGATCACCCGGGCTTGGTCGTGGCCGAGCCAGTTATCGAAGATGTCCTGCAAGTAGATGACGTCCGGGGACCCGTCCGGCTTGTGTTTGTCATTCATGCCGTGATCGGCTGTCAACGCGAGCACGCAGCCTTCCGCTTCCAGAAGTCCGACGTATCGATCCAGCATCGCGTAGAACGAATTCGCGTTTGGTGTGCCAGGCGCCGCCTTGTGCTGCACATAGTCGGTTGTCGAGAGATACATGAGGTCTGGACGAAATGCCCTCAGCAGCTTTACGCCAGCGGCAAAAACGAATTCGGACAGATCAGCGGAATAGACTGCCGGCAGCGGTTTATCGACGAAGGCCAGGAGATCGTCGATACCGTTTTCCTCCAGCGTGGCCTTGTCGGCTTTTTCCGCGGAGAATGCGATTGCCCGGCCCGTTGAGAAGTTCAGGCCCTTGCCGAGCAGCGTTCGGAGTTTGTCCTTGGCTGTAACAACCGCCACCCGTGCGCCCACGTCATGGAAAGCCTGGAACAGGGTGGGCGCGCGTAGAAAACGCGCCTCGTTCATCATCACTTCCTGGCCCGTGGTCCGGTCATAAAAATAGTTGCCGGCAATGCCATGGACCCGTGGCGGGCGCCCCGTGATGATCGAAATGTTGTTTGGATTCGTAAAGCTCGGAATCACGCATTTCGCCAACAGGTTCGCGCCATTTTTCATCAGGCGGTCAAGATTGGGGGCAAGGCCCGCTTTGATTGCCGCTTCAATATAGCCGGGCTCGGAGCCGTCGAGACAGATCACAACAGTTGGAACTTGGGGAAAGCTGTATTCGCGACCATTTGCAGAGATGGCAGAAGCGTGTAGCGCAGTCATGATGGTGTCCTGATGGTCCATTAAGCGGCTTCGGTGGACGGGTTCGTCACACCCATTTCGTCGAGCACCTCACGGACAGCCGCGAGTGCGTCGCGCATCTGGGTCTCCCCCAGGCGGCCGATGCAGCCGATCCGGAACGAATCGGCGACGGTCAGCTTGCCGGGGTAAATGACGAACCCGCGTTCCTTCAGTCCATCGTAGAAACGCTGAAAGATGAAAGCGGGATGCTCGAGCATGTGAAAGGTCACGATGATCGGCGCCTGTAAATCTGTCCGCAGGAGCGGCTTGAATCCGAGTGCCGTCATACCCTCGAGCAGGATGCGGCAGTTGTTCCGATAGCGGCCACCTCGTCCCGGCACGCCACCTTCAGCCGTGAACTCTTCAAGCGCCTGGTGAAATGCCACGATGACATGTGTTGGCGGCGTGAAGCGGTACTGCCCCGTCTTTTCAAAGTTCGCCCATTGATCATGGAGATCGAGAACGAGCGTAGTCGCATTGCCTTTGGTCTGAGCGAGTGCATCGCGCCGGCAGATAACAAAACCGAGTCCGGGAACACCTTCGATGCACTTGTTTGAGGACGCCGCAACCGCGTCGGCATGGATTCCTCGAGCGTCGAGAGGAAGTGCGCCGAAGGCACTCATCGAATCAATGAGGTAGCTTTTTTTGTACAGCGCCGCGAGCGCGCCAATCTTCTCGATTGGATTGAGGATGCCCGAGGTTGTTTCGCAGTGTATGGTGAAGATATGCGTAATGGCGGGGTCCCGCTGCAGGATAGCCTCTACCTCCTGCAAGTCCGGCGGTGCATCTTCAGCGGTTTCATGTACCACGGTCGCGCGTCCGGCTATGTCCAGGATGCGCTTCGCCCGCTGGCCATATGCGCCGTTGATCAGAACGAGAACCTTGCCTTTCGTTGGTACAAAACTGGTCAGCATGGCCTCGACAGCAAAAGTGCCGGAACCTTGCATTGGCACAGTTACATAGTCATCCTTACCGTTTGCAATCTCGCAAAGACGCGTCAGGACCTTTTTGTTAATCGCGACGAAGCTCGCATCGCGTGACCCCCAGTCGTGCACCATGGCCGCTTTGACCGTACGCGACGTTGTTAATGGGCCAGGGGTCAGAAGTAATGGATCGCCCGTTTCGGAGGCGGCCGGCCTGGCATATGCGGAATGAGTCATTGGATACCCGTCCAGTATTGGAGTGATCGGCGATTGGCGCGCAGTAGTCGTTGCTCGCTTGGAAATCACTTTAGGATAAGCAACAAAAACAGTCAAGTCGCCACAATATGCCACATCAATATATTTTTTTATTCCCGCCGCGATCGGTGCCAAGAGGCCCGTGGCAGTAGACATGCAGCCTTGATTCGACGTGGGATAGTGCTTACCCGTACAAGGGTTTTTTCGAAGTGAGTAGGACAACGACTCCAGAAAAGGAGTCGGAGAAGAATGATGCGGCAAAGGCTGATCTCAAGGAGCCACGCACGCCATGACGGTATCGCTCGGTCGGGCCGACGAAACGGGTTGGTGTGACTTTCGTGTCTAGCAGGGTTTAGGGTCGTGCAACGATCACCTGCCAATGCCGATCCGAAAGCGCCTGGGAAAGCGACTCTGGCGGTGACTTGTCGACGATCAAACCGGCTATCTGGGGTACGGGTGCAATCAGCACGGGCGTGCTGAGTTCAAACTTGGTGTGATCGGCAAGGACATAGGTTTTTTTGCCGACCGCCATCATTCCATGTCGCTGCTCTGCTGCAAGCCGAGAGTAGTCGGTGAGCTCGCCCTCGGGCGAGATGCCGCTGACTCCGAGAAAGACGAGATCGACCCGAAAGTGGGCCAGCGCGGCTATCGTCTCGACGCCGAACGCCGCTTCGTCGCTAGGGGAAACTTCACCTCCAAGTACGATCACCTTCACGCCGGGTGACCGGCACAAGAGAAGCGCGATAGGCAAACTATTGGTGATGACAGTGAGATCGTTGAAGGTGGCCAGGGCGGCACCCAAGGCGAACGTTGTCGACCCTGAGTCGATCAATACGACCATCCCGTCACGAACCAGCGTAGCGGCCTCGCGACCTATGGCGGCTTTGCCGGCAGCATTCGCAGCCGCACGTGTCGCAAGCGAGGGTTCGTCCATAGGCCGGCGCGCGGCACCGCCATGCACGATGCTCGCGCGACCCTGCGTCGCAAGGGCTTTGAGGTCGCGCCGGATCGTTTCGCGCGACACGCCCAGCCTGCCGGCAAGGTCGGCGACGCTGACGAAACCGTCAGCGTCGAGGGACTGCACGATTTGGTCTACGCGACTGATAGCGAGCAGGCGATTCATAAAAGCCGAATGTGGGCGAAGTGGTTTGATGTAGCATTTTGTGGCAAATTCTGCAAGCATTCCTTACGTCATTTGCGACGGTCACGCGCTGAGCTATCGGGTCGTCCGCCGGCCAAATGGCGACGTGACGGTATGGTCTCTACACGCTCGCTTCATCTTTCCAGACATGCAAGAAGGTCGCTAGTTCTCAGTTGGCCGCCGCCCGCATTGAGAATGATATCGAGCAGCGCCATTGCGTCCATGCCCTCCGGCAAACCGTGGACTATGGCGTCGAGACGCCCGTCGATCTGTAGCATGGCGAACCCATGAACAAGTGCCCAGGCCGTGACTACCCGCGCGGCGCCGTCCGTGGGCAGAGGGGCATCGAGCCCTTGTGGCGCCCCGACTGCTCCGCGCAGCATCGACGACGCGTCGTTCATCGCTTCGCGCAAACTTGGTCGTTTGAGGTCGAGCCGTTCGCTACGAAACATCAGCATGAACAGACCCGGAAACTGCGTCGCGAACTCAACGTAAGCCCGACCTTGGGCGGCAAGCCGCGACTCGGGCGTGGTGGCCGTGGCGGCCGCATCGAGTAGCCGACGCTCAAAGCGGCGAAAACCTACGGCGGCCAGCTCGCTGAGCAGCCCGGTCACATTGTCGAAGTGGTTCTTGGGAGCGGCGTGAGAAGCGCCGGCCTCGCGCGCAGCGGCCCTCAGCGTGAGCCCGCCGATGCCCTCCCGAGCAAGGATGCGCTCGGCCGCTTCCAGCATTGCCTCACGCAATGCGCCGTGGTGATACGGACGCTTGGCCACATCGGGCGCGTCAGGTGATCCTCGTTTGCCGATCTTTTTGACGGTCATATATTTCCACTCATGTTGACGCCGTCAATTTTAACTTGACGAACGCGAGCGCAGCACTTATTTTAAATGTTGCTACCGTCAACATTTGATCAAAGCCATGACAATCTTCGTTGCAGGTCTGCTGGTTTTCCTCGCCATTCACTCTGTCTCCATCGTCGCGCCACGCTGGCGAGATGCGCAAGCCGGGCGAATGGGCGAGAACGCGTGGAAGGGACTGTATGCGCTAGTGTCAATCGCGAGTCTGGTCGCGATGATCTACGGTTACGGCATCGCGCGACAGACACCGGTCGTGGTCTACGTACCGCCGGTCGCGCTGCGGCATCTGACGTTCCTGCTCATGCTGCCGGTGTTTCCGCTGCTGATCGCCGCTTATCTGCCGGGCCGCATTAAACGGCTGTCCCGGAACCCGATGCTGCTCGCCGTGATTTTGTGGGCGGTGTCGCATTTGCTCGCCAACGGTACGCTGAACGACCTGCTGCTGTTCGGCGGTTTCCTCGTCTGGGCGGTGGCGGATCTGATCTCGGTCAGCCGGCGCGCTCACGTCCGCCCGGTCCCGGGCGCGCCGGCGTCGGCGATGAACGATGTGATTGTCATCGTCGCCGGGTTGGGGTTGTACGTGTTCGTGCTGCTATGGGCGCATGCGCGCGTGGTCGGCGTGTCGCCGCTCGGCTGAATCCGGCGGGCAGGCGTCCGCTTGGACTCACGAAGCGGACTCTCCGATAGCGGGTTGCAAGTCGGAATCGGAGGACACGCGACAGGCGTGGCGGAGGCTCGAGCCGAAGCCAACCCACAGCGCGAGGAAACCTGTCGAGAGCGCGCCCAGCACAATGAAGGCGGTCGAAAAGCCGAAGTGATGCGCGACCATCCCGCCCAATGCGGGACTGAGCGCGGCACCTGCCGCCTGGACCGTCATGACCGCTCCCTGGCCTGTGTTCACACGGCCCGTGCCGTTGAGCAGACGTACCACGAGCGCCGGCACTACGACGCTTTGCAACCCGGCGAAAGTCGTGCTCTCGCTCTATGGGCCAAAAGGAGAACTGCGCGGCGCGCTGCTCGAGGGCGGCACCTCGCTGCGCATGCCGCCGCATGCAGCGACAGAGCTCACGGCTTATCTCACCCCCGGCGCCTATGTGCAAGCGTGGGGGCAAGGCGTGAAGAATCGGTTCGGTTCGACAATCGAGGTGGAGGAAATCGATTATCTCGTCGATGAAGGAAGCGGCCCTTAGCCGAACCTGGCCAAGTCCTGGAAAATAAGTTGGCCCCACGTGCGCCCCCGTGCCTGGACGAGCAGGCCGCCCTCGCCGATCTTCCCCAGCTCGAT
>Ga0302226_10002276_pt1 | contig 13766 bp, 16 predicted proteins | sample II_Palsa_E3_3_FD_193524 | JGI IMG/M metagenome (GOLD analysis project Ga0302226, IMG submission 193524) | Peat permafrost microbial communities from Stordalen Mire near Abisko, Sweden - II_Palsa_E3_3 | ecosystem: Environmental > Terrestrial > Soil > Palsa > Peat permafrost | place: Sweden...
GCCGGCGCAAATGCTGTGGCTGAGGAGATGGCTGAGGCTGTAGCTGAGGAAGCGGCTGAGGCCGTCGCTGCTAGGGCTGTCACGGAGCCTGTTGCCGATCCTGTCGCAAATGCCGTTGCCAGTACCGTCGCCGTTGCTGGTGCGGTTGCTGACGCGGTTGCTGGTGCCGTTGATAACGCTCTTGTTGCCTCGGTTGCTGCCCAAGTGATCCCAGGAGTCGCACTGGCTGTGACCGTGGCTGTGGCCGATCCAGTCGCCGAAGCAAAGGCCGTCGTCGCCATTGCCGATTCGGTGAGCGACAGGGTGAGTGATTCGGTCAGTGACTGAGTGGAGGAGTCGGTTGCCGAGTCGGTTGCTGACTGCGTGGCCGAGTCGGTAGCTGACTGTGTGGCCGAGTCGGTTGCTGACTGCGTGGCCGAGTCGGTTGCTGACTGCGTGGCCGAGTCGGTTGCTGAGTCAGTCGCCGAGTGAGTGGCCGAGTCCGTGGCAGTAAGGGTCCGTGTGTCAGTGGCCGAGGGAGTGGCCGAGGGCGTGGCTGTCTGGGTCTGGGACTGGGTCGAGGAGTCCGTGGCCGATTGAGTCGACGATTCGGTGGACGATGCTGTTGACGATTCACTCATCGATTCGGTCTTCGACGCGGTTGCCGAGGCCGTGACAGACTCGGAGGCGGTCAAAGTGACAGAGGCTGAGGCAGACTCGGTCATGGACACGGACTGTGATGCGGTGTCCGACTGCGTGGCCGATTCGGTGAAGGTTTGGGTCCATGAATCGGTATCCGACTGCGTCAAAGTGTAGGTTCCACTTGCTGTAGCTGACTGGGTCGCCGTCTGCGTGTCCGATTGGGTCGCCGAGTGCTTGGCCGATTTGGTCGCCGAGTGGGTAGTACTGTCTGTGGACGATTGGGTGAACGAGAGAGTGGGCGACTGGGTGAACGAGAGGGTGGCGGACGCAGTGGCCGATCGGGTCAGCGACTGGGTGGGCGACTGGGTGAACGACGGGGTGGAGGACTGGGTGGTCAGAGTCACGGATTGCGTGGCGGACAGAGTGAACGACGCGGTGGCCGATTGTGTGGCCGACTGTGTGGCCGAAAGCGTGGCCACCTCGCTCTGGGTGGCTGATCTGCTGAACGATGCAGTCTTGCTCAAACTGCCCGAGTGGGTCGCCGAGTGGGTCGCCGTGGACTCTGGAAATGAACGAAAATGCCGGATTGAGATTGTGCACACGACGGTCATGTGAAAACAAAAAACAATGAAAACAATGAAAACAATGAAAAAAAGAAATACGTACTTGCGCCAACTAAGGCGGGGTTGACGAGGGCTGTCAGCACCACCAATGCGGCCAGTAGCAGCAGCCCCCTGTGGCAAGGCCGTTTCGCCGTCATGAAATGGCTGCCGCATTAAAAAAGAGTCAATAATTGGAGGTGTAAATATGTTTCATGTTGTTTCAGTCGACCGTTGTTCAAGGGTTGGTTCAAAGGACAGAGGGAGAATGGGGAGGCAGGCAGAGGGAGAGAACCGCCACGGCCTTCTGCTGGACTTCCCGCACTGCAAAAACGCGACAGCAACCGACGCAGGGAAGACGCAGACCTGCGTCGCGTGAGTACATGGCAAAGCACTGAGCATAGGGAGACAACTTGCAACAACTATGGCCTCGTTCGATTTGGCTTCGCTGGTCAGGCCAAACATTGCTGCCCTGCAGCCCTACCGATGGTAACGACACGAGGTGCGGGGGGGCGATGGGAGGGCGAGTATTATAATTCCTGTGCTGATTAGTGCCCGCGACGACTACGAGACGGGGATCCTGCTCGATGCCAACGAAAACAGCTTTGGCACGCCCCTCGCGCCCTCGTCGCTGGGCCAGTGGCCGGCCGAGCTGGAGCGTTACCCCGACCCGCACCAAAAAGACCTCAAGGCGCTGATCGGCGCGTTCCGTGGCGTGCAGCCCGGCAACATCTTTGTGGGCGTAGGGTCGGACGAGTCGATCGACCTGCTGATCCGCGTGTTCTGCGTGCCGGGCCGTGACAGCATCCTCGTGAGCCCGCCCACGTACGGCATGTACAAGGTTGCCGCGGCCACCAACGACGTCGGCGTGGTCGCTGTCCCGCTCACCCCTGCCTTCGACATCGAGGCCGACAAGATCATCCAGGCCACCAAGGACAACGCGGCCATCAAGCTGGTGTTTGTGTGCACGCCCAACAACCCCGCGGCAAAGGACGTCCAGCACGCGCACATTGTCCGCTTGCTCCAAGGGATCACCTCGGCCGTCGTGGTCGTGGACGAGGCCTACGTCGACTTTAGCGAGCTACCCAGCATGGCGCCGCTCGTCAACACGTACCCCAACCTGGTCGTGCTGCAGACCCTGTCCAAGTCGTTTGGGCTGGCAGGCATCCGTCTGGGCACGTCCTTCGGCAGCCCAGAGCTCATTGCCGTGCTCAACAAGGTCAAGGCGCCCTACAACGTCAACAAGCTCACACAGGCGCTGGGTACGTGCTGCTACTGTTTCCAGCCGGTACGCTTTGCTGACCCACATTATAGCGATCAAGGCCTACAGCCCCGAGGGCATCCAGCAAATGAAGGCCAACGTCGCCGCCATCAAGGGCGAGCGCGAATGGCTCATGGCCCAGATCGTCAACGTGCCCGGCGTTCGCGGCGTGTTTGAATCCAACGCCAACTTCTTCATCGCCCAGGTCGACAATGCGCTCAGCGTGTACAAGACCATGGCCGATAAGGGCGTGGTAACGGAAACATAAAAACATAGTTTCATTATGTACTTTTCTGATTAAATATTTAAAAAAAGGTGGTCCGATACCGTGGCTCAGAGCTGCACTGCACCGACGGCCTGCGCATTACCGTGGGCACACGGCCACAGAACGAGACGCTCCTGGCTCTTTTGGCCGAGGTTCTTAAATCAGCCGACTAAGCATTTTCTCTTTTTGGGGGGGAGGGTGCTACATAGATAAAAATACCAGCAATTGGATATGCGCACGCCCCGTGTGATCACGTTCACGTCGTTGAGCTTGTAGAGAGGGCGGGCGGGCAAATCAAAAAAAAAAATTTTATTTTCGTTCTTCAGTGGTGGAAGGGATTTTTTTAATTTACCCCTTCTTTGTCCCATAACATTTCAAATGCGCCCACGTGGCCTCCCACGTCTTTTAGCCACGTGGATTTCCATGTTGCGTCGTTTCTGTGCGCCGCGTCCCTTTCCCTTTCCCTTTCCGCCCATCCCACTTGGCCGATCGATGTCGTCCCTGTCCTCTCCCCCCGCCCCTCCCTCGTCGTCAGCTGCCCCCGTGGCCACGCCGACGGCGGTCAAGAGAGAAGCTGACGACGAGGGAGACCACCAGCCCAAGGAACAGCCAGAGCAGCCCAAGGAACAGCCGGAGCCGCAGCAAGACACCAAGCGCCCCAAGCTGTCGTCCAGCAACGCCACGAGCGACGAGCGCCCGATCGTGAGCGACGCCAAGTTTGGGATCGTTGCGTACATGACCGAGGGCATCCCCGGGTTCCAGGCCATTCTCAAGGAACGCTACACCGACTTTCTCGTCAACGAGGTCGATCTCAAGGGGAACGTGTGCCACTTGACCCAGCTCACGTTCGCCGCCCCTGTGGCTGAGGCTGCAGCCCCCAAGCAGGAGGAGGACGGGATGGTCGTCGATGTTATTGCTGCCCCTCCCGCCAATGCTGACGACGTTGCTCCGCCTCCTTCTGCTGCGGCGACCACTAATGCCCCGGTCGTGGACCACAGAGGCTTGCTCGTGGACCTTGTCGGCGAGGAGACGGTTGCACGCTTGGACAAACTCGAGCAGCAGGCCGTCCTGTTTGACAAGTTTCCCCTGACGATGCTCAAGGAGGCCACGCGCGACAACAAGATGAAGATCCATGGGACCGTCAAGCAGCTGTACGTCCACATCACGACCGAGACGGCGCACGGCACGATCATGATCATGCACAAGTCCAAGTCGACGCGCAGTTGGCCTGCTGCGGGAGGTGGTGTTGGTGGCGACGGCAATAAGAAGCCCGCTGCTGCTGGCAACCTATGCTACACCCATTTCAACCTGTACAAGGAGAACAAGGACACGATGGAGGCGATCCAGGTCCTCGTCAGCCTCACACGGTAGAGTTATTATCGATTTTTATATTTAATTTTATTATTATTTATTGATGATGGTGATACCCAGATCACACAAGAAACTGTTTACGGTCGCGGGCACCAAGGACAAGCGTGGCATCACTGTCCAGCGCGGTAACCTTTATTTTTAGACAATAGAAAATAACTATTCCTTTTCTCATTTTATTGTCCAGTTTCTGCCAAGAACATCACGCCCCAAAGACTGCAGGGTCTCAACGCCCGTCTGCGCGGGATGCAGGTCGGCAACTTCTCCCTCGAGGCTGACGAGCTCAAGCTGGGCCAGCTGCGCGGCAACCGCTTTGTGATCACGTTGCGCAACGTCACTGGGGACGACGCCTCTGTCATTCGGTCCGTGAGCGAGCTGCAGGCCAAGGGCTTTGTCAACTACTTTGGCATGCAGCGCTTTGGCACGGCGACCGTGCCCACGTGCGCGATCGGCTGCCACATCTTGCGCTCCGACTGGGCCGGCGCCGTCGACCTGATCCTGCGTCCCCGTGAGGGCGACTCGATGACGGGGGCCGCACGCAAGGCCTACGTCAACAGAAACTACAAGGACGCGAGGGACCTGCTGCCGGTGCGGTGCCACATCGAGCGCACGCTGCTGCAGTCGCTCTGCGTCAACGATCGCGACTTCCACGGCGCCCTGTTCAAGCTGCAGCGAAACATGCGCCTGATGTATGTCCACTCGTTCCAGTCGCTCATCTGGAACAAGATGGCCACGCTGCGGCTCCAGCGCTACGGCACCAAGCCCGTCGTGGGCGACCTCGTCTACAGCGGCTCCGATGGCTCGTGTAAGAAAATAAACAAAATAAATTACGGAATTGAGATAATTATTTTGAAAACAGGGGCATCGGAGGAGGCCGACGAAGCAGCGGCAGAGCTACTGGCTGCTGAGGAGGGTGCCACCAACGACGAGGTCGAGCCTGCCACCGCCTCGTCATCGTCCGCTTCAACAACGGCAGCCCGCACCGATACCCATCGCCCGCTGGCCCAAGTGCTTGTCTTGGACGAGAGCAACGTGGACAAGTACTCGCTCTCGGATGTCGTCCTGCCCCTGCCCGGCTTCGCCGTCCAGTACCCCGGGATCGCCGGCTTCCAGGCCGAGTACGAGGCAGCCATGGCCCTGGAGGGCGTTGAGCCCAGCCACCTGCGCCACTCGGTGCGCGAGTTCTCGCTCGTGGGCGGCTACCGCAAGCTGGTGGGCACGCCCAAGGACTTTGAGTGGTCGCTGCTGCGCTACAACGATCGGCAGCAGCAGCTCGTCCTGACCGACTGGGACGTGCTGCAGGGCAAGCCCCCGGTCGAGTCCACGCCCGACGGCCGCCTCAGGGCCCTGCGCGTGTCCTTCACGCTGCCGCCGTCGTCCTACGCCACGATGGTCCTGCGCGAGCTGTTCAAGACAGAGACGTCCTCGGCGTTCCAGGCGAACCTCAGCAAGTCGATCAACCCGGCGACGACATTGTAAAATAACATACCAGTGAAGGATGAAACATCGGTTTTTAATTATTTATTAATGACCGTCGAGCGTGGTGGTCTGGCTTTGGCACGCGCTGGTACTCAACCGACGTGACGGTGACGGACCGCTGTGCCTGGTCCACGACAAACACGAGCTTGGCGTTGTCCAGCCTCACGCTGTGCTCTGCCTCATTGGCGCTCTTGCGATGCCAGGCACGCATGTCGTACAGCAGGACCTCACGGACCATGGCCACGAGCACGTCCCACTCGCCCGCAGCATAAAACTCCATCTTTCCGTCGTCCAGCAGCTGTCGCAGCGCGTCCTCTGCCGGCTGGGCGAGCGCGACCATGTCAAAGTCCTGTTGCGCCTTGTCCTCGACCCATGCTGGGATCGTCACTCCTCCTCCGATGCTCTCAATGTGCGGCAGGTACCCCTTGACGTCCAGCACGGGCGTGCCGTCGATCAGGTCGACGCCGCTCAGTCGCAGCGTGCCCCTGACCTCATCGACACCGTCCAGCTTGACCAGGCTGAGCCCGATGGCGTGTGGGCGGTGCGGCGTGCGCGTGGCAAACAGGCCCACTCGCCGGCCGAGCCGAGGCGGGGTCACCTTGGCCTTCATGGTACTCCCAGCCCCAGCCCCAGTCCCAGTCCCAGCGGTGGTGGCGCCCATCTCGTCGCCGTTGTCGTTGGTGTTGTCGTGGAAGACAAACAGCAGCCACACGTGCGAGTAGCCCTGCAGTCCGTCCAGCGAGTCGCCCGCGTTCATCGTGCCCGGCAGGCCCGTCAGCTGCAGCGTCGCTCGGCCGTGGGGGGCGAGGCCGGGTTGGCGCGGCGTGCCGTTGCGTGTGCGGAACACGGACCGAACGTGGCCGATGGGCCTCAGTTGCGACACGGCCGCCGCCGTAGCTGCACTGGTCTGAGCGGGATCCCGGTCAAGATCACGTTGCCGCAGGCGCTGCTCGGCCGCCGTGCGCCCCCTGCGCTCCTCCAGCCGCAGCTGCTCGGCCTTTTCGCAACGCGAGCGCCACGAGGCTGCCTCGGCGAGGGCGCTGTCGAGCACTTGCTGCAGCTGTGCTTGCTTGTCGTGCTCGTCTTCTTGAGAAAGTGGGAGAGGCCGTGTCGTCCACGTCACCCACAGCAGAGCAGCGGCAATCGCAGCGGCACCAGTTGCGGCGGCGGCGAGAGCAACTGGGCTGAACATTTTGAACAAAAACTCAAAAATTTCTCGTAAAGACTGAACTGAATCAGACATTGACCATTTGACATTGACCATTTGACATTGACTCTTTGACACTGATGACAGACAACTGTAAATAGGATTCAGGGGATAAGTTCTACGACGTGCAATTATTAGAAAAAATATTTCTTTTTTTTTTTTTTGGACCCAGGCTTCCTTAGTTGATGCCAGTGGTGGGAGCGGCAGCACTGCGTTGGCGGAGCACGTTGATGTGGCCAGCCGCACCGGAAAACGCGAGCTCAATGTTCTCGATGCCGATGTGGCTGCGGTGGTGGGTCACGGAGACCGTGGTGATACCGCTCTCGGCGCAGAGCGCGTACAGCTGCCTGGACCCTTTTTCGTCGACAGCGCTGGTGGACTCATCCAGGACTACGAGATGGGCATGAGCAAAAAACTAGAAATAAAAACCATGTGAGGTACCAGCAAGGGCAGGCTTCCAGAAGAGCAGACGGGCCATGGCAAGGCGTTGCTTCTCACCCAGCGAGAGCTCCGAGGTCCAGTGCACCTGCGACGACTGAGCGGCGGTCGCAATCGAGGTGTAGCCGCGGTTGCACGAGGGGCGGCAGGCGAGGAACCACTTGTTGAGGTCTTCGTACGTCTCGGCCTCGTCCTCCTCCTCATTGGCGCCGCTGGGGTAGCGCTGCATGAGGTGCGCAAGGCCGACTTTGCCCAGCAGCTCGCCCAAGACATACTCTTGATTATTTATTATTTTTTAATAAAAATAAAGGCAAATAGAATTTACCAGAGAGGTTGCTGTCGACGGCTTCGAGAGGATAGGCGATCTGATCCGCGAGGCTTCCGGCAGTGACGTAGGGCTCCTGGGGCAGGAACATGACCTGCTTGACACGATCGACGATCTGCTCGATATCGGCACCGCGGATATGGATGATGCCTTTTTGAAACAATTATTTCTTTCTTGTAAATCGGGCTGACTGACTTACCGCCCTGCGTGTTCCAGAGCCCCTTCATGGCGCGAAGGAGCGAGCTCTTGCCACATCCACTGGGTCCGGTGATGATGACGTGCTCGTTGCGGTGGATGGTGAGGGACAGGTCCGACACGGCGACGACACCGACGGGCGTGGAAACCTTGAGGTCGCGCAGGACGACGAGCTCCTGGTCGCTGAGGGGTGTCTCGTCCTTGTTATCGCCAGCAACGTCGGTGCCTTTGCTAGGGGGGAGAGCACGCAGCGCCTGCAGCATGCCGTCCACACGGAGCGTGTAGCCGGCGACGGCAGCGACGTCGTTGAAGATGGCCATGAACTCGGTGCACGTGTAGATGAGCATCATGCTCATGCCCGCAAACTAGACAACAGCAACGGGCCGATGAGTTTTTCTTTTTGCAGCCGGGACAAAAAATCTCAGACTAGTTTGTAGTACCAGACTGATGGCGCCCGACAGTTCGCCCGAATCCAGGTCGTCAAAGGTGCCGTTGAACACGGGGATGGCCACGATGAGGTAGCTGACGGCGGCGCCCGTGTAGCTGAAGAACTGCGAGGCGGCTGTACATCAAACAAACAACGGGAATTTACAAATTATCATTTTGTTGGGTTACATTACCGTCGACGGGGAACTTTTGCTTGACGATGAGCCACATGTTGTCGAGGACGTCTTGGAGGGCGCCGTCGACGTGGCGCTTCTCGGTCATCTCGCCGTCGAGGAAGGCGACCTCCTCGGCGTGCGTGCGCAGGTTGACGTGGAGGAAGCTGATAAGCGCATTAAATTACGTAGCCCTTTGATAAAAAAGGCACACAAACCGGTAGTTGCCCTCAAAGCGCTCCTGGCGGTAGTACATCTTGACGAGAATGTTGGCGGCAAAGGCGTTTGTGAGCGCGCCGATGAGGAAGAAGAGGTAGATCATGAACAGGCCGCTGGCACCGGCAACCTCGGCCACGTCGAGCGAGTAGTACACAAACACGACGGGCCAGAGGAAGATGCGTGTGAAGACGTTGCCGAGCATGACGCTAAACTTGTTGACGTCGTCGGTGATACGCTGATCCCTGTTTTTGGTTAATTTTTGTTCAGTTTAATTGTTGGACAAGGACTGATAGTACATACGGGTTCTCAACACGGGTCGCGGCGACGGCGTTGACCTGGTACATCCTCTTGTCGGTGGCATACTCGATGTGGAGCAGCTTGGACATGCGGTTGCGCACGGTCAGCTGCAGCCAGCCGTCGATGAACAGCTTGATGGCCACGACCACCGCAATGATGACGAGGCGCACAATGGCCGTGACCGTCGTGTAGCCAAACGCGCCCGCATCGCGGTTCCCCAGGGCTTCGTAGAACTCGCCCGTGATGCGCATGACAAACACGATCACAATCTACCAGCAGAACACGGGTTTAGTGCGCTCGGGCAGATGGCGTGTGTGGGGTGAGTGGGTGAACAGTTAGTTACCTGCTCAATCACCGAGATGACCAGCAGGCCGAGCACGAGCAGCAGCGCAGGGCTCTTCCACCACACGGGCGAGAACAGCTGGTACAGCACACGGCCGAGGGCGCGCAGGAACGGCAGACCCAGGTTCTGTTGCGGCGCAGCCATCCGGAATTAAATCTGATGAATGAAAAAACCATGCAGGTCAATCCACGTGGGCTTTCTGGGGCGCGTGAAAAAAAAGCCCCTTTACTCGACCCAACCTCACTTTCCAAAAGTTGGTCAGTAAAACAGAGGCGGCTGCTGCTGCTGCGCCCGCCCTTTCCTGCTCTGCCTTCTCGGCCGTTTTTTTACCAGCCCTGCAAGCCCCCTCAAAAGGCCCCGCCCAGCCAGGACCGTGGTGCTCTCTCGTCCTCTCTCCGACTGCGTTCAAGCAAAAACGCAGCAAATTCGCAGCCCTTCCCCTCCCCGATGAACATGCCATCGCCTGTGGCCACGCCCTCTTCTGGCAGGCCAAGGTAGCTCACAGCACGCCAGCAACGTCTTCCCGTGTCCCCAACAAGAAGAGGACGGGGGCAGGAACAACTTTTCTCAACCCCAACCCTGCCACGTGGACGCAGCCCCTTGCTCAAACGGCCAGATCGATCGGGCCAACCCACATGGGGGGCGACCGATCCCACGTGGGATAGCGTCGTTTCATGTGAAAACCAGCCGGCTATCGCCATTTGGATGCCCGATCTCACGGTGCACGTGCCCTCTTCGCTGCCTGGGAAGAATTCAGCCTCTCTTTTTGGGGGGATGAGCGAGAAAAAAAGGCACCATCACGCTATTTTCACGTTCTTTGCTTCTTTGCAACCCCAACGCAGACGACAGAAAGAGTCGCTCTGTCTTGCTCTGACTGCGTTTTGTGACTGCTGTTTGTTCCCGTGTTCTACGTGTGGAGTTCTACGTGTGGATACTATCTGTTTTTTGGAGCCGCAATCGCCTGACAAACTCCCCCCAAAAAAGAACAAGAAGAAACCAAAAAAAAGCCCCCCTTCACAGAAGAAAAGAAAATGGTCCAAATCGCCAGCACCATCGTCGGATTCTCTCGTCTCGGCCCCAACCGCGAGCTGAAGAAGCTGGTGGAGACGTACTGGTCGTCGGCGATCAAGGACGAGGCTGCTCTGGTGGCCTCGGTCAACGATCTGCAGCTGGCCCGCTTTGACGACCTGTCCAAGCTCGGCCTGGCCCTGATCCCCTCGGGCGACTTCTCGCTCTACGACCAGGTGCTGGACGCGGCCTTCACCTTCAACCTGATCCCGCAGCGCCACCGCACCGTCGACGCCAAGCCCTCGCTGCGCACCTACTTTGCCATGGCACGTGGCCTCCAGGAGCCGGCCCAGGGCGTAGACGTGTCTGCGCTGCCCATGAAAAAGTGGTTCGACACCAACTACCACTACATCGTCCCCGAGTTTGACGCCTCGGCCGACCTGGCCATCGTCTCGAGCAAGTTTGTCGACGACTTCACCCTCGTGCACGCGCGCCGTGGTGTGGCCACTCGTCCCACCATCATTGGCCCGCTGACTCTCCTCAGCCTGACCAAGTTTGCCGGCGCCGCCGAGGGCCTGGCTCGTCTCTCCCTCCTCGACAAGCTGGTCGGCCTGTACGAGCAGCTGCTGGTGAGCCTGGTCGACGCCGGCGCCCAGTGGATCCAGCTGGACGAGCCCGTGCTGACCTCGCCCCTTTTGGCCAACGAGCCCGAGTGGCGCGCCGCCCTGGCCGCCGTCTACACCAAGCTGCAGGCCGCCGTCGCTGCTGCCCCCGCCAAGGCCCAGGCCAAGCTGACCATCGCCACCTACTTTGCCGAGATCAACGCGCCCGAGCTCGTCGTGCCCCTCGTGCCCAAGGGCGTCTTCCTGCACATTGACCTGGTCCGCGCCGCGCACCAGCTGCCTGCCGTGCTCAAGCACCTGCCCGAGGGCGTCAACCTGTCGCTCGGCCTGGTCAACGGCCGCAACGTGTGGAAGGGCGATCTGGGCGCCGCCCACGCCCTGCTCACCCACGCCCTCGCTGCCCTCGGCAACGACACCTCGCGCGTCATCGTCAGCAGCTCGTGCTCGCTCCTGCACACGCCCTACTCGCTGCGCACCGAGAGCGCCGAGGTGCGTGCCCAGCCCGTGTTTGACTGGCTCGCGTTTGGCCTGGAGAAGGTGGCCGAGGTGGTGGCCATCGCCAACCACGACACGGCCGCCTTTGACGCCCACAAGGCCAGCCTCGCCGCCCGCGCCGCCTCGCCCCTCACCCGCTCGGACGAGGTCCGCGCCCGTGTTGCCCAGGCGCGCCAGGACATTGCCGCGCTCTACCGCCAGGAGGCCTACGAGCAGCGCGTCGTCGAGCAGAAGGCGGCCCTGCCCTTCACCAAGGTGCTGTTCCCCACCACGACCATCGGCTCGTTCCCGCAGTCGGCCGAGGTGCGCTCGCAGCGTGCGCGCTTCCGCAGCGGCCGCGTCACCGCCGAGGCCTACGACGCCTACATCAAGGAGGCCACGGCCAAGTGCATCCAGCTGCAGGAGGACCTGGACCTGGACGTGCTCGTCCACGGCGAGTTTGAGCGCACCGACATGGTCGAGTTCTTTGCCGAGACGCTCAACGGCTTCCTCATCACCACCAACGGCTGGGTCCAGTCGTACGGCTCGCGCGGCGTCAAGCCCGCCATCCTCTACGGCGACGTGTCGCGCTCGGTGCCCATGACCGTCGACCTGGCCAAGTACGCCCAGAGCCTCACCAGCCGCCCCGTCAAGGGCATGCTCACCGGTCCCACCACCATCCTCCAGTGGACCTTTGTGCGCGACGACATCCCGTACCCCGGCAGCGACGAGACCCTGCTCCAGGTGGCCCTGGCCCTGCGCGACGAGGTCAGCGATCTCGAGCAGGTGGCAGGCCTCCAGGTCATCCAGGTCGACGAGCCCGGCTTCCGCGAGGGCCTCCCCCTGCGCCAGGCCGACTGGCAGAACTACCTCGACAACGCCGTCAAGGCCTTCCGCGTGTCCACCGGCTCGGTCAAGGCCACCACACAGATCCACACGCACATGTGCTACTCCGAGTTTGGCAGCATCCTCAAGGAGGTCGCCCGCCTCGACGCCGACGTCCTCAGCATCGAGTGCTCGCGTGCGGACCTCGAGCTCGTCTCGGCCTTTGCCACCGTCGGCTACCCGCTGCAGATCGGCCCCGGCCTGTACGACATCCACTCGCCCCGTGTGCCCAGCGTCGAGGAGATTGCCGCGCGCCTCCGCCAGCTGGCCGAGATCCTCCCCGTCGAGCGCCTCCACGCCAACCCCGACTGCGGCCTCAAGACACGTGGCTGGCCCGAGACCGAGGCCGCACTCGCGGCACTCGTCCAGGCCACCAAGACGGTTCGTGCCGAGCTCGCCCAGTAAAAAAGAGTAGAGTGCCTGGCCATAGACAATTACTGCGGTCTTCCTCCCGTTGTCTTTGTCGAGTCAGTTCTCAGAGGAATGTTTTCTTGGTGTGAAGATTTCGGAAAACAAAACAAAAACATGCCGTCGGTCACGTTGTCGCCCACGTCGACAGCCGACGACGTCCTGGCCGTGCACGGCGCCCACGTCAAGGGCAAGGTGGTGCTCGTGACCGGGTCCAACACGGGCATCGGCTTCGAGACGGCCCGCTCGCTCGCGGCCGCAGGCGCGGTCGTCTTTGCCGCGGCCCGTTCGCAGGCCAGCAGCGAGGCCACCGTGGCCAAAATCAAGGATCTGGCCCAGGGCAGCGACGTGCACCCGCTCGAGCTGGAGCTGGGCTCGTTCGCGTCCGTGCGCAAGGCCGCCGCGACGTTCCTCGCGACGCAGCGTCCGCTGCACGTGCTCGTGTGCAACGCGGGGATCATGGCCTGCCCCCTCGGCTTCACCAGCGACGGGATCGAGACGCAGTTTGGCGTCAACCACCTGGGCCACTTCCTGCTGACGAGCCTGCTGCTGGACAAGCTCAAGGCCAGCGCGCCGGCCCGTGTGGTCGTGCTGTCCTCCTTTGGCCACTACATCTTCACGGACCACCGCGGGATCCTCTTTGACGACCTGGGCCTGGCCGGCAGCGTGGCCTACTACAACAACTGGGAGCGCTACGGCAACTCCAAGCTGGCCAACATCCTCTTTGTCAAGGAGCTGCAGCGCCGTCTGGACGCAGAGGCCGCCGACGTCACGTGCGTGGCGGTCCACCCGGGCACCATCACCGACTCCAACCTGTACCGCCACGAGGGCCTGTTCCAGCTGTCGGCCGTGCAGTACCTGCCGCGCATGGCCCTGGCCGCCTTCTGGAACGCCATCTACAAGCGCCGCAAGACCGTCCCCCAGGGCGCCTCCACCACGGTCCTGTGCGCGTCGGCACCCGGCATCGTCAAGGGAGAGTACTACGCCGACAACCAGCTCGAGGGCGCAAACCGCAGCGAGCACATCAACAACGCACAGATGGCAGCAAAGCTGTGGCAGGTCTCGGAGGAGGCCGTGAAGCAGCACTGAAGTGAGCTGTTGGCCACCCCCACCCCCCTATGTTGGTAATCCCCTCCCCCCTCTTCCCCCCCT
>Ga0302226_10002279_pt1 | contig 13764 bp, 12 predicted proteins | sample II_Palsa_E3_3_FD_193524 | JGI IMG/M metagenome (GOLD analysis project Ga0302226, IMG submission 193524) | Peat permafrost microbial communities from Stordalen Mire near Abisko, Sweden - II_Palsa_E3_3 | ecosystem: Environmental > Terrestrial > Soil > Palsa > Peat permafrost | place: Sweden...
CCACGGGATCGGACGGTGCGGACGGCTTCGGCGAAGGAGAGGGTGCCGGCGGCGACGTGGGCGGAGTACTCGCCGAGGGAGTGGCCGGCGGCGAAGGTGGGGCCGGGGATGCCTTTTTCTGCGAGGGCTTCGGTAAAGACGCGGGCGGCGGCTACGGAGACGGTGAGGATGGCGGGCTGGGTGTGCTCGGTGAGCTTGAGCTGGTCTTCGGGGCCTTCGAAGATGAGTTTGGAGAGGGGGAAGCCGAGGGCTTCGTCGGCCTCGTCGAAGACGGCGCGGGCGGTGGGGAAGTGGTCGTAGAGATCGCGGCCCATGCCGACGGTTTGTGAGCCTTGGCCGGGGAAGAGAAAAGCTAGTTTTGTCATCGTGATTATCGTAAATCAGGGTGCGGGCTGTTCGCTTTGCGGCAGATCGAGGGCTTTTGTCGGCTGGAACACAAATATTTCGGTGCTAATTTCCTTTCGCGAGTATCTGAATGGTGGAAGGAAAAAATTATGTTCAAAAAGATTGCTGTGGCATTCGATGAGTCGCCGGAGGCGGGGAGGGCGTTTCATTCTGCGTTGGATCTGGCGAAATTTAGTTCGGCCACGGTTCATCTGATCACGGTGCTTGAGGGCTTTCCTGCGTATATGAGTTACGTTGCGGCGGTGGCTCCTGATGTGCCTTTGATGTTGAAGGAGGAGAAACGGAGTTTTTATTCGGACTTGCAGGGCAAGGCGAAGGCTGAAGCTGACCGGGCGGGCGTCCGTATCTTTCTGGAGATTAGCGAAGGAGATGTCACAGGGGAGTTGTTACGTTTGATCGAAGAGATCAAGCCTGACCTGCTGGCGATTGGACTTCGCCATCAGCATGGTACGGTGAGCCGGCTGATGGGCGGGACGGCGCACTATATGGCGGTCCATGCAAAGTGCAACCTGATGGGGGTTCACTGAAGGGCTTTCGAATTGACGAAGTGACTAGATGCCGAGGCCGAAGTCTACGTCCTGCTCGTCGCCGGAGTGGGCGTAGAAGTCGTAGGGGGTGCGACGGTTGAACTTGTAGCGCTGACGGAGTTCGCGACCGATGAAGAGGCCAAGAGCTACGGCTCCGAGGCCAGCGGAGATCCAGCCTACGGTCTTGATGAGGGTTGATTCGTCGTCGTATTCCTCTTGCGCGAGACGTGGGAAGGGAAGCGGAGCAGTCACAGGGACATCCTCGGTTTCTGGTGCTTCAGTCCGCGATTTGGAGCGAAACATCATGCTTTGAATGATAGCGCAGGTTCGTGGGAGGTTGGGAGAACCGAGGTTTGTGAGGTGCTGCTTCAGTGGCATTGACCTGTTGGACGCGAAGCGGCAGATAAGGTTGCCGCGAAGGACGAGGGTGAGGGTGGATTAGGTGACGTCTACTTGATGAAAGCCCAGGCTGTAGAGGAGGGTGGTGACGGTGGCGCGGGCGTTCTTGCGGGCGGTGTCGAGGATGCCGTCGGCGAGGGCGGACTGCTGGAGTTGTTGCTCGGCCTTGGCGCGGGTGTCGGTTTCGAGGTTCTGGTCAACGGGGACGAGGAGGCCGGTGGAGCGGGCGTAGACGCGGGTGTGCTGGTTGTCGAGCGTGGTGATGAAGAGTTGGGAGGCGGGAAGGGTGACGTGGATGGACTGGCCGTTGTTTTCGATGCGGACATCTTCGGGCTTTAGTTGCGAGAGATCGATTCCGGCGATGGACTGGCCGTGGACGACGAGGAGGAGACGGTCGCCGGCGAGGAGGTCGGGTAGGACTGCGCTGGACTTCGAGCCTTCAACGACGGTGTCGATGGAGTAGACGACGGTTTCGAGGCGGTTGAGGCGCTGAATGCGCTGGACGACGGCAGGGACTGAGGTGTCGAAGGTGGTGGTGCGGCCTGTGATGGCGGTGGCGACTCGGGCCAGGATGCCTGAGGTGGCGTGGCGGAGGAAGACGGCCAGCGCGGCGGCTCCGAGGATGAGCGAGAGCAGAACGACAAAGAGGGTTCCGGAGGAGCTGCGGCCTGAGCCGTACGAGCCGTATTGAGTAGTCATTGTTGTTTGGATGCTACTACTTTGCGGCGCGGCCGGGAGTGTGAGTTCCGGCCGCTTTCTGCGGATGTTCCTTATTCAGGAATTGGTGATGCTTCGTTCATGGCTTGAGGTAGGTTTCGAATTGCCAGAGGATGCGGCTGAAGAGTTCGTCGCGTGCGGTGGGGCCGGCGATGGAGTGGGTTTTGCGCGGGAAGAGCTGGAGGTCGTAGGGGATGCCAGCGTCGATGAGGGGCTGGAGGAACTGGATGGTGTTGGCCATGTGTACGTTGTCGTCGCCTGTGCCCTGGGCTATGAGGAGACGGCCCTTGATCTTGGCGGCGTTGGTGACAGGGGAGTCGGTCGTGTAGACGTTGTTCGGTTCTGGCGTCGAGTTTGGGGAGGGGAGGCCTAGGTAGCGCTCGGTGTAGATGGAGTCGTAGTTGCGCCAGTCGGTGACGGGAGCGACGGCTACGCCTGCGCGGATGCGATCGGTGTGGGTCATGGCGTAGAGGGTGAAGGTGCCGCCCCAGCTCCAACCCCACCAGCCGATGCGTTTGGGGTCGAGCTGTGGGTATTGCACGAGGACTTGGTCGAGCGCGGCCAGCTGGTCAGAGAACTGGACGGGGCCGAAGTTGCGATAGGCGGCTTGCTGGAAGTCGCGTCCGCGACCTCCGCTGCCGCGTGTGTCGACGTCGAGGACCGCGAAGCCGTGCTGGGCGAGGAGCTCGTTGAAGATCTGGCTGGACCTCCACGAATTGCGGATGCTGCTTTCGGGGGTGGGTCCGTTGTACGGGTTGAGGATGAGGGGGATGGAGACGGATGTGGGAGTTGTTGAAGACGGAAGAGTGAGGCGGCCGTAGAGTTTGGTCTTTCCGTCGGCGGCAGTGACGGAGACGATGGCGCTGGTGACGGTCGTGCTTGGGGGAAGAGGTTTTGACTTCCAGACGGGAGAACAGTTTCGAGTTACGTTGCAGAGGCTGATGACGGGCGGAGTGATGGCGTCGCTGTAGTAGTCGCTGAAGTGAGTGCCGTCGGGGGAGGTTTTTGTGCCGTGAGTGCCACGTCCGGCGGTGAGCTGATCTTTTGCAGTGCCGTCGAGTTTGATGGACCAGAGATTGTCTTCGAGGGGTGAGCCTTCATTGGAGGTGTAGAAGACGGTGTTGGATTTTTCGTCGATGCTGTTGACGTACTCGACTTCGTATTCGCCCTGGGTGAGTTGACGGAGGAGGGTTGCGTCGGCGGCGAGGGGATGGTGTTCGTCGAAGCTATAGAGGTAGAGGTGGGTGTGGCCGTCGCGCCAACTGCTGATGAGGAAGCGCCCGCCGGAGAGGATGTTGAGGTCGGTGCTGAAGTCGAGGTATTTGGAGTCGGTGTCGGTGTAGACGAGGCGGGTTTTGCCGGAGCGGGCGTCGGCGAAGTAGAGGTTGAGGTGCTGCTGGTCGCGAGTGAGGACTTCGAGGTAGATGGTGTTGGCGTCGACCCAGCCGAAGCGGGGGATGTAGTCGTTGTTGGCGCTGAAGGGGACTTCGATGAACTTCGTCTTGCCACCTTTGGCTGCGACGATGCCGACGCGGACGGCGGGATTTGGGTCGCCGGGTTGGGGGTAGCGCTGGCTGTCGATGGTGGCGTGAGTGGGGATCCAGTCGGTGATGGGGTACTGGGGGACTTTGGCCTCGTTCATCTGGAGGTAGGCGATGGATTTGGAGTCGGGCGACCAGAAGTAGTTGCTGCGGACGTCGAGCTCTTCGAGGTAGACCCAGTCGACTTCTCCGTTGAGGAGCGTGTCGGTGGTGTCGCGGGTGAGGGCGGTCTCTTTGCCGGTGCTGGCGACCGGGTGGACGTAGAGGTTGTGATTGTGAAGGTAGGAGACGGACTTTGCGTCGGGGGAGAACTTGGGGTCGTCGCCGGAGCCCTCGTGGGTGTCGACGATCATGGTTCCGGTGCCGGCGGCGATGTCGTAGAGCCAGAGGCGGCCGCCGTTGTCGAGGAGAAGATGTTTGGAGTCGGCGGCCCAGAGGTAGGCGGACATGCCGTAGCGGGCGCGATGATCCTCGTCTTTCTCGTTGACGGCGGCGGCGGTGAGTTTGCTGAGCTGATCGGCGGTGGCGAGGACGCTGGCGTGGCCGGTGGCGGCTTCGATCTGGACCATGTCGCCGGGCTTGCCAGTGGTGTCGTCGTCGGAGGCGATGTAGGTGAGGAGCTTGCCGTCGGGACTCCAGTCGATGTCGTGGGGTGGGGTGCCGGTGAGGTTCTTGTTGACGTCAGCGATGGTGCGGAGGCCGGGGTCGGTCGTGGCAGTGGTCTGGGCGGCGGTTTGAGCGATGGCGCAAGAGGCGGAAAGACTGAAGAGGAGAGCAACTCGCAAAGAGAGAGGCATGATTGCGATAAGTCTACAGAGAGGGGGAAGACGGACCAAGCGCCATAGAATTTAGGTAGTGTCCTAAATCTGCGTTGATAGGGTTGCACCTTCGATTGCCCAAATCAAGACAATAGGGCGTGGATTTCCGTCGAACCCTTTGCGATACCTTTCTCCGAGGAGAGACTTTAGAAACGCTCAGATGTTGAGTCTCAGGAGTCTTGCATTCATCTTAGCGTCAGCGATACGGCGGGCGCGCGCCCTCTCCTGCGCTGCTCTCCATCGCTCTCCCGACAGAAATAACGGGAGGAGAATGGCTACAAAAATGGCTACCAGGATGGATACAGAGATGGCAAAAAAATTGGCGGTCGATTCCATGTCGGTCTCCTACGGATAATTTACACTTTCGACGCCCTGCCAGTTCTTTTGGTTACAGGGTTTCCAGGCTGGAGGAGGTCGCGATCTCGTGGCGGACGGCGAGGCGGTTTTGGTAGCTGGCGGCGATGAAGTCGCGAAAGAGCGGGTGCGGCTCTAGCGGCTTGGATTTGAACTCGGGGTGGAACTGGCAGCCGAGGAAGAAGGGGTGGGTGGGGATTTCGACGATCTCGACGTAGGTGGCGTCGGGTGTGGTGCCGGTGAGGCGAAGGCCAGCGCCGGTGAGGATGGCTTCGTACTCGCGGTTGAACTCGTAACGATGACGGTGGCGCTCGCTGATCTCGGTCTTGCCGTAGGCATGGGCGGCGAGGGAGTCAGGCTCCATGACGCAATCCCAGGCTCCGAGACGCATGGTGCCCCCCATCTCTTCAACGCCGGTGAGCTCACGGAGTTTGTAGATGATGCGGTAGGGGGTGGCGGGGTCGAACTCGCCGGAGTTGGCGTCCTTGAGGCCGCAGACGTTGCGGGCGTACTCGATGCAGGCGGTTTGCATGCCGAGGCAGATGCCGAAGTAGGGAACGGCCTCTTCGCGGGCGTAGCGGATTGCGTTGAGCATGCCTTCGATGCCGCGTTTGCCGAAGCCGCCGGGGACGAGGATGCCGTCGAAGCCCTGGAGCTGTGCGGCGTAGTCTGGGACTTCGAGGCCTTCGGCTTCGAGCCAGGTGACGCGGAGCTTGAGATTGTGGGCGAGTGCGCCGTGAACGAGGGCTTCTTTGAGGGACTTGTAGGAGTCTTCGTACTCGACGTACTTGCCAACAATGCCGATGGAGACTTCGTCTTTGGGGTGGTAGGCGCGGCGGACGATGTCCTGCCACTTGGAAAGGTCGGGAGTCTTGGCTTCGATGCGGAGGTACTTGAGTGCGAGGGTGTCTACGCCTTCGGCTGCGAAGGTGAGGGGGACCTCGTAGATGCTGGGGACGTCGCGGGCGGCGATGACGGCGGCCTCTTCAACGTTGCAGAAGAGGGCGATCTTGTTGCGCATCTCGCGGGGGACGGCGCGGTCGGAGCGGCAGAGGAGGATGTCGGGCTGGATACCGATCGAGAGCATCTCCTTGACGGAGTGCTGGGTGGGCTTGGTTTTGAGCTCCTGAGCGGCGGCAATCCACGGGATAAGGGTGACATGGACGAAGCAGGTGTTTTCGCGGCCGAGGTCCTGACGCATCTGGCGGATGGCTTCGAGGAAGGGAAGCGATTCGATGTCACCTACGGTGCCGCCGATTTCGACGATGGCAACTTCGCAGTCTGCGGCGACCTTGCGCATTGCATTTTTAATCTCGTTGGTGACGTGCGGGATGACCTGGACGGTCTTGCCGAGGTAGTCGCCTCGACGCTCTTTGGTGATGATCTGCTCGTAGATGCGGCCGGTGGTGAGGTTGTTGTCGCGGGTGAGCTTGGCGTGGGTGAAGCGCTCGTAGTGGCCGAGGTCGAGGTCGGTTTCGGCGCCGTCGTCGGTGACGAAGACTTCGCCGTGCTGGAAGGGCGACATGGTGCCGGGATCGACGTTGAGATAAGGGTCAAACTTCATGAGATTGACCTTGATGCCACGAGCTTCGAGCAGGCAGCCGATAGAGGCTGCGGCGAGTCCCTTGCCGAGCGAAGACACGACTCCGCCAGTTACGAAGATGTACTTTGCAGACATGTCCGCGACCTCTTTGTATGTATTTGAAGTTTGTGCAGGATGGGCACGGTTAAGTATCGCAGGGTCCGCGCTTGGAAGCAATGGGTTGACTTTTTGAGGAGAAGTCAGGTTGAGTCGTGGCTAATTTTTAGGTCAGGTGCGGGTTTTCAGGGGAGGGGGTTCTTGGGGATGCCGCGTGAGATCTTCTTGATGAGGAACTCCTGGATGAGCGAGGAGGCTGCGCCTGAGGCGGTGTCGATGAGGCCATTGGTGATGGTGAGGCCGGCTCCGTTGCGATCGCTGGCTGGGTAGTACAGGTTTGAGATTCCTGCTGAAGCGAAGTTGCCGATGATGAAGGAGTAATTCGGCTGCCAGTGGCCATTGTCTCCTTTGCAGATGAAGGCCGTGGACATGGCATAGAGGGCGCGGGAGCGGATGGTTCCGGTGCCTTTGTAAAAGTAGCGTGGGTCTTGATGGAGGATTGAAGGGAGGATCGCATTGCCGATCATGCTGCCGACGAAGCCGTCGCCGTAAGATGCGCCAAAGCGTTTGAAGTAGCCTGCAGCGCCTTGTCCGTAGCCGCTGAAGGTGTTTTGAGATTGCTCGACGCCTGCAATGATCGCGGGGATCGCGATGGATACGGGGTCGTATGCGGTTCTCAATGCGAGGCGGAATTTCTGGCCAGAGCTGAGTGGTGCTGCGTCCCAGGTGTAGGAGACGTAGAAGTTGGGGAAGACGCCAAGGACGCGTTGTTTTTCTTCGAGCGAGACTTGCTCTTCGGCGATGTCGTGTCGCGTGAAGTTGACGTCAATGTTGGTCGAGGCAGAGGAGACCTGCAACTGGATAGTGGGCACCTCATACTGCTGGCCTTTCAGGATCACGAGGGCAGGGGAGATCCATCTCGCAAAACCTGGCGAGATGACAGTCACTTTGAAGGTGCCAGCGTTGACCGCGGTGAAGTTGAAGGAGCCGGTTGGATCTGTTGCGATGGTGCGCTGGGGTCTGGAGTCGAGAAATTGAATGGAGACGAGAGCGCCTTCGACCTGGGCTCCGCTGGGGTCAAGGATGGTGCCGCTGATGCTACCGGTGGCTTGCTGATCGGAACCTAAGAAGTTGGAGGATTGCTGTCCTGGCGCATCCGGTAGTTCTTCATCAGGGGTGGCGAGTGTGGCGATTTGCTGGATGTTGACTGGCGCCGGATTGGATTGGGGCGGAAGAGTCTGGGCGTGAACGTATGTGCTGAACATTGCGCACAGCAGGGTGGTCAAAAAAAGGGGGCCCGGGTTACGCAAACCATCCATATCAGCTACGTTTCCAATTGTAGATGCCAGCGTCTGCAGCCTTGCAGGGTGCAAGGAGTGGGGAGCCGATTTCGCCGACCTGCTTGATCTTCGCTGTTTGATTTTCAATCCCACAATCACCCATCGGTCCAATCGCTCTTAGACTCGGATGATTTGCTCAGAGGGTGTTAATGTCTTTGGGTTCAAGGATGGGTCGGGGGAAACCGTGTTTGGCGACGATAAGCATGGCACGACCTACCTGTTCGGTGGTGCCGATCTGTGAGGGGAACGCTTTTTGCATGAGGGGGAGGATCGGCTTCAGCGCGGAGTAGAAGATGCGGTACACCTTTGTTTTGGAGACGATGCCGTGAAGGGGCTGGACGAATCCGATGCGGAACATGTAGGCCGCTTTGAAGGGGAGTTTGAGGATGTCATTTTCGGTTTTGCCTTTGACGCGAGCCCACATGCTGCGGCCGCGCTCGGTGCCGTCAGTTCCTGATCCGGAGACGTAGACGAAGGTCATTGCGGGGTTCAATTTTGCAAGTGTCGTTGCAGCAGCGAGGGTGAGGTCGTGGGTGACGCGAGTGTATTGCTCTTCGGTCATGCCGGCGGAGGTGACGCCGAGGCAGAAGAAACAGGCGTCGAAGCCGGTGAGGTCGGCTTCGATGTTTGAGTAGTCGAAGAGGTCGGTGCGGACCAGTTCACGCAGCTTGGCGTGTTGTTGACCGGTTGGGCTGCGGACGATGGTGAGGACTTGCTTCACGTCGGGGTCGAGCAGGGACTCACGCAGAACGCCCTGACCGACCATGCCTGTTGCACCGAAGATAATTACGTTCATCCGTTTGCCCTTAGTCGGAACGTTGCGCGGTGGTGGATGCGGCGCAGTCGGTCGACGTGATGTTTTGAGGATCACGTCGATGGTTCCATGCTACAGGCTTCGTGCGATGCAGGATGTATCGCTACTGTCGCGTTTGCAGAACAGGGGATGGCGCGTTGAGGATGTTGGGCTTTGTGGTGCCGATCTCTATGACAGACAACTGGCCATCGGTGAGGAGTTCGTCGCCGGTTGCATTGGTGGTGCTCTTCGGCACGTGCGGACGGTCGATGAGCGCGTAAGAGGTAGCGGTGCCTGAATAGAGGAGGTCGGTTTCAATCCATTCGCGTTCGCGGTCGATGTGGGGATCGATACGGTGCGACCACTTCGTTTTCGCTTTTGCGGTTGAAATTGCGATGTCGTGGGTGGCGGCTCCGATCCATACATCGCGGCCCTGATAGGTTCCGGGCTCTTTCCATATGCGGATGTGGTGTCGTTTGGCGAAGGTGTCGAGAGATTTCTGAAAGACGAGATCGGGTGGTTTGCCGTTGATCATCAGGAGGGATACAGGAGCGTTGGTGTACCCGGCGCCGCGAATGGTTGCTTGAATGGATTTCGCGGCCGAGCCCATGCTGAGTGAGTCTGCTTCGAACCAGCCGGCCTCCTGGAAGGCAGCGACGAGTTGCTGTTGGGAGCCGATGAACATGAGATTGGTGAGGTCGGAGGGTTTGTTGTCTTTGGTGTAGACGCGTAGAGGTGCTGCTGTGACGAGCGTCTTTAGTTGGGGATCGACCGGCAGGAGGGGCCAGCCAGGCCAGGCATCTCGAGTCTTCAACATGGAGGGACGGACGACCTGGATTTGGAGGTCGGTTCCTGCGGGGAAGAGAATCTCGCGGCGAATGGAGAGACCGTAGACGGCAGAGACACCTTTGATGGTGTATCCCGCGATTGGATTGACCATGCCGAGGCCGGCGAGCGCGATGGAGGCTTTGGTAGATGCGTGTGGCTGGACGATGCCGAGGATCTCGTTGTTGCGGACGGTTTCGCGGGCGTTGTCGACATCGATGACTCGGGCGTAGAGAGGGGAGTGGGTGCCGTCCGCGTGGATGATGTTGGAGAAGTCGAGCACTAAGCGTGGACGGGAGTATTTGTCGGGGGCTTTTTGAGCGAAGAGAACGGTGGCCTGGACCTTTGTGCCGGGTGGGACGACGAGCTCATCTTTTGGGCAGGAGATGTTTTCGCCGCTCTTACAGAGGGGGTAGGTGACGGTGCCTTCGACGGGATCCCCGGTGCGGGAGTGCTCGCTGTATACGGGCCCGTTGAGACGGACACTGAGGGTTTGGCCGGGTGCCAGGTCGGCTTTTCTTGATTGGGCCACGCTGGCTGCGATGCTATGCGGCATGTCGCCGTTTTCCTGGTTGAAGAAGTGAAAGAAGGCGGTGAGAAATCCGCTGGTGGCGCCGTTTTCGATGAGGAGAGTCTGAATCTCGAAGTTGGGGGAGTAAAGCAGATAGTCGAGCGCGGTGTCGTTATAGATGTCTTCATGGTTGATGTCGACGCCGTGTTGAATGAGTTGGTCTGCGATCTCCTCGTAGGAGACGATGATCTTCGGTTTGGTGTTGTAGCTGGAGCCGAAGATGGTCCAGTGGAGTGCGGTTCGACCGTATTGGTCCGTCGCTTTCACGTCTGCGCCGTCTGCGATCAGTTTTTTGGCTTCGGTGAGCCGGTCGAGGATAGGTTGTTCCTTTGTCTCGCGGGTGGCCTGGTAGAGCTTTTGGATGAGCGGTGAGGTGTGCGAGACGTCGAGGGTGACAGCGGCGGTATCCAGTTCGTCGTCTGGCGTCTCCTGAGCGTCGGTGGTATCCGCGGCATCAGGTGGGGCGGACGGTTGTTGATCCGCGGTGGTGGTCGGCGACGCAGGTTTGTTTTGAGCGACTGCTTTTTCCCCAGCCGTCGATATCGCAAGAGTCAGGCTGACTCCAAGGACTAGAAAGAATGCTCTCGACGCGTTCCGCATGAGTGTCACCTCTGGTTTTTTAGGGGCCCGAATGAGTGTAGAGAAAGGAACGCCTGATTTAAAGACTTGATCAGGAAGCCAACGTATTCTACTTGGAGATGATGGCTGAAATCATATATTAGGGAACGGGCGACAGCTAGGATGTGGATTGGTCTTCAGGCATGGGCGATACGGGGAATTGATTCGCTAGCTGCGCGGCGGGCAGCCCGAAGGGGCGTTCCGGCTCACCTTGCAGCAGGAGAGAAGGGCGAAAGAGAGGCCTTGTTTCACCTGCGCAGATCAGGGTATACGGTGGTTGCGCAGAGGTGGAAGAGCGCGAAGTTGTGGGGCGATATCGACCTGGTGGGCTGGGAAGGGCCGACTTTGTGCTTTGTCGAGGTGAAGACGAGGAGTGAGCGGGGCGCAATGACGGCGGAGTCTGCCGTGGACAAGGACAAACGAGATATGTTGCGGAGAATGGCGCGTGCGTACCTAAGGGGATTTCCGGAGAAGTTGAGGACGGATGTCCCGGTGAGGTTTGATGTGGTGTCGGTATACTTGCTGCCAACCGGAACTGAGTTTGAACTATATCGGGGAGCGTTTGGATGGTGATGTATGCGCAGGCTTCAGATGTTGCGCTGCTAGATGCGGTGGAGTTGAGCGAGCGGCTCTCGGCTGTGCTGCGCGATGCGATGCCGTGGCTGGTGACGCTGTCGGAGGCGGAGGCGAGCGTGCCGGAGCGTCCGGGCAAGTGGAGCGCGAAGCAGGTGATCGGGCATCTTATCGATTCCGCGGTGAACAACCTGGGAAGGGTGGTGCGGATGCAGATTGAGTCTGGACAGGACCTGCCGGGTTACGAGCAGGAGGCGTGGGTCAATCTTCAGCATTACTCCGAGCGCGAGTGGTCTCAGGTGTTGGCGCTACGGTTTGCACTGAATGAGCATATGGCGTGGACGGTTGGTCATATATACAGGGTTAATTTGTCCAATGTTGGATCAATTGCAGGAACGACTTTGACGCTTGGGTTTTTGATCGAGGACTACATTGCGCATATGGTCCATCACTTGCGGCTGATGCGGGTGTGGATGGGAGTGAGGAGCGGTGCGGTCGGGTAGGCATCCGAAATGCATTAAACCGGTGTCTAATACACTTGATTTGTTTGATCGACGAGGGTGAAGAACAATGACGCTTTTGAATGCACCGGAGTTCGATAGCCGCCGTGAGGCACGAAACCGTAATTTACTGATTGGTTCCGGGGTTCTTCTAGCGCTTTTGGTTGTGGTGGGTGTGGGCGGTTTCCTATTGGGACACGGGTGGTTCTTTTCCAACTTGCCTGCCGAGCATAAGGTGAGCAATTTTTTTAGTTCTCTCGAAGCGCAAGATTACGGGAAGGCGTTTGCGATTTATACAAACGATCCGGATTGGCAGCAGCATCCGGAGCGTCACGCGGACTATCCGCTGAAGAGGTTTACCGAAGACTGGACGACTGCGAGCCCAGTAGGTGCACCGATTCGCTCACACCATGTCGATATCTCGAAGACCGATGGAACGGGAGCGTTTGGGAGTGGGATTATTGTTGCGGTGCGGGTGAATGGAGACCACAAACTCTTTATGTGGTACGAGCGTAAGGATGGAACACTGACCGAACCGGCACCGCATGAGCTTCAGTACGACTAGATTTGGAAGCGGCTGCCGATTGACGATCGACGACAACTTCAGGGTAAGTTCGCTAGCGGTGTTGTCATAGGAGTTCCATGTCGCTCAAAATCTTCTACTAACAATGGACGCTGACGACATCGATGGGCCAAGACCCTGCGTGTGGGTCTAAAGTACAATCACTGAAGCCTATTCGGAGAAATAAGGAGAACTTGGTTTTTTGAAGAAAGCGCTCATTACAGGAGTTACGGGCCAGGATGGAGCCTACCTCGCCCAATTCCTCCTCGCCAAAGGTTATGAAGTTCACGGGATAAAGCGCCGCAGTTCACTTTTTAACACCGCTCGGATTGACCATATCTACGAGGATCCTCACAATCCCTCACCGCACTTTATCCTGCACTATGGCGACCTGACAGACTCTTCGTCTCTGATTCATATCGTCCAGAAGGTTCAGCCCGATGAGATCTACAACCTAGGCGCCCAATCTCACGTTCAAGTCTCCTTCGAGCAGCCCGAGTACACCGCTGACGCTGACGCACTTGGGCCCCTTCGGCTTCTCGAAGCCATTCGCATCCTAGGTTTGGAAAAGAAGACGAAGTTTTACCAGGCCAGCACCTCGGAGCTTTACGGTCTTGTCCGTGAGATTCCTCAAAAAGAGACCACCCCTTTTTATCCTCGCAGCCCGTACGCTGTCGCCAAGCTGTACGCTTACTGGATTTGCGTTAACTACCGCGAAGCTTATGGTATCTACGCGTGCAATGGCGTCCTCTTCAATCATGAATCGCCGCTGCGTGGCGAGACCTTTGTAACGCGCAAGATCACTCGCGGCCTCGCCCGCGTGAAGGTAGGCCTGCAGGAGCAGGTTTTTCTTGGCAACCTCAGTGCAAAACGCGACTGGGGTCACGCGCGAGATTACATCGAAATGCAGTGGCTTATGCTCCAACAGGAGAAGCCACAGGACTATGTGATTGCTACCGGTGAGCAGTACAGCGTCCGAGAGTTTGTGCAACGCTGCGCCAAACTTCTCGATCTGGAGTTGACCTGGCAGGGAAGCGGCATTGATGAAAAAGCTGTCGACTCGAAGGGGAACATAATTGTCGCGGTGGATCCTCGTTATTTTCGTCCAACCGAGGTGGAGACCCTTCTTGGTGACCCCAGCAAGGCGAAACGTGAACTAGGCTGGACACCGCGAACGAGCTTTGACGAATTAGTCCGAGAGATGGTGGATGCAGACTTCAAAGCCGCTCAACGGGACGCACTTGTTCGCAAACACGGCTTTGACGCCTATAGCGTTCGTGAGACATAAAGCTTGGTTCAATTGAACTTTTATTGGTCTAAGTTAGCATCGTGAAACTCACCTCAGTTGCCGTAGACCTCTCCGGCTTCAGCGCCGCAAGTTCCACGAGCAAGTCCGGAGGTCCTTTATGAAAAAAAACTCCCGCGTCTATATCGCTGGTCATCGTGGCCTTGTCGGATCAGCCATCCATCGTGGTCTTGAGCGGCAGGGCTATTCCAACATAATCACACGTACCCGCGACGAGCTCGATCTTCTCGACACTTCTTCCGTCGGTCAATTCTTCGCAGATACCAAGCCGGAGTA
>Ga0302226_10002282_pt1 | contig 13755 bp, 18 predicted proteins | sample II_Palsa_E3_3_FD_193524 | JGI IMG/M metagenome (GOLD analysis project Ga0302226, IMG submission 193524) | Peat permafrost microbial communities from Stordalen Mire near Abisko, Sweden - II_Palsa_E3_3 | ecosystem: Environmental > Terrestrial > Soil > Palsa > Peat permafrost | place: Sweden...
CGGTCCTGGTGGCTTCTGCGACTGCTCCGAAGCTGCTGTGCTGCCGGCAAACAATGCAATGGACAGAACCGTTACAAATGCTCTTCTTCTCAACATGGGCACGGTATCGTTTGCGAAATGAAGATCAATTATTGACGATGTAGTCAGTCCCGTCGAGTGTCCCTTCCGGGCCGGTCCTTGCCTGTCGGCGGCACTTGTTAGCATCAAAGTCTCGAATGAACTTCGCAAGGCGGCGTCCAGTCGATAACGTGTCGATGTGCGACGTCTGCAAAATTAGCCCTCAAACATTCCCAAATGTCTATGTCATCAAATAACTTTCTAACGCGAAATGTCGAATTCGGAAATGCGGGCGATGTGAATACCAACGGAACTGGGTGGTTCGTTGGATTTAGCGAGTGGGCAAAAGGGTCATCAACCGAACTTCGCTACGTCGCCGCTGGTGAACCAGCGGCCGGACTGTGTGTAAAGTGGTTCGCTCACCCGGCAGGCGATCCGAACGGCGAAGCCAAACCGATCAGCGAGGGTCGCACCATGTCGATCCTGGTAAGCCCCGACAGCGAGTTTAGACTTGAGTTTTCGACGCTCGGCGATTTTGCTCCTGACGATTTCTTAGCGCACACACTGCGCCGTCAGGGCGACTTCGTGATCTGGGGCTCTGGCATTTTTCACCGTGCGTTCGGAATTCAACCTGCGTCCATTCTCACGGTTCGCTGGGCGTTGCCCAGGTAGCATACGGACCGCCGCTGGCGCGGCTATGTCTACCGACTGTCGACGATCAAAGCGCGAGTTTCGAATTTCCCGAATTGGCCGCGAGCAGAAGATCGAGCTGGCGGTCGCACGCTGGAAAACTCGTGCGACCAAAGCGACTACTCGTCCAATTTTTGGACCACATCAGCTACCGCTGCGGCCACCGGATCGTCCGCGCCCCAATCCGTCGTCGACTTGACGGTGCCCTCGTGGTCATGCATCTTTTGGCTGGGCATCAATACCCCCTATATGAACTGTTCTACCTTCGGAAACACAACGAACCGCCTGACGCATTGACTTTGTGGGGCATAGGATCACCAAGGGGAAACTTATGGGAAGCGTTGTAGCGTCCATCATTGCGGCGAGCGTTGCGCTGATCGCCGCGTACCTCACTGCAATCGTATCAAAGCGACACGAACGTCACTTGGACGCTATCGCCTTGGCGAGCAGTCTCGCCGGTGAGGTGGCGGCGCACATGTCGGCGTTCCCGACCATCAAGTTGAACTGGCCTAAGAAGATTGTTGATTCACGTCAATGCGAGCACGGATATATGGCTGACACGGGCATGCCGACGAGTCCGGTATTCGAGGCTAACGTGGGCAAGATCGGACTACTAGGCCATCCATTGGCGGAACAGGTTGCATACGTCTACGAAATACTTCGTGCCTTTCGCGGGGTCGTCTACAGCGCCGTACGAGATCAGAAGGACATCAATGGCGTCGAGTTTGCGCACCGACTACAGACCGCGCTCGATTTGCTATTGGAGAACGAGCAGGCCGGATACGACTTGATACTCGCCTTGCGCAAGTTCGCTGAGCGGAAGTTCAAAGCCTTCCCGTCGGTTATGATCGGCTAACCGTAAAGACGCACGGTCCGTGCGCTGGATAAGCCGCGTTGAGTCCCGCGAAATTTGTGGCGCCCCGTATCCGCTCTTTTGACTGTGGCCGGTCAAGGACGAAATCGTCGGCAAGGACTGTGGCCACGGCATAAAAATCGTTTTTGGCCATGAGCCGCCACAAATCTTGAACCACATCTAGCGCAAGCCCAGCAGAGGTAGTCATAACGGTGGTTCATGAGAACGCGCATGCGAATCGAAGAGCGAAGAGCGGCTCCCACTCCGAGGCCACGAGCGTCGGGCCCAACGATTACATCCTCAATCCATGCGCGCATTCCGGTCGGAAGCCGGAAGAACACGAGCGTCAACGTCCCGACGATGGTTTGAATGTCGGATCTGGCGACGAATAGAACGGTCGCGGGCGACTCGACTATCTCGTGAAGGTCTTTGGCAGAAAGCTGCGACGCAGACGATGATAGTTCGGGAAGCAGGCGGTTCATGGCTTCAACGAGGTCGGAAGTAACGTCGGAAACAGAAGTAACGGAAATGGTCATTGTCTGCGTCCGTTTACGCCGCACAGTTAGGCGACTGGTTCCTGCAACCACAGCATAGACACCGATTCTCGACGATGAATCATCGATACGGCAGCAAGGGCGAGCGAAAAGCCAGTCAATCACCATCCGAGCGCGCGTGGCCGCACGCTTTTAGATAGTCATCAACCCGCTTTAACAACAACAAGCAGCGTTGCATCGTCCCTTCACTATCATTCAATTCTCGACGTTCGAGGATATCGAATTCCTGAATAGTTGAACCGGCCGGGAACTGCTCCCAGCTTAGATCAATGTGGTACCAGTCGTCGCCAACACGAAGCCCGTTCCAGAAGTGAACATCCACCGCCTTTCCGGTCCAAACCTTCCCTTTGATGATTTCGGTTTCGGGGTAGTAGTGCTGCACCACCCGGGACGTTGGATAGCACTGACCCAAGGCAGGATTGTCCACTTGCTCAACCTCTAGATAAGCCGTCCGCTTGTCCCAGGCGGCGGCTAGCGCTTCACGAAGGCAGAGCATGAAATCCGGGTTGCGCGCCATAGTCACGTCCAATCTATTGGATTCGATGGGGTTCGCCGTTCATCGATTCGCGTCGGGCAGAAGTCGACCCTGTATAGCGGTCAACCAACTTTTTCGACAACGAACGTTCACGCAAATTTTGTGTCGCGCCTTGTGAACCAGTCAGCAACGTGTTCAATCGCTCCGTCGAGTTTCCCTAATATCCCGAAGCTCAGTTCGGCGACCTCAGCAGTCGGTGGTTTTAGGTCTGGGACGATGACCACTGCTATGCCGGCGCTAGCGGCCGCGTGCGCGCCGTTATCGCTATCTTCAAAAGCTAGACAAGCATCCACCGGCACACCCAGCCGTTGGGCTGCAAGTCTGTAGACCGCCGGATCGGGTTTCCCACGATCGACTTCATCGCCGCCAGCGATCGCCTTAAAAAATTGAAGCACGCTTACACGCCCAAGGCGCGATCTAATCTCATCCACAGGAGATGAGGAAGCGACAGCGCATGGAATGCCTGCTCTCGCTAACTCAGCCAGCAGGGCTCGTGCTCCAGATTTCAGCGGAAATATCGGATGCAATGATGGCTTGCTCAAGTGCTGCCGGACCCGGGTCAGCGCCTCTCGAAATGTAGCCGCCCCACCGAGCAGCTCTGTCAGTATCAGTTCGCATTCCGTAGATGACCTTCCGACGATCTGAAGATAATCGCTCACCGACAATGCAATCCCAAGCTCCAATCCTACTGTGATCCACGTGTTCATGATCGCGCGCTCTGAGTCGACCAGCAGGCCGTCCATGTCGAAGATCGCCGCTGAGAACATCTGCCTCACTCCCTGAACTCCCGTCGAGAGACCGCACTGTATCAAACGTAGTGTCGAGAAAGCAGTCTCCGGCCGTCAATTGACTCGACATAAAGGGTGCGACCAGCTACGTATTGATGTCGATCGCCCCGAAATGACCGCATTGAGACGGATACAGCATTCAGGCTGTGCCGGTTGGAGCTGAGGTTTCAGGTGAGAAACCGCGTTTTTCAAATAGCTGCTCTGATGCGTCGTTCCCAACGGTAACCATCGCGCAGCATTCCAGGTAACCGAGCGCCACGAGCGACAACAGAGCTGCGTCAACCAAAGCCCCGCCGTCACCCGTTCGTTTGTGCGAAGGTGTAGTCGCTACCACGGCAATGACTGGACAACCATACGGTTTGTAGTCGCAAACGAGGCATGCGGATCGAAGACCGTCAGTTTCTTCTATCGCCCACGATGCTGCTGGAATCCATTTCCCGTACCGACCGGCGACAATTGCCATTGCCTTTGATTCGTATTGAGTCACGGCCTGACCAGCATCATCGATCGTTCCGAGGAACGCGCCAAAAAAGAGCGTGCCTAGCGCGGCTATGTCTTCCCGCGTTACGTTGCGAAGATTGGCAGGTCTCGCGCCCGCGCCAAAATTGGCCAACAACGTCCGCTTCCAGAGTCGGGCATTACGCTCGTGCGTCGTGTCCGTCATCGCGTGTTCTTCTCGTCAACATGAAAGCCTCATTGTTCGCGAAATGAAGATCGATTGTCGACTATATAGGCCGCATGGTCGAGTGTCTCTTCCTGGCCGAAGCCGGTCCGATGCAATCAGCATAAGTCGCCTAAAACTTACGGCCGGTGATCGACAGCACGCGACCCGATTCGGTCCTTCAATTTTCCGCGAAACAGTCATTCAAGTTGTGTCAGATTCGGCTATCCGGCGCGGATCTCCCGCTGAGCCTGGAACGTTCCGTTGGGCTGGTGAAAGATAATGTTCGTTACGGTCCCGCCTTCGTCGCGAACAAACTCCACGCGGTAGCTTTTCAGCTCGCGAATCGCAAAGACGCGCTCACGATAAGGATCGAGACGATAGGTCGGCTGGCCGCTCGGTGAGAGCGTGAGTTCGCCGTCAGCGTCGATCGCGACCACGTGCACCACCGCGCCTCCGCGGTAAGTGCCGACACAGTTTTGCCGAAACGCTGCGTCGAGCGCCTCGCCCGATGCGCTGCGGTGAAACACAATATCCGCGACGTTGGGCTCGAGTGGGGCCAGGAGGCGATCGATCCGCCCCTCGCGGTCATAGAGGAACGTCACGGCAAGACCGTCCGGCCACAACGTTTCCGGTTGCTCGTCGAGCTCGAACGCGTCGTAGTGACGATGAATTAACGCGCCCGACATTCCGCGATAGCGAAACGCTAGTGCGTCACCCGCTGCTTCGACCGTCACGCGGCCGTAGGCGGAATCGACATAGTCCCCGACGTATTCGTCCAAAGGTCGGCTCGGCGCATCGGTCCGCCGCGATGCGCATTTTGCTGCGACATCGGTCGGGCGTTGCGCCGCATAGGCGCGCCGCGACTCGCGGAAACGATCAAACCACGGAATCGTATCCTTACCTATTAGATGGTCGAGGATTGCGTTCCTTACGATTTCGGTGACCGGAGAGCAGTTGCTGTTGATGAGCACCGTGACGCCGAAGCGCCGCTCGGGCACAAGCGACATCAACGTGCCCCATCCGATCCAGCCGCCGGAATGACTGACGACCCGCTCGCCGCGATAGTGGTGGGTCGCGAGGCCAAGCCCGTAATGGCTCTCGCCCATTTCGGCGAAGGGCGACTTGCCGGTATAGACGCGCGGCTTGTAGAGCGCCTTCAGCCGCGCTGAGGAAACGAGCCGTGCGTCATTGACCTTCCCATCATTGAGATATAGGCGCATGTATCGCGCCATGTCAGACGCGGCAACATTGATACCACCGGCTGGCGTATCGGCGACTGGCCAAAGTCGCGCACGTCGGCGCACGAATTCGCCTGCCTTCTCTTGATCATGCACGATATAGGGACGCGCGCTGTCGGGAGCGCGCTCCAAGTCTATGTCAGAAAAGCCGATATTGACCATTCCGAGCGGCTTCATGATCCGTTCCAGCGTGAAATCCTCCCATGTCTGACCAGAGATCCGCTCGGCGACCATCCCAGCCGCGACATAACCGAGATTGCAATATTGATAGGTGGTGCGAATGTCTTTGCTCGGCTCGAGATAGCGCAGCGCTGCGAGCATCTCAGCGCGCGAAATGTCGGCCGGCATCCAGATCCAGTCGTGACGCGGCAATCCGGTGTGGTGAGAAAGCAAATCGATGATCGTGACGCGCTCCGTCGCGACCGCGTCATGCAGGCGAAACTCAGGCAGATAGTCGCGCACCGGCCTGTTCCAATCTAACCGCCCCTCGTCGACCAGCATCGCCAGACCCAGTGCCGTGAAGGACTTGGTGACCGAACAAAGGATGAACTGAGTATCTCCCGTGACGGGGAGGCCAGCCTCCACATCGCGCAATCCATAGGCCTCGATCCAATCTTCCTCGCCGTCGCGCGTGACCGCCAGCGCCATGCCGGGGACCTGCCATTCCTCCATTATTTCGCGGACGAGGGTGTCGAGATGTTCGGGCACGGTGTTCGTCATGCGAAAGGCTCCTTTTTTGACCTGACTGCGGTGAAAAGATGATCCGATGCGCGTCACATCTTACGGCGTACGAGGCGAGACCCAAGTAATGCTGCCGTTTGTCAACGGGCTATGTGTCTATGTCGAACATCGCCTACACCATTCAGGGTACCGCTTGAAAAGCCGCCTTCTAGCTGCCGCTGAGCACTGGATCGCTCCCCGGATCTTTCGCGTGAGCAGCCGTCAGAATTAGCCACATTAAATGGCCCATTTGCCGTTCGGTGACTTTATTGCCGTTTCCTACGAGACCAAACAAGGCGCGGGTGTTGGTCTGATGAACAACGACGAGATCGTCTACGGGATCCACGATAATGAATTGACCATCTGCGCCGTCCGCCCAAAAACTGCCTGCAGGCAAGTCTTGCGTATCTAGATGTTGACCACTTCTACTGGTCCACCATAGATAACCGTAGCCAGCGTGCATGATCGCGTCGGAGTGAGGCGTCGTACTCTCTGCGACCCATGGCGCCGGTACGACCTGCTGGTCCTTCCATCGCCCGTCGTTAAGATATAACAAGCCAAACCGCGCCAGGTCGCGCGCACTCATCTTGAATAGGTAGGCTGCATGCAACGAGTCCGAACCTCGCTCGTAGCTGCCGTCGCTTACGCGATAGTCTTGCATTTCCAGCGGAGCAGCTATCTGGCTTTCAAAAGCTTCGAAGATTGATTTCCCAACGGCCTTTTCGTAAATGGACCCGAGGGCATTGAAATCCCAATTGTTGTAATACCAGAAGGTGCCGGGCGCATGCGATCCCCGTGTCGGCCTCACGCGCCGCTCGCGATCAGTTTCATAGAGTGCGACGTGGTAAACGCCGGACTTTGATTCGAGTAGGTCTCGTACCGTGGCTCGCTTCTCGCTGTCGGTGAGCATCGGAGACACGTCGTCTATTCCCAGCGCCCCAAGTGTGTCGTCCAGGTCGAGCTCATGGGCATTGACGGCAATGCCTGTGAGTGCACTCAACAAGCTCTTGCGTGCGGAGTAGATCTTGTATCGATGATCAATGTCACCCCAACTCGCGACGATCGTACCGTGTTGGACCGCAATGAAACTTGCCGTGCCTATCTGTTTCGAGTAGTCGTGTGCTTCCGTCAAGATCTTCGGATCCCATCCAGCCGCTTCCGGAGTAATGCGGCTCCATTCAGCACCTGGGTATAGAGCCGGCTGGGCCGCGTCAGCGGAGATCTGACTGAACAAAGCCGAAATCGCCAGAACAGCAAGTGATACGGGTCTCGAAAAAATGCCTTGTCGTCGGCCGGTCATATCAGAATTCCGCATAAGGGTTACGCAGTCTACAAGCTGTTGCTTTCGGGTCGCTTTAAGAGTGCCGGCGCCTCAAAGATTGTTGACGATTTGCCAAGGTGTGTCGAACGGCCAGTTGTGGCCGCGTGCTGCCTAATGCGTTCGGCATAGGACAGTTGCGTTTCGATGTCTCCAGGAGCCGTCCGGATCATTCCGCTGGTCAGTGACTTCGATTTTCACGCTCTCGTCCTGCTACGTTATGAGCCGGCTTTTCGTACAGTGACCAGACATAGCCGCCGGGACCGGGTTCATGCCACAGTCCTGCTCGATTAAAACCAAGCGACTCATACCAGGCGCATAGCTTCGCGTTGTGAGCGGGGCAGTCTAGCCGGACATAGCGCCGGTTCAGGGCGCTCACCTTGTCGGCGCACCAATCAAGCATGAAGCCGCCGAGTCCTCGTCCATTAAAGCCTCTCCGCACACTTAGCCCGTGCACATAACCGGCGATCGGTTCCTGAGGCCCCCAGCGCTGTTCATCGTCCAGATCGAGCGAAAACGTCCCAACTGGAGTGTCATCCAACTCAACGACATACACTTCCTTTTGGGAAACATTGTTTCGCATCCATCGCTCGGAGACTCCGTCTCCATCCTTGCCCCACGCGTAGTCGCCGTGCGCGACCTTCGTTGCGTGTGCATCATTCCGGATTTGCGTGAGAGCAGGCACATCCAATTCGCCTGCTCTACGGACGAACATGCTTGTCATCGGTATTCCCTCCACCGGTTGCGGGAGAGCGAAGGTTAGCAACGTATCCTTACGTTGACCCAACCAGTATTCAGATTGTCAGAGATCAAGTATGGGCAGTTGAAAGGGCTGCTTCTGGCTGATTACTGCGCAAGTCCTCACCCCGTAGGCAACCCCAACTCGTGCAGAATTCGCCTCTCATATGCTGGCCAGTCTTTCCCTGAATTTTCAATCGCGAGCTTGGCTAACGGCAGTTGTTGAAATAAGTCGTCGGTGAGTCGGCGATAATCACGGTACAAGGAAATCAACCCGTCCAGTCCTACGAAACCCTTTCGCATACAGTATGGAGCGGCGAGCTTCCAGTTGACCTGATAGTTGATCCATTCGGGACCACGCTCTTCGCAGACCCTTATGATGGCTTCTTCGACATCTTCCTGCCAAAGGTAAATGACGAGCGGATTGAGCGGCGCAATGACTTTTGCCAAATTCTGTACGTATTCAAAAACGAGCGAGGCGTCGGCCTCCATTAGCAGCAAGTGAGTCAGGTCTCCGTGAAAAAGTTGTCCGTCCAATACCGGAATCTCAGCATTTGATTGCGTGTGCTCGACGAAAGCAGTCCATCTCGCCAATGCACGGTCCGCGAGATCCTCAGGTGTGGTGTCCCTCCACGGTTCAAACCAGTGTTCGAGTTCGTCAGTCGCGCGCACCGGATGCGGGTCGGTCCTTTCATGGATATATACCGCCGGTCGCCCCGCTTCTTGCAGGTGTTTCGCGATGAACCGCATGGTCGTTGACTTGCCCGATCCCATGATGCCCTCGACGATCACCAGCCGGTGAACATTAGAAGGTTCTGCGGTGCAGGATTCCGACAGACTAGCCATGGTTCGCTCACAGCCCCCGTACGTTGAAAGTTAGCCAGCATCCGCATACGGTCCGGATTGTCGACGATTCGCGTGCGGCTGTCGAAGGTCGGCTTCTGGTCGGCCACTGCGTCACGGGAAAACCGTCAAGAACCAAAAGTTAGGCCGGTTCCCCGAATCGCATTAGATGCCCATCTGGATCACGAATTGTGAATTCCCAGCGTCCCCAAGGCTTAAGCGCAAGCGGCTCCACGATCGTCACGTTCTTTAGCTGGTACTCGCTATAGAGCATGTCCAATCGCGGCGCAACGGAGATGTACAGGGCACCAGACGGAACACCCGAGGGCAAGATCCGCCGCATCAGTTGCAGCCTCAGCCCCTGGGTGGACCAATCACCCCGGAACAATCCTGCGTGCGAAGCCGGATCGCCAGACACGTACTCCACCGTGAAACCTAATTGGTCGCGGTAGAACTGCACGCCTGCGGCGACGTCAGCTACCTCCAATATCGGCTCAACCCCATAAAACACCGGCTCGCTGTCCGTGGATATGATCGGCACTCCATCCGTCGGCGCATCGCTTCCTGACCACTGCGTGCGTGTGATGCCATACACCGCCGTTTCTCGCGATAGACGCTCGCGCGGATAAAGCTGGCGGAAGCAACCGCGTCGCGCAAAACCAAGCGATTCCGCCAATCTCCGGGACGCCGTGTTGGCCTCGTGAATCCATAGCTCGACACGGTCGAGATTCAATTGCTGAAAGCCGAAATTCAGCGCTACCCGAGCCGCCTCCGCCGCGTATCCGTGAGACCTATGCGCAGGATGGAACGCATAACCAAAGCCTGGAATCGTGCCGAAGCCGAGAAAACCCAAAAAGCCGATCGTCTCTTGCGTCGCGGCGGTCCGCACGGCCCACCAGCGGGCATGGCGTGGACGCAACATCCCTTCAATAGCAGTTCGGGTATCTTCCAACGTCTGATGCGGACGTGTGTGCCAATAAGGCATTGCATCGGGGTCATGGAATAGGTCGAACAACGCCGGCGCGTCATCCGGACTCAACGCATGCAGATGCAGTCTGTCGGTTCGTAGCGGTTCAGACGGTGTAATCATTCAGTGACGCTCTGCAATGGTCCAGATGATCAGCTCGGTCGCATGCGGCCGACGTCCCGTAATATCGGCGTGGATTGCCGTGGCAGTGCCGAGATCGGCAGCATTGAATACAAGCGGTATTTTTACACGCTGCACCCACGGTGTAGCGCTGGCGACAGTACGTTTCCAGCTAAGGTAGACAAAGCGCGCCGCTGGTGTCCCGTGGACGAAAGGTCCGGCGAAATCGATGCTGCCGTCCCCCTTGTCGCGCACCTGAACCACGCACTCGAATTCGAAGGAACCGTCGCGTTTGCGCGTGCCCGCATGGACATGCTGCTCTTTGTCCTGCAAACCGACATTCGCTGCCTCTCCGATCGGCGGTAGCGAATTGCATGTCAGAGTCACGTGAATGTCGCGCGGAAATTCACTCATTCGATATCCGTTGTCTCGAAGGAAATGACATTGTCGACGATCAGGGCGGCATTGTCGAAGGTCCGCTTGTGGCCGGTCACAGACTTCAGCAGCGCCCGCTGCGAAGAGCGACGGCCCAATCGAGCCGACCATTCGCCTTTGCGGTCGTCGACGCCAAGTCCCAGTCATATTCCACGGCACGAAACTCCACTGTCCAGTCTGACTGGGCCCGGCTCACCAATGCATATCGCGCATGGGGCGAACCCATCTCCATGCGATGAGGAAATGGCCGCTCATCCTCATAAGCCTGAAGGCCGACGCTGCCTGGATTGACGATCAAGCGCCCATCGGCTAGTTTCATCGAGCGCTGCAAGTGAGTGTGACCGCATAGGATCAGCTTCGAAGTGACATTTCCCGCGCGACGGTGTATCTCAGCCGGCGTTGCTTCCCGGCGTCCGGAGGGAGTGACGGTTTCCATAAAGTAGGTCAAGTCGTCGTCTGGCGTTCCGTGGACCAATAGAACGTCTTCGTCAATAGTCAGCGTGCTTGGCAAACCGTCGATCCAGTCCCGTTGGTCTGGGCGCATGCAATCGAGCGCCCAGCGGTCGGATAAACCCATACGCTCTCGATCGCCAGCGAGTACTTGCCTCTCGTGGTTGCCCCGGATTGTAGGGAAACCGAGAGGCATCAACCGGTCCGCTGTTTCGCTCGGGTAAAGCGCACCGGAAAGAATATCGCCAAGATTGACGATCAAGTCCACATCGATCGATCGAATCTCAGCCAACACGGCGTCCAGCGCGGCGAGATTGCCGTGGATATCAGATAGCGCGGCGATTTTCATAGCAGCAAAAAATGATGAGTGGTGGTTAAATTGTCGCCAATTGGAGGCATCGGCCGAATGACCGAAAGTGGCCGACGACCGCCTCCGCGCTCAACAGGCAAATGTGGCGTCGATCTCGTTGTGCGTCAGCCCGAATCTTGCCATGCGGGTGCGATGGTCCGGCGAGCCGAGATATGAACGAAGTTGCGAGTTCACCGCATTGAGCAGATCGCTGTTCCTTCTGTTGAAGGAGAATGCTCCGAACGGCAGCTTTTGTTGAATGCCATTCGTTCGCGGCTTGTGCTCCACGGCCTCCAGAACTGAACCGCCGATACGATCGGCGAGTATGCGATTGCCCAGAGCAGTGCTCGCATACGCATCGATCTTTCCTGACCGAACCGCTTCGATAGCATCCGCTTGATGTTCGAAGATGGCTATCTGGTCGTCGCTCACGCCTGCCGCTTTCGCCGAGTCGTGTTGCACCTGCCCGGCAATGATTCCAAGGCGCGCATCGTGCCGTTTGACGAAGGACGCGTAGCTGTTAAGCGCTTTTGGATTTCCAGCCCGAACCAAAAACCCGTCCCCGATCGCCCACACTGGAACGCTGAACGCGACCCGCTTAGCGCGCTCAGGTGTAACGAAGAGGGGAACGTTCATATCCCAGCGGCCGGCTTCGACACCTGGCAGCAGATCGCTGAACGTCGTCAGGCGATGCTCAATCTGAGTGGCGCCAATAGCCCGCAAAACCGCTTCCGCAAGATCAATGTCAGCACCGGTAGCGGTACGATCCGTTTCCGTCCAGCCGAAAGGCGGTTCTTCGATGTACGCGATCGCTACCTTCATAGCTGCCTCTCATGAAATAGGAACGGCCATCAAATAACTGCAGCCGATTGCTGACGATTCTACTTGCATGCACGAACGTCGTTTTGTGGCCGGCCCCTGCCTACAGTTCTGACGCACATAGACAGCACCCGCGCGGAGCTCATGGCGCGTGTGCGCTAGAAACCGAGCCACGTGATGCATGACCCAAGTCGATTCCTTGCCATTTGAATGTCAAGGTACCTATGGCGATGCAGCTTATGAAAATAATCACCGATATCAAAAGCATAATTTTGGTTTTCGCGCCCATAAGCCTCCTTGCATCGATGATTACGCCGACTGCCACTAAATTCGACACCGCCCGCGATCGACTGCCTATGGCAGTCATGCGACTGCAGTGACAGCTTGTGGCCGAACCCGGTTTAGCGCAACGCGGCACGCTAGACCACTTGCTTGCACATATGTTCTTCGTCATAAAAACGACCTTCAACCTTCATCGCGCGCGGCTCCAAGCCGAACGTCTGAAAGCCGAGCGACGCATAAAGGCTCTTTGCCGGCAGGTTCTCTGCATTGACGCAAAGCAGCAGTTGGACGGCGTGCCACTGTTCGGCCGCGTGCGCAGTCGCCGCCGACAAAAGCGTTTGTGCGATTCCTCGTCCACGGTATGAAGGGTTGACAAACACGCCCCAGATCGTAGCTTTGTGATTCACCTGACTCAGCGGTTCACGACGAACGCCTGTGATGCCGGTCAGCACATCGCTCTCAAACGCTCCAAACACTGCCTGTGTCGGCGTCGAACGAATGCGGGCAGCAACCTCCTCGATCGAGCGTGCTAGTTCCTCATCGCGGGTCGGCCATATGGCGGTGGGAGCGTTATCGACAGCAATAAGACGCAATGCTTTAAATTGCTCTGCATCGGCGGGATCTAGTAGGCGGACAGTTACCATGCGATATGAGAGGACGACCAAAGAGCGCTTACCGTACTCGATATCAACCATGCCGCGCAAGTTGTGACGGTCAGGCAACCGTTTGCCATGCTGCGTCGATTGTTAACGATCCCGGCGGCCATGTTGAACGTCTCAAACTGGCCGATAGCGCCAGTTCATTTAACGCCCCTGAAGCCGGCGTCGCGGAGACTGCGACGAGCTCGCCAACAACCGCAAAGGCCGATGACCGGCCGAGAGGCGCGAAGACATGGATTACGAACACCCCCCGCGCCTACCCACGCGAGGCGAGTGATTTATGGCCCGATGCCAGCAGATCGGTTTCACGTCGATCACGGGCGTGTCGCCACCGTATGTGATCGACTGGAACGAACTACACACCAAGACGTTGTCGCCGCAACCATCAACAGCACCTGGCCCAAATCAGTGACCCTTTTTGACTGGCTCGTGATCGGCCAGGTAGTGCCGCGCAATCCGGCTGCCTCGGTGTGCGGACCGAGCCACTCCGCGCGCCAGCGCAAAGCTACTGTGCTCGACGAGGCGGCAGCACCATCGAAATGGCGCTCTTATTGGGAAGCCGTCCGACTTGCCGCACCGCAACTATCGCCAACGCCAGCTTTCAATCGCAATCAAAATTGAGCTCTGATGGTTTGTAAATTAGCTAATCGTATACTTAAAATCGGTCAATAAGGTT
>Ga0302226_10002302_pt1 | contig 13692 bp, 11 predicted proteins | sample II_Palsa_E3_3_FD_193524 | JGI IMG/M metagenome (GOLD analysis project Ga0302226, IMG submission 193524) | Peat permafrost microbial communities from Stordalen Mire near Abisko, Sweden - II_Palsa_E3_3 | ecosystem: Environmental > Terrestrial > Soil > Palsa > Peat permafrost | place: Sweden...
CTTCCAGCCGGCGTTGCTCGCCCGCTTTCAGACGGTGGTCTACCGGCCGCTTTCTTCGGACGCGATGACCACGATCGTACGCATGAAGCTCGCGAAGGTGTCGCAGCGCATCGAGCGTAAGTTTAACGTGCCGCTTATCTGCGACGACGCGCTGACCGGCGAACTTGTGCGTGCGTGCCAGTTGCCGGATTCGGGCGCACGCAATATCGATAGCCTGCTCGACCAGCAGATTCTGCCGGTGCTTTCGCGGGAGTTGCTGGTACGGGTTGCGCAAGCGCAGACCCTTCATGCGGTCCGGTTGTCGTACTCAGACGAAAGTGGCATTGCTGTGGATTTCGATGACGATTTAGGTTGCGCGTCAAGCGAAGTTCATGCGGTGTCGATCAGCGAAGAAATCACGCCATGACGCGCGGCGGACCTGGACTGTTCGAAGCGGTGACGGGCCATTTTGCGAACGGCGATCCAATTGACTCGCACGACAGGAACACTCAGACGTTCCTGTCTGTGCGGGACAATATCCAGCGGATTCTGAACAGCCGTCGCAATAGCCTTTTGCACTTGCCTGACTACGGTCTGGGTGATCTGTCGAAGATCTATCGGCACATGCCGGCCTCGGCGCATACGCTTCGGCGCGAGATTGAAGATACGTTGCTCAAGTACGAGCCACGTTTGAAATCGATCGATATCGCTTCCGCCGATCCAGAGGAGGGCATGCTGCTCAGTTTCACGATGACCTGTGAATTGCATCAAGGGGGACTTGTGCGCTACGGCACGTATTTCACGCCCGACGGACAAGCCCGGCTGACGACGCGTGAGGACGGCGACCGGTAGCAGGCCTTTAGTGCGCGTCGTATAGGAGAAGCGGCATACAAACATATTGCATTGAAAGCTAGCGCGAGCAGGATGGACATCGAGGTAATAGAATATGCAAACCAGGCCGACCACTGCGCCCGGCAGCAGATTCACCCCCCTCCACCGGCGCGAGCACACCCACCCCTCCATGACCCTTCTCACCACCTCGCAGATCCAAACCTGGCATGCCCACGTCTACTTCGACGCCTCCACCCGCGATGCCGCCTGGCAGTTCCGCGAGGAGATCGCGGCCCATTTCGGCGATGCCTTGCAACTCGGCCGGTTCCACGAAAAGCCTGTCGGTCCGCATCCGAAATGGTCGTACCAGCTCGCTTTCGAGCGTGCGCAATTTGCCGATATCGTTGAATGGCTGACGCTGAATCACGGCGTGCTAGACGTTTTTCTCCATCCAAATACCGGCGATTCGCTGCGAGACCATCGCGACGCGGCAGTGTGGATCGGTCACTCGCACAATCTGGTGCTCGACATATTCACAGCCTGATCAAAGCGTAAACCGCTCCGCCCGACTCAAGAACCTCGCGCGTGCCTGAACCCGCCCGGCCCCACCCCATAAGTGTCTTTAAACTTCTTGCTGAACGCCGATTCCGACTGATAACCCACATCGTCCGCAATCTCGCCAATGCTCTTCGATGTACGCGTCAGCAAGGTCCCTGCGAGTTGCATGCGAATGCGGGTGAGCAGAGACATGGGCGAGTCTTCGGTGAGTGCGCTGAACGTTCGCATGTAGGTAGCGCGTGACATCGCCGATTGCTGCGCCAGCATCTCGATCGTCCATCGTTCAGCCGGCCGTTCCAGCATGGCAATCACCGAAGCCCCAAGCCGCGGATGCGCGAGCAGCGCGAGTACATCGGTGGTGGACGGCTGCTGTTCAAGATGCGCCCGCAGCAACAGCGTGAACAACGCGGTGGAGAGCGCCGACACAATGGAATATGCGCCCGGCGCTGCGTCGCTCGCCTCCTTGCGCATCATGCCGACCATGCGCGTGAGGTCGGAAACATCGGCACGGGCAAAGGACATTTTCACCAGATCCGGCAGCACGTCGATGAGTAACGCATTCGCCGCATAGTTAAAGCGACCGCATAACAAATCGAGGCTCGCGGCATTCGGCCCGCAATTGGAGCGGACCGTCACCACGCCGTTATGGCGGCTTTCCATCTCTCCATTCTCGCTGCCGTTAGCTGGTTCAAGTCCCTGCAGCACGTGGGCATCGCCGCGCGGCAACATGACAATATCGCCGGTTTCCAGCCGCACGTCCGCCTTCCCGCGGAATTTGAGGAGGCAGCTTCCGGCAAGTACCACGTGGTACACCGCTTCGCTCGGCGGAGCGGGCGGATGATCCAGTTCCCACTGCCCGCTCAGAAGGCAGCGCAGGTCGAGCGCGCCTTGCAGGCGGGATAACTGGATCAGTCGGTCGAGTGCATCCATGGTTGAGCGGAAAGGCGCAAGTAGCAAGGCATTAACGGCGGCTTAGCGATCTTACCGGAGAACAAACCCCGCGGTTATCGGCCGGATTTCGCGCGAACGCCGCCTACTTCACGCAATTCGTCTGCAATGAAACCCGGGCAATGAGACGAACGAGCATCCATTCGAGCCGGTTCGGCATGGAGATTCGGCGCGCTGACGTCTACATTTACGTCATGGCGGGGGCAGGGTTGCATCGAAACGAACCCGCTCTCTCGGCATAGTGCGAATCCGCCCATACCGGCTCGGTTCAGCTATGCGCAAACCTTTGAAAGGGAGCTGAAAATGTCGACGGTCGAGCAATTCGAATATGTGTTTCTGGGTGGCGGAAAGGGCGGCAAGACGCTGGCGATGGAACTCGCCAAAGCAGGCAAGCGCGTGGCGGTAGTCGAAGAGGGAATGATCGGCGGCTCGTGTATCAACGTGGCATGTATTCCGAGCAAGGCGCTGATTCAAACCGCGCGCATCATGCACGCCGTGCAATCCGCAGACATATTGGAGGGCGCGGCTCACGACGCCAAGGTCGATATGACGCAGGTTCATCGCCGCGTGCGTGAAGTAGTGGACGGCATGGTCGATATCAACGCAAAAGCGTTCGAAGCATCGGGCTTTGACCTGATCCTCGGCACCGGGCGTTTTGTCGGACCGCGAAGCATTCACATTGCGATGAACGATGGGCGGGAGCGCGTGGTCGAGGGCGTTCATGTGTTCATCAACACAGGGACGTACGCCGCGGTTCCGGATATTCCCGGTCTGCGCGACGCCGCACCCATGACGCATGTTGAAGCACTCGAACTCGACTCGTTGCCGGAGCATCTGATCGTGATCGGCGGTGGGTATATCGGCCTGGAAATGGCGCAGGCGTTTCGTCGCCTGGGCAGCAAAGTAACCGTCGTGCAAGAGGCGCCGCGTGTTGCCATGCGTGAGGACGCCGACGTCACGGATGCGATTGAATCGGTCCTTACCAACGAAGGTATCGACGTGAGGGTGTCGGTCAAGCCCTTGCAGGTCAGCGGCCGCTCTGGGCAATCTGTCACCGTCGAGCTCAACGACGGCAACCGCGTAACAGGCACGCATTTGCTGGTCGCGACGGGCAGGGTGCCGCGTACGGCAGGCATTGGATTGGACTTGGCGGGTGTAGCGCTCGATGAACGTGGATTTATCAAAGTCGATGAGCGCTTGGCGACGTCGGCACCGAACACGTGGGCAATTGGTGAAGTAGCAGGAACGCCCATGTTCACCCATGCCTCGTTCGATGACTATCGGGTGCTCAAATCACAACTCGCCGGCGGCAATCTGACCACGCGTGATCGCGTCATCCCCTACGCGATGTTCATCGAACCGGAGCTTGCGCGGATTGGAATCAACGAAAGCGATGCGCAACGGCAAGGCATCGCTGTACGTGTGGCGAAACTCCCGATGGCGTCAGTTCCTCGCGCCCGTACAACCGGTGACACGCACGGCTTCATGAAAGCGATTGTGGATACGCAAACGGATCGCATCCTCGGCTTCACGATGCTCGGCTCGAACGCGGGCGAAGTGGTGGCGACGGTGCAGATGGCCATGCTCGGAAATCTTCCATACACCGCTATCCGGGACGCGATTCTCTCGCATCCGACCATCGCAGAAGGGTTGAACATGCTGTTCGCGAAGATCCCTGAGAGTGCGTAATAGTGCTTCAATAATGATGCTTTAACCACGCACCCGTCCCGTCGATGCTCGTTGAACCAGCACGGGCGGTGGCGCTACACGCATCGGCGTCTCGCAGTGGCCGCCGCTTTCGATCAACGCTTCCAGCAATTCAACGGCCATGGCAGCGGCGGCATCGGTAGGGACTGCAACTGTCGATAACCCCGGCCGTGATTCGCGTGCCAGTTGAATGTCGGTGATCCCGATGACCGACAGGTCGTCGGGAATACGCATGCCGCGATCCGCTGCTGCGTGCATCGCGCCTAACGCAGGCAAGTCGTTGGTCGCGAAGATCGCGGTCAGGTCCGCTTGTTCCGTCAGCAACTCACACGCGGCCTCGTAGCCACCCTGGACGGCGTCGCGGGTAAAACGCGCTTCCTGCTCCGGATGCGCCACGCCCGCAGCCTTCAACGTGTGACAAAAGCCGGCGTATCGCGCTGCCTGCACACCATCCGGCTGACTCCCGATGATCGCGCCAATCCGCGTGTGCCCAAGGTCCAGCAGATGCTGCGCGGCGAGCGCGCCGGCAGCGAAAAAATCGACGGCGATGCAAGGCAATCCCGGCGATACCTCCGGGCGTTCCCACATGCACAGCACGACCGGCGTGCCGCGTGCGCGCGTGGTGTGCAGATCGTCGAACGCGATTCGGGAGTTCATTACCAGCACGCCTTCCGACAAGGTCCCCGCAATCTGATCTAGATACGCGCGGCTGATGACCGGATCTTCGTTCGTATTACATACGATCAGGAAGCGCCCGTTCTTGCGCGCAGCTCGCTCTGCCGCCAGCGCGAATTCCGGATAAAACGGGTTCGCGATACTGGTCACCATCAAGGCGAGAGTAGGAGCGCTCCCTTCAGCCAGCGCCCGCGCGGTCAGATGCGGCCGATAGCCTAATGCCTCCACCGCATCGAGCACCCGCTGACGCGTTGCGGCGCCCACCTTGCCGCGCTTGCGCAGCACATTGGAGACAGTCGCCGGCGTGACGCCGGCGCGTACAGCGACCTCGGCCAAAGTAGTCATCGAAATCTCAAAGCAAGGGTTAACGCGGGCACAACATCGGCTAAGTTCGGTGAACTGTCGCTGGTTTGGGCGCTTCGTCCAAATATCCCTCTCGCAGTCCACATTTTGGGATGGCTTCCCGGCATTTGTATAAAACCGCCGACGCCGCTAAATTTGACACCCAAGGCAGTTAAAAAAACATAGACGGAGACAGCCGGTCAGAGCGATCCCGAGCACGGATCGTTTTTTCACTGGCAGAAGGTTAAGCGCTTAACCTTCCATTGTCTCCCCGGTAAAACACGGAGACGTCGGCATGGCGAGCATCTCGTTACGATCGGTTCAAAAAGCGTACGGCGATCACGCACTCGTGATTCGCGATGTCGATCTGGAGATCGGCGAGCACGAATTCTGCGTATTCCTCGGCCCTTCAGGATGCGGAAAATCCACCTTGCTGCGCATGATCGCGGGTCTGGAAGACATCACGGACGGTGACCTGTATATCGACGGAAAACTCGTCAACGAAGTGCCTGCTGCACAGCGCGGTGTCGCGATGGTGTTCCAGAGCTACGCGCTCTTTCCGCACATGACCGTCTACCAGAACATGGCGTTCGGCCTGACCCTCGCGAAGACACCGAAGAACGTGATCGATCAGAAAGTGAAGGAAGCCGCGCGCGTGCTGCAACTCGAAGCGTTGCTTGAACGCAGGCCGAAGGAGTTGTCCGGTGGACAAAGGCAACGCGTGGCTATCGGTCGAGCTATCGTTCGGAGTCCGAGCGTGTTTCTCTTCGATGAACCGCTCTCCAATCTCGACGCAACATTGCGCGGCCAGACGCGGGTCGAGATCGCGCGCCTGCACAAGCAGTTCAATACGGCCAGCGTTGTCTACGTCACTCATGACCAGATAGAAGCCATGACGCTCGCCGACAAGATCGTCCTGCTGCATGCAGGCGCGGACACGGCGAAGTACGGCAGCATCGCGCAAGTTGGCGCACCGCTCGAGTTGTATCACCGGCCGAAAAGCCGCTTTGTTGCGGGGTTTATCGGCTCGCCGCGAATGAACTTCCTGCCTGCGCGAGTGGTACTGGGCAGCGCGGAAAGCGTGTCGATTGTCCTCGATGGTACGAACGAGCGACTGCAAGTTCACGCTAACGGCGAGGCCTTGCGGTCCGATCAGGCCGTCACGCTCGGCATTCGTCCGGAGCATCTTGAGCCAGCCGCAAGCGACGGCTCGACTCAACAAATCAGCCGCACGGTGTCGCTGGTCGAACAACTCGGCGAGCACAGCTACCTGCATCTCGATCAACCGGACGGCGCAGTACTGATTGCGAAGGCGCCGGGCGACAAGACGCCTCGGCAAGGCGAGAGTGTTGTCTTTAATGTGCCGCCTGCATCGTGTCATCTCTTCACCGAGGACGGCTTCGCCGTCACATCGGCTGCTGTCAAACAATTTGCGTAGGAGCGCACCGTATGCGTCTTGGAGTCTGTTACTACCCGGAACACTGGCCCGAAGCGATGTGGAAAGACGATGCAGCGCGCATGAAAGCGCTGGGCATCGACCGCGTCCGAATTGCGGAGTTTGCGTGGAGCCGTATCGAGCCGTCGCCAGGTGAATACAACTGGGCTTGGCTGGATCGCGCAATCGATGTGCTCGCCGACGCGGGCCTGAAAGTCGCCATGTGCACGCCGACCGCAACGCCGCCGAAGTGGTTGATCGATCGTCATCCCGACATCCTGCCCGTTGGCGCGGATGGCCGTCCGCGTGCGTTCGGCTCGCGCCGGCATTACGATTTTTCATCGCCTTCGTACTTCGAGGCGTCGCAGAAGATTTGCACGGCGGTGGCCGAGCGTTACGGCAAGCATCCCGCCGTCGCGTTCTGGCAGACGGACAATGAGTTCGGCTGCCACAACACCGTAGTCAGCTATTCGCCGGCCGCGTTGCAGCGGTTTAGAGGATGGCTGAAGCATCGCTACGGCACCATCGACGCGCTCAACACTGCGTGGGGCACGGTCTTCTGGAGCATGGAGTTCCGCAGCTTCGACGAAATCGATCTGCCCGTTGGCACTGTGACGGAAGCCCATCCGACGCATCGCCTGGACTACCGGCGATTCGCCTCGGACGAAGTCGTGCGCTACAACCGCATGCAGACCGAGATCATTCGCGCGCATTCGCCGCAGCGGCCAGTCGCGCACAACTTCATGCAGCTATTCACCGAGTTCGATCACTACAAGGTGGCCGCGGACCTGGATATCGCGACATGGGACAGTTATCCACTCGGCGCGCTGGAGGAGCAGTGGTTTGATCCGTCGATAAAGTCGAAGTGGCTGCGCACGGGGCATCCCGACTTCGCATCCTTCAATCACGATGTGTATCGCGGCATGTCGAAGCTGCCGTTCTGGGTGATGGAGCAGCAGCCGGGGCCAGTGAACTGGGCGCACTGGAATCCCGCGCCGCTGCCGGGCATGGTGCGTCTATGGAGTTGGGAAGCGTTCGCGCATGGCGCTGGGTGCGTATCGTATTTTCGCTGGCGGCAAGCGCCGTTCGCGCAGGAGCAGATGCACGCGGGTTTGAACACACCGGATAACCGGCTCGATATGGGCGGCGCGGAAGCGTCGCTAGTGGCGAAGGAAATCGAGCAGGTGCTGGAGGCAGATGGCGAGTCAAGGGTATCCACCAAAGTAGCACTTGTTTGGGATTACGAAGCAAAATGGCTGTTTGAAATTCATCCGCAAGGCGCTGATTTTCACTATCCGCGTTTTGCGTTCGAGTACTACAGCGCGTTGCGCAGCCTCGGACTCGATGTCGATGTGATTCCGGTGGATGCACCGCTGGACGGATACAAGATGATCGTTGTGCCACCGCTGCCGGTGGTGCCTGCGGATTTTGCCGACAGGCTCGCGGCAAGCGGCGCGCAGGTGGTGTTGGGTCCTCGGACGGGATCGAAGACCGCGAATCTGACGATTCCCGCTGCGCTGCCGCCGGGCGAGGGCATCGCGAAGCTCATCCCCATCCGCGTATGGCGCGTTGAATCCATGCGGCCGAACGTGACCGAAAAAGTGGATCAACGTGGTGAGGCGCGTCACTGGCGCGACTTCATCGAGACTGGCGACGGCGCGCTGATTGAAGCGACGTTCGCGGATGGTCATCCCGCCATCGTGCGCAGCGGTTCCGCGCTTTATCTCGCCAGCCTCTTCGATGAAACGCTCACGCAGGACATCTTTCTGGGCGTGGCGAAAGCGGCCGGCATCAACGCCGCACCGCTGCCCGAGGGCATACGGATCAGCCGGCGCGGTGGCTTGACTTACGTCTTCAACTACAACGCGACGCCGTACAAGATTCCGGCGGCCGCCAGTTACATAGTGGGGCAGGAGGAAGTAGGACCGCAGGGCGTCGCAATTTACAGAGCATAGCTAAGCACACAACACTCATCGATGAGGAGACACGCATGAAAACCTTGATTCGCCACGGACTGACGGGTGCGGCGCTGGCCGTCGTTTTGGCCACGACCAGCATTGCGCAGGCGGGGACCTTGACCGCGAACATCGCGTTCAAAGGAGCAAGCCAACGCGCGGTCTGGCAACAGACATTCGATGCCTTCAAGAAAGCGCATCCGGATATTGACGTGAAGGTGACCTTCGTCGATGAAGAAGCCTACAAGGTGCAATTGCCCGGCTGGCTCACCACCGTCTCGCCCGATATCGTCAACTGGCACAACGGCGAACGCATGGCGTATTACGCGAAGCGCGGCTTGTTCGAAGACTTGACGCCTGACTGGAACAAGAACGGCTGGAACGGGATGTACGCGTCGACGAAGGAATCGTCCACGTACAACGGCAAGCAATATTCGGCTCCGACCGTGTATTACGCGTGGGGCATGTTCTACCGGAAGGACCTGTTCCAGAAGGTGGGCATTACCGCGGAGCCGAAGACATGGCCTGAATTCCTCGACGCCTGCAAGAAGCTGAAAGCAGCGGGCATTGCACCGGTCGCGGTGGCAGGGCGCGATGCATGGACGCTCGCCGGCTGGTTCGATTACCTCGACCTGCGCATCAACGGCAACGCGTTTCATCAGAAGCTGATGGCAGGCGACATCGCCTACACGGACCCGCGCGTGAAGAAAGTCTATACGGCGTGGAAGGGCTTGATCGACGACAAAGTGTTCATCGATAACTCGCTGTCCTATGACCTTGACGCGGTGCAGCCGTTCCTGTTCCAGGGCAAGGCGGCCATGATGCTGATGGGCACGTTCATTACCGGTGGTTTCCCGGAGAACATCAAGCCGCAGATGGGCTTCTTCCAGTTCCCGATCATCGACAGCAATGTCCCGACCGCTGAAGATGGTCCCGTAGAGTCGCTGCATATTCCGTCGAAGGCGAAGAACAAGGCAGACGCACACGCGTTCCTGGCATTCGCGGAAACGCCGGACATCAGCGCGCAACTGGCGAAGGGATTGGGGTCGTTGCCGGCCAACAGCAAGGCGCCGGAACCGGACGATCCCATCTCGAAGATCGGCTTCCAGATCCTCTCGCAGACGAAAGGGGGTATCGCTCAGTTTTACGACCGCGACATGACCAAGGAGATGGCCGACGAAGGCATGAAGGGCATGCAGCAGTTCGTGTCTGACCCGACGCAGCTCGACGCGATCCTGGCGCAGCTCGAAGCCACGCGTAAGCGTATCTACAAGAAGTAGCGTAAGACGGCGGCTCGCAAATACCGCGAGCCGCCTCGCGATAGGCATCAGCATCAGGAGAGCAAGACATGTCCGAAACCCTCAGCGTTCCGGCGATAAAAACAAAGCGCCGCAGAAGGATGTCGGCCGCGGCACGCCAGCAGCGGCTAGCCGCGTTCCTGTTCCTCGCACCGGCCTGCATCATGGTCGCGATCTACGTGATCTGGCCGATCTTCTCCAGCCTTCGGCTCAGCTTTTACAACTGGGACGGGATGACGGAGAAGACTTTTATCGGCTTCGATAACTACGTCGAACTGTTCCACGCGCCCACGTTCTATACCGCGCTGAAGAACAATGTCTTGTGGCTGATCCTGTTCTTGCTGGCGCCGCCGATGGGTCTTGCCGTCGCGTTGTACCTGAATCAGGCGGTAAGAGGCATTCGCATGGTGAAGTCGCTGTTCTTCGCACCGTTCGTGTTGTCAGGCGTGGTGGTCGGCTTGATGTTCAGCTGGTTCTACGACCCGACCTTCGGCTTGCTGAAGCTGATTCTCGGGCATGGCGTGCCGGTGCTTGGCGATCCGCATTACGTGACCTTCGGCATCATCTTCGCCGCGCTGTGGCCGCAGACTGCCTACTGCATGATCCTGTACCTGACCGGATTGACATCGCTGAATTCCGAGCAGATAGAGGCCGCGCGCATGGAGGGCGCTAAAGGCTGGACCATGCTGTGGCACGTCGTCCTGCCGCAGCTCCGTCCGACCACCTTCATGGCGATCGTGGTGACCATCATCGGGGCGTTGCGAAGCTTCGACCTGATCTCCGTCATGAGCGGCGGCGGCCCGTTCGAAAGCTCGACCGTGCTGGCGTATTACATGTACGACCAGGCGATCAAGTATTACCGCATCGGCTATTCCGCCGCGATCGCTGTGGTGCTGTTCGCGATCATGATGGTGTACATCGTTTATCACTTGCGCAGAATGTTGCGTACCGAGCAATAAGTCAGGAGCGCGCCATGTTTCCAATGCCTGTCGCCAAGTGGAAGCCCGTCAACCGGGCGCTTTACAAAGTGTCGTTACCGGTCGCGCTGGTGATCTGGTTGTTACCGTTGATAGCAGTGATGGTGACGTCCATTCGTTCCTCCGATGAACTCGTCGAAGGCAATTACTGGGGTTGGCCGCGGCACTTCTCGCTGATCGCCAACTACAGCGACGCGTTGACGACTTCGCCGATGCTCCACTATATGTGGAACAGCGTGCTCATTACTGTGCCTGCTGTCGTCGGCTCGATTGTGCTGGCTTCCATGGCTGGTTTTGCATTGGCGATCTATTCGTTTCGGGGCAACACCGCGCTGTTCGCAACGTTTGTCGCGGGGAATTTCGTGCCTATCCAGATCCTGATGATCCCGGTGCGGGACCTGTCATTGCAGTTGGGCATCTTCAATACCGTCGGCGCGTTGATCCTGTTTCACGTCGCGTTTCAGACCGGCTTTTGCGCGCTGTTCCTGCGCAATTTCATCAAGCAATTGCCGTTCGAGTTGGTCGAAGCCGCGCGCATTGAAGGAGCGAATGAGTGGACGGTGTTCTTTCGCATCGTCTTGCCGTTGATTCGACCGGCATTGGCCGCGCTGGCCATCCTGGTCTTTACGTTCGTGTGGAACGACTACTTCTGGGCACTGTGTCTCACCACGGGAGACGAGGCAGCGCCCATTACCGTGGGTGTCGCCGCGCTCAAGGGCCAATGGGTGACGTCGTGGAACCTGGTCTCGGCGGGATCGATCCTCGCGGCGTTGCCGTCGGTCATGATGTTCTTCGCGATGCAGCGGCACTTCGTTGCCGGGCTGACGTTCGGGGCAACGAAGGGCTAGGGCGATGACCTATTGGTGCAACCACTCGTCGATCCGGATCACAACGTAGTCCGCGATGAGTTGTTGCAGGTGAGTCGTCGGATGATAAGCGTCGGCGAACATGTAGATGGCATCAGCATGGGGCGAAACATACGTCGAGCGTGAGCAGAACAGCGCGCTGGTGTCATCGGCTTGAAATGCCGGGGGCAGGTTTGCCGGGGCGCATGCTACGTTGGTGCCCACGCTGCCGTCGAAGCGAAAACCAAGCTGGCGATAGTTCTCTGACGCTTCATCGATGAACGCGAATGCATCGATCCGCAACACGGCCGGCGATGAAGGGAGCGCTTCATCCAGCGCGGTGTTGAACACCTGCGCCAGCCGCCGCAGCACTTTCGCGGAGCCAGGCAACTGCTGCTCGGCAAGGTTTGCGATTGGCGCCTTGCTGATGTCCGGTACGTTTTGTACAACGATATGAGTGGCGCCGTGTTGTTGCACGTTGTGCACCAGCCCCGCGAATTGTTGCGCTGCCTGTTGAAGCGGCGGTAGCACCGCCTGCAACGAAGCGGCCGGGTCGCCGCCGTTCGCCACCATTCCCGCCCATGCGCCATAGGCATCCTGAACGTCATTGGCGCCGCCTTGCATCAGTACGAGCTGCTGTGCGGTGAAGCGTGCATGCGACTGAAGATAGGCGGCCAGCTGTAAGGTCAGTGGCGTCTGTAACTCGCCGGTGTCGCCGGTTGCATCGCCGGGATTCGGCGGCCCCGCTACCCGGGCGCCCCCTTGGGCGTAGCCAAATCCTTCTGGATGAACGACGCTCGGTTGCCCGAAGCCGCCCGTCAACGCAGGCGTTAGGCCCGACCCATAATGTTCCGCGATAAGCTGTACGGAGATGGCGCCCGGATTAGTGGTGTAGGTGCCGCCGCCGAATTTCCGGGCATACGCGTAGGTGCCAACGTCCGAAAGACTGTCCCCGAACGAGACGACCTGCTTGATGCTCCGTTGCGGATCGGCAGACTCGGCCGATGCGTTCGACGAAGGCGACAAACCAATGACACTGCATGTCAACGCAAGGAACGCGAAACGTCGGACGGTCTGCATGGAGCACTCCGGGGTAGTGTGGTGTATCGAAGAATAACTGCGTTTAATCGCTTATAACCCACCTAAAATCCCGCTAATTGGGCCGGTTTGATTTATTCATCAAAGACCCTCCAGTCCTGTCTCCTGCCCGCCGATATACCTTCGATAGAAGGTACACGACGAGTCGGAGACAATCGGATGAAAATATCAAAAACGCCTACCGTATCCCATTTTTCGGGAAATAGCAGCCTCTTTAGTCACATCAGCTTGCGTACCAGCATCACGCTTGTGTTGACGGTTTTTGCCGCACTGTTGATTGCGGTCAGCGCATTGGCTGGCGTCGCGCTTCAATCCAGTAACGCCGCGATTGAAAAGATGTACACGGAAGACACGCGCTCACTTCTTCAAATAAAAAGCAGCTATGAACGCGTCATGCACGCGCGTCTTGCGCTGGGCAGCTTTGCTGCGCTTTATGGTCTAGGCGATGTTCAGCCAGCGTTGCTTGAAGGTGCACATAACGACCTGCGTCAATCGGACGAGGAAGTGCGGGCCTACCTGGCAACTGCATCGGCGGACGATACCGAAACGGCACTGCGCGCCCGCTTTGTCGCCGCGCGTCAGAAGTACTTGCATGACGGTCTGGAAGCCTCTTTCGACGCGCTGGGTAAAAGCGATTTCTCAGCCTACAAGTCCCTGCAGGGCGCTGAAACGGAAGCGCTGGCCAATAACTTCAGCGCGCAAGTGGCTGCACTGGAAGGGGTTCTCACCGAGCGTCAGAAGGCGCGCTATACCAGTGCTCAAGACCGCTTCCACATGATGCTCTGGCTTCTCGCCGCAGCGGCGTTCGCGTCGGTCGTCATTGGTACATTCGCGCGTCATGCGTTGCTTAACGCAATCGTCAAACCGGTCGGGCAAGCGATTCGCCAGTTTCAGCGGATCGCTGCGGGCGACCTGACGAATCCTGTCGATACCGGCCGCGACAACGAGATGGGCGCGCTGTTGCGTGCGCTCGAGCAGATGCAGCAATCGCTGGTTGAGACGGTGACGACCGTGCGCGCGAGTACCGAATCGATCAACGTCGGA
>Ga0302226_10002305_pt1 | contig 13687 bp, 27 predicted proteins | sample II_Palsa_E3_3_FD_193524 | JGI IMG/M metagenome (GOLD analysis project Ga0302226, IMG submission 193524) | Peat permafrost microbial communities from Stordalen Mire near Abisko, Sweden - II_Palsa_E3_3 | ecosystem: Environmental > Terrestrial > Soil > Palsa > Peat permafrost | place: Sweden...
ATGAAGCGAGCCGACAGCAAGACGACGCTGTACGAGGAGGAGGAGAAGGAGGAGGAGGGCGCGGATGCCGTGGCCGCTGCGGTTGGACTGAATGGGACATCGAGCTAGTAAGGAGAGGGGCTACTAAACCACGCTGTATTTTCTGACTTGCGCCGTGAAAGCCCGCCGGATGACAAGGTGGAGCTGCAGGAGATGTGGATCGAGTCGCCGCTGGCGCCCGCGGAGCCATCGCTCAAGCGCAACGGCACTGGGTACAGCATCGACCAAGAGTTTGACCCGAACGATTTGCAACTGCGGTCCAGCGACGAGCACAGCGATGGGACGCTCGACGGAACGAGCGGAGGGACGAGCAGGACGAAGAGGAAGGACGCAGGGGAAGAGAAGCGATCGCCGTGGGCGATGATCCTCGCCGTCATCGTGCACTGGTTCGCGGCGCTGCAGCTCGCATTTGGCTATATCACGGCCGACCTGAGGAAACAAAAGCGCTCGCTCGCGATAGGCCTCACGACCGTCTTCCTCGTCGTGTGCTTTCTCAGTCTCATCCAGAACGCCCTTGCGCGCTCGGCGGTCGTGTTTATCAAGCTGTCTGAGGAGCAAGTGGGCCAATACGACGTCGTATGTTGCACCCGTGGTGCCCCAAAGCCCTGAATTAATAAAAAAATGCACAGGTGTTTACACCGGCCATCACCAACACGTCCACTAGCTACTTTTTAAACTACACCTACATGAACATTTCGCTCACCGGCTCGCCGTCGATCTACGGAGTGGCCCCTCGATGGGTACTCGGATCTTTCGCAAATCGAATGTGTCTAACCTCGACACGTGTGTGTAGCTTGTCCCTGTTCTCATGACCAGCGCCATGCCCGCACCGCCACAGCCAGCAGGGAATGCATCGTCAGCATCTTGGACGGCAACGGCAACGGCAACTCGCACGAGAACGGTGACACCGACGCCGTCGCCGCGGCCGTCCTTTTCATTCTCGCTCGATGCAAGCACATCGTCGGTTACCAACAGCTCTGTCACCATCATGGTCATCGACACCGATCTCGAAAGCGTATGATTTCCTCTTCTTTTCGTCTTTCTTAAAGAAGAAAAACGTGTTTCAACAGTCCATCGGTCTGGGCACGTCGTGGACTCACCGTGCGCTCGGACAAGGCGAAGTCCACGTCACTTCGTCGACCCTGCGTGCCCTGGGCCTTGAGCCCAACGCGGGCAACCGAGTCAATATCATTGTGGATGCCAACGCGCTCCTGCAGGTTTTGAATACTGTTTTTTTTTTTTCTCTTTTCTCAAATGCACCTTTAGCAATTTACCGGAGGCTCAAGCCTCTTGCCCGCGAATCTTCTGACCAACTTTCTGGCTACGGCAAACCTCTCGGCCATCCTGATCCCCATCCCCACCTTTCCCAATGTTCCAGACGTCAATGTCACCATTCCAGGGTTCAGCTATTTGGTACTATCAAAATAAGCCGTCGAGTCTCCTCATACCGCTCCTTTTTTTTTTAGAATATCACGGTAAACTCGACCGTGATCGACCTGGGCTCCTACCTGTCCCAGCTCAACAGCACCGAGGTCTCGCTCGGAACGCTCATCGACTTTGTCAATAACGAGGTCTACAACGGCACTTCAGAGCTCGACGCCCTTGTCCTCATCCTGCAGACAGCCCTTCAGAACAGCGACGTGGTCCTCTTTGACCAGGAGTTCACTGGTACGCTCTTCAGCTGTATGTTTTTACATAAACTGATCCATCGCGTTAGTTATCGATGGAATCGACGATCCAGAGGGCAAGTATCCGCAGGCCCTTGGCAACGTCGCCATTATGGAAAAGCTCTACTTTGAGGACATTATAAAGAACTACCTCAGGTACGCTTTGTAATAAATAGCTGACTTTTAATTTTTCAAACAGGGATATTCTGGAGATCCCTCTGTTTGCATCGATCGTTGGCCCACAGCTGGATAGCACCCTCGAGAGGATCGAACAATCAAATCTCGATGCCTATGCCATGACAGTCATTGGAATGTTTTGCAACCGCGTGGAAATCTACACGCAATCCACGTCGGACCAGCAGCTTTCCCTCATTGTATGTCTTTTTTTACCAAACGAGTTGTAAAAAAGATTTCCTGCACTAGGCCGCAACGGACACTGCCGCTGAAGCACTGGGAATCTACTTCAAGGCTACGTGGAGCTTCCCCGTCGCGGTCGGTGTGCAGGCGACAGCTACGATCAAGATGTTTTTGGACCAGATATTTTTCGCCGTCAATGGTGTCCTCGTCATCCTGTCGGTCCTGCTGATCTACTCGCTCCTGCTGTCGGACGTGGAGGAGAAGACCTTTGAGTACGGCATGCTCCGCACGCTCGGAATGCAGCAAAATGTCCTCATTCTGTTGCTGGTCCTTCAAGTATGACGGTTAAACAATTCGGTTTTCTAATTCGCGTTTCTTTTTCTATTAGTCGGTGTTCTTCTCTGCACCCGGCATCATCTTTGGCTTTCTGTGCTGCTTCATCCTCTACATCTTCATGGACCTCTTTGTGTCCATGTTTGTTGTCATTCCCATGGACCCGACGCTCAACTCTTCTGCGATCACGATTGGCCTAGGTAAAAAAGGAACAGGTTGTCTGTTCAAGACTCTTAATCCGACCAACTAGTGCTTGGAATCCTCCTCCCCGTTGCGGGCATGATCCTGCCTATCCGCCGCGCGCTCACGCAAACCCTGCGCGATGCCCTGGACGTGTACCACAACATTGCCAACAATTCGATCGTGACAATCCGCCGTCTTGAGAACCTAGGCGTGTCGCTGACCGAGACGGTCCTTGCGATCGCACTCGTCGTCATCGGCTTCCTCATCTACTACCTCGCGCCCCTCGCCTTCATCTACAACAATCTCGAGATGTTTTTAAACATCCTCACCGTCATTCTCCTCGGCATGGTCGTTGGCCAGGTCCTGATCGCACAGGTCTTTGACATCTACATTGAGCGCGCCCTCCTGTTTGTCCTCATGTGGGGCCCCGATCGTGTCCTCCGGTCCGTCGTCAAGAAGAGCCTCTTTGCCCATCGCTCCCGCAACCGCAAGGTAAGAAGAAATACAGCAAACAACAAAAGAGTGAAAGTAATCATTCCTTCAGACGGGGATGATGTTTACCCTGTGCATCGGCTTTGTCATCTTTGCGGCGGTCATGTTCCAGCAGCAGGCCGACTCGATCCCCCAGAACCTCGAGTGGGTCGCGGGCGCCGACGTCGTCGTGTCCTCGTCCGATATCAACTATCCCCTGCCACGCGATGAGCTCTCCACCATCCTCGACACGTTCACGGTTGGCGCTATCGCGACGTCGCCTTCCCTGGTCGCCTACCAAGTCGTCCAGGCTTACACGTTCATGTCGTTCCCAATCACGAGTTTCCCGCAGGTCTCCGGCTCTTACGTGGGCGGGCTCGCCTCCATCCGCGCCCGATCTGTCGTCCTCCAGGCTGTGGACGATGACTACCTTCAGGCTGCCTCCACCGACTACTACATTGTCTCGCAGCTCGCGTCGGACGTCTCCTTTCCCGATGTCCCTGGTACCGGCTTTGTGGATGTCGTTGCGCCGCTCAACCAGACGTTTGGCTATATGGCCACGTCTGGCCTTCCTGATCTCTCGGGCTATGGTAGCGACAACAAATCCAATACACACATATAAAAATAAAAATAAAAAACATCCATCTCTTTATAGTTCCACCGCTCGTTGTCATTGCCGACCCTGGATCGTATGCCGTCAACCAAACAATCGACCTTGAAGAGACCACGGCCGAGTTCTACAGCGAGTACATCCCGATCCTCATGAGTCAGTCGATGAGCACAGGCGCCTACTGCGATACGACCACGCCAATGTACCTGCAGCTGAACATCGGCGTGCGCAACTTTACCGGCTCCGACTACTACTTGCTCAAGCCGATCGCAATGCTGAAAAAATTCCCTGGTACTGACTGTTGTGAACGCGCGAAGAGCGCTGCCCTAACTTTTGCGCTTTTGTTTAGGTTTTGCAAGCATCAACCCGATTACGGTCTCGGCCACGAGCGTCATCATCTCCATGTCGATGATGACCAAGATCATCCAGGGCGCGTACGGCGTGCTCCCCGGTGTGCCACCCCAGTACAACATGACCACGCCGCCCTTGTCGTCGCTGTTGATTTCAATCACGCCGGACGCGACGCTCGAGCAGATCGAGGGCGTGGTGAACGCCGTCAACTCGGTCCTCGCGAGCATTCCCAACGTGGGCCTAGTCAACGTGCGTGCCCAGGTCGCCCAGACGGCCCTGGCCTCGTCCATCATCCTCATGTTTTTCGACATTGTCGCCATCATCGGCGTCATCTTTTGCTTTTTTGTGCTCTGGCTCTCGTTCACCGCCAACGTCCGTGAAAACTCGTGGGAGTTTGGTGTACTGCGCGCGATCGGACTTGACGTACAGTTCTTATTTTTTATTTTGCTCCGTTTGGTATATTAAATTGGGCAACTGCAGGCGGCCACCGTCATGCGCCTGTACATCTACGAGGCCATTGCGCTTGTCCTCGCGTGCATCATCCTTGGGTACGACCCCTCTATTTTGAACAATAATGTTAATAATAATTCTTATTCTGCAGAACAATCTTGGGCGTGATCACGGGCTCTCTGCTGACGCTGCAGCTCAACTTGTTCTACCAGAACCCGTTCTCGCTCGTCTTCCCCGTCCCGCTGTATATCCTTGTCGTCGTCCTGTCCCTATTTGTTGCTGTCCTGGGCTCGTACGCCCCTGCCGCCGAGCTCAAAAAGCTCGAGGTTGCTATTGCCCTCAAGGGTGCATAGGCATAAGTTTTTGCTTTTTTTTTAACCCACAGCAGTTTCTTCCTGTACAAAAGTGTAAAAATATCGAGTTCCTAAATAAATATCAAGATGGGGATGCAAAGAGCTCAGTGGACTGCGAAACGATCTCGTGGTCGGTGACGACAAGGACCTGGGCGCTCTGCTGCCTCCTCTTGAGCTCGATCAGGCCGACGACCTCGCCCGTGCCCGCAAACGGCTTTGGCTCGGCCAGCTTTGAGTCGAGGTTGTACCACACGCCCTCGATCTGCCTGATCGCAAACCAGTGCCTCCCCCAGAACGTCGCCTCGTTGACAATGATCCCAAAGACGGTGTCCAGCTTGAGCAGCCTGAGATCACTGCGCGCGTCCAGCCACGTCGTGAACAGCTTGGCCCGCTCGAGTGCAATCGTAATGACGTTGACGTCAAAGTTGCCCAGGCCTCTAGACTGTCGATTCAGCCAGCCTCCCCTCCCCCCATCCCCCCACCCCCGCAATACAGGAACCGTACAGAACCGATCGGTGCGGGTTGAACCATGACGACGTCGACGCCTCGGCGTTGTTGGCCACCAGCTCTTCCGCGATCCTGTCCAGGTCGGGCTTGGTGACCTCTTCCCTTTGTAGCTATAGTACCACGTTAATCCACTGGTACGGTGGGCGGGTGGGCTTACGAGATTGTTGAGGGTGTGTTTGGCGCAAAACAGCAGACGCTGCCGCTCAAAAAACAACGGCGTGGACATTTTCCGAAGTGTTTCACCCACAGTTTCAGTGTTTACGCTGCGTGGTCGCTTGTCTCCCTCCCTCCCTGTCGCACCTCTCAGATGGCGACACAACAGCCGCTGCTGTACGAAGGCTTCATGACCAAGCAGGGTGGCCAGGTCAAGGTATATTGCTCGTCTCTATTCCTCCTCCTCCTCCTTTTCACGCAACCATTGACCATTGACCGTTTGCTATTTATATACCCTTCCTCACACTTGTCTGTGCAGTCATGGAAGAAGCGGTACTTTGTGCTGCACGCTGCCTCGGGCGACTCACCGGCCCTGCTGTCCTACTACAAGTCTCAAAAGGTAACGAATGCCGCAATGTCCCAACAGCACGCCTGAAAAATATCGGCGCAGGACGTGAGGAAACCCATCGACGACATCAAGCTCACCACGACCACGCGCATCCAGTCGACTGGCCCGACCCAGTTTGAGTTGCACACGGAGCAGCGCACCTACTTTTTGGTGTGCGATGCCCCGGACGAACAGAGGGGCTGGGTCGAGCACATCACAAAGGTCATCGGTGACCACGAAGATGACGGGTCGCTGCAAGAAGCCTTCATGCTCAAAGTATAACCTGACGTCGCGGCTGGTGGGTTCTAACACTGTGCACCACCGCTGTAAAAACAGCACCACGGATACCTATGGAAGCAGACAGGGCTCATGAAGCGGTGGGAAGTACGGTACTGCGTCCTCAATCCGTGGCGCATCGTGCTCTACAAAGACAGCTCTGTAAGATTGATCTGCACGCTTACGTCTTTACGCTACAACTTGCACCCCCCTTTGAAAATAGATGGACAAGCCCGTCTCTGCCATCAACGTCAACACGTGTATAGACATCACCAGCGTAAACTCAAACATGTTTACCCTCAACACACAAGGTTTGTTTTTAATTTTACGTGGTCGACCTAATGCAAGTTTTTCATTTGCCAGTTAAATCACACCAATTCGCATCCGATAACGCGGCCGAGCTCGACAACTGGGTCGCCGTGCTCAACAATGCAATCGACTTTAACCGTCTCCACGGCGGCGGCCTGGCCGTGCCGCTTCCAAACTCTCTCATTATCGATCCCAACGCCACCGAGCCCTTGGACAACCGTACGGTGCGTGGCCAGAGCAGCGTGCCTTTGTACAATGCCCGCAAGGTAACAACGGCGGTCCCACCCTTTTTTTCCCCCCCCTTTTTTAATTATTTTTTGGCAATCATAACCAAATTAATAAAATAGGTACCATTGTCCGCAGCGGCGATCGCAGCAATGGAGCAGGTGAAAAGGGAGGCAGCCATAGCTAGCGACGCATCTGCTGGAGCTGGAGGGCATACCAGCGACGGATCGTCCGATTCAGAGCACACTCTTGCCCCACCGGCAACAAAGCGGCGCAGCAGTAGCGGTGCCAGTGGAGGCAACCGACATGCCTCTGCGCTTGCGCAAATGACCACGGAAGATGATCTGGACAACAGCTACACCGACTCTATCGAGAACGAGGCCGCAGAGCAGGCACCGGCGGCTCTTCCAGCCGCACCAAAGCCAACACGTGCTCCGCCGATGCCGCGTGCGCGCACCAACAGCAAAAGCACCCTGCAGGCCAACCCCTTCGAGGACCCGGATCAGGACACGTCCGATGACGAAGGCGCGCTCGGCGGCTTGACGCAGTCCATGTCGTGCACCTCGTTGAACGAGACTGCTGTCGAAGAAACGACCAACGACCTGGGTCCGCCGCCTCCTCCTGCCGCTCTGCCGCCACTCGGCAAGCTCCCAGAACGGCCCGCCGACCGGCCTGTCTCGATGGCCGTGGACTGGCAACCGCTGATCGAGTCCATGATCAGCAACATCCCCCAGGACCAACAGGCGGCCGCGCGAGAGTCGCTCGTCTCTGGCAAGCCCGCAGACAAGCCCCCGCGGCCGCCGATGCCGGCCCCGTACAAGCGCACACCGTCGCAGGTCGGCATGACCGCTCCTAACCTCAATAACCCGCTTCCTCCCCTGCCCGAATAAGGAAGGGAAAATGCGGGGCCATATACAAAAGCCACTACTTGAACCTTTTTTTAAACATTTGTTGTTTAACCGAACGATATCCTTTCTTTCTTTCACCGTCATGCAGAACCATGATGCAGGACAATTGACAAATTACTTTTACAGCAGCTACTTGGTCTTTTTAGCCTCGACCTTGTCACCTTGTTTGCTGGGCAGCACGCCGTTGTCTGCCATGACACGGCGCACGCGCTTGACCATGTCGTCTGCCGTGTCGTCTGGCTTCCAGACCACGTGGAGCGGGATGGACTTGTCGACGTTTGTCTTCTCGGGCGAGAGGGTGATGACGGGCCCCATCGTGATCGTGACAAGGTTGCGGCGCATGAGGATCGAGAACAGGCGCCGTGGTGTCCACGGCCACGTCGTCCCGGCGGTCCCGTCCTTGCTCTCCTGCTCGCGACAGTGCTCCCACGTGAGCCCAAACAGCCAGTCCGAGTAGATGCGCACGAGCTTGGCCTCCTTGGCGCCCTCGGGCGCGCTGTCGGGGTGTGCCTTGATGGCCGCCCGGGTGAGCTCTGTCAGCGCATGCACGGGCGACGCATACTTGCGCTTCCACGTCTTGATCTCCTCCTCGTCTTGCAGCGGGGCCATCACGTGCGTTGCCAAAAAGGTGGCCTCTGGCGTGACCAGCGCCCCCGCAAGCCCAGAGGCAGTGGCAGCGTCCCCTTGCTCCACCTGCACAACAATCCAGCAGTGGTAGAGCTCGACGCCGTCCTCCTCCAGCTCCTCCTGGGGGTCCTCCGTTTGCGGCCTCGTCAGCAGCGGCCCGCCGGCGTACACGGCCGCGACCTCGAGGGGCAGGTCGCGTGTCAGCACCAGGTCCACCAGCCGTATCAACTCCCACGACACTGTGCGCCGCGCGACGCTCGTGATCTCGGGCAGCCATCGCTTCATCTTGCCCTCGGGCACGTTGATGGCCTTGACGACCCTGAGCTTTTCCTGCCGTCTCTTGCGGTTCCCTATTGTGCGTCCGGTTCAGTATAGAGCGCATAATCCGCCTGCATTTACGGGACGTCTGCCCGCCGGCAAACACATAGGCAAAGGGAAGCAGCAGCGACAGCACCAGCAGCACCGTCACGACCACGCCCCAGTACTCGAACGGTTCGCTGGCGCCCTCGGCCTTGGTGGACATGGACGACGACGACGACGACGACGACGACGACGACGAGGAAGGGTTGAAGTTCATCGCCGCGAAAACAAGAGTGTCGCGCGCAGGGGACCGTATTTTCAGTAATGATGGAGGCAACACAGGGCCATGTGGCTTCGGCCTCGACGACGACGACGACGACGACGAGCCCACAGCTCAAGCGCAGGCAAGTGTGCGCACGTCGGACTGGGACACTAACACACACACACACTCTTGGGCCGCAGCTACAAGGAAAAGGCGCAAATCACGAGCTTCTACACGGGCGGCCAAGCGGTCCAGTCCAAGGACGAGAGCGTGCTGTGCGCGACGCACGGCGACGACGTCAAGATCGTCAGCCTGGAGACGGGGCAGGTGCTGCAGACGCTTGTCGGTGTATGTTTTACTCTACTCTTGTGCTTGTGTTGTGCGTGTGCGCTCAGTCGTGGATCAACAACAGGACACGGAGGCCGTGACCAGCTTTGCGGTCGACAGCACGGCCAAGCGCATCGCCATTGCCTCGCGCAGCCTGCAGGTCCGCATCGTCAAGCTGGCGGACGGCACGGTCGAGCGGTCGTTCAGGGCGCTCAACGTGCCTGTGGTCGTGATGGACATTGACGCGAGCGACACGCTCGTGGCCGTTGGCGGGAGTGACGGGTCCGTGCGCATCTGGGACATGGACAAGGGATACGCGACGCACAACTTCAAGGGGCACAAGACACCGATCACGTGCGTAAAGTTCCACCCGGACCAGAACCACTGGACCCTGTTTTCGGCCAGCGCCGACGGTGACGTCCGGTCGTGGGACATCATGACCAGCAAGTACGTTTTTTTTTTCTTTTCTTCTGTCGAGTACGTAGGCTGACGCGCGCGCGCACACACGCGTTTATGTGCAGGCAAACAGCACAATTCAAAAGCCACGTGAGCGCCGTGCCTAGCATCGCGGTCTCCGCAGACGGCCACCAGATCGCCACGGCAGGTCGTGACCAGGTCGTCAACGTGTGGGACCTGCGCACAAATGAGCTCGTCAAGACAATCACCATCATGGAGGTACGACCGCTGTATTAGAACCTACAGCTTATTTTTCCTGCTTGGAAAAAAAAAAAAGACTATCGAGGCAGTCGAGTTTGTGCCCGCAGACCTCTTTGGCGCTGCCACCGATGAGACACCCAGCAAGAAAAATGCCAAAAAGACGGCGCCACTGGTCCTCACCGCAGGCGAGAAGGGCGTCCTTAGAGTATGGAACACCGAGACTGGCGCGATGGCCTACGAGCAGCGACTCAACATTGGCGGCACCGCGAGCCCGATCGTCCAAGCCTTGTAAACACGAAAAACACTTGTCTAGACACTCATTTCTGTCCTCTGTCGCCGCCTCTAGCTGGAACAAGGGGTGGTCGTCCGTTGGTGTCGTCACGCTCGATCAAATGATCCACTACTTTGAACTGCCCTCGTTTGCCGAGACGCGCAGCTTTGTCGGCTCCAACGATGAGGTGGTCGACCTGCGCTACATCGGCCCGTCCGAGTCTCACCTTGTCGTCGCCACGGCAAGCGACAAGGTAAAAAAAAAAATAAAAAGAAAGAAAGAAAAGGAACGGGACTGACTTGGTGGTGTAGCTCCGTCTGTATGATCTGCAAACGATGGACTGCCGCTTGTTGAAAGGGCACACAGACATTGTCCTGTGCGTTGACGTGTCACTAGGCGGCACGACAGTCGTCTCGGGCTCCAAGGACAATCAAGTGCGAGTCTGGCACGTCGACATTGACTCTCAAAGGTACCTTTTGTACCAAACATGAATTTTTTTTTTAATTGTCTCGCTCGCTCGCTCGCTCAGTGTCACCTGCGTGGGTACTGCGATCGGGCACATGGCATCTGTGGGAGCGGTTGCCCTGCCCAAGCGCGCCGCGTCCAAGTTTTTCCTGAGCGGCAGTGAGGACCGGACGGTGAAGTGCTGGGACCTGTCAACGGTGGAGATGTCGTCCGACGTGGATGAACCACAACGCATCACGACCAAGTACACGACCCTGGCACACGACAAGGACATCAACTCGATCGCCCTCGCGCCAAACGACAAGCTCTTTGCCACAGGATCGCAGGATCGCACAGCAAAGTTATGGAGTACGGCCGATGGGTCGCTCGTTGGCGTCCTCCGTGGACACAAACGCGGTATTTGGTCGGTTGCCTTCTCTCCTGTGGATCAGGTCGTCGCCACCGCCTCTGGTGACCAGACGATCCGTCTGTGGTCGGTCAAGGACTTTAGCTGCCTCAAGGTACGAACAAGAGAAAACTATTTTTTTTTAATCAAAACTCTTCTTTTTGGTAGACGTTCGAGGGGCACCAAAACTCTGTACTGCGGGTCCAATTTTTGTCGATGGGCATGCAGCTCGTGAGCGTTGGGTCGGACGGGCTGATCAAGCTGTGGACGATCAAGGCGAACGAGTGCCTTGCCACGATTGACGCCCACGAGGACAAGGCGTGGGCACTCGCGGTCAAGCGCGACGAGAGCGAGATCACGACGGGGTCGGCCGACTCGGTCGTTCGTGTGTGGACCGACAATACGCAGCAGGAGATTGACGAGGACATCCAGCAGCAGGCCGAACAGCTCGAGCAAGAGCAGGAGCTGAGCAACATGCTCTACAAAAAGGACTACACGGGCGCGGTTCGGATGTGCCTCAAGCTCGACCAGCCTCGTCGTCTGGCCCACATCCTCACGACCATCACTGAGGACCGGTCCAAGGACCCTGCGGACGAAAAATCGGTGACGGGATCGATCGAAGTCGACAAGGTGATTGAGGGCCTTGGCGCGACCGAGCTCGAGCGCCTCTTTGCCTACTGCCGCGATTGGAATACAAACTCCAAGGTCTATCGCATTGCCCAGATTGTTCTCCACAAGATCCTCAAGTTTTTGACGCCGCAAAAGCTCATTGATCTCCCCAACTCAAAGCAGGTAGCTAGGAGGCACACTATGTTTTTCAACAATGAATAAAATAATTTTTTTTCTAATGCAGCTCTTGCAAGCGCTCATCCCGTACTCTGAGCGCCATCTTGCTCGTCTCGACACGCTCGTCACCCGGTCCTACATTGTCGACTACATCCTGCGATCGATGGACTCGCTCCACCCCGCGACGGCCACAGAGAGCGCAGAGCCGATGCAACTAGACGAAGAGGCGGCACCCGAGCCTGAACCTGCACCGCAACCTGAACCTCAAGCCGATCCTGAACCCGCACCAGTGCCGGCAGCCAAGCGACAGAAGAAGACCAAATAAATAGGTGCAAACTTCCTGTACAGACGTATCACGTACACTGTTAGAAACGAGTGTACGTATTTCGAGAATGACGGCTTTGCCTCCGCCCTCGCCCGTCGCAAGCCCCACGCAGGAGCAGCTGGCCGCGTCGCTCAAAAACTCGTCCACCGACGTGGCTCTGGCCAAGCTGCTGTCGCTGCCCGGGAACGACCGCTGTGCCGAGTGCGACACGCCAGGTAAAAAAACGGAGTACCACGATTTGGAATGCGCCAACCATGTGGATAGAGCCACGCTGGGCGTCGTGGAACCTGGGCGTGTTCATCTGCACGAGGTGTTCGGGCGTGCACCGTAGCCTGGGAACCCACATCTCCAAGGTGCGCTCGGTCAACTTGGACACGTGGACCCCTGAGCAGATCCAGGTTATTGATGAACCTTGTCGGTTGATGATGACTGACCGACCCACGTCCGACCACAAAGAGCATGCGGGACATGGGCAACGTCAAGGCAGCGGCATTCTACATGGCGTTCTCTCCGCCAGACTATGTCAAGCCCAACCTGGCCGTGGACGCGTACGTATTTTTTTTTTTTTAATGCGAATGCGATCAGTTCACGACTGGTGTTTTTTGCAGTGCCCTGCAGGTGTTTATCCGATCCAAGTACGAGCGAAAGCTGTTTGTGGACCCGATGCTGAGCAGCGAGGCCCAGACCACAATGGTATTTAGTATTATTTGGTTACTCTTTCAACAAGGGATGGGTTGCAGGCCGAGTACATGGACGTGTACGTGTCGCAGCCAGAGACAGACTGGGATCTGCTCAACAACGGCAGAGACAAGTTTACGTCGTACTTGGTGACGGTGTCGGTATGCCCACCGTTTGCTTCCTGAAAAATGAAAATAAATGAACTTTCTTTTTTTCACAAACCGCGTCAATTTGCAGACAAATATGGAGAGCTTTCAGTCAAAGCACTTTTCCATCCGGAGGAGATACAACGATTTTTACACGCTCTTTAATGAGCTGCAGGTCAACCCGGCCACAAAGGCGATCAAGTTGCCGGAATTCCCGCCAAAGACGTACCTTCGCAGTGAGAGTATGCTGCCCCCCCGTTTTACTTGATTTCTACAACATGTTGTCTTTTAGGCCGCTTCTCTGCCATCACGATCGAGCTCCGACGCAACGGCTTTGAAAAGCTGCTCAACACGATCGCCGCCAGCGCGGTCCTGCGCAACGCACCCTCTCTCAGAAAATTCCTCTTGGAAGCAGGCACGACCGCATCGACTCCCATGACCCCGGGGTCTCCGGCTCCGGCCAGCACATTCGCTCCCCCCGCCGCCAACGACGACGACGACGACGACGAGTAAAACATGATAAAGTCACATGTCACATGTCACCTATCTTGTCATCTTTCTCGTCATCATTCTTGATTTGTTTACTTTCTGTCACTGTACTTTTTTCACGCACCCGTTTGCGGCGGCAGAGGCCTCGGGAGTGCTGTGGCCGTTCAAGACTGCAAAGTGGCGATGCCGGCGCAAAGATTTGGAGGACCCTTTGTCCAGCGCCGGCGGGATATAAATAGAACTCGGTGTCTCCGTTTGTCATCTTTGTTTTTCGTGGGGATGGTTTGGGATCACTTTGCATGCCTTTGCCCGCGCCCCCGGTAGCCGTGATCAGTCGGAACGTTGGCCTCGGTCACCGCCACAAAGTATCTGAGACATGCCGAACGACG
>Ga0302226_10002307_pt1 | contig 13684 bp, 21 predicted proteins | sample II_Palsa_E3_3_FD_193524 | JGI IMG/M metagenome (GOLD analysis project Ga0302226, IMG submission 193524) | Peat permafrost microbial communities from Stordalen Mire near Abisko, Sweden - II_Palsa_E3_3 | ecosystem: Environmental > Terrestrial > Soil > Palsa > Peat permafrost | place: Sweden...
AAAATTCACTTTGCATTCATCGTTCACAATCGACATTAACTCGACGAAGAAAGGGAAAAGGAACCCTAGCACTGCGATGGCGGACACACCTCACAGACAACAACTCGAATAAGTATGCCTTGTCCGACAATATAAAAAGGAAAGAAGAAAACATGCGGTTGAATGTGCATGAATAGAGATGTAAATCTCATCAATTGTGCACTCGGGGGTACTGTACAAAAGTAAAAAAGGGCACTTTCTCTCTCTCTCTCTGTCTCTAGCGACGACGGCGGCGATCGTTCTGCGAGTTGTTGCTCTGGTTGCGCGAGAGGATGATCATGAGGCGCACAAAGATGGAGATAAAGTCTGTGAAGAGCGAGAGGGCGCTGGCGACGTGGTCCTTGTTTCCCATGCGTGCCTTGAGGATGATGAGCTGCGTGTCAAACAGGACAAAGCCGGTCATGACGAGCAGGCCGCCGTAGAGCTGGATGTTCATGAGCATGTCCGAGCGGATAAACAGGTTGAACAGGCTCATCCAGAACATGACCGACAGGGCCGACATGAGGAACCCACCCATGTAGAGGTACGAACGGCTCTTGTTGTAGATGGCGCTGATCGAGAACGAGGCAAAGATCAGCACGGTGCCCACCAGCGCCTGCAGGAGCGCAGTCGTCTGGAAGTAGAACATGTAGCTCACGAGCGGGCCGATCTGGAGGCCCGTGACAAAGCCAAACTGCGCCAGAGCACACGGTCCACGTCAGCACACAATCTTCGCCAAAAAAAAAAAAAAAAACGTACACCGTAGAGAATGCCCTCGCGCTTGGTGTTGTTCTGCGGTGTGGGTGGCGTCGTTGCCAGCCACGCGATCAGGCCAAACGAGGCCAGGAGCGGCAGCATCGAGTGGAACAGGAAGCTGGACGACGTCAGCTGCAGGTACACGGCCGCAGAGGCCGCGGCCAACGTCAGGGCCAGCGTGCGGTACGTCGCTTTGAGGAGTGTCTGCTCTTCCTTGCTCAGGTCGGCGAGGTCCAGCAGCGAGCGGGCGTCCATGGCGGGGAGGCGGAACGAGTCGGCGAACGACATTGGTTTGGTACTGAGTTGACTGTGACTTGGAAATGATGACGTATTTTTTTTTTTTTTTGCCGATCCAACTGCTCGCCTGTCAGGTGGTTTCCGGGCGTAGCGTCGTCCCTCCCGGCTCTCAACTGTTACAGTAACGCTAACGACCATTGGGCTGCTCGTCGCGTCTGTCGTTTCGTTTGGCATCCAAGTGTCTTTTACAGGGTAGGATTAATTATTTTTTCTGGCCGAGGAGCTTGACAATGAGCTGGATGAGCTGGTCCTTGGTGTAGGGCTTGGCCATGTACTCGTCCATGCCCGCGTCGATGGCGGCCTGCACGTGGACGTCGCGAGCGTTGCCCGAGAGGCCGATGATCGGGACGGGCCGGCGTCCCCGTGCGCTCTCCATCGCCCGGATCGCGCGCGTGGCCTCGAGCCCGCCCATCTCGGGCATCTCCACGTCCATCAGCACCAGGTCAAACTGCGTGGCAATGCACTGCTGGATCGCCTGCGCGCCCGTGCCGGCCGCTGACGTGCTGCACTTGAGGGCAGGCGTGACCTCGAGCTGACGGCGCAGGAGCTGCTGGTTGATCATGTTGTCCTCGACGACCAGGATGTGAAGCATGCTCTTGTCCTCCTCCACCACTGGTGAGCGGCGGTGCTTGCCTGCGTTAGCACTGTCTGCGGTGGGATCGGGGGCGGCAACACTCGTGCCCAGCGAGGTCATTGCCAGATCCTGCTTGAGCAGCCGCAATTCTGGCGCGGCCGTGGTCGAGAGGATCCGCGCCTCGCGCTGCCGCATTGCCAGCGACTCCAGCTGCGTGGGCGCGGCCGTCACCGTCTCGATCGGGAGAGTGACCCTGAACGTAGAGCCCTGCATCGGCTCGCTCGCGACCGTGATCATGCCGCCCATGAGATCCACCAGCATCTTGGTGATGTACAGTCCCAGGCCCGTGCCACCGTAGCGGCTGTACGTCTTGGGGTTGGCCTGGCGGAACCGCTGGAACAGCGACGTTATCTCGTCCTTGTTCATGCCCACGCCCGTGTCCTCCACAGAAACGATCATGAACTGGTGCTCTTTCTCCTCTTGTCTCGGCGGTTCAACGTCCACCGACCCGGCCGACTGCCTGGCCGGCTGCTGGTTGTCCTCGGTGGCCGGCGTGGGCGGCACGGGGAGTTCGACCAATGTGCTCGCCACATGTACATCTGCCGACTGCGTTCGCCGCTGTAGCAGGTCTTTCGTGGATTCCTTGGTAGCAGCGGTCTCGTCCAGGGAGGCAGAGCGGTACCGAGGAGGGAGCTGAAGGCCAACGTCGGTCGAAAGGGACGACGATGCGATGCTGCTGCCGCCGCCGCTGCTACTACTGCTGCTGCCCGTGTTGTGCCGTTGCATGAGGTGCACGCTCTGCCTGGGCATGTGCGCAGAGACAAACTTGACCAGCGCAGAGGCCTTTAGATCGACCGGCTCCTTGTCCTGTTGCTGCGGCTGGGCCTGCAGACTCGTGCTCAGATGGCTCTGGCTGTCGGTGCTCTTGAGCGGCAGAGCGGTCGATGCGACGGCGCCCCCACCTGCCGTGGCCTGGATGTGTGCGTCGGGCGAGCTGGGCAGGAGGCTGTCGCGATTCATAACTGCTTCGGCAAAGGCAGACGGCGGCGTGGCAGAGTACATGAGCCGGACGGTCACGCGGCGCACGGCAGAGTTGGCCGTGAATTTGATCGCGTTCGAGATGAGGTTGATGATGATCTGCGACAGACGATACGGATCGGAGCGAATCGCAAGGCTCTGATAAGAGGGCGCGTCCTGGCAGGAAGGGCACTCAAACGTCAGCTCGAGCTTGTTGGAGCGAGCCTGGCCCTCAAACATGCCCACGATGGCCTTGAGCAGCTCCAGGGGCTCAAGCACCTCCAGATTGAGCGTCATGTTGCCCGAGCTGAGCTTGGACAGGTTGAGCACGTCGTCGGTAATCTTCCTCTGGTGATTCATGCAGACATCGACCGATCCCAGCAGATTGACGTCATCCTGGGCCAGAGCCTGGATTGCGTCGCGGGCGTGGCTGGGCGGGAGAGAGTTGATGAGCTGGTTGCGCTTGTCCATGTTTGTCTGCATCAGGTCGATGCAGTTGACAATGCCGTTGAGCGGGTTGCGGATCTCGTGGCAGACCATATCGACAAAGAGCTCCTGGCGACGGCGATGCTCCTCAGACTCGGCTGCCCGATCGCGGGCCTCGGCCTGAGCAGACGCGAACGCGTGGATGCGTTCGTTCTCGAGCAGCTTTTGGTCGGTCACGTCGCTGAGGGCCATAATCTCGGCGGTGATCTCGTTGTTGTTGTTGTCAAACTCGAGACGCGACTGTGCAAAGATCCACACGGTCTTGCCGTCGGTGGGTCGCACGTAGCGAAACTCGTACCGGACCACGCCGCGGACGCCTCGTTTCCACATGGCCAAGCGGATCTCTTCAAAGTGGACTTTGTCGTCGGGATGCACATGGTCTCGCCAATGCACCACCTCCGCCACAGACAGGCCCTCGAGGCCGAGGACTTGCAGGAACGCATTGGTTGCATAGACCAGTCGACCCTAATAATGAACAGGTTATATTATTTTTACTGGCTAGCAGTAGTACCCTTTCGTCGGTGCGGAGAACGCCAACGGGGCTGAAAATGGTGAGGGTCCGGTACAGGTTTTTGCTCTCGATCAGGGCCTTGGTCTGCGACTTCACGAGCCCCTCCAGGTACTGCCTTGTCTTGCTCAGCTTGATCTGCGTCTGGATGCGTGCAAGGAGCTCCTGCAAAAATAAAGCATGAACTATTTTTTTTTAACTTCGTCGCCGTCGTATTTCGTACCCTGGCAGAAAAGGGCTTGTTGAGAAAATCGTCGGCACCCGCTTGGAGACCGCTCACACGAGCCTCCTCGCCCACACGGCCCGACAGGAGGATAATGGGGACATTCCACGCGTGCCGGTTCCGTCGCAACTGGCGCACGAGCTGGAAACCGTCGACCTGGGGCATCATCACGTCCGACAGCACGACATCGGGGATGCTGCCGTCCTGCTGGCAGGTCTGGATATAGTCGAGGGCCTGCTGTCCATTAGCCACGGCCACGACGTTGTAGTCCCGGGCGAGAATTGATTGGATGTACTTTAAGAAAATAATTATTTTTTATTAGTATATTATTGCGAGCTTTAGCTTACCGATCGCATGTCTGCGTTGTCGTCGGCGAGCAGGACCAGCTGCCGAGTGTTTACCGTGAGCTGAGCGAGGGCGTTGTGGAGCGAACCGGTAAACAGTGGTATGTCAAGCGAGGACGTGTCGGCGAGGTGCTCGACCACGGGGATGTCATCGATCCAGTGGATCGCAATCTCGCCCACGTCGGTTGGGTACACGGGGCCTCTGGTGCTGCTGGTTACTCCAGCTGGTTGAGTTTGTGTTTCTTCCAGAGGAGGGGGAGGAGGAGCAGGAGGAGGATTTAATTCGGTGGCTGGTGGTTTGTCGTCGCCTGCTGATTGATTCATTGGACTGGTTCGCGGTGCAACTGGCGGGGCCAACTCGCCTTCGATAGAGGACAGAGAGGAGGAGGACGAGCTGGTGGTCGCGGCCGATCGAAGGTCAGTCGGAGGCGGCGAGATCACCATAGATGAGTTCCACTGGGCCGCTTCTTGGACAAATGGTGAATCGGCCAGGTTCTCGGTCGAGGGCTCGTCCAGCACAAACCCTTCGTCCTTGAGCGATCGGTTAGACGAGGTGAAGGACGCCGAGGGCATGATGCGGTCCTGAGGCAGGTGGTCACGTCCAAGCGGGATCACGACCGAAAAGGTGCTGCCCTTGCCGTACTCGCTCATGATTGACACGTTGCCGCCGTGCAGCTTGGCCAGCTCGGCCGTGAGGGCCAGTCCGATGCCCGTGCCCTCGCAACTGCGACCCGTCGTGCCCATGACGCGGTAGAACCGCTCAAACAGCCGGGGGATGTGCTCGCGCCGGATGCCGCAGCCCGTGTCGGTTATGGCCAACACAACGGCGGGGATCGGTGAGTTGACGGGCGCGTCACTGCTGCCCTGGGTGGTTGGCGGGGACCACCAGTCGATGCGCCGCAGGGAAAGGTGGATGCTGCCCTGCATGGTAAACTTGAATGCGTTGGAGAGCAGGTTCAACACGATCTTCTCCCACATGTCGACGTCGACGTACACGGGCTCGCCCAGGCGCTCGCACTCGACAACGTACTGGAGCCCGCCGTTCTCGATCGTCGAGCGGAAGGAGGACGCGAAGTCGGTCGTGAGCTTGGCCAGATCGACGGGCACAAATGAGGCCTGCGACTCGATGCGGCTGAAATCGAGCAGCGAGTTGACCAGCTTGAGCAGCCGCTCCGTGTTGCGCCAGACGATCGTCAGCTGATGGCGGTGCGCGATCGACACGGGGCACCTCTTGTCGTTGAGCACGTCAAGCAGGGGGCCCTCGATCAGCGTCAGCGGCGTGCGGAACTCGTGCGAGACATTGGCGAAAAAGGTCGTCTTGGCCTTGTCGAGATGCATGAGCTTCTGCAATCAACCAATAAATAAACAAACTTGCATTATTGTCCTAGTTACTTCGGCGTGAAGGCGTTCGCCCTCGAGGGTAATCGCATTGGAGAACGCGGTGGCGATCTGCGAGGCAATGAGGCCGCAAAAGAGGATGGACGACTCGTCGAACTTGCTGGACGTGATCGTCAACACCACGCCCATGAGGAGGATACCCATGCACGAGCCTGCCTCGCGGTTGATCAGGGGGCACACGACGCAGCCGCCATAGCCATCTACGAGGGCGTGAGCAATATATTATATTTTTTATTTAATTTAATACCAACAAAGTTGATGCCTGGGATGTGGACGACGTTCCCTGTGGCCAAGGCCTGTTTGGACGGCTGGCTGAGAGCGCTGTCGTCTCCGTTGTCCACTACCAGGATCGACGAGGGCACGGCCGGGTTGTTGAGCAGGCTTCGTGATGTGGCCAGCAGCAACAGCTAGTGCACAAACGAGTTGGGCATAAATCGGAAAGGGACGACGATCGATACCTTGGCCTTGTCGTCGCTGAGCTTGTACAGGGCCGCATAGGGGATGTCGGATCGGCTTGCGCCGTTGATCACGTCCATGCAGGCGTTGGAGGCCTCGATGAGGGACCTGCTGCCGGTGCCGCACTTGTCCATATTTCTGAGAGTCGTGAGGCGTCGTTGGAGCATGATCCGCTTGGTCTCGTCAAAGAGCTGTCGTCGACGTCGTCATGTTTAGCATCAGGTGGGGGGGAAAAGAACAAAAAACGTACGGGCGCTAACAGTCCTCCATAGTCGCCCTTGTCGTCCGACAGCGGTACATAGATCAACCGGATGTTGTCCTGGACGCCGTCATTGCGAAGGAATGCAGGGACACTGTCGACCGAGCACCAGGTGGCCTTGCCACTATCCTGCATCGCCTTGGTGACCATGGGCTCCACAGTGCTGACGAGTTCAGGGAGGCAACGCCGCAGCGGCTCCCCGAGGACGTGTTCGCCCAGAGCCCGCACTGCCGTGTCATTGGCAAACACCACGAGCTGCTCGCCCCAAAAGACCTGGAAGGGCGAGTGGGCTTCGAGGACCATGTTGACGAGCGAGCGCAGCGAGGCAGGCCATTGCTCAATCGGTCCCAGCGGGCACGACGTCCAGTCCTTTGCACGCAGCAGCACCGCCGCACGACTTTGCCCGAGCAGTCCCGAGGCGGTGGTGGTTGTCGGGTTTGTTCTTGGGCTTGCTGTTGCAACGCCCGCAGCTCCCGTATCGGGCTGAGCCGCAGACGACGACGGCAATGACGACGACGACGACGACGACGACGACGACAGCATTGTCGCCAACGACGCCGTTGTCGGCAGCGGCAACCCGACCCTAGTTGCTGACGACGTCATTCTAATTTTCCGGCCGGAATCGGGCGATCGATCGTCCGCCGTACAGCACACCCTGGCCGACAGCAGAACCACAAGAACGCGCCATGCGGGTGTTGCGGCCCTCGGTCCAGGTCCAGGTCCCGGTCAAGGGCGGTATTTGTCAGCACGGGCGCTACAATCTAAAAATAGGTCTTTGAGAGGAAAACTTGACGTACTCCATTTTCAATAATTAGTGTGCCACCCGTTGGCGGCCACAAAAAAAGCGAAATGGACCGAGCCGTTTCCGCGTGGACAGAGGCCGAGGTATCCACCGATTGGCGCTGCTTTTATATTTAACACTAAAATAAAAATAAAAATAAAAAAACGTAGGTGCAAAGCTGGCTGTGGTCGGTCGAGCTGGGCGAGTGGGAGGGCGTGTTTGCCGACAACAACGTGACGGGCGAGGTGCTGCTGGAGATGTCGCACGCGCTTCTCAAGGAGATGGGCGTGGCGTCCGTGGGCAAGCGCGTCGTGATCCTTAAGGCAATCGGCAAGCTGGCGCCCGCTGCTGTCGCTCCACGAGTAATTATTGGCGTTTATTTATTTATAATGACATCGCTGAACTAGGAGAGCGAAAAGGACGCCGTGATCGAGACGCTCAAGCGCGAGCTGGACGAGATCAAGGCGAGCCTGGTCACACTCAAGTCCGAGTCCAGGAGGACGAGCCTTGCGACGGACGGGCCGCCGCTGCCGCCACCGTACCGCGTCTCCAAGGAGCAACGAATGGACAGTCTTGCAACCGTGTACACGATCGCCGATATTTACGCTGCTGGAGGCGCCGCTGCTGCCCCCTCCTCCCCGTCACCGTCGCCGTCTCAGCCAGCAACGTCGACGAGGGAACGCTCGGGCTCCTCTGCCATGAATAACCCCATCACCAGCATGAAAAAGGCCATTGTCGGCGGCGTCACCAACGTCGGCGGCTCGTTCTCCAAGGCGACAAGCAACGCGATGGTGCAGCAGATGTCCTCCAAGGCGTTCTTTACCAAGGATGAGGAGGCAGTCGCGACCGCCTCGCCATCTGCAACAACACCAAGCGACAAGAACCAGAAAGGGTTCATCCGCCTCGTGGGCGACTCGCTGCGCCAATATGAAAACTACAAGACGGTCGCCGTGACCAAGACAGACACCTGCCAGCAGGTCATACGAGTCGCCCTTAAAAAATACAGCATCGCACAGAACGCTGTCCAGATGTACGCCTTGTTTGTCCACGTGCAGGGCAAAGGTACAAACAACCATTATGTTTTCCTGGCCCCAGAGGCTAATGCGCTTGTATTTTCTAGAGCGATGTCTCAAGTACGACGACTGCCCCCTCCAGGTCAAGTACCACATCCAGGCCTCGCACAAAACCATCGAGCCCATGTTTATCTTGCGCCATCTTCGCCAGCTCTCCAACCTCGAGCGCCAGTCGATCGGCGCCAACGCCACGGTCCCCCAGACGGCGGCGGCGGCCACCGCGCCCGTTGTGCAGCCGGCCAGCAAAACCAGCCCGACCGCGGATAGCACTGGCATCAAGTGGACAACGTCACCCATCCGCCAGTCGCGCTCATTCAATCTCGGGGCCCAGTCGGCGTCCGAAGCAAAGACCCTTGCCGAGCCCGTCTATGCCGTCGGCGTCTACACATACGAGGCGACGATGGACGACGAGTTGAGTGTGGCCATCGGTAAGAAACACTCTTAAAGATGCCTTGTGATTTTGAAAAAATATTTTTTTAATATGCAGGTGAGCAAGTCACGGTGTACAAGCAGGCAACGGGATGGTGGTACTGCGGCGACCAGGAGGGCAAGTTTGGATGGACGCCCTCTGGCTGTCTTGATGTCGTCACGGTACTTTTTTCTTTCCTTCTTTTTGTCGGAATAAAAATTAAATCACTTTTATTTATTTTTACTTTTGTTGTTTTTTTGAAGATTGAAAAGATGGACACAAAACTCGGTGTGGCCCTCTTTGACTACACCTCGGTCGGCGCAAACGAGTTGACAGTGAGCAAAGGCGACAAAATGACGGTGCAGTCACGTCACCAGCACTGGCTCCTCGCCGAAGCCCAGAACGGCACGCTCGGCTGGATCCCCTCCTGCTACGTCTCAGTCGACGGCGAGGAGCAGGATGGCACAGCCACGCCCGAGGAATGGCAGCAAAGCAACCTCAAAACCCCGATCCCGCTCGAGAGCGACGGCTCCGACATTGAGGACATCCACGAGGAGGACAGCAGGGAGGGCAGGTCCTTCACAGGCCCGACCGACTCGATCGGCAGCATCACCGCCGCCACCATCCCCCAAACCAACGACCTCAAATCGCTCGTGGCGAATCGGCCCCATCTCGCTCCCCCCGCCGACCTCCTATAAAAAAAAGAAAGCAAGCTCCATTTTTTTGGGGGGGTGGGAGGGGGCGGACAGCCGGAAATAGTAGTAGCCCATAGGATTCTGCGCGAAAAAAAAAAAATTAAATAATTTTTAATTCTGAAAAATCGCCGATCGTGGGTGGCACACTCACTTTTATGGTCGCTCGATGTCGCGTTTTGTGACCTTTGGCCACGAAAAGCTGGGGCAGATCACGGAGGGCGCGTCCTCTGGGCTGCAGTCGGGCCTGTCTGGCACGAAGCGTGTGCTGTCTGGGATCGTGAACACAGGTACACCGAAAATCCGCACCAAAATCTACTTGACACTCGTCCCTCGTTTTTTTGTGATAAAAAGTCGTGACTGTGCCTGACCTGCCGCACAACCTGGCGGCCGTGGCGTCGCGCAGCGAGGTGGGCGGCAAGGTGGCCACCTTTTTCGGAGGGCTGACGGGCAGCGAGTCGGGCGGCCAGCGCAAAAAGTCGCGGGCAGACGTGCTGGTCAACGACGACTCGTTTGGGGATACCGCAGAAGCAACCGTGGTACGCTGCTGCTTGGCTTTTTTCGTTCTTACGCGTGGATGTAGACCCTCGCTGAGACCACCAAGGCAGAGGGTGAAACCAACGAGGTAGGATAAGAAAATAGCGTGGATTCGGAGATTAATAGGGTATTCAGCTCAAGTACCTGCCGTACAACCACCGTCCCTCTGCCCAGATCATGCTCAAGGCACGCGATACGGATGGGTGGATGGATGCGGGCACGATCATTAAGATCGATAAGCGCTCGGCCGACCTGGTACTCGCCGCCTGGTCTTCGTGCTCACTGACTGGCCCACTCTCACAGAATGTCGAGGTGTTCAAGTTCTCCTTCCAGACGATCCACAACCGCTTGACGCTGCTCGAGGCCCAGCACGCACAGCCCGTCCTGGCCGACAACGCGTCGGGCAACAGCGCCAGGGTCAGATCTGGGGGTATTTTCGTTCACGTAGGGTCATTTTGTGTACTGAAACCGTGCATTGCAGCCTTCAACGTCAAGAGCCTCTTCACCACCAAGGACAAGAACATCAACGGGTCCAAGATGCTCACCGCCGTGCGAGAGAGCGTCAAGACGACCCTGCAAAAGCTCATGCAGGACAACGACCCTGACAAGGCTTACGTGGCTGCTCTGCGCGAGTTTGACCACACCCTCGGGACAAACCGCCTCGAGCAGATCGTCTTCACCGGTGGCACCATGAGCGACCTCGTCTCCATCTTTGACACGACCCTGCAGAAGCAAGTGGACAAGCTTGACGCGGTAAAGAAATAACTTTTTTTTTTTTCTCTTCTCGTTGTTGACGGCTCCTCTTTGCAGCGAGCAAAGGCAGATCACAAGGATCCGACTCACGTGGAGGATTTTAACAAGCGCATGTCCCGCTTTGTTGCCGTCCTCAATGACGCACGCAAAAAGTTTGTCGACGACACCGACGTACGTTTGCAGAATTGACATGATGAAATAACACCGAGTGCTCTGTGTAGCCGTCCGACAAGTCTGCCGAAACCGAGCGTCTCGTCAGGCACGTCCGCCGTGCACTAAATATTGACGACGAACTGCACGGCGAGTGTCTGCTCCAGGTCAAGGACATCACACGTCAGGACGTCCTTATGGAGCTGGCGCGGCGCCTGGTCGAGCTCGACCGCAACCCGTACTACAACTCTGTCAATTTTGGCTCGGCCGAGGCGTTTGGCAAGTGGAAAGTGCAGGAGCGCTCGGATCTGCTTGACCTCATGATGAATGTGGACCCTGCCGCTTATGCTGTACGCTTTTGATATCGGTAATAGTTCATTGCTAACATTTTTCTTCTTTTTTTTTTCTTTCTTTTTTCCTCGTCAGAAATGGGAGGAAGCCGAACGAGAGGCCAACAAGAAAAAGTCGCCGAGCGGACCGCATAAAATCATGATCAAGGTGGTGGCCGCACGAAACCTCACAGCCAAGGACAAGGGCGGAACGAGCGACCCCTTTGCACGCATCGAGTATGGCGACCAGGCATTTGAGACCAAGGTCATCTACAAAAACTTGAACCCGCGTTGGGACGAGCAAGTATGAAAGGAAACCATCGGGAATTCTGTATTTAAAAAAATATATATTTTTTTCTTTTTTCTTTTTGCAGGTTACGATCAAGTGCGACGACTTGAGCGTGCCCATCAAAATCTCGCTGTGGGACCACGACGACCCCGAGGAAGTCAGCATCTTCTCCAGAAAGTTCCTTATCAAAGACGAGACCAATGACTTTTTGGGGCAAGTCTCGCTCGACGCTCGCGAGATTGTCAGCAAGAGCGAGCCCACCGAGCGCTGGTTCCCTTTGCAACAGCGCTCCAAACGCTCAAACATCAGCGGCGACCTTCATTTGTTCATCTTTGACCTCCCCCTGGAGAGCAGCGTAAGAAACATTTTCTCATTTGTTTTTTTGTTTTTTGACAACATTTTGCGCAGCCCGCATCGTCCGTCTCGACCCCACTGGAGCCGTGGATGACAACCGACTACCACGGTCGATACATGTACCTGCAGCGTGAGCTCTTCCGCTACGACATGGCGTCGCTCAAGGTACCGACGCTGTCTGGCCACTCGCGCACGATCCTCAGCGAGTTTGCGCGTCGCTACCGCATCGGCACTGTCTTCCAGAACATAGCCTACATGGCGTACCTTGTCGAGGCCCACCAGAACGTTGATGTGGACATGGACAGCCTCCTGAACTCGATCCACGACGTGCAAGAGCTCATCAGCAACAAAATGCCCGCAACCAACGACGAGAAGAGCGCGGTCGGCCGCAGCTTTGAGATCATCTTTGATTTCCTCCTGTTGCAAGTCTGCAAGTTTGACACGTGCTTTAACACGCATTCGCTCCGCTCCCTCGAGCTCGCCATCAGAGTCCTTGCGACCATCTACGAGGACCCTCTTTTCCAGCACCGAAAGTATGTCTCTCTGGCGTTTTTGAGCTTGTGTTGATACTTTCTTGAAAAAACAAAAACAAAAAGGTCGTACAAAAACAAGACGTTCAAGGAACTCTTGACGGAGAACTTGAAGATTCACTGCGAGCAGCGGTTCGCCCGTCTTTCCGAGGAGGCCAACCCAGATGTCAGCAATCCGACCCTCAAGCTGGAGAACCTCTCGGAAATCTTGGGTGAGCAGATCGACACCATCACCGAGCGTTACCAGCGGCCCTTCTTGGTCACGAGCGACATCGACATCCTCGTCGTCGATTCCTTCATCCTGCTCAGCAATTTCCTGGACGAGATCCAGCGCTTTGCCGAGTTCCAGACGCCGGATGACGAGAAGGCGCGCGACTTTATTGCCTTGTACCTCAAGCTCAAGAACTTTCGCGAAACCTATGTGGACATCCCTCCTCCAAAGTGCGTCTTTGTGCATTTTCCTAAGAAAAAGAATTTAACTGGGCGAACACACAGGGACCCCGAGCACACGCAGGACTGGGTCAAGCTGAAGCAAGAGTTCAAGATTGAGAAACTGTTTTACCCGTACGTCGTCAACCTGCTCAAAGTGACACACAAGCTGCTGATCGTCTGGGCCCGCAACGCACTCGACACGGACACGTTCAAGCCCATCGATAGCTCGGCCTTGCACTCGATCTCGGTCGTCGACGTCTTCTCCACTTTCTTTGCTGCCCTGGAGGTCCTGAAGAAGCTGCAGTGGGGCGACTCGACCCAAAAGGCCGAGTTTTACTCTGAGTTTGTTTCGGTAGCGTGCCCCCTTTTTTTATCATCAGTGGTACTAATGCTTTTCATGCAGACGCTCAGTCTTGTCATTCAAGACTACAGTCAGGTCCTCCTCGACCAGGTCAAGGAGGCGTACAAGAAGATTGTCGCCCAGTCTGAGCAGCAAAAGACCAACTTTTTCGCAAACGTCTTTGGCAGCAAGATGACCGTCAGTCCCTTTGAGGTCACCCAGCAGGTACTGGGCGCTTGGCGTTTGATTGTTTCACTGACCCTGTGTACAGAGCTGCGTCAAAGTAAACAACGTGGAGGCCCTTCGCCTGCAACTGCGCGAGCTGCGCGACCTTGTCGATGCCGAGCTCGGCCACGATGAAGAGCAAGCGGATGGCAGCTCTGCGGTCCTGGACGACAATGCGGACGTGCGATCGATGGCCCCGACTGTCTCCCCGTCTGTCCAGTTTGCCCCTTCGGGCGCCACCATCGGTGAGGACGAGGAGGGCTCCTCTGGCGAGCCTGCGACCGTCACGGGGGTGATCAAGCTTGAAATCATCAACGCGGTTGGGCTGCGTGCCCTCGACATCAATGGCAAGTCGGATCCCTTTGTCGTTGTTACAGTCATCAACCGGTAATAAAATAAAGAGAAAAAGAGAGCCATTCCTTTTATTTTATTTATTTTTTTGTGCTTTCTTCAG
>Ga0302226_10002312_pt1 | contig 13670 bp, 9 predicted proteins | sample II_Palsa_E3_3_FD_193524 | JGI IMG/M metagenome (GOLD analysis project Ga0302226, IMG submission 193524) | Peat permafrost microbial communities from Stordalen Mire near Abisko, Sweden - II_Palsa_E3_3 | ecosystem: Environmental > Terrestrial > Soil > Palsa > Peat permafrost | place: Sweden...
CGCAGTCTTGAATAATTTGTTCCAGGAAAAATATGGCTGTTGTGGGACATGAATTTCTATTCGGCAATAATTTTTTATGTATAAATTTAATTTATAAATTTAAAATTTTGAATGAAAAAGTATTGAGCAGTAAGCATGTCGAGATATTGACCGTTCCCAATTCTGGCGCATGCGGAAATTTTTCGTTATATCAATCGGCGCTTGCCCGATCAAGATTGAGGTTTGGCTGTTTTATATTGTTGACCTGCCTGGAAAGGCATCCGGTATCTCAAATACTGGAGCTATGGGATGCCTGGTGCAAGGTGTTGTTCAAGTCAGATCGGTATGGCTCAGCACGCTCGTATTCCTTGACTGTAGCAAGTCGGCCAATTCTTTCGGATGCCTTTCATACCTATCTCAAAATAACATGACGCCTTGGTGAATATTCCAAGCAAAACACAAAAAAATATTTCATGCTATTCCCCGATCGGCATGATTCACAGCGCATTTAATATCGATGTATTTAAAGCGCCAAGTGTGCCTATAATGTTTGCGCGCATCCGCCAAAGTGGGCATTCTGGCAATACCTAGCCCGCCGTCGGCAAGCGCTTTTGATGCCGGAGACAGGATTTATTCAGCCGCAAGGACGCTTTGAGAAAAGCCGATCTGCGGCTGGTTTTGACTGTAAGGCATGATTTTGAGATGCGCTATGGTCATCCGTGACGCAATGAAGCAGCCCTGAATGTGAAAGTGCCACGATTCCCACGTGGTTTACAGCTTTTAGCACTATTGAATCGATCTCGGTGTGAGTCAGTGGCACTAAGCGAGGAGTCGTGGCATGAAATCGTTTCCGCTTTCGAATCTCATTGGCTCTTCGACACAATTCCAGCAGGTGCGTAAACAGATCCAAAAGATCGCCAGTGTGGATGTCGCCGCCTTTATTTCCGGTGAAACCGGTAGCGGCAAGGAACTGGCGGTTCGGGCGATCCATTATCTTAGCGCTCGATCCGACCAGCCCTTTGTCCCGGTCAACTGCGGTGCTTTGCCGGAAACATTGATAGAAAGCGAGTTATTCGGCCATGAGCGCGGTGCGTTTACCGATGCCAAGCAAGGTGCCATCGGCCTGATTGCCGAAGCGGATGGGGGCAGCTTGTTTCTTGACGAAATTGATTCCCTGAGTTTGAAGGCTCAGGCAGTTTTATTGCGCTTCTTGCAAGATGGGACTTATCGCCGAGTGGGTGGGACCGTCACCCGGCAAGCACACGTCAGGGTGATCGCCGCGTCTAACGCGTGCATGGAGCAATTGGTGGAAGCCAGGCAATTCCGCCAAGATTTACTTTACCGCCTGAATATTCTGACGTTGCGCATTCCCTCCTTGCGCGAGCGTGAGAGCGATGCTTTGGAATTGGCACATGTATTTCTGCAGCGCTTGTGCAAGATTTATAAAATGCCCGACAAGTGCTTCCATCTCGACGCGTTAGCTTATATAAAGCGCCATTCATGGCCGGGGAATGTGCGGGAGCTGGAAAACACCATTCATCGCGAATTCCTGATGAGTGACGATCACTGGGTCAGATTGGGGCAGGTGGCCGACCGCGAACAGCCGGTCGCCAGTGCAGGGCCGGGAATGGCATTTCGCACGGCGAAGTCTCAGGCGATTGCCGAATTCGAACGCGACTATTTGCTGGGTTTGCTGGCCCGTACCGAAGGCAATATTTCATCGGCCGCCCGCATCGCGGGTCAGGATCGTAGCGCATTCGCCAGACTGGTGCGCAAACACGGTCTCGCCAAAGACCGTTCCACCGGTTAAATGCGGATATTCCCCGTACAATTGGCGGTGCGGCACGGCCGCCTACGTTAGGGAGAGGCCTATGCCATGCGTTTCGATCGAGCAAATTGCGCAGGCGATCATGGCGTACCTGCAGCTGCATCCCAATGCGAAGGACACGGTCGAAGGCATCCACCTATGGTGGATAGACTGGCCGGAAGATATGCCCGAATCGATGGCGCTGACGCAGGCGTCGCTGGAGCAACTTGAAGCGCAGGGCCGAGTGGTATGTATCGTCGCCGGCCGGCGTGAGCTTTGGGGCGCGGTGCGGACTCCCTGAACCCGTTTGATGGCGCTTGGTTTTATCTCGCCCGATCCAACTCGTTTACCTCAACCCGGCTGGCCCGGAAAACACACGTCATGCAATGACGTTTCGTGAACGTCCCAAACAACTTTGCCGATCATTACCGCATGCCGTTATGCGTGGCGCCCTGGTTATCGGTATTCGCCGCATGTTCCGCGCTATTTCAGCACGCCGCTTGATGCGGCTTGATACCGTGCCGGGATTAAAAAATCCGGCCCTGAAAAAAAAGTCCCAGTGCTGAAATAGTGTGGGAAGTCGCTTCAAGCGGTTGATCGCATGAGGTTTTTGCCTCTGCCGGCGGCGCGTGGCGGCAGCCGGCGGACCGTGACATTTTTTGCCTACCCCAGGTTCGAGAAAATCTCCTTTTTATGCCCGTGCGGCCCGTGAAACGGGCCTGCCGGGATTAAAGCCCGAACTGGCACGTTACTTGTGTAGAAAGAGCGCGAGGTTCTGGCGCTAGTCTGTGACAGCCGCCTCCTTACTCCTTTACTGTTACTGAGCGAGGTTATGTGATGCGCTTGTTAGAAGATGACAATATCCAGCAGCAGCTGCTGAGAAAGCGGCCGGCAAGAGTCTCGATAACCTATGACGTCGAGACCGGTGGTGCGATACAAAAAATCGAACTGCCTTTTATCGTCGGCATTTTCGCCAACCTTGCGGGCGATCTGGTCGCCCCGATCAAGCCTACGCCGTACAAACAGCGACAGTCGGTCGAAATCGACCGGGATACCTTCAGCGACGTGATGGCCGCTTCGGGCGCCAGTGTCGATCTGACGCAGATCTCTTATGTGCTGCCGCCTGACGCCAACGGTCGGGCGCCGAAGCGCTTGTCCGGCATGCTGGTATTCAATACCATCGACGATTTTTCGCCGCTGCAGGTGGTCAAGGCGATTCCGGTGCTGGACGCTTATTATATTGCCCGGACTTACGTGCGGGGCTTGCAAGCGAAAGGCGAGACCAATGATGCACTGGCAACGGTGCTTGATGCTGTATGCGACACGACCAACGCTCCGCTACAAAAAGCCTTGATTGCCGCCTTCCCGGCCGCAACTCCGAATACCTGGGGCAGCGTAGCCGCGACACCCGATAGCGTCCCCGCAGAAGCCGCAGACTTGAACGCCGGCAATTTGCTCAACAAGTTGTTGGGGCAGTTGCTGGGCGACATCAGTTTGCTGACGGACGATCAACAGGCTGCGCTCAAGCAAGACGCGTTGACCCAGATCGGTTATTTCTCGAGTTATGTAGTGGCCGATGTCAAGGCGCCTGCGGCAGGCCAGCCGGTGCTAAGCGCCACCATGCAGATCGATTTGAGCGTAGCGAATATCGACCTGATACTCAGCGCCCAAGTATCGACCATCTTGCATGCACCGAGTTTTCAAGCGCTTGAAGCTACCTGGCGCGGTTTGTTTGGACTGGTCACCACGACGGACACGGGGGGCTTGCTCAAACTACGCGTGTTCAACGCCACCCGCAAGGAGTTGAACGACGACCTGGAAAAAGCTGTCGATTTCGATCAAAGTATTTTGTTCAAAATGATTTACGAGGCCGAGTTCGGCACCTACGGCGGTAACCCATATAGCCTGTTGGTGGGGGATTTTGAGTTCGGCAATAGCGATGACGATATCGAATTCCTGAATAAATTCACCCAGGTTGCGGCAGCAGCTCATGCGCCATTTATCTCCGCCGCCGATGCCACCTTGTTCGGTTTGAAAGATTTCTCCCAACTGGCCAAACCACGTGAATTGGCCAAGATCTTCGAGGGTAATAGCTGGATCAACTGGAACCAGTTCCGCCAGACCGAGGATTCGCGATACGCCACCTTGGTTCTGCCGCATGTGTTGTTGCGCGCACCGTATGACTGGACAGTTTCCCCGGTTGAAGGGTTTAATTTTGTCGAAGACATCGGTGTCGCGGTGCCGGTGGTAAGTAGCGCCGCGCCAAGTAGCGGAGCAGCCAGCAGCGCTGCGGCCAGCAGTGCCGCGGCAAGTAGTGGCGTTGCCAGTAGCGGCGCAGCAAGTGACGGCGCGGTAAGCAGCGGTGTTGCCAGCAGCGGTGCCGCGAGTGACGGTGCGGCAAGCAGCGGTGCGGCAAGCAGCGGCGCAGCAAGTGATGGCGCGGCAAGTAGCGGCGTAGTCAGCAGCGGTGCCGTATCGCCCGGTGCCACAAGTAGCGCTGCCCCCAGCATCAGCGCTCCGAGCGTGAGCGTCGTATCCCCGTCCGCCGTCACCATCGCCGCGGTGACCTCGGCGCAGCCAGCCGTCGATCCGAATGCGCCTGTCGTGGTTAATCCGGACAATTCGAAGTTCCTCTGGGGCAATGCGGCCTATTCATTGGCGCAGCGTGTGACCAATGCGTTTTCCTTGTACCGCTGGACCGCCTCAATACGCGGCGAAGAGGGCGGCGGTGTGGTGGATGGCCTGCCGTTGTACCAATATCGCTCGGATATCGGCTCGACCTTGCTGTTCTGCCCCACTGAGGTGTCGATCACGGATCGTCGCGAGAAGGAATTGAGCGATCTCGGTTTTATCGCGCTATGCCATTGCAAAAATTCGACTGAAGCCGTGTTTTTTGGCGCTCAAACGGTCAACCAGCCCAAGGTTTACGTTTCCGATTCGGCTAACGCCAACGCCAATTTGTCGGCGCGTCTGACCTATATTCTGGCCGCTTCGCGGTTCGCGCATTACATCAAAGTCATCATGCGGAAAAAGGTCGGCAGCTTTATGACCCGCGCCAATGTAGAGGCTTATCTGCAAACCTGGATTTCGCAATATGTTTTGCTGGATGACAACGCTTCGCAGGATGTCAAGGCGACTTACCCTCTGCGGGCAGCCAGTGTTGTGGTTACTGAAGTGCCCGGCGATCCGGGTTCCTATCGCGCTGTTTTATTCCTGAGGCCGCATTTCCAACTTGAAGAGCTGACGACTTCAATTCGTCTGGTTGCCGACTTACCGAAAGCTTAATCAGCCTTGGGCATTGCGTTAGGCCATGTTGGCCAAACCAGACCCGGAACCTAATCGCATGGAGCAGAAATGGATTTAATCTTATTGCAGCCGGGCAACCCTGATGTGTTCGGCGGAAAAACCAACAGTTGGACCGAGGGCGGCAGCTTGATCGATAACACCTGGCGCGACGAAGTACTGGCGCTGGGGCAATGTATCGAGCTGGTGTCGATTCACCAGGGCATGAAACAGCAACTGACCACGGACGTCAGTAATTCCGCGCGGACTTCGGGACGGCCCATCATCACCGAATTTACCTGCGTCAAGTACGTGGATAAAACCTCGGTCAAATTTTACGAATACTGCTTGCGCGCCGAACCGCTAGGAATCGGCAAAGGGGCACCGACCAAGTTATATATCGCACGAAATTCCGGCGATAAAACCGCCAACATCATCACCATTTCTTTGCGTGACGCACTGATCAGCGAGATTCAGTTCCAGTCGCATCCGGACGATATGCCGACTGAACAATTCAAGCTGAGTTTTACGGAAATTCTCTGGACCTATACGGTGCAGCGAGCCGATATGGGTAGCGCGGGCAACTTGTCCACCGGCTGGAGTATCGCCCGCAATCGACCTATCGGGCAGTTCACCGACTAAGCGGCAGTGGGTTGTTGGCGGGAAAATCGGTGTTCGACCTAGGAGGATCGTATGCAGTACTTGCTCGAACGTTTGGCTGATCCGCCGCAACTGCGTTTGGCTACCGGTTACGAAGGTGCAGGAGACTTCGACGTGCGCCAGGCCGTATTGGCGCAAATCCGCCGCATCGCCGCCAACCGCCCGGTGGACAAAGACAATGGCTCGGCATTGCTCAGTTTTGGCATGCCCAGCATCATCGATCTTTCCGGTACCAGCGATACGCAGTTGCGTAACTACGCCAATCGCCTGGCCGCGGCGATTGCCCGCTTTGAACCGCGCCTGACCAATGTGAGCGTGGATCTGGTGCCGGACAGCAATCCTGAAATGCCGTCACGGCTGCAGATCAATGCTCAGTTGTTGGGCGCTGACGGTGCGCAGCCGTTCCAGTTCGTGTTTGACGGAATGCCGCAACGATGAAAATCGCCGATACGCACTTGCTGGATTTTTTCACCGACGAGCTGGCCGCTCTACGCACCGACGCAGCCCAGTTCGCCGACGCCTATCCGGCGGCGGCCAGTGCTTTGGGTTTGAATCGCGGACATTCCAACGACCCCCAGGTCGAGTTGCTGATTCAGTCATTTGCTTTTCTTGCCGGGCGTTTGCGTTATCAGGTCGAAGTGGGCAACGCGGCCTTGCCTAATTCGATGATGGATTATCTCTATCCGCATATGTCGGCGCCGGTACCCGTGATGATGGTCGCGCAAATCGACGTCAAGGCGGACGGTGCCAATTTCGCCAAGAAGGTACCGCTCAAACGCGGCAGCTATCTCACGGCAACGGCGGCCGGCAATACCGGCACACCGATTGCATGCCGTTTTCGAACTTCTTACGAAACCCCATTGTACCCGCTGGAAATCAACCAGATCAGAGTGTTGGGCGATCAGGATTTACCGCGGTCATTTGGGGTTCCGGCCGGCTCGGCGATCAGTATCACGGTGGTGCGGACCTGTATCGAAAGTATCAAGACCTTGCAGATCGATCCGCTACGGGTCTATATCAATGCTGAACAAAAATACGCGCACCGCCTGTATGAAACCATCGCCGCCAGCTTGCAGCAGGTGGTGGTATATGCGCTAAACGCCGACCGTCAGCGTATCGAGCCGCCTTGTGTGCTCGACCCGTCCGCTTTGCGATGGCTAGGCTTTAGCGACGACCAGGCCATGTTGGAGGCTAGTCCGAATACCCACCCGGGTCACCGTTTGTTGCAAGAATATTTCGCTTTCCCGGAAAAATTCATGTTCTTCGATATTCACGGCATCGAGGTGCCGTTGGGTATCGATAGTTTTGAGTTGCTGTTGCTTAGCGGCGAGTCGTTCGATAGTGTTTCCGAGCTGCCTGCGTCGTTGCTGATGCTCAATTGCGTGCCGGTGATCAATTTGTTCGAGACGCGCATCGAGCCTCTGGCGCTGGACCAAACACAATACGAATATCGGATACAAGGCGATGCGCAAAATCATCGTTATTGCGAAGTCTATTCGATCAAGGAATTGAGTTCGATACGACCCGGCGAAAGTCCGCGAACTATCTCACCGTATTTTTCGATGGCCGACTTCCAGCATCTGTCGCAACAGGATTATTTTTACCTGACGCGCCGCGACGAGAGTCAATTGAAGGACGTACGAGGCACCGAGATGTACATCTCGTTTCTCGACACCCAATCCAAATTGAGCCAACCAGTCGACGAGACGCTGGGTGGCACCGCCGTTTGCAGCAACCGCGGTTTGCCCGAGCAATTGCGTATCGGCGATCCGCTCAAACTCGAAGGGGCCGGGCCGGTCAGGGCCATCACGGTGATCAGCCGCCCCACCTGGCATCAGACGCCGTCGCTGATCGGCGCGCGCCCCTGGGCCTTGGCGTCGACGTTGGCGCTTAATCATTTGTCGTTGGCCGAGGGTACGCAAGCGTTGGCCGCTTTGAAAGATATTCTCCGTTTGCATGCGGGGGCGCGTAATACCTTCGGCGTGAAGCAGATCGACGGCATTCGCGGCATGACCTGCAAGCGCGTCCAGCGCCGCTTGGGACGCGATGCGTGGCGCGGTTTTGTGCAAACGCTATTGATCCATCTTGAATTCGATCGCGACAATTTTGCCGAACATAGCGTGGTGCTGTTCGGTGCGGTCCTGCGCCGTTTCTTTGCACTCTATTGCTCGGTCAATATGGCGGTAGAGGTTCGCATCGCGACCAATGATCGCAAAGGCGACTTGAAACAGTGGTCGCCCTTGGTCGCCAATCAGGAAAACCTTGGAGGAGATACGGAATGGCATTCCCAGGCCGGCGCCCAGCCCGTTCTCTAGAACATCTGCTGTTTGAGCAAAGCAGCCGCTTTAATGTCTACCAATTGGTCAGACTGTTGCGCTGGCGCGATAGCGTGGCGCAGCAACACAAAACACGACCGGTGAATACCACCTTATTGCAGAGTCAGCATTTGTTGTCGCATGCCCTGCGTTATCGCTTGCGTAGCGGGCCGACGGCATCGCGCAGCATGGGCGAGCTGACTCATCGCCTACGTTTTCGCGCCGAATTATCGGCAGCGTTTCCGGGGCACGAAGTCACGCAATGCCGGTTGGCCTTGCGGCCCGCGGCCGATGGTAAGAATCTGGACGAAGTAGTTGAAATCCGTACCCCGAATTATTGTATCGCCAGCGAATTAGGCCCATTCCCCGAAACCTTCGTCGAATGGATACGCGATCTGCAGCGTTCGGGCGACTCGACCCAGGCTGAGTTTCTTGACCTCTTCAACCACCGCTTTAATGTACTGCGGCATCAGCTCAAGGCGACCCAGGATGTGGCGCTGAATTTCGTCCATCCGAACGATACCCTGCAAGCCGATTTTTTGGCGGCGTTGATGGGCTTGTCGCAACCGGCGCTGGAGCAGCAGATTCCGTTGCCGCGCCGAGCCTGGCTCGGCATGGCATCGATGTTGGCCGATACCCGGCACAGTACGGTCGCGGCATTGCGGGTATTGCGCTTATATCTGGGCGGTACCGTCTGGCTTGAACCTTTAATCGGTAGTTGGAGTGAAATCGACCCGGCCGACTGCACGCAACTTGGAACATTTCAGAGTCGTTTGGGGCAAGGTCTGGTGCTGGGCCGGCGAGTGTGGGACCAGCAAGCCGGCGTCAGGCTAACACTGGATGGCATTTCGTACGAACGTTTGTGCGCGTTGTTGCCGTCGAACCAGGCTATGCCGGACGGTACTCAACCTTATGCCGCCTTGGTATCGATGCTGCATTTGCTATTCGACCGGCGCGTCGATTGTCATATTCGGCTTGCGGTACGCGGCAGCACTTTGCCGCGCGCGATACTCGCATCCAACCCGACTGCAATGCAAAGTCAGGCTTTCGATCTCGACGCTGCGGACAATACTGCCACGCCGGCTTATGTCGGGATGCAACTCGGACGCACCGCCTGGCTCGCCGGCAGCACGGCGGGCGACGAAAATCGGATTGTGGCTTATACCATTTCGGCTTATCCAAATGCGATGAATGCGACGAGCGCAACTGACGCAAGCGGGAGCCCGGTATGAGCGCGAGAATTCCGTCAGGGACGACGTATGTCAAGTCGATTGATCACCCCGCACCGATCCTGTTCCTGCATTGCGCATTGTTTATGAGCGGCAATCAGATCATCGGCGACGCGATGTTCAGGGTGATCACCTTTCAAGGGCAGGAAAACGTCTCCGAACCTTTTGAATATACGGTCGAATTGCATGGCAATACCCATCGCGATAGCCAGCACGGGGCACATACATTGCATTTTTCGGAGATCGTCGGGCGACCCATGACGATAGGCGTGCAATATCCGACCGACCAAGCCGAACGCGACGTCATGTCGGCACGTTTTATGAAACTGGTCAACGGTACCGGCGGAGCGCTCGAGCGTGCCTCGGTATCGCTCTTTAACGGCATCGTCACCAGTTTTGCGATGGATCAGCCCGGGGTCTATCGTGCTACCTTGAAGCCCGCTTTGTGGAAGTTGACGCTGACCAATAGTTATCGGGTTCATACGCACACCAATATTTGCGATTTGATTGCATCGCTGATGAAAGCGCATCGCATCGATTATTCGATCGATGCGCTGTGCGGCAACAGCAGCATGGCACAAACGCGCTACCAGGATTGGTTGCAAGCGGGCGAGTCGGACTATGAATTGCTGCGGCGGCTGATGGCGAAAGCGCATATCTATTACTACGTGGTGCATTCCGCCACCAGTCATCAGGTGATTTTTGCCAATCGCGCCGATTACCGCCATGTCTATCCGGATCGGCGCGCCCTGCGTTATACCTATACCAGTCTTGACGAATTGGGCACCCAGCAAGTCGATGTGATTTCGCAATACAGCTATCAGGAATCCCTGACCAGCAGCGGAGTGCAGACGGTGTTTACGCGGCAGGAAGCAGCCTGGGAAGATGACGCGGTGGCCCGCCACGAATCGTTCTACGCAAAAAGCCAAAGCGATGTCGGCGAGTTACCGTTCACCCAATATAAGATGTTTCAATATGGCACCAGCGATAGCGAGGTCAGCCATTTTGTAGAGTCGACCCGCCGCTCGTTGCAGACTTCGGGCAGTACTCTAACCGGCAGCAGTTTTTGTCCATTCTTTCGCGTCGGTTATCAGTTCGCATTAAGCAACCAGCCGATGACGGCACGCCCGATGCCGATTCAGACCTCGCTGGACGGCAAGAGTTTTGTTTTGACCTCGGTCAAACACAACGCCAGCCAGGACGGCAGTTACCGTTGCGAGTTCAGCGCGGCCCAAGCCGAGGGTTTTATCACCCCGTTCTCATTGGCTGAGACCCAGCAGGGCACTCTGATTGCAACGGTGGTCGACCATAACGACGACAATGCACCTCGAGATTGGCGCTATTACACCAAAGCGCCGTTCGATCCGCAAACCAGTGAAATGAGCGACAGCGCGGCCAACCCCGATACCTTGCGAGCCATGGGGGTGTGGGTTAAATTTTCGACCGACGCCCAGGCACAGCCGGTCTGGATCAAACTGGCGCCGCATATGCAGACTGTGCCGGAAATCGGCGTATCGGTGCTGGTCACGCGCGCGCAGGACGAATCCGAGTTGCCGGAGATCCAGAGCACCATTCAAGCCAACGGCAGCCGCGTGATCATGCCCAGCGGTTGGACTGCGAATACCCATGTAGGTAATAGTTATTCGACTTCGTATAGCGACGGTAAGTCAATCCGCTACGGCCAGAATTCGGTCGCGGATCTGTCGGCTGCGATCGAACTGGTGACGGAAGCGTACGCCAGCGGCAGTTATCGCGATGCCAGTTTCTCCCAAGGCGCGGGGTACAACTATTCGCGTTCGGAAACCATGCAAGAAGGTTTGCTGGGTTATTCGCTGTCGTATGGTTCGAATTTCAGTCAGAGCTGGGCCAAGCAAAGCCATAGCTTCAGTGCGATCGGGCAAAGTTACAACGAATCGGTCCTGGGGCTTTACGATCCTGCCGCGCAACAGCCGGTGACACCGCCGCCGCAAGCCGCCACGGCGGTGACAACCAATCTGACTACGGTGAACGGCAACAGTTGGAGCGATGCGAAAAATTATGGCGATGTGAACAGCATCGCCCTGACTCAAGGCAATACCGTCAATCAATCGAGTTTCACCGGCGACGTCAACAGCACGACGACCCATGTCGGGCAGGTGAATAACACCACCACGGTGACTGGATCTTCAGATAATACGTCGACCTATAACGGTACCGTGAGTTCGACTACGACGCATAACGCCCTGGTTTCTTCGACCACCACAATCAATGCGGACTCCGATACCAGCAATACCGTCAGCGGCACCAGCACCACCAATTCGACTACGGCAATTTCTTCCAATTCGTCGATGACCGGCGTTTCGACCAATAGCTCAATGACCGGGGTTCAGGTGGCGACCAATTTGGTTGGCGTGACCACCACCACCGACATGACCGGTGTTTCCAACACGACTTCGTTAGTGGGCGCGTCAAACCGGACCTCGATTTCCGGTGCCACCTTGGACACCACGATTGCCGGCAGTGCGACGCAGGTCAGCATTACCGGCAATTCAAATGACATCAAGATGAATGGGCCCGGGTTTTCTTTCAACGAAACGGCCGAGCAACCCGAGATCAATATGAGTGATGTCAACATCACCATGATTGCGCTGATCCAGATTTATATGTGAACGCGAATCGTGAAAATCATCAAACCTCTGACGCTCGGTATCTTGACCCGCCCATACAGCTTGGGTGGACAACAACGCTTTGCCGTAACCGCCATCGGTTTTTTTAGTCTGGGTGATGCGCCCAATGAGCGTTTCCAGATCGAAAACACCAGTTGGGCCCTGATCGCCCCCAAGCTGCCCACCAATCAGCCGCTGGACGAAGCCATGCCCAAGGCACGCGCCGAAGTGCTGCTGGGCGCCAGTGCTTACACGCCGCAGAAAAAACCGCATACCGCGATGCAAGTGACAGTGTCGCTGGCGAACGTCAACAAAACCTTGCAGGTGGTCGGTACACGTGAATGGCACTATGGCCTGATTCCCTGGTATCAGGTGGGGTCGCCGCAGCCGTTTATCACCATGCCTTTGGATTATGCCCATGCGTTCGGCGGTCCGCGCCATCCGGGCAATCCGATCGGTGTCGGCTACACCGGCAATCGTTATGCGGGGTTGGTCGGGCGCAATCGCGGCACTTTACCGAATCTGCAAGACCCGCAACAACCGGTTCGTTGTCACTGGAAACGCCTGGCACCGGTGGGCTTTGGACCTTTGGCACTGAATTGGCAGCCGCGCAATCAACGTTTTGGCAGCTATCGGCGCGACTGGCTTAAACATGACGCGCCCGGACTGGCGGCCGACGCCGACCCGCGTTTATTTAATATGGCGCCGGAGGATCAATGGCTGCAAGCCGATCTGCAAGGTGGGGAAATCTATAGCCTGTGCGGCATGCATCCTGAGTTGCCGGAGGTACGGGGCCGGATTCCGGAATTGAGCGCCAAGGCATTTATCCGCCGTGCGGGAGCGGCGCAAGATCAACTTGACGCGGTCGCCATGCGTTTCGATACCGTCTGGTTTTTTCCGGACGCGATGCTGGGCGTAGCGATCTATCATGGCGAAATAAGCAATGCCGACCCGCTTGGGCTCGATATCGATACCGTGATGGTGGCTTATGAACATCGCGACCGGCCTAAAACGCTGGAGCATTACCGTGAGGTTTTGGTCAAACGCAGCGATCCGGAAAGTGCCGCGCTGCATCTATTCAACGATACCCAGTTAAGTGCCGACTATAGCGCGCCGGAACAAGCACGCCGCGCGCAAAACGAATTACACGCCGAACTTGCCGCAACCCAGAAACAGCAAGCTCAACTCGATGCCCAGATGGCGGATTTCTGGTCGCGCGCCGGCCACCCGCCACCCGCTGGCTACGTTGCACCGGTTGCCCAACCTTCGCCGATCAGTTTTCCCAGTGCCCTGCAATTGCGCGAAAGCGATTTTGACCTGAGCACCACCATCACTCAGGCACGTGCATATGCAAAACAAGCGCGGACCTCGCTCGCCGAATTGGATAGCTTGCCGCAGCGTTTGCCTCCCGTACCGGCGGAGAAACCGGTTGCGGCACAGGTGCTGCAAGAGCAGGCGCTGGCCCGTGCCGCGGTGCCTGCTTCCGACTTGGCGCCACAACCGGACGGCGCGGCAGTCTTGCCGGCTGCTTTACAGCATGTGATCGACCAGGCCTGCCAAGCGGGGGCGGCGATTACCCCTGAGCTTAAGCAGCAACTCAACAGCTCGTTGAGCCAGCAAGCCGCGCAACAACGCCAAGCCAGATCCGCTACACCGCGTTATGCCGGACCGAAGCTCGATGCAACGACGGCTCGATGGCTGGGCGAACAAGTGCATCTCTGGCACCGCGGCGGTGCTTTCCTGGCTGGACGCG
>Ga0302226_10002313_pt1 | contig 13660 bp, 14 predicted proteins | sample II_Palsa_E3_3_FD_193524 | JGI IMG/M metagenome (GOLD analysis project Ga0302226, IMG submission 193524) | Peat permafrost microbial communities from Stordalen Mire near Abisko, Sweden - II_Palsa_E3_3 | ecosystem: Environmental > Terrestrial > Soil > Palsa > Peat permafrost | place: Sweden...
AATCAAGGACAAAGTTGCCTTTTTGATCGAAGCCAAGCAAGCCGGTATTTTCGATATCCGCAACATTCCGACAGACCAGCTGGACCCGCTGCTGGGCATCGCCTGCCCGACGATTATTTTCCCGTATCTGCGTGCGAACATTGCCGATCTGGTGACGCGCGCCGGTTTCCCCCCGATTCACCTGTCGGAAATCAATTTCCAGGCCTTGTACGAACAGCGTCTTGCTCAATTCGCCGCTCAAGCCAACGGTGCCGGCAGCAATGATTCGGACATCGTCGTCGCCGAAAGCGCGCCGACTCAGCACTAAGTCATGCATCAGTTTCGCAGGCAGCGTACGTGAAAGTCGCCGTTCTGGGCGCGGGCGCATGGGGCACGGCGCTCGCCAGTCATCTGGCGGCCAAGCACGACACCGTGCTGTGGGCGCGCGATGCCAATTTGCTGGCGAGCATCGCCGGTGCTCACGAAAACCTTGCCTATCTGCCTGGTGTACCTTTGCATCCTGCGCTGCGTTTCGATGCGCAGTTCGACTCTGTATTGGCGCATGCGGGCGGCCCAGGCGATCTGTGCGTGATCGCGGCACCGGTGGCCGGCTTGCGTGTTCTGTGCGAGGCCATGCAAGATGGTCGGGGCGTGCCCGCCCAACTCATCTGGTTGTGCAAAGGCTTTGAGGCGGACACGCAGCGCTTGCCCCATCAGGTCGTCGAAGAAGTCTTGGGCGCACATGCGCATTGCGGCGCCCTGTCCGGCCCCAGCTTTGCGAAGGAAGTGGCGGCGGGTCTACCGGTTGCACTGACGATAGCCAGCACGTCCGAGCTGTGTCGCGATCTCACCGTGCGGGCTTTTCATCATGGGGCGATGCGTATCTATACGGGCGATGATGTTATCGGCGTCGAAGTAGGCGGCGCGGTCAAAAACGTGCTGGCTATCGCCACCGGTATTGCCGATGGTCTGGGCTTGGGCTTGAATGCACGTGCGGCCTTGGTGACCCGTGGTTTGGCCGAAATGACGCGTTTGGGCGTGGCCTTGGGCGGTCGGGCGGAGACCTTTACCGGCTTGACCGGCGTGGGCGACCTGATCCTCACCGCAACCGGCGATCTGTCCCGTAACCGCACGGTGGGCATGCAATTGGCCGACGGCCAGACCTTGGAAGCAATACTTGGCGGTTTGGGCCATGTTGCCGAGGGGGTGCGGTGCGCCAAGGCCGTGTTGCACATTGCCCGCGAGCATGGTGTCGAGATGCCTATTTCCGAAGCTGTCTGCGCCGTGCTGTTCGATGGCCGTGCGCCGCGCGATGCGGTGGGCGCGCTGTTGCGCCGCGATGCCCGAGCCGAGGCGCACTCGCCTGCTTAGGCGGCTGTCGCAACCTTGCCGGCAGGCAGCAGCAATTCAGGCGCTGCTGGTGCGGTGCACCGCACCAGCCTCAAGCGCCACCTACAAATCCTTGCTGGCGCCATGCTTCAAACACCACAACTGCCACGGTATTCGATAGATTCATACTGCGATTGTCGGGGCGCATCGGCAGCCGGACACGCTGTGTCGTGTCGAATTGTTCCAGCAAAGCCGTCGCCAGCCCACGCGTTTCAGAACCGAAAATAAACCAGTCGCCAGGGGCAAAAGCTTGATCGTAGAAGCGGCCGGCACCGCGCGTCGTGAAGGTAAACATGCGCGCCGGATCGGGTTTGGCGGTGTGTAAAAAAGCTTCCCAATTCGCGTGGACTTGCATCGCAGCGTATTCGTGATAATCCAGCCCGGCGCGCTTTAACTTGGCATCATCCAAGGGAAAGCCGAGCGGCTCGATCAAATGTAATTGTGCGCCCGTGTTTGCGCACAGGCGTATCACGTTGCCGGTGTTCGGAGGGATTTCAGGCTCGACCAGTACGACGTTGAACATAAGGGCTTGGGAAGGTCAGTGTTTCAATGAGTTCGGATGGCGCTGCGAGCCTGCTGTAAGCGGGCCTGCGGCGAGGGGGTGCGTAGCGCGACCAAGTTGCTTACGCGCGCCACGCCGGCACGTTTGAGTAACCGGGCTATTTCAGCAAGGGTCGCGCCTGAGGTCATGACATCGTCAACCAAACCGACATGCAGGCCGGCTAAGCTAGGGGCGCGACGGGCATCGATCGCGAAGGCGCCGCGCACATTATGACGGCGTTGCTGTGCGTCGTTTATCTCGGTTTGCGGCTGGGTGTCGCGCAGGCGTCGCAGGTAAGTGGCGCCTGTCGCCACATGCAGATGTCGGGCGAGCGGCCGGGCAATTTCCCAGGACTGGTTGTAGCCACGCAGTGCCAAGCGCTGTGCCGATAATGGCACAGGGATGAGCAGGTCGGGCTTGAGGTCGGCCGCCATCGCCTGCCGTGCCAACTTGTCGGCGAACCAGCGCCCGAGTCCTGCTTGCCCTGAAAATTTCAGGGCCTGCGCCAGCGTGTCGAACGGCTCCGCGTAGTCGGCAAAAACCAGTGTCGCATCGAATGCGGGTGGCGCGGCCAAGCATGCGCCGCAAAGTTGCGCGAGATTCGCCCCGGACTCCAACGTGGCGGCGCAGCAGGGGCAGCGCCGCCCGAAAGTTTCGGCGGGCGCTGTGTCGCATGCACCACACACGCGGTGCTGCGACAAATTGCCGCATAATGCGCAGCGGTTGGGCAAGGCGATCCGCAGCAAGTCTGAGCACATAAGGGCTTGTGCCCGCCGCGCCGACGCTAACGCCGATTTGAAGGCATCACTAAACATTTTCGTGCTTGCTGAAATGAAAGAGCAGGGGGCCACGTGGCTTGCATACTATATATAACGAAACATGCGGCAAAACTGCTTCGAATGCTGCTTTACTCTGATTAAATCAATGCTAACGAGTATACTTTGCAACCACTCCCAAGGTTGCACGCCATGCTCGATAAACCCGTAAATTCTGAACGGCCAGGTGCTGATCTTCACCGGTTGCGGCGAATTTTCGATCGGCGCGCGAAAACCTTTGGTGACGTGGCTTTTTTGCCGCGCGAAATTGCGCAGCGCATGCAGGAGCGGCTTGAATATATAAAAGTACAGCCGCAATGGATTATCGATGCCGGCTGCGGGCCGGGCGCCGATCTTGCGGCATTGCGCAGCCGCTATCCGCAGGCTGCGGTGCTGGGCCTGGATCTGTCGTCGGCCATGGCGCGGCAGGCATTGGGCGGCTCCCCTGCCGTATCCGGCTGGAAGCGCTTGTTGCCCCGGGGCTTGCGCGATGCCGTCGGCGGTGTCGCCGGTGGCCCGGCGGCCGGCGTGGTGCAGGGCGATTACGCCAATTTGCCGTTTGCGGGCGCAGCCTTCGACTTGGTCTGGTCGAATTTGGCTTTGCAGTGGCACGCGACGCCGGATCGCGTGTTTCCTGAGTGGCAGCGCGTGCTCAAGGTCGGTGGCCTGTTGATGTTCAGTACGCTCGGGCCGGACACTTTGCGTGAGTTGCGTACCGATGGCAATCAGGCCGCAACCTTGAGCTTTGTCGATATGCATGACTTTGGCGATATGTTGGTGGCGAGCGGTTTTGAGACGCCGGTGATGGATGCCGAAATCTTGACCGTGACCTATACGACGCCCGAGGCCCTGCTGCGCGACGTGCGGCGCTGGGGAGGGGAGCCTCGCCAAGGTATGGGGCCTGTTGGGCTGGGCGGGCGGGCGGCCTATGCGCGCCAATTGGCTGCGCTGGAGCGGCAGCGCGGCCCGGATGGCACGATTCCACTGACCTTCGAAGTGATTTATGGTCATGCATGGAAGGCGGCCGTCAAGACCACGCCTGAGGGGTATGGGGTGGTGCGCCTGGATGAAATTGGTCGTGGACCGACTCGCAAGCCCAGTAAAGCATTAGGCTAATGGTTGGGCATGAGCTGCCTCAGTGCCGGGCAAATCTGCCTTGAAGCACGGTTTAGGGCGTGCTTGGCATTTGCGGTTTGTGTCAATCTGCTTGGCTGGAATTCGGGAGCGGGCGTGCTTGCAGGGGCCTGATTGCTTGTGGCGGTTGGGCATCCCGCCTATAATGCCGGGGCTTTCGGCCTTTGCTGGAGTGGGCGGAAGCATGGCGTTCGCGCCGCATGGGGTGGTTGACGTCGCGAGGTGGGTGCTGCAGGAGAGCGGCCATGGAGCCGGGCGAATCACAGGATGAGCCGGTCTTGAAAGACTGGCTGCTGAAGCGCAATTGTGCCGTGACACCGCGCCAGTTCTTGGGGGTTTACTTGTTTCTGGCGGCAATCTCTTTTTTGATTGCAGGCGTGCTGGCGCTGACGGGTGCATGGATGGTGCTGATTTTCAGCGTGCTTGAAGTGTTGGTGGTCGGCGTGGCATTTGTCGCGTATGCCCGTCATGCTGTGGATTACGAGCATATTCGTCTGCAGCCGCATCGGCTTATCGTCGAACAAATGTCGGCCCAGGAAAGAATACGGTATGAGTTCAACCCGCGTTGGGTGCGGATTGAGCTGGGCGAGCGTGATGGCCGGGCGATGTATCGGGGCGCACGCATGATGGAGCGTGAGCCGATTACACTGCATTCGGCTGGGAAAACAGTTGAAATTGGACAATATCTCGCGCAAGACCGGCGCGCGCAGTTTGTGAAAGACTTGCGTGCCTGGATCAGGCGTTGTTCCTGAGCCGGGCGGTTCGGGAAGCACGAGTTTGAATGGTTATTTTGGGTAAGGAAGCTATGAAATCAATCAAGCGAGCTCTGTTTGGTGGGCTGGCGGCAACTGGTCTGCTTCTGAGCGGCGTGGCTCATGCCGTCGGAAATAGTCCTGGTGGTCCGGCGGTCAATGAGCTGAATTTCCAGCCGCCTGTGACGCGTATTGCCCACGAGCTTTACGATCTGCACACCTTGATGCTGAGCATCTGTCTGGTGATCTTCATTGCGGTGTTCGGCGTGATGTTCTATTCGATTTTTGCGCACCGCAAGTCGAAAGGCTACAAGGCTGCCAATTTCCACGAAAGCACCTCCGTTGAAATCGCTTGGACCGTGATCCCGCTGCTGATTGTGGTGGCGATGGCCTTGCCCGCGACGCGCATGGTGATCGCAATGAAAGACACCTCGGATGCCGATGTGACTGTCAAGGTCACGGGGTATCAGTGGAAATGGGGCTACGACTATGTAAAGGGTCCGGGCGAGGGTATTTCGTTTATCTCGACACTCTCGACCCCGAGCGCGGAATTCGAGGGCAAAGCCCCGATTAGCGACACCTATCTGCAGGAAGTCGATCATCCGCTGGTGGTGCCCGTCAATAAGAAAATCCGCATCATCACGACGGCGGCCGACGTAGTACATTCCTGGTACGTGCCGGCATTCGGCGTAAAACAGGATGCGATTCCGGGCTTCGTGCGCGATACCTGGTTCAAAGTCGAAAAAGTCGGCACTTATCGCGGTTTCTGTACCGAGTTGTGCGGCAAGAATCACGCGTTGATGCCGGTGGTGGTCGAAGTCTTGTCCGATAGCGATTACGCCGCTTGGGTGAAGGCCAATCAGCCGATCGCCGGAACAGTCGGCTTGGCTGCCGGTGCGGCGCATAACGGTCCGTATACCCAGGCTGAATTGATGGAACATGGCGAAAAAGTATTCGCCAGCAATTGCGCCGCCTGCCACCAGGCTAGCGGCCAGGGCGCGGGTCCTTTCCCTTCGCTGGTCAACTCGAAAGTAGTGACGGGCCCGTTGGCTGATAGCGTGAATCTGGTGCTGCACGGCAAGGGGCAAATGCCTGCTTGGGACGGCGCTTTGAACGATCTCGATATTGCGTCGGCCATTACGTATATTCGCCACTCCTGGGGTAATCACGTCGACGGAGCAGTGCAGCCGGGTGTGATCGGCGATGCACGCCACGGAAAGTTGCCGGGTTTGAAGTCGGCGGCCTGAATGGTTTGAGGTATCAGTCGTAACGCGCGAAGCGTGCTTCCGGTGTGTAGTCGCCGCGCTGCCGAGCCCAGTATTTAAAAGATTTGCCCGTACCTGGTGCGGGCACCGTAGTTAAGCGTAAGGAGAGTGTTATGTCGACGGTCTCGCACGACCACGTGATAGGTGATGATCACGATCACGCACACGGTCACCCTGAGGGTTGGCGTCGTTGGCTTTACGCCACGAATCACAAGGATATCGGTACTTTGTATCTGGTGTTCTCGTTCACTATGTTTATGGTGGGCGGAGTGATGGCACTGCTGATCCGCAGTGAATTGTTCGAGCCGGGCATGCAAATCATGCGCCCCGAGTTCTTCAACCAAATGACCACGCTGCATGGCCTGATCATGGTGTTCGGCGCGATCATGCCGGCCTTTGTCGGCTTCGCCAACTGGATGGTGCCGCTGCAAATCGGTGCTCCGGATATGGCCTTCGCCCGGATGAACAACTTGAGCTTCTGGTTGTTGCCCCCGGCGGCTTTGTTACTGGTGGCTTCGCTGTTCACGCCGGGTGGCGCTACGGCCGCAGGCTGGACGCTGTACGCGCCGCTATCGGTCCAAATGGGCCCGGGTATGGATTTGGGTATTTTCGCGATCCACATCCTGGGTGCGTCGTCGATTATGGGTTCGATCAACATTGTGGTGACGATCCTGAATTTGCGCGCCCCCGGCATGACCCTGATGAAAATGCCGATGTTCGTCTGGACCTGGTTGATCACGGCATTTTTGCTGATCGCCGTGATGCCGGTACTGGCTGGCGCGATCACCATGTTGTTGTTCGATCGCCATTTCGGCACCTCGTTTTTCAATGCTGCGGGCGGTGGCGATCCGGTACTGTACCAACACGTATTCTGGTTCTTCGGACACCCCGAGGTCTACATCATGATCTTGCCGGCATTCGGCATTATCTCGCAGGTGATCCCGACCTTCTCGCGCAAGAAACTGTTCGGTTATAGCTCGATGGTGTATGCGACCGCATCCATCGCCATCCTGTCGTTTATGGTCTGGGCGCACCACATGTTCGTCACGGGCATGCCGGTGACGGGGCAGTTGTTCTTTATGTACGCCACGCTGCTGGTGGCCGTGCCGACGGGCGTGAAGGTGTTCAACTGGGTCGCCACGATGTGGCGCGGTTCGATGACCTTCGAAACCCCGATGCTGTTCGCGATTGGTTTCCTGTTCGTGTTCACGATGGGCGGCTTCACCGGCCTGATCCTGTCGATTGCGCCGCTCGATATTGCGCTACACGGGACTTATTACGTGGTGGCCCACTTCCACTATGTGCTGGTTGCAGGCTCGCTGTTCGCTTTATTCGCCGGATGGTATTACTGGTCGCCGAAGTGGACCGGCTTTATGTATAACGAATTGCGCGGCAAGATCCACTTCTGGGGCTCGCTGATTTCGTTCAACATCACCTTCTTCCCGATGCACTTTCTCGGCTTGGCCGGTATGCCGCGTCGCTACGCCGATTATCCGGCGCAGTTCACCGACTTCAACCAAGTTGCAACATTGGGCGCGTTCTGGTTCGGCTTGATGCAAGTGTATTTCCTGTTCTGGGTCGCACTGCCTGCGTATCGCGGCGGTGAAGGGCACGTTGATGCCGGCGACAAGCCGTGGGATGGTGCAGAAGGCTTGGAATGGACTTTGCCTAGCCCGCCGCCGTTCCATACGTTCGAAACCCCGCCGGTGGTGGATTAAAACCCAGGCACCGTCGCGATCATTTATACGGTAAAAATTAGTATGCAGAATTCAGTCAGCAAACTCACGGCAGAACAGCGCGCAGCCAATTTGCGTGTTGGTGCCATACTGTTCGTGATCGTGGCAGGTTTTTTCCTGGCGTCGATTTTTAATAAAGTATTTTTCGGCTAACGCATCCGGCCGCAACTCGGCCGTGTGCGTTGGTTCGATGTTGCGAACGGTAGCGTAAGCCTGATCGCGGAGAGCTTGATGGATAACGCGCGTAAGCCGAGTTTTTTCAAGGCGATCAAAGCTGTAATGTGGTCATTTATCGGGATTCGCAAAGGCAGTTCGCATAAAGCCGATCTCGCCGAATTGAGCCCCGTGCATGTGATTATTGCCGGCGTTCTGTGTGCGTCCGTTTTTATCGGCATACTGATCGTCGTGGTGCATGTTGTGATCGGCAAATAGCCATGCAGCATGGTGCGTTGCATAAAACAACGAATAAAATCATCTGGATAGAAGTGGAGAACCCATCATGAGCGCCCATACGTCGAGCTCGCCGTATTTTGTGCCGCAACCGTCGCGCCACCCGATTACCGCGGCGATCGGCTTGCTGTGCATGTTTTTCTCGCTTGGGGCCTGGTTGAACGGCAGCGCCTTTGCGCCGATTGGCGTTGCGGTTGGCTTGCTCTGGTTGTTGTTCGTTTTGTGGCAGTGGTTTGGCGATGCAATTGCCGAATCCGAGGGTGGGCAATACGGCAAGCTGGTCGATAGCTCATATCGCTGGAGCATGAGCTGGTTTATCTTTTCCGAAGTGATGTTCTTCGGTGCATTTTTCGGCGCGCTGTTTTACGCACGTGAGTTTGCGCTCGATATGCTGAACAACGTCAACACCCAGATTATCTGGCCCGACTTTGCTTCCGCCTGGCCGAACAACGGCCCGGCCGACCTGGTTTCGCAATTCCGCGGCATGACGCCGTGGCCGGTACCGACCATCAATACGGCACTGCTCTTGACCTCGGGCGCGACGCTGACGGTTTCGCACCATGCCTTGCGTGAGAATCACCGTAAAAAAGCTTGTATCTGGCTGGGGCTGACCATCCTGTTGGGGGTGACCTTCCTGTTTTGCCAGGGCTACGAATATTTCCATGCGTACAACGAACTAAACCTGAAGCTGACCTCGGGCGTCTATGGCTCGACCTTCTTCCTGTTGACCGGCTTCCATGGTTTTCATGTGACGATGGGCGGTCTGATGTTGACCGTCGTATTGATCCGCATGATCCGTGGCGACTTCACCGCCGAGAACCATTTTGGCTTCGAGGGCGCGGCCTGGTATTGGCACTTTGTCGACGTGGTCTGGCTCGGTCTGTACGTGGTGGTGTATTGGCTTTAAGCACCGACATACCGCGTATAGTCGAGACTTGCGCGGTGGCTTGAATCGCGTCAACGACAACGCCGCCCGATGGGCGGCGTTGTCGTTTATAGCTGCCGGCTGCGGCAATTTGCCACATGCCGCCTGAGTGTGTGGAGTGTTTAGCGGCCGTAGGGTATGCCGGTGGATTGAATCCAACCCATCCAGTGGGCAAACAGGATGAAGAGGAACAGGGCGATAGAAAAGCCGACTCGAAACATCAGCGAATACACCATGCGATTTGACCGGCCGCGGTCTTTCATCATGAAGACGAGGGCGGACCCCAGGCTGGCGAGGATCAAAATGAAGGCGATGGCAACAACGATGTGCATGAATTTAGCCGATAAAGTAGTCGATGCGATTATCTCATTGCCGCCGACCGGCCGCGTGGTGCGCGGCAATTTTCGAGGTGGCGATGCGCAGTGCGGAGCCGCCGCGCGCGCGTTGCCGAGTACCTTCGAAACCCGGGGCGTAGCATGTTGAAAATCCGCTTCTGGCCTGCGCTAGCCGTATTGGTGGTCGCCGCACTGACCACCTCCTTGGGTTTCTGGCAGCGCGGACGGGCGTATGAGAAAGAGGCGCGCCAGGCCCGCATCGAACAATTTGCGCAGGCGCCGGCGATTCCGCTTGGAGCCGTGCATTTGCAGCCGGCGGCAGTCGAATATCATCGGCTTAGCGCGCGCGGCCGTTTCCTGTCGGATCTGACCGTGTACCTCGATAACCGGCCTTATCAGGACCAGCCCGGTTTCTATGTGATCACCCCGCTACAGCTCGATAGCGGCGCCGTACTACTCGTCAACCGTGGCTGGTTGCCAAGAAATTTGGCTGATCGCCTCGCAATCGCTCCGTATCGTACGCCGGACGGTGAGGTCGACATCAGCGGGATTGGCCGGGTGGATGTCGGGCGCGCTTTTGAGCTCGGGCACGACGGCTCGGCGCCGCATTTGAAGATACGACAAAATCTGGCGATTGACGCCTATGCGACCGAGACGGGCTTGGCTTTGGAGTCCTTCGTGCTGGAGCAGACGAACGACACGCACGATGGTTTGGTGCGCGATTGGCCGGCGCCGAGCACGGGTGTCGAGCGTAATTATGGTTATATGCTGCAATGGTGGGGGATGGCCGTTGTCGCGATTATTTTTGGCTTGTATGCCGCGTGGCGTGCAGGCAAACCCAATGCAAATCAGACCTGACGACAGTCTTTGAAGACCTGCCCGAATGAATCGTGATTGCCAACTGAGGATGTGTCGTGACCAAGCCGCAACGTGTTTCCGTTTCTCCGCAAACTGCCGCTAACCAGCCCCGAGGCGACTGGCGTCGCGCGCGCTGGGTGGTGTTGCTGGTGTTGTTGATTTGTGCCGCGCCGGTGATCGCCTCATATTTGACGTACTACGTCTTTAAACCGGCCGGTGGATCGACCAATTACGGTGCGCTCGTGACGCCGCAACGCCCGGAACCGGATGGTTTTATGGTGCGCGACGATAGCGGCAAGGCGATTGCACCGGCGGCTTTCAAAGGCAAATGGTTGTTGGTCTCGGTCGCGCCCAGCGCCTGCGATACCGCCTGCGCCACGCATTTATATTTTGCCCGGCAAGTGCGTGCGACCCAAGGCGCTGAACGCGATCGGATCGAAACCGTCTGGCTGCGTACGGACAGCGGCCCGATTGCCCCGGCCTTGCGGACGGCCTACCCGGATACCCATGCATGGATCGTCGACCCCATCGAATTGGCAAAATGGTTTCCCGTCGATGCTGGCACGCAGATGGTCGACCATATCTACGTGATCGATCCCAACGGTAACCTGATGATGCGTTTCCCAAAAGACGCCAATCCCAGCAAAATCAAAAACGATATCGCGAAGCTGTTGAGGGCTTCGACAATAGGTTAAACGGTGGGTAGGCGGGGCGGCTCAAGCACTCGCTGCGCGCCACTGCAATCATTTTGGACAGGTGACGAGATGTTCGTGTTGGAAATTTGCCTGACCGGCTTATGCATCGCGCTGGTCCCGCTAAGCTATATCTGGGTCAAGGGCGACGTCGATAAATTTCGCAAGCTGGTCTGGGTCACCACCTTCCTGACCTTGGACCTGGTGATGTTCGGCGGTTTTACTCGGCTCACCGATTCCGGACTGGGTTGCCCGGACTGGCCCGGCTGTTATGGCACCGCCTCGCCGTTTATTGCGCACGCCGCGATCCACGCCGCTCAGGCGATCATGCCGACAGGCCCCGTGAGCATGTCCAAGGCCTGGATCGAGATGATCCACCGCTACTTTGCCACGGCAATCGGCGTGTTGATCATCACTCAAGTACTGTTGGCCTGGATCAGGCGCAGCAGCTTGAAAATTTCCCCATGGTGGCCTACGGCGCTGCTGGCCCTGATTTGTGTGCAAGGCGCTTTCGGCGCCTGGACCGTGACTTTGAAGTTACAGCCGATTATTGTCACCACGCATTTGCTGCTTGGTTTGGCGATGCTTGGTTTGCTGGGCTGGATTGCCGCGCGTCTGACGCCGATCCCGGCGCCGGTACGCGATGCCTTGCGTTGGCAACCTGCGGCACTTGTGGGGCTGGTGTTGTTGATTGTGCAGATCGCGCTGGGCGGCTGGGTCAGCACTAATTATGCGGTGCTGGCGTGTACCGACTTTCCGACCTGCAACGGTCAATGGCTGCCGCCCATGGATTTCGCCCACGGCTTCCATCTGTGGCGGCAATTGGGCCTGACCAGCAGTGGCGAAGCGCTGACGCAGGCGGCACTGGTCGCAATTCATTGGGTGCATCGGACCTTCGCCTTCCTGGTGGTGCCGTATCTGATCTGGCTGGCTTGGGCTTTGCGGCGTTACGCCGCGTTGCGGACCCCGGCGACAGGTTTGTTGATCGTGATTGTGATCCAGTTTGTGACCGGCTTATCGAATATCGTCCTGCAATGGCCGTTGCTGATCGCGGTCGCGCATAACGGCGGTTCGGCAGTCCTGTTACTGCTGCTCGTCATGTTAAACTACCGTCTTACTTTGAGCCGGTCTGCACGGCCAGACGACGGAGCCGCGGACCTGGCGGCGACCGTGACTGCCCCGGCCGCCAAAGCGTGATTCCTCCCGATGGAAAGCAACACTCTGCAAGCACATCCCTCCACTGCGGGCGGCCGTATCGCCCAGTATCTTGCGCTGACCAAGCCGCGAGTGACTCAGCTCGCCGTATTCTGTGCGGTAATCGGCATGTTCCTGGCCACGCCGGGCATGGTGCCCTGGAAAATATTGATAGGCGGTACCCTGGGCATAGCCTTGCTGGCCGGCGCCGCATTTGCGATCAATTGCCTGGTTGAGCAAAAAATCGATGCGTTAATGCGCCGCACCGCGTGGCGCCCCTCTGCGCGCGGCGAAATCAGCTCGGTGCAAATCGTGATCTTTTCCTGTGTGCTCGGCGCGGCCGGCATGTGGGTGCTCTACACCTTTACCAATGCGCTGACGATGTGGCTGACGCTGGCGACCTTCGTTGGTTACGCGGTGATCTATACCATCGTCCTTAAGCCCTCCACGCCGCAAAATATCGTGATTGGCGGCGCCTCGGGCGCGATGCCGCCGGCACTGGGCTGGGCTGCGGTTACCGGCCATGTGCCGCCCGAAGCGTGGGTTCTGGTGCTGATCATTTTTGTCTGGACGCCGCCGCACTTCTGGTCTCTGGCTTTGTACCGCCGTCAGGAATACCTGAAATCGGGGTTGCCGATGCTGCCCAATACCCACGGCGAACAATTTACCCGCCTGCATATCCTGCTCTACACCATCGTGCTGTTCGGGGTGTCCTTGTTGCCTTATGCGGACGGCATGAGCGGTGCGGTTTATCTGTTGTCGGCGGTGGTGCTCGATGTCATTTTCCTGGGCTACGCCTGGCAAATTTATCGCGCGTATTCCGACGACCTGGCTCGCCGCGCCTTCCGTTTTTCGATTGTTTATCTGTCGCTCTTGTTCGCCGCATTGCTGGTCGATCATTACACGCATGCGCTGATCGGCTTCTGATGCAGGCGCCGGCGTTGGGTGGCGGCTGACAGGTAGCGCCGATCTTCAAGACGCGCTCCCAAGATAGAGTTTGCCTCATGAGAAACTTGTTGTTGAGTGGCCGGACCCAGCTTATTCGAGCGCTGCTGAGCGCCTGCGCCGTCATCCTGATGACGGCCTGCACCTCCAAGCCGTCGTTTGAAAATCTCGACCTGACGGGCAACACCGCGTTCGCCCAGAATTTCTCGATTCCCGATACTGACGGCAAGACCCGCACCATGGCCGATTTCAAAGGCCGTTTGGTGGTGCTGGTATTTGGTTATACGCACTGTCCGGACGTGTGCCCAACGACCTTGGCCGATTTGGCACAGGCGATGCAGCAACTGGGCGCAGCGAGCAGTCAGGTTCAGGTGCTGTTCGTGACGGTGGACCCGCAGCGCGATAAACCCAAAATGCTCGCGCAATATGTTGAGGCATTCAATCCCCATTTCGTCGGCCTGGTGCCGCAGAGCGACGCTCAACTGGCGCAAGTCACCCAGGATTTCCGCATCTACCATGCCAAGGCTGCAGGCGCGACGCCGGCCGACTATACGGTAGATCACACCGCAGCCAGCTATGTGTTCGATCAGCAGGGCGTGCTGCGTCTTTACGTCAAGGACGCCCAGGGTGCGGAACCCTGGGTGCACGAT
>Ga0302226_10002318_pt1 | contig 13646 bp, 16 predicted proteins | sample II_Palsa_E3_3_FD_193524 | JGI IMG/M metagenome (GOLD analysis project Ga0302226, IMG submission 193524) | Peat permafrost microbial communities from Stordalen Mire near Abisko, Sweden - II_Palsa_E3_3 | ecosystem: Environmental > Terrestrial > Soil > Palsa > Peat permafrost | place: Sweden...
TTCCCGTTTTCCTACAACGTACAAAAAATAAAATTTTTTTTTTCCCTTTCGAGTCCTCGTATTGCTCCTTCCTGATGACGATCCATGATTCCCTACTTGTACTCGGGCTTGACCAGCGACTCGCTCAGCTGCCAGCACTTGGCGCCGTACTCGGGGTCGACGACGCGGCTCGCCGGCACGATCTCCTTGACGGGTCCGCCCGACTGGACCGCGTTCCACAGCTTGCCGCCGTGCGCGCCCACGGGCTCGAGCAGCAGCGGCACGTGCTGCAGCGCCGTGACCTCGATGGACTTCCTCAGGTACATCGAGATCGGGTTCTTGAGGATGAAGCCGGCCAGGCCGCCCACGGTGATGTCGGACGCCTCCTTGGACCGAACCCAGCCCGGGTACGTCACATGGAACTGGATGCCGTTGCCCAGGGCACCCCAGCGGCGCTGCGCCTCGACCGTGAACACGTCGTGGAGCTGGTGCGCCTGGCGGGCTGCCTTGAGCATCGTCCAGGAGCTGTGCTCAAAGTTGGGGTCGTCGAAGAAGACGTCGCTGTTGCTGCCCGAGGTCGCCACGGCGAGCACACGTGCGCCCTCGGGTGCCGCCGCCAGCAGGTCCTTGAGCAGGCCGATGAGCTGGAAGCGCCAGAGGTAGTTGAGGGCGAGGAGCCACTCGACGCCGTCCTGCGACAGCTTGCGCTCGTCGTTGAGGGCGCCGGCCGAGACCACGAGGTAGTCCAGGTGCGTGTACTTGCTGCGCACCTCGTCGGCCAGGCGGCGCACGTCGGCCTGCTTGCACACGTCCACCAGCAGCCACTCGGACGCGCCGACGTCGGCCGCCACGGCAGCGGTCTTGTCCTTGTCGCGCCCCACGAGCACGACCTTGACGCCCAGTGCTGCCAGACGCTGCGCAATGCCCTTGCCGATGCCGTTGGTGCCGCCCACCACGAGCGCCGTCTTTGTTGCCGCTGTTGCCATCTGAGTGCGTCAACGTCACACCACCAAAGAAAAGCACCTGCAGTATAAAAGCACCTGCTGAAAAAGCATGTCACAAATTTCATTTCACTCGACTCCGAGATTCCCTCGGCCTTTCCCTCGTCCCGGCTTCGTTAAATAATAAACACTGAGAAAACAAGAGGGGAACAAAAGCGCGCTCACTTGGCTGTATTGATTGGAGTCGGTTTGGTTGCCGCCGCCGCCGCCGCCGCCGCCGACGACGTCCTCGAGATGGACGGCGATCGGGTCGCTGTCACAGCGGGCGAGGCTGCCTTTGTGCCGGTGGCGCTGCTGGTCGAGGAGGAGCGGGCCAGGGCGGGCAAGCGAGTGGCCGAGGGCGTGATGGGCGACTTGGCCGGCGTCGAAGCGAGCCGGTTGGACGAGGAGCCGGCGGCGGCGGTGTCGAGACGAGTGGGCTTGTCGATCGCGGGCGAGGAAGGGACACTGCTGTTGCCCTCCGATTGCAGCTTATTGCCGCCCCGGGAGAAGCGGAAGGGGGAGGCGGGCAGCTGGGCGCCGTTGCTGCGCAGCTCCATGGAGAAGGCCGAGTCGGACACGGGCGTGATAATGATGCTGACCTTGTTGAGCCCCGTCCGGACGCACTTTGTCGTCATCCTGCTGATGCCCACGAGGTTGATGCTGATGTTGGCACGTGGGGCCTTCTTGGAGCCGCGTGGAGGCGGGCCGTTGAATGCGGCCTTGTCCAGCGTGACCTCGATCTTCTTTGTGGACGGGTTGACGTCGGCCCGGGCGGGGAACGGGGACCCCTTGACGGCCTCGCCATCGCGGCAGACCTCGATCACCATCGTGCACGCCTGGATCGGCGTGAACGTGACCGTGTACGTGTCGTTGTGGCTGTCCTGCACGTCAAACGTGAACAGGTCGTTTTGCTCCAGGACGGGCATGACGGCGAGGGCGAGGGCGGGCGCGAGGCGGTGCCCGTTGACACTGAGGACGAGCGACCCAGAGGGGCAAATGGTCGTCGCATCAAACGACACGACGCTCACGGGCAGGTCCTTCAACGAAAATGTAAATATATATATCAATTATCGAAATTATTATTGGCACCTTGTAGGTTTTGCGCTCGATCAGCTGCGAGGGGACCGCCGTCGACGTGCCCCCGACGACCAGCGTGACCGCAAACGAGTCGTGCAGCGAGTGGTGGGCCATCTTGTGCTCGTCGCGCAGGACCACGTGCAAACGAACAGTTTCGCCGACGGTGGCGACGGCCGGACAGTCGAGCACCTCGCTCAGCTCGGGCCGGATCTCGGGGCGCAGGTACGTGACGGACGGCGCGCCAACGGGGCTCGTGCCCACAAAGGCCTGCACGGCCACGATCTTGCCCACGAGGCGGGCGTCGGGCTGCCACGGCTGCTCAACGCCGTTGGCAACACAGGGCAAAACGGTCGTGTCCTCCACCTCAGGCTTGGTCTTGGAGTTGGATCGCGCTAGCTTGGGCGACGAGGGCGACGAGGGCGAGGCAGCAGAGGGCTCGTCCGTCCTGGCCGGATCCTCGGCCAGAAGACGAAACGAGCTCGAGTACAGCAGTCCCACATTCCTAAAAGCAAAATAAGCAACTAGATAATCAGTCTCCTTACGAGTAAAAGAGGTCAAAGGAGACGGGCTGGTTGTTCGCGCTGACCGAGGCCCAGCAGCGCTCCTGCTGCTCCTGCCCGATCTCGTCGCCAAAGAGATGGCCACACAGCTGCCCAAACGCGTGCTTTTCCAGATGGTTGGTTTCCTTGCTCGCAAAGCGGTCGAAGTGGGCCCGTAATGCTTGGCGGATCGAGGCCGACTTGATCTTTCGGGAAGGGGCCTCGGCTGTGAGCCGGAAGCAGACCTCGTCCTTTGAGAGATCGTCCACCAGCTCGCCCTTTTCGTCGACGATCGTGGCCGAGAGGGAAAAGGACGTGTTGCTGCGCGTGGCGCTGCCAAGGGTCGACGGCAATAGGGCACCGGCCGTCGTGTTGAGCTTGAACGAGGCCGTGGAGGCGGCCAGGTCCAAGGGATGCACGATCGTGAACGCTGCAGGGGGACCTCCGAGGGCGGTGCCATTGACGAGCGCCTTGAACGTGGCCTTGGTCCCGCGGGAAGCAAGCGGGGTCACCTCAAAGCGGTGCACCGAGGCGTCGTCCACAGAGGGCCCCAGCGGCTTGATCGTCACGGCCGCGTCGGGATCGGCCTGCAGCAGGGCAACGGCATCGCCACTGACGTACGGGCGGTCGTCAGAGTCGCGCAGGAGGACCGTGAACGCGACCGTTTCCTTTCGCTTGAGCTCGTGGCCCACGGGGGTCTCGAGGACGCACTTGTCCACGGCGCACTTGATCTTGGCCTGGACGAAGAATGGGGAGCCGGGCAGCGGCTGGCCGTCAACACGCACAGCGACAAAGGCGGTGGCGGTCTTGTGGGGACCGTAGCGGATCGTCATGGCCTGCTTGTCGTGGTTGAAGTCGATCTTGACGTTTTCGGCCTGGGTCTCGCCGTTCTCGGCGTCGACGATGAAGACGCTGATGCGGTCCTCGGTCACTCCCTTTGACGGCCTAGTTATTTTTAAATTGAAGAATAATCATAGTTTGGTTTGTCAAGGAGTACAGTTTGCAGACGAACGAGGCACCCTCCTCGTCCACGGTCTGCGAGCCAAAGACGGATCGCTTGCGGCTGAGGACCTTGTTGTTTGCGGTTGTCGTGCTGGTGTTGTTGCTGACGTTGTCTGGCTGGTCACCGGCCACGTCGCGGCCGGGCAGCGACTGGAAACGGCCGACGTCGCGCTGGATCAGCTCGGTAATGGACGTTCGCAGGCGTAGCAGCAGCGCATCTAAACAAGTAAGAATAAGGTAGGTATCAAAAAGGGGACGTGGCTACTTTGGCGCGGTTCGCTCGAGGTCGACGCGAGGCTCGATTTGCTGCTGTCGGCACTGAGGGACGACCGGTTGCTGGCACCACCACTCGACGGGAGGGACGCATCGCTGGGCAGATCAGACACGCGGCGCTCTGGGGTCACGGCCGACAGCGGCGTCGAGGACTCGGAGACCGGCGCATGCTGCACATCTACAAACAGGTAAATCAGACCGAAATATAAGATGAAAAAAAAAAAAGACACACCGGAAAAACTGGGAGAGACTTCGACCACAGGGGCCGCCGCTTCGGAAACGGCGATCTGGAAGAAGCCACCACCGAGGATGGGCTGCGAGTTGAGGCGCACGAGCATCATGACCGCGCCTGCCTTTTGCGGGACGTACCAAATGTGGTACATGCCGTTCTTGTCGTCGCTCCACTGGCACAACAGTTCTATGTAGTAACAAAGATAAATAAACGAAATAAATAATTTTAAGATCATGTGCCTTCTCCGTCGGCGTAGGTCGCAACGACGTCCGGCTCGTCGCCGCCCTCGCGGCAGCGCATGCCCAGGCCCGTGAACGCCTCGACGGTGAACGCACAACGCTGCCCGACGGTTGCCGAGCGCAGGCCCTTGCCAAACGCGGCCGATTTGGCGGGATCAGCAGAGGGACGCGGCGGCTTGGGCTTCTGGACGTGCTGCGGGAGGGAGACGGGCGCTGTCTTCTTGACCGTGAGGGCGAGCGACTGGAAGTACGACATGTAGGTCATGCACGAGAGGTCGTCGGGCGATCCGCTGGCGAGGCTCTGTGCGTCGATGATGAGCGGGAAGCGGAACAGGCGCGTGGCCGCGTTGATCGCCTCCTCGGTCGTGCCCACGGGGTCGTCCTTGGCCACAACGGCCTCCTCGTCGGGGAACGGCTGTGCCTCGCCCACGATGTCGGCCACAAAGTTGACCAGGCGCACCATGACGCGCGCATCGGCAAAGGCCTTGAAGTCGGTGATGGTCTCGATGCCGGTGACGTCGCGCAGCCAAGCCAGGAGGGCCTGTTTGGGGCTCTTGGAGGCAGTCGCAGTGGTCGCGGTGGCCGCGGTGGCGGCCGACAGCTGGTAGCGCAGGATGATGGTCCACATTAGGCCGAGGATGAGGGTGCGCGTGCCGCTGAGGATCGCGGCGCCGTCGACGTTGACCAGCTCCATGCGCTCGCGCTTGCAAAAGTCGATCGCCTTGTTCAGGTTCTCCAGCTTCTGGAACTTGGTGCTGGGGTTGGCAGTCAGCTTGCCAATGGACTTTTGCGCCACAATCTGTCTTGGGTAGTGAGTAATTGCGTTGGGGGAGGGGGGGGAGGGGAGTGCTCACCTCGAGCAGTTTGGGCAGGATGACACCGTCGCCCAAATCCTCAAACAGGTCGCTGATCTTGAGGCCCGCCACGGCAAGCCGTGCGTTTGCCCAGCCCGTGAAGGCCACTGTTTGTTGCTTGGACCAGTCGGCGCCGCCCTGGCCGGGCACGAGCCGTGTGGCCTGTCGTGCTGGTTGCTGCACAGTGTGTGTTTTGTTTTTGAGAAGCTGACGGCAAGGGAATAGAGCCAACACAAGAACAAGAATAGGTAGCCCACCAGCCCAGCAGCCCACCAGCCCGCCCCACCGGAAGGACAACAAGTGGCTGCAACGGGGGTTGCCGTGCTGCTGAACCGGAGAGATTGAACACTCGCAGTCACTGTAGTACGTGCGTAAGCCCGCTAGTGCCACGAAGGGAAGAGGGCAGGTACACCTATCCCCTGCACAGTACTGTGCCCCTCCTCTCAGTTTGGGCCCCCTCCATGGGTTGCTGTGCAGCAAACGTACCACCATTTCAGCGGGTTGGGCTTGCAGCCGAAGGAAAAGAAACAAAAAGAGATTCGCCAAAGCACGATCGTGCCTTTTCAATGCATTTTTTTTAATTGAGAACGGAATGTCAACCTGTTGCGCGTCGTGTGGCCCAGTGGCACAACCGACGCTGCTGCTGCTGCTGCCGTGCTTCCACCGCCTGTGCGCCGCCTGTGTGGCTGCCGAGGTGGCGGCCGGAGAAGGGGGCGTGGTGAGCTGCCCGTTCAAGGTGGAAGAGGGGCTCACGTGTGGCGCCTTGTTCAGCCCCGCTGACGTGATCAAGGGAGACGACGAGGGACAACAGGACCAGCAGCAACAAGAGGAGGAGGAGGAGCAGCAGCAGCAGCAGCAGTCACGTCTGCCCTCGCTCAACAAGGCGATTGACGCGATGACCGCGATCGTGGCCGAGCTGGAGCAACGCCACGCGGGCCTCGTCGACGCCGCGTTTGCTGCGTTCGACCGTGCCCTTGCCGAGGACGCACGGGGCGAGGACGACGCCGAGGCGATCAAGGCAGAGGCCATCGTGACCATCCGCAGTGTGACGGCCATGGACGCCGCCAATCTCGTCCCCGGCATCAAGGCCCTCAAGGACCAGCGGGACTCGCTGCTCGTGCTGCGCTCGCGGTACGCGGCGCTGGAGGCAGGGGGCGGCAAGGGCAAGGCCAAGGGCGAGGCGACGCTGGCTCAGGGCGTCCGGCGTGAGCTGGTGATCACCAAGGCGTTCGACGTGGTCTTTGGTCGCTGGTCGTCGCAGGCCAACAAGGAGGAAAAGGAAGACGAGGAGGCACAAGAGGACGACGGCGACGAAGACTACGAGGACGTTGACGAGGACGAGGAGGAGGAGGAGGAGGACGAGGAGGACCAAGAGGAGGAGAAGGAGGAGGAGAAGGACCAGGTCGCCCGGCTCATCTATCGACCCATCGAGATCCCCGGCAACTTTGGCATCCTGCTGCCGCTGCCCTGGGTCGCCCGCGACTACACGCTCCTGCCCGACGAGCCCCGTGCCGTGCTGGCCAGCGACCTGCTCAGCGGGCCAGGCCAAATCGCCTTTGACGCCAAGGGCCGCTTTTTCGTGGTCGACTCGGAGAACGAGCGGATCAAGGTGCTGAGCCTGAGCGGCGAGGACACACAGGTGGTCATCCCCACCGGCAGCTGCTCGGTGGGCCTGGCTGTGGACGCGCTGCTGCCGCACGAGCGACTGTGGGTCCCTGACGTCAACGCCAACAAGGTCAGTCTTTGGGACCACACGTCAAGTACGGTCGTGCGCACGATCCCGTACGACAAGGGCAAGGCACTGTACGTCGCCTCGCTCGCCGACGGCTCCATCGTCGTCTCTGGCGGCTTCACGGTCACGTACATTGGTGCGGACGGCAAGACTATCTGGACCCGTGAGCTTACGACTGCGTTTGGCGTGGCCTACGTCGCCGATCGTGACGTCGTGGCCGTGTGCAGCCACATGCAGGGCGAGGTCGTTGCGCTGGCCCGCGCGGACGGCCGTGTGCTGGGCAGCTTTGGGGCCCGCCAGCTCGTGCAGCCAATGGCCCTGCTCTACGACGACGTGGCCAAGGTGCTGGTCGTGGGCGAAGGCAACGGCGTGTCCGTGTGGACGTTGGACGGCAAGTGCATCAAGCGGTCGGTGCGCGGAGCGATGGTGATGGGCATGGGCATCGATCCGTCGGGCACTGGCCTCTACGTCTCCCACTTTAGCATCAAGCACGGGTCGATCCTCGTCCTCTGAGCTGGCATCTATGGCATCTATGGCATCTATGGCAATTTTTTAATCAGTGCAGTATTTGTTCACGGCATTTTGAAGTCATCGTTTTTTGAGAATTATGGCGACCGCCCAAATCGACACGATTTACTCGGCCGATGTGGCCGTGTTTGCGCCCGGATCGTCGACGCTGCTGTGTGCGACGTACCAGGTAGCGACCCCTCGGCACTATGGCACTAATCCAAGGAGCATATCTAGTTGACAGAGCAAGATGAAGCGAGCAAGACCAGGACACGTGTGGGCCGCTTCCTCCTGCTCGACACAGCCAACGACACGCTCACGGAGACGGGGCGCCTGGACGTGCCGGCGGTGCTGGACGCCAAGTGGCTCGCCAGCAGCGGTCATCCGGGTCTCTTTGGCGCCGCCTTTGCCTCGGGCGATGTGCGTCTCTTTGCCGTCAAGGAGAAGACGCGCATTGAGGAGAAGGCACGGATCGTGGTCGACGACGAGGCCCTGTGCCTCTCGCTGGACTGGACCACGGACAACGGCCTGGTCGTGAGCGATTCAAAGGGCCAAGTGGCACTGTACGACCGTGAGACGTTGGGGCTGCGGGCCAAGTGGGCTGCGCATGGTTTCGAGGCGTGGATGGCCACGAGCCACGGGCACGTGGTGTGGTCGGGCGGCGACGATGCGCTGCTCAAGGTGTGGGACGTGAGGGCCGAGCCCGTGGCGGCCGTGGCGACGATCAAGACCCACGGGGCTGGTGTGTGCTCCATCACAAAGGACCCGGCGGAGGAGCATCGGTGGTTCACGGGCTGCTACGACGATTGTCTGCGCGTGTGGGACCAGCGCAACATGAAGAGCCCGTTGGCCAGGCGCAAGACGGCGGGCGGCGTGTGGAGGATCAGGCCGCATTACAGCGATAAGAATGTGCTGGCCCTGGCGTGCATGTACGGGGGCGCAGAGGTCGTGCGGCTGAGCAAGGACAATGCCGAGGAGGTGGAGCTGCTGCAGCGGTACACGGGCCACTCGTCCATCACCTATGGAATCGACTGGCACCCGCTGCAGCCCGACACGCTCGCAACGTGCTCCTTTTACGACCATTCGCTGCAGTTGTGGAAACGATCCTTGTGACTTACATTTGAAGAAAAGAGAAAAACAAAAAAACGCCGTGTTTATGAGCTGCTTGAAGGGGCATCAACGGCCTTGAGGAGCACGACCGAGTCCTCCTTGCCCTCGGCCACGGCGAGGTCCAGGGGCGTCTTGCCGTCCTTGGTCTTGAGCGCGAGGTTGGCGCCCGACTCGATCAGCACCTTGACGACCTCGGACTTTTCGTTGAAGATGGCGGCATGGGTGGCCGTCCAGCCATCTGAGAACCAAAAGGGAGAACAATTGGTAAAAGAAAACATAAATAAATAAAAAAAATTGTGGTACTGTAGCCTTGCTTGTTGATGTCGGCACCGTTCTTGAGCAGGAGCTTGACGACGACGGCGTGGCCGTTTTGCGCGGCGGCGATGAGGGCAGTTCGCTTGCCGTCTAATAATAAAATAAGTAAAAAGAACGTCATTTGAACAGCCGCACTGTCGGTGGACACGTTGACGAGGCTTGTGCCGTGCTCAAAGGCCTGCATGACGCCGAGCGAGTTGCCCGCCTCGGCGGCCTGGACGAGGTTGTTGAGCTGGACCAGCTTGTTTTCGAGCAGCTCCTTTGCGTCCTGGTGCTGATTGGCCACGGCGAGGTCCAGGGCCGACTGTCCCTTTGCGTTCTGCGCGGTGAAGTCTGCGCTGGCGCTGATGAGGTGCTGCAGCACGAGCACGTGGCCGTGCTTGGCCGCGGTCTGGACGGGCGTGAGGGGCTCGGCGTCGGGCTGGTTGACGTTGGCGTCGTGCTTGATCAGCTCCTGCACCACGTCGACGTGGCCCTTTTGGGCGGCCCAGAACAGCGGGGTCTTGCCCTCCTTGTCGGCCTTTTGAATGTTGGCCTTCCACTGGGCCAGCAGCTGGACCACGGGGAGCAGGCCGTGCTGCGCGGCGACGCTGACGGGCGTCTTGTCGTTGTCGTCGGCAATGTCGGCATCGGCGCCGGCCTTGAGCAGCTCGACCAGGAGGTCGATCGAGGCGTTCTCGGCCGCGACGTACAGCGCAGTCTTGCCCTGCTCGTCAGACTTGTTGAGCTCGGCCTTGTGCGACGTGAGCAGCTGAACAATCTTGAGGGAGCCCTTGGTGACGGCGTGGTGGAGGGGGGTTTGCTTGGCTGAGGAAAAAAATAAAATAAAAAAGGGTGATTAAAAAAATATATATGGATCCTTCTCGGCTTCTCCCCTTCCTCGTGCTCAGTGCCCAGCCGAGACTAGATCCCTCCTCTGCGTGTACCCTTGTCGATCTTGTTGATGTTTGCTCCCTTTGCGACCAGGGCCTCGACCACGTCGAAATGCTCCTTGTCGATGGCCACGATGAGCGGCGTGAACCCGTCGCGGCGCGACTTGTTGATGATCTCCGCGTTGTACTTTAGCAGGACGTTGACCGTGGCAAGGTGGCCCTTGAGGGCCGCAACGTGGATGGCCGTGTTGCCCAGGGCGTCCTTCTTGGCCGCGTGCGCAATGTCGGCGCCGTTGGCAAGCAGCACCTCGACCACGTCGTTGTGGCCGTTGAGGGCGGCGTAGTGCAGGGCAGACCACCCGTCTATGGGAAAAAAGATTGGGTCACTGGGTCATTGGGGGATTGGGGGATTGGGGATTTGTCGTTACGTAGATCGACCGTGTTGACCAGGTCTGGGCTCATCATTTCCGTGACCACGGCCACGTTGCCGGCCGACGCGGCGTCGCGAAAGGCCTGCTCCTTGCGCTCGTTGCTGCCCGGCAGAAGGCTCGAAAGCGCGCTCAGCATTTGTGCTCTTAAAATGGGCCAATCGGAGGCGGCCGCGTCGTGCATCAATCAAAAAAAATGCGATTTTATAAGAAAAACTGCAACAAAAGCGCTCGATGGCAGGCCGTTACCGGTTAAATACATCCTTATTCTGCACTATTTTTTCATTTCAATATGCAATTACTTCTCAAATCATTACAAATTAAGTGCTTTTTTTCAAGTCGGTACCGAGCTCATTGGACAAGGTAGATCTTGGGCTGGCCCGTGAGGGTGATGCGCGTCGAGGCCGTGCCAAAGACGAGGCGATCGGCCGGGTCAAAGATGTTGACCAACGTGCGGCCACCGTTCCCGCCGCTGGAGATGTCGAACGAGACGCTGCCCGCCCCCGTGCCGATGTCTGTCAGGGCCACGACGACGACGGGGTCGTAGGAGGAACTCGTGTCGGGCAAGAAGCAGGCTGGGTAGTCGCCCGTGGAGGCAATGTCCCAACAGCAGCCTCGCACCTCGCACAGCGACTCGGTGATGCCGTAGTAGCCGCACTCCTCGCGCTGGTTCTCCGCAAAGCCACACGTGCCTGGATCCACCTGGGTCGTGCGAGCAAAGGCGTAGACGTTGCCGCTGACGTAGAGCTCTTGCTGCTTGGACAGGACGAGACGGTCGCCCAGGTCGCTGCGCATGGCGTTGATCGTCTGCACAAACTGGTACAGTGGCGAGCCCGTGTTGAACGAGTTCCACATGATCTCGCGGTTCTGGGGATCGGCGCCGCCCGCAAAGTACTGCTCGGTCCCGTAGTAGAGCTAGTGGAGAATAAGAAATTAAAAAATTAAAATTAAAAAATAAAAAATAGTATTATTTATAGTACGATCGGGATGCCCTCGGACGCAAAGGCCCACGCGATGGCATTTCTGAGTAGGGCCTCGTCCTTTTGCGTGTACTGGAACCGCACGACGTCGTGGTTGTCTAATAAGGATAATTCAATAAATATTTAAATTTATTTTTTTAATACCGACAAAGTTGCCGAGGAGCGAGGGGTCCTTGTAGTTCTGAAAGACGCTGCGGATGCCCGTCGCGAGCGCCCGCATATCGGCCGTCTCTCGCCCAAAGACGTCGTTGAGGGTGTAGTACATTGGGAACGACAGGACCGAGTCCATGTAGAACGTGTAGTCGCCCACGTACGGCGCCGACCCTTCGTAGACCTCGCCAATGGCAAACGTGCCCTCCTGGCCGATCGCGGCGCCGGCTGCGTCGACGACCTGCTGGAACTGTGGCCAAAACGACTTGGGCACATGCTTGACAGTGTCCACCCTGAGGCCGTCAAACTTGTACGTGACGATTGTGTCGTCTTGGTTTTGTGGTTTAAATGTTAGGGAAGTATTGCAAAAACAACGCACTGATCCAGTTGAACAGCTCGGCAGAGACGTAGGCGTGCTCCTGGGCGAGGTCGGGAAGGCCGGCGATCCAGCAGTCCTCGATGCTGGCTTGGCTTCCGTACTGCCCAAAACAGTCAAAAAAGCAAAAAAAAAAAATGGGAACAAATGGGTACATTGATCTCGCAGGCGGTATGGTAGTATTCTGCGCTGTCAAACTGGGGGAACTGGCTGTAGTCGCCCGATCGAGCCGGCTTTCCGACGTGGTTGAGCACGACGTCGAGCATGACCCAAACCTAACAGCCAGTAGTTTTATTTTACTTTATTTGTGTCGCTGGTACGCACGTCGCGCTCGTGACACGCCTCGATCAGCTGCGTCAAGTCGTCCCGCGTGCCAAAGTGCGCGTTGGTGGCGTAGAAATCCTGCGCCCAGTAGCCGTGGTAGCCGCCGTCGACGTTGTCCACGTGCGGCGAGATCCACACGGCGTTGAAGCCCATCCCGGTGATGTAGTCCAGCCGATCGCGCAGGCCCAGCCACGTGCCGCCGCAGTAGGATGACAGGCTGGAGCACGTCGTGTTGCCGCTGTCGCTGCCTTGTGCGAACCGGTCCGTGAGAACCTTTTTGGGTTTGTTTGTATATCGTGGGGATTGCAGGGAACAGCAAACGTACGTGGTAGATCCGCCGTGAACGCCACTGCTGCGCAGAAGCGGCCTCGGCCACGTCGGCAATCGGTGCAGCGGCCAGCACGAGCAGCACGAGGGACACGAGGGGCACGAGGGGCACGAGGGCGAGCGACATTTGCTGTGGACAGAAAAAAAAAATAATAATAATAAAAAAGGCACTTCGTCTCTGTGTTCAAGGCAATCGGACAGTCTGACCGATTTGTTAGACCCAAAGAAAGAGAACAACCACTGTTCACCGTTCTCAGGTCGATCAGCGGCGAGTTTATTTACAGTTTATTTAGCATTTATTTTTCATGATTCATCCCTTTTTTTTCGACTCCATGGTCTAATTGGATGGCATAATTCGGGCATTACACTGGGCGTCGGCGGCGGTGAGGAAATCAAAACGAGAAAAAAGAGATTTGCATCAGAAAGAGTACTGGGAAAAGAAACGCCAGATCTCGCGCGACGTGTCAATGTCGTCGTTGATGGTAATGGGACTGTGGGGCCAGTACCAGTGCCGATTGCCCTGGGTGGTGCAGACGGTCACGTTGGTGCGCTGTCCGTTGTCCTGCGGGGCGCAGCCGTCCACGTACGAGACGCAGCTGGTGTCGCCGTTGGAGTAGGTGGGGGCGGTGGCGGTGCCGTCGCAGCCGTTAAAGTTGAGCCAGTGGCCGACGGTCTCGACCATGGTGACGTAGGGCACGAGGAAGTCCTCTGTGCCGTGGAGGGCGAGGATGGGCATGGGGCGCGTGGGCTTGCAGTTGGTGGGGAACTGGTCGGTGGGCCACGGGCTTGCGCCGGCCACGGGGGCGATGGCCACAAAGAGGTCGGACGCGTCACATGCCAGGCGGTGCGACATGTAGCCGCCGTTGCTCATGCCCGTTGCGTACACGCGGCTGCTGTCGATGCTGCGGAGGAGCTGGGTCTCGGCGACGATCTTGCGGATAAACAGCACGTCGTCGCGGCCCTCGGGACCGCAGCAGACCGGTCCGGCGTTGAACGAGCGGAAGATGCCGCGCGGGTACACGGTGATGAAGCCCTTCTCCTCGGCCACCTCGTTCATGTACGTGAACACCTGCATGATCTCGGGCTGGGCAAGCCAAAAGTGCACCGTCACGACCAGCGGCATGGGCGACGCACCCGTGTAGCTCGTGGGCGTGAACAGGACAAAGCTGCGGTTGCGGCCCTCGTGCTCGAGGTAGATCTCGGTCACGTTGGCCTTGTTGCTGTTGCTGTACGCGACGGGATCGAAGTCAGACGCGACACGGGGCAGTTCGGCGGACATGGCCTCGATCGACAGCTGCTCGTCCTGCTCCTCGGCAGCAGCAGCGCCAGCAACGCACACCGCCACGA
>Ga0302226_10002319_pt1 | contig 13643 bp, 11 predicted proteins | sample II_Palsa_E3_3_FD_193524 | JGI IMG/M metagenome (GOLD analysis project Ga0302226, IMG submission 193524) | Peat permafrost microbial communities from Stordalen Mire near Abisko, Sweden - II_Palsa_E3_3 | ecosystem: Environmental > Terrestrial > Soil > Palsa > Peat permafrost | place: Sweden...
CACACTATTGGTCATGATCGATAAGGCACAACTCCAGGACATGAACGCAGATGAACTGCGCGCACTCGCTCTGGAATTGATGTCCGAAGTTCAGGCGCAACAACACGCGCAACACCAACTTCCATACTGATCACGTTCACCGAAACGGCTGATCACCATCGCCGAAATCCGCAAGCTGACCGCTTATTTAAGCTTTAATCAGCCATCCTAGGCCTCGCCGACCTGGCGCCGCCGGCAGCTCGTCGTCTCCGGCGGCTACGCCGCCTTCGACTCCTCACTACCGGCCAAGATGAATGCCGCAACACGACCGGACCTAATCATTGTCGCCGCCCATCGCGCTACTACGCCTGCCCGGTGGCAGCAGAATGCTCGTTCGATCTAGGGGAGGAAACTGGGAATCAAACTCCGGCTTGCAGAAGTTTTATCCGCCAAAGCGGGCGCCGCAGTGGGCGCGATTGACGATCAAATGGCGTCGGCCAAATTGAACAACTAATCGTAGCAGTGGCCCGATTTGCGGATCAATTGCTAAAAAACTTTGATATTTGAGCGCAGAGAAAAATGCGCTCTTGCACCATGTCGTGGATGGACATCCGGCGGAGGCAGGCGTAAAAGGTTGTCAGGGTGCTCGCGACCGTGACGTATCCATCTTCTAGAACAAGCTTCCCAAGTGGGATTACGGACGATGTTCAACGTCCGAAGCAATACAGAAATCGAACCCTAGTATCGCGGAGGCACAGCTTCGTGACGTATCATCGTCCCGTCTTGCAGCAGCGAAACAAGCCCGTGCGCCGTTCTATCCGCACACATCCATTGAAGGGTATGTCCGAGACTTCCGCCGACATCCAGGACCCGAAATAACTTCCGATCTCGCACGTCAATCAGAAACACAAAGCCTTCGTTCGATCCGACCGCTAGCACGCGCGAGTCGTCCAACAGCGTGCAACAAATCAGATCTTGCGATGCTGTTGCTTCTACGGCGAGCGCTATTGCCTGCTCTTGATCTTGCTCCGTAAAGTGTCTTTCGAATTCCACCGGGTCATTGAGAAACAACGTGGCAGCGTCCGCCATCAGATTCTCACGAAGGGCCGAATAATCTCTGGGTAGATTTCGTGCCGCTAATGCAAGACAGACCTCATCGAGTTGGTCTAAGGTTTGAAGGTCAAAGAAGCGGACATAGCCTGCGTTACCCACTGCGACCAGCCACTTCCGGTCACTAATGATCTCTACGTCGTACACATGCGTGAGGTTCCCGCAATCCAAGTCGTCAACATTTATCCGCGCGCCGTTACCTCCTAGAGAAGACAAACGTCTTAACTGGCGATTTTCTCCACAGATGAACAGCGTGTCATCGTCCAGAAACGTTGCCCCAAAGACCGCGCCCTTCAGATCCCGGTCGATTGCTCGGATAGATAGACTCATAGCCTTGTTTTGAATCAATCGACATCCATCTCTTCCAAATATGAATATCGATTCACCGCTGCGCGAAACTTCAATCCCGTGGGCTTCGTTCAGCCCTGTATCGATCAACGCAGTCCGTCCTTTTCTATTTTTGACTGTCAATTCACCATTCGCAGCCAGAACGCAATCGATCGCAGCTCCAACGGAAATGGCCTGAATTTCCCTACCGAATTGACTGAGCGTCCGCTCCATATGAATCGCAAGCACCAACTTCGTTCCGGAATGGTAGACGAAGGATCCATCTAGGCAACTGAATATTCTCGACGACGAATCATGAGGAATCGTCAACCGCTCGAGCGTACGAGAGCGATAGCTCGCCAAATCGGAGAAGCTCACTCGTTCAGTCAGGGCAGATAGGTACCAAGGGCGCTGTCCCATCTTGGAATCCCGAATCACTGCTTGCCCGACGCTCGAAAGCAAGTCCTCCACTTGCAGCCGATGATCGAGCAGCCCAGTAACAAGGGCTTCACAATACCGACTGTTGTCCCCAACGCCGTCGCCAGCCGGCATCCCCGTACTCGTCGAGAAAGCGACCAAAAGATCCCCCGCGCTTGCCGCGCCGGGGTACATCGCCACAGCGTGGTTTGTTGCGTCAATAAATGTCGAGAGATCCGAAGGCAGATACGACCCGACGGCCACTCGGCATGCGTCGATCACCACAAGCTTCGGGCCCTTGTAGCGCGCAATCGTGTCGATCAGACGGGCGAGCGGGGTGCCACGTTGGGCGACCATCGAGAGAGTCGGTTCACCCGGGAAGTCACGCAGCAGGACAAATCCGGCGCCATTCACCTCCAAGCCGTGACCCGCGAAATACACGACTATGAACGCGCCGCGGTCCATCATTGCCTGACTGACGCGGGCTTGCAAGCGCTGCAAAGCCCCGTCTAATCCTAGGTCATCGATGTCACACACCACTTCGCTTTCGAAGCCACGCGCGCGAAGGGCGTTGTGCATCAGATTTGCGTCATTTGTCGCATTCGGTAGGTCTTCGAGCGACTCATCATCGTAGTTGGAAATCCCGATGCAAAGTGAGTATCTTTGCAAACTCATAACGCAATCCTGGTTTTACTATAGTGAACGTAATTGTACGAGCCCAAGCGTCCACGACGATGTCGATCCACTTTTTTTTGATCGCAGGTGTGGCAGAGGCTATGCCAATCACGCCGGTCCGTTTCGAGCCTGGGGTCACCCACGCCGGCAAATGTTCGATTGTCTGCGCCCGAACGACCGCAATCAACAGGTCAGTACGCCGCTGCGACGAGCAAATACGCAATCGTGAAAATCAACTAGTTTGTCGGACGCATAGGCCGACCGATCCTGACTTCAATACTTGCGGTACCGTGTCGGCTCGTCTATACCGGACGTCATTCCTCCCTGGAGGTCATCATGGTCGTTCCAATGGTGATGCCGCGCCTGTTCTGCGAAGTGTTCGAATGGGCCGGCGCCGTCCATGACGGCGAGTCGCAGGTTGAGCACCACGAGTTCATGCATATCGGAGCACACCTCGCCGACTGCTATGGAGATGATCCCGGTCTGTGAGAAGGCGCTCGTTGCCGTAGCGACTGAGGTCTTCAACGATGAGGGCGCTCGAGCTTGCTATCTCGCACGCGCGCGGATGCGCTCGGTTCGTTGTTTGCCAATGCAGGCTTGATGGAGGTGTGGGCGGATGGTGGATGGGTGCGTCGCTCCACGACCGATCCGGACTGTTTCGCTCTTGCACGGTTCGTCATCGAGGCAGCTGCGATCTGCCCGCTCGTAGAGTACGGTCCCGGGTTCGATCTGCGTGACTTCCACGCGGCGGTATATCGTCGTGCAACCGCTTGGGGAGTGGAATTCCGGTGACAAAAAACATTGCCTGAGAAGCTTTTTGATTCCCCGGCCTCGTCAATTCACCTACGCTGAGAAACGGAGACATCGATAACGCATCGAATACCCATGGGCGTGGAAGTGGCCGCCTTAACGCAGCTGGTATCCGCGTCGACTTTCGAACTCTCGATAGTCGCGCGCTACCGAAGGGTCGTCGTATTGCGCGGCTTCGTCAGCAGGCTGGTCTACCCCATCAAGTCCGGGCATCTCTCCGACGGTCATCAGCCACTGATTTCTCGGAATCTGCGGGGCGAAGAACTGCTTCAGGTATTGATCAAGATGGCCAGAGTTGGGTGACTCAATCTCTGCCGTGAGCGCTGTCAGATACGGGAGCTTGTTTGTCTTCGTCCAGTCGATCGACATCCCAGCCCTGAAGCAAAGTTCTGCATGAACCAGCAACATCGCGCGGCCATTCCCGTCGAGGAACGGATGCCCATATGCGAACATGCCCATGATGAAGCCAGGCCGCTTCATCATCTGCTGTGCATCGTGACCATGCCTCAGCCCATCTTCGATGGCAAGGCGGCAGTCACGCGGATGGCAAAAGAATACTGACCCCTTGGTGATGGCCCTCTCGGGCAGCACCTCGGCGCGATCCTTCCCTGCCCAAGAGGGATACAACGCTTCAAACAGAAGTCGATGGACTTCAAGGAAATCCCCGTATTCAATACGCTGGCAATCCGCGAGGAAGGCCAACGCGGTGGGCAATTGAGCCCGAAACAAATTGTGTTCGGCGGCTTTTACGATCTCGAGGTCTTTCTCGGCATAGGTGTTCCGTAAATAACCGGCCGTCTCGAAATCTCCGAAAGGATCAAACATGCTTTGTCGCGCGATGGTGTTCCATCGTGAGCTTCACCATCTCATTCGGCGAGAGCTTGCCCGCTCGTGTTAATGCGACGAGCAAATCGTCCGTAGCGTCACTATTAATGTCATCGCCGGCGAGACGGGTTACCGCGCTGGCCCACTGGTCAGCCAATGTCGGCTCGAATGCGACCCCTGCCTGCTTGGCAAGATTTTTTACTACGCGCGCAGCCTGCGTCAGGCGAGAACGCTTTCGTCGCTTGACCGATAGATGAAGTTCGCGGGTTTCCACAGTAGCCGCCGCCAGGAGCGCATCACGTCCCACCTCGGCCAGCTTGGACGGCTTAGCGTACACGCCGCGCGCTAAACGGGTGATAACACCCTTTGCACATAGTCTGGTGAGGGCCACTGACACCTGGCTCGGGCTACCGAAAGCTCGAACGTGCCGCCGCAGCAGCAACCCATTGCGGCGAGGGCGAACAGCTTGCAAGATTCGTTTCTCGATGTCCATGCGGTTATTATACATCAACCGATAAATCTCTTCTAGATCATAGCGTTACCGTATTTTTACATGCCGGCGCTTAATGGGGTTGGCGGAGGTACCCGTATACAAGAAATCGGCCCAGGCCTCGGCTTCTTCCATCGACACGGCGCGGCCCCGTTAACGTCGTCCAAACCTTCCCGAATGAGGCGTCTCAGTTCCGAGTTTGGCGCGATGTCCGCGATCAATGCCCGTTCGACCACCCTGTGTTTGGGCCTTCTATTTGCGCGGCGAGCGCGCCTATGTTCCAGGCTGAGAAGTCGGCCCCTGCACTGAAATGATTTTGCTCATTCGGGACATGTTCGCCTCGCTTTCAAATAGTGCTGTAGCCGTACGGACACTTCGCACGAGGTGAGCGCTGACCGGCAGGGCGGACGCAAAAAAGCTAGCAGTCCGGCAGCAAAAATGCACGCGTATGCCTCTCGGCGGGAAAGCCAAAGCGCTGCGCCGACTTATCTGGAGTTTTACGCGCGATCCGGATACCGGACTACCGTCGGCCACATTGTCGGCAAATGGGCAATGGCATCCGCGGCTCTTGATGGCAACCAAGGAGCATGTAGCGGCGTTGCTCGATGGGGTGAATTCCGAAGTCGGTCGTATTGGCTATGTCGCTGTCACGCGCGCAAGGAACCTCCTGTGGCTAGGCGTCCCGGCCAACGCCTTGAAGGAGCTTCAGCCAGCCTTGTTGGCCAGTGGTTTCCGGGAAATGATCCCATAGCCGCCGCTGAGTGCGAACGCGTGTTCACGGCAATGTCGAAAGTTTAGGAAACAGATCCGCCATTTCCGCGATTCTTGCGAGACGATAGGACTTTCCCACAGCGCACCGTTGATCCGCCGAACACGCGCTGTATCATGGTGACCTACAGCGAGGGAAAAAGAATGGCGCGCGACGCCACCTATAGCTTTCTGACCTATTCCGAGAAAACCCGGCCGAACAATCCGTCGGGATTGGATATTGCATTGCAGATTTGGTCATATTTGACGCAACAACTTGACCTTATTGATGCTCAATCGCCCAAAGTTCGGCCCCACGAACGGCGCAACGTCCCAAGCAGTGACCAAGAGAGTTCGCCATGAACCCAAAGCGGCGCACCGCGCAAATTGAGATTCTGGCCCAAGGGATAACACGCATCGGCCCTGAGTTTGAGCGGTTTGGCGCCGTGTTCATGGACGCTCTGCTGGGAGTGCCAATGACGCACGCGGGCACCAATCTCTTAGGCTACCCGGTTTCCGGCGTGGTCGATTCCGTCAGCGATGACGAGTGTGTGGCGGTCGAGTACTCCGATCGGGCGAACTATTTCGACGGCGAAATGAAGAAGGCCGAGGAGGATCTGACCAAAGCCTTGGGCGACAAGCCGAAAGCTGCAGAAATTTTCTTACTGTCCGGGACGCAGCGACGGCCTCAGAAGGCCGACACGTTCCATAAGGTTGTGATGGCGCGGCCCCAGATGCTGGGCAGGACGCTCCATATTTGGGGAAACGAGGAGATCGCCGCCAAGATCATCGACCATTTGATTTTCAGCGACGAGGTGGTACGGCGGCTTTCGCATTACTTGCCCGACCTCCAGCGGCTCTGGGATGAGGAGGCAGCGAGCGCTCTTACGCCGAGTCCCGAGGCCGCCAGCCTGTTACGCGCGGATGTGGACTGTGAGCTTTCCCGGCGGCTTGCCATCATGCCGGTCGTCGCCATCGCCGGTATGGCTGGGCTTGGAAAATCGCATGCTGCAGCTGCTTTCGCGAAGAAGCACAGTGACGAATACGATCTGGTCGTTTGGCTTAAGGCTGGGGAATGCAAGCAAATCGAAGACCTCAAGTCGCTGCCACTGATCCGGGCAGGCGAAACACGCAACATCACTGCACTCCTCAAGACCCGGGCTTGCCTGTTGGTGATTGACGACGCAGATCCGGGCCTTGCGAGCGGTCAGCTCTCGACGCTATGCGGGCCGAGATCGCACATCATCCTGACTCAGCGCCACCGGAGCATTCAAGCCTACGATCTTCCGCTCCTTGCCGAAGACGAAGCTAGAACCATCTTGGACCAGGCTGGCACGCCGTGTCCCGAAGACATCTTTCGCACTATCTGGTCGACCGTGGGCGGCCATCCCCTGAGCCTAAATCTGCTGCGGGCGACCGTTCAGCAGCAAAACGCCAACTGGGCCGAAATTGCGCTCGATTGTTGCGTAGTGGGTGAGCTTCCTGACGACAAGGGACAGCGCCTGGCCGACCGAATGCTGGCACGCCTGCGTCCGATGCTGCAACGGGAGCTTTCCGTCTTTCAATGGGCCGCGCTTGCGGCGGTCAACCAGGATTTTCTTTTTGAAGTGCTCGCGCCCGTAGGAGTGCGAAAGCTACGAGACGCGGGCCTGACCGCCACTGACCGTTCCGGTACCGTGCGTTTGCATGACATCGTCTTCGCATCCGTGCAGGGTGGGACTTGGTGTGACGACGCGCGGAGCGCCGAGCTTACCGGCGCATTGGAAATCTACCTGACTACGACCGCGAGCACAGCAGGATTGCAGTTCTGGGCCATCGCGCGCAGCCTGAGATCCAAGCTTGAGAACCTGATCGCCTCCGGCGACCGCCGTACCGCGTTTCTCTACGCGCTTCTGTCGGTGTGGGAAACAACCGAAATTCGTCGAGACCTCGTGGGTGAGCCGATCGAAGACGCCAAGGCGTTGATGGGGCAAAAACGCGACGAACTTGCCGTCATCGCCGTCATCGAGGCGGTCGAGCAGTTCTACCTGCTCGATAAGCATGACGGAGACGAGGTCGCCCGGCAACGTCTAGACGGGCGTATGCCAACGTTTGACGTTCTGGCGGAGCTCACCGACCCGACCGATCTCGAACGTGCTCAGATCCAACACCACAAGGGAAAGGCGCTAAAGCGGCTGGGCCGCGCGTCCGAAGCGGCGGCCCTTTTCGAGGCCGTGCTAGCCGGGCCTTGCCGCTTGGAAGAGGCGCGCTTGCAACTAATCGACATTTACCGGAAGGACCCTGAAAAGACATCGGAGACGATCGCCCTGGTCGATGGTATCTTCGAAAAGCTCGCCGGTAACCGCGAGGTGACCTTCTCGGTGTTGCTGGGCGTTATCGAACGACTTCCCGCCGGCCACGGAAATTGGCGCAACGACATCATCGCCCGACATGCCGCGGCGATCGAGAAGACAATCGTCGATGCGGCTAATCTTGGTGTGGGTCAGGCGTTCAGTGCTTTTGCGCCGCTCGGACGTTTCTTGTCCGGCGAAAACCCCGCTCTTTTCACCGCCATCTTCCGTCAGTTGCCTGAACCGGGTGTCGAGAGCCTCGACAGCGATAGTGATCGCTTCGCTTGGGCCGAGATTTATGCCGAGGCCGCCAAGCTTCCCGGCTGCGATCGGGACCGGCTTCGAGCCAAGGCGTTGACCCTTTACGAGGCCCTAGCCAAGCCCGTTGCCTTTCGCCAGCAAAGACAGGCCGAACTGCTGATTGACATGGGGCGCCCCGGTGACGGCGAGGCAATGCTGAAGATGCAACAGCACTTGGCCGAAAGCGAATGGCTGCAGCGACTCATGGCGCGCGCCCGCTTGGTGCAGGGGGATGCGCAAGATGCCCTGAACTGGATCGAATCAGCGCTCAACCGATTGAGGGCGGAACACTTTCGCAGCGAGTTCTTAGAATTGCGCTACGACATTCGCACGGCTTTGAGCGAGGCTAATGCTGGTGCGGACTTGCTCGCGGCGCGCGCGGTCAGTCAAAAGGTAGGCGAAGCCGCCAGGCTCGACGAGCGAATTCGCGCGGCTGGCCTATCGATGTAGAGTCCGTCGGGGCCGTGAGAATTTCAGCCTGTGCAGACAGTTTGATTGCGTTGGCAATACACGGCATGAAAACATCAGCTTACCCGCTGCCAGTCCACCGCTACCTTGATGCATGCGAGCTCGCGTACTGTCTTGGCCTTTCGTCGCGCGCCATCCTTCTGCGCGCAGAACGCCGCGTTCAGCTGCTTTCACCGCGTGCCGAATCCTACGCCGCGTAAGTCGCCTATTCGAGAATGTCGAGCCAATCCTTGGGTACAAGGTAGTCGTTTCCACGCCACTCTTCAGCCAATGAGACCGCTTCAAGTTGGTCCCACACATCCGGACCCGCATGGTCGAGTACGATTATTTGTAGTTTTCCCTTGAAATGGGCAGCGAGCTTGCCCATGGCCTCAAAGAAGCGGCGGATCGATGCAACGTCTTCGTCACCGATGTCGTCCTCTTCACTTTGCGCGGTGGGTCGCGTCAACCGCTGGGGGAAATAGACTTGGCTTGGCTGGTCGAAAATGATTAGCGCCGGTACCGGCGAATGAAGTTGCCGGAGGAAGAATACGTGAAGAGCCAGAATCGCAGCCACGTGATATGAGAGCCAGTTTGCCCCACTACCCAGATGCCATAAAAAATCTTCGCGACCGGCGTCATCTCGCACGCCGACTGTGAGTTCTTTAATGTCGAGGCGCGCTGGAGCATCTTTACGTTCGACATCGAGCTTCGCAGCGATTCTGGTTATGTCTTTCGAAACACGGGCCGTTGCAGCATCAAGCTTGAGCGCGTACTGCTGCTCGGAAAGGGATTTCCGTAGGTCTTCGATACTATCGTTCAGCTTTTCAAGTTCTTCGTTCAATCCACCCGGTGCAGAGCGCGCCGAAAATAGCTCAAGCGCCTGCTCGACGCGGCCTAGGAAACGGGCAACACGTGCTGACGTCTGTTCTCCTTCCCGGATCGCTTTCGAGCGTGATTCGATTGCTCGCTTTCGAATCCGGACCGCTTTCAGTTGGTCTTCAAGCAGCGACAATTTGGATTTGACGTCGACGAGATCACGGTCCAGTACAGGTGGCGCCATCGAGACGGTATGCGTTTCGTTCTCAATCGTGGCCAGCGCGTCACACAGTTGCTCAAGCTCACCGCTCGACGACGTCATCGCACTATCGCAAATTGGGCAGCGGGCGCCATCATTTGACAACGTTCGCAGCCATCGCGAGACGCCGAGGCGGGCAGCCTGACTGTCTAGCGCTCCCTTGTAATAACCCACTGTGCCGCGGACCGCAGTAATCTGATTCAGGCGATGCCGCGCTACGCTCAAGTCAAGAACAATCTTCGACTCTTCAGTCTGCAGCGCCGCGTATTCATCCGCTGATGCGCCCGTGCCCTGCGCAGAGAAGCCATTCCCTTCTTCTCCAGCAGCGAGAACCTTTTCCAGAGCAACGATGAGGGTTTCTTCGGTGGCTTCCAAGGCATCTCCACGGAGCAAGCCTAGTTCGCGCGCCTCCGTGACCCACACTTGCAAGTTAGCAAGCCAGGTCGCAGAAACTGTGTCATGCGCTGCACGTTCTCGTTTCTTGCGACGGAGTTCTCGCAGGAGATTTTCGAGCTCCCATTTTTTTGCGAGACGCTCAGCGGTCGTTGCTCCGAGTACATACGGGAAAATCGTTCGTACTTTTTCGCGATGTTCGTTAGTGTCAGCCCTGAAGTACAGGACGTCGGGGTTGGCGACGATATTCTGAGGTTGAAAGCAGAACGCCAAGGTGTCGCGAAAACTGGGGCGTCCTTGAAAGCCACTTCGAGGCTCTTCCGGATCGAAGCCCAAATTCGAGAGACCGGCTAGTCTGTCCAGAAGGTGTTTGACCGCCTGCCGGGTTGTGTTCTTCTTTGGAGTATCCGTCGGCACGTCAAGCACCGAGTCCTCAAGCAGCATCATCTCGTCGGTGCTTTGCTGTTTTCCAGGTTCCCGGCGTGCGAATATTTTTTCCCCTTCGCTCGTTTGAACCCGGATACCGAACCACGCGCAAGCTTCGCGAATTGTGCCCGCGGGGATGGCGCAGAGTCGCGACCCGAGGCAGTAGTCGACAATCGGGATGACCGATGATTTTCCGCGCTTCGATGCTCCACTGATGACGTTAACCTTACCTGGCTCGAACGGGACCCGGCGTGGTGGAAGGCCGGCGGCTTTTGGCCAAAGAATGACTTCAAGGATTTGCAGTTGCACGATTACAGTTCCAGACGAAGCGCGAAGCAGAGTTCACGAAGCGATGTTTGCTGGGCCCAGACGCCAAGCTTTTCGGCTGCTGATGTGAGCGGAGAGACTTCGGGCTTTTGGGAATGAGGCGGGGTTTACTGCGCGGCCACACTGTCGCGGTCGCTGGCGTCAAACTTACGAGGCCGGTTGAGATGCCGATTGCAAGCGAACGACGGGATAGGTCGAGCATTGCCTTAGCGCGTTCCTGAATCGATAGCAGGAGGTCTGCCTGTTTGTCGAATTTGCTCTCGAATTTCCGGATGCCAGATGATTTGTAGGTGCTGCCTATCACCTCGCGCAAATCCTCATTGAATACCAGCGGCAACACCAGGAACGCGAGAATCATAGGGGCTCCGTCGGTCTTGCCGCTTGCGGAGTAAAAGCCGCAGACCGAACGCCAGATTAGTGTCGCGCCAAGCGCAGGGTTCTGGATTGCATCGATTTCATCAAGCAGCATGCGCTTGGTCCTTTGTTGAAACTAACAGGTTTGCGAAGTCCGGGTGCCATCCGATGTGCAGTGAGTTCGCCAACTTATGGAAACTCCCCGGCGTGAAGTGACTCGGGACGTGCTTCCCCTGCAGATCAATGTTCGCTTCTAGGCAGCTTGAGAGTAGGGTGATTCCCACCTCGACCGGTTCTCGTCCCCGCAATTGAACATTTACCGCGGAACGCTTGGCACGCCATGTGCGAGTAAGAGCCGCCTCGTATTCGAGCATGCTGCTGCGGTGGACGTATCCTCTCTTCGCCCATTCGACGCGATCCGTGGACGCCATCAAGTACGTGTTGATTGCGTCGAACACAAGATCCATGTCGGCGTTGATGAGTTGAAGTTGATGTACATAAGTCTCACTGACCGATTTTTCGACACGCATACGATTCGCTGATGACAAACCATCGAAACTCACAAACTTATTGAGGCGTGAAGGTTGGAGTTGGCGATGGCCGCGATGCAGCAATCGGACAATTCCCTAATAGGAGCGCCTATTCGATGGTGCTGTCACGCGCAGGAGTGCCACTATTTGAGTTGCATGTGTGACAAACCTAGAGGGCCTTCTGCCGTACGTCAACGGACTTGTGACTTTTCCTATCCAACGCTCGCTTATGCGACGCGAGGAGACAGTGACGCATTTAATTTAAGAATAGACAGTTAGCAAACGCCGCCTTTCATGTCGTCTTACTTGCAAGCAGCCAGGCTAATATCTATCCAACGGATATCGCTGCCGGGGAGATTAAGACACTTGTAGATGGGTCAATAATTTCGCGGGGCGTCGAAGAAGTAGCGGACACGGGTCGTTGCCAGATAACGACCGACCACTCATTGTATGGCGAGGTAATAGACGCGCTCGATCTAGCAGTCGGAGAAAGCAAAACATTCAGCCCGGACAGTGAGCATAAGGTAACGATAAAGCTTGTCTTTGGTCGCTGCTGTTAAACGGATCGTTTGCATTCGTACGGTTATGGCAGTTGGCTCACCACATCGTCCAACGCTTTTGAAATATAACCCGCCTTCATCAGCACGCCGAAAGGGCCGAGTTCTCGTAGAACCAGGCACACGAAGCGCTGTGCCTCGAATGGCGGCTCATGCAACGCGTTATCTGCAAGGACCTGCAACGTCCGGTACGGCAGAGCGCCTCCGTGTGGTAAAACATGCTCGATAAATATGTAAATATTTGTTACAAGATCGGTAATTAGGTGATAGGCTGTTGATAGTTTGCGAAAAGCGTAAGAGAGTACGCGGCCCAACGCAAAAATAACGAGCGCTACTGCCAAATCGCGGGGCGCCAAGACAACAAGAAAAATGATCAAAATATCCGGGGTTAGCGTCGTTCGCGCGGCGCTAGTAGTGTTCGCCTTATTGATTGCTGCCCATAGCCATGCTGCAACGGTCTATATCGGGGGCTTCGCATACTCAGGCGACGCAGCGAGTCTAGATACACGTTTCCATTACACCCGGGGCATCGAGGCCAGTCTAGGCTCGCAGACTCCCGGCAAGCTTCTGCGCGAGATGCTTGAGAAGTCACCTCCCCAACATTTTAAAATCGAACCGAGAGCGATCGCGGACTTATCCGATAGCGATCAAGCCATCGTCGCTGCGTTGGTCATGACCAACGAGACGGTGTCGGTCGAAGAGATTGGCGGGATATATAAGCTGCTGGTCAATCTCCGCGCTCAGGCTCTGTTTTTCGACTACAAATCCATGACGATAATGCGCGCTTATCCGATAAGCGTCGCGATGCTTGATGTGCTGGACCATCCGCCGACTGACGCTGAGACAAGCTCCCGCGTGCGGACGTTGTTACTCGGTGGATCCGACCCAGGCTTGCTTTCCCGCTATGTACAGCGTCTTGACGACGCTAGCTTGCCAAATACGGTAACTCGTTTCGTACAGGTCACCAAAGTTACGGTTGCGGATCCTGCCCGTGTACTGCTCCCGCAAAAGCTCACATCTCCGGGCGCATCTGAGACGTGGGTAGCAGACACTTTCGGCGAAGCTCTTTCATCCCAAACCGGTGTACCTGTGTTGCCATACGCTAAAGGCTATGCCATCGGCAAGGTCATGGCGACGCAGTTTTCGGATGGTTCAATCTTCAATCTCAATATCCCCGAAGCGGATTACGCGATCACGGTGGACGTGACCGGATTGAAGCGCGTCCCGTTCGGGGAGTCTGCGGCCGGCTCCAGTTTCATTTATGCGTCTTACGCGCAAATAAAAATGGAAGAGCCGCTCTCTGGGAAGGTGTTTTTTGATTCTCCACTCAAGAACGGTGAAACCAAAGCGGTTCCAGCAATACAGCAATCAGTTGACGACACCCCAGCGTATCTGGATTCCCTCAGGGGGCTATTCACCCGCACGGCGACGGTTTTTGGCGGGACCAACTTGCCATGGCTGAAAGCTGCTGCTGGCGGCGCCGACATCGACAAACAACTCGCCGACACACGCACGGTTATC
>Ga0302226_10002320_pt1 | contig 13637 bp, 9 predicted proteins | sample II_Palsa_E3_3_FD_193524 | JGI IMG/M metagenome (GOLD analysis project Ga0302226, IMG submission 193524) | Peat permafrost microbial communities from Stordalen Mire near Abisko, Sweden - II_Palsa_E3_3 | ecosystem: Environmental > Terrestrial > Soil > Palsa > Peat permafrost | place: Sweden...
ACCAGAGCAATAGGCCGACTTACCTTCGGCTGGTATCTCGCGGCACTCGTAGCAAAGAGGCTGGGCTCGGGGTTTGCCCTGGTGGAGGGTGGTCATCCCCTACCTATACGTTCCGGCACACGTCCAGCGCAAGTGCCGCACAAGTGCCGTTGCGCGCGCAATGATGTCGCTGGTATGACACGACTTCTATGAACGCGCTAATGGTGCTCCCCGGTATAACCAATTACTTATGAAATGGAATGGGATTGGCACCGGGCCGGTTGACACCTGGGACGGCCCCCACCCGGGGCAGAAAGCGAGACCAGAATGGCGACCAGGAACGAGCCGAGGCCCAGCGATTGGGTCGAGTCGATCGAGAAGGTGCCCATCCAATGGGCGGTCCCCGATTACGTGGCCAGGGGCTACGTGACCCTGCTAGCCGCCCCCAGGAATGCCGGGAAGACGATGTGCGCCGTGTGGCTGTCCACCGAGGCCGCGAACGTCACCGGACTCCGGGTCTGGATGAATTCGCTGGAGGATGACCTGGCCGCCGTCCTGAAGCCGCGCTTTGACGCTGCGGGGGCGACCATCAGCAGGCAGATCCGGCTCACCGCCAACAACTGGAGGCTGCCCGCCGACCTGAAGCGGATCGAGATGGAGCTGGAGCTGCACAAGGCCGGGGGCATGCCCGACGACATGCTGGTGCTCGACTCGATTCAGCAGCACATCGTCCGCCCCTACGCACACGCGCCCGCGCAAGAATCGATCTCTGGCCTGCTGAAGCTGGCCCGGACGTACAACCTGGCGGTCATCCTGATCGGCCACACCACCAGGGGCAAGCACGCCTCGGTGGAGGCCATGATCGCTGGCTCATCGGTGTTGCAGAACCTCAGCAAGAGCATCTACGTCTTCGGCCCCGAGCCGACCGCAGCGACCAGGGCACCGACCGCCGCAGAGGACGGGCTGGTGGTCCCCGACGAGGACGAGGGGGGCGAGGGCAACCCTCGCTTCGTGATGGCCTGCGAAAGGATGGGGATCGCGCCGAAGCCCACCTCGATCCTGTTCGAGAGGCTGACGGTCCACGACGAGGTAACCGGGCGCGGGGAGCCTTTCCTGAAGTACCTCGGACCCAGCTCAGCGTCGGCGCGCGATGTGATCGATGAGGCCAAGACGGACGACCGCGACTCGGACGACGCGGGCAAGACGGCCCAGTCGGCAATGTGGATCGCGGAGACGCTGGGGGTGAAGGGGCCGATGCCAACGAGGGAGTTCGCGGCGATGGCAAAGGCTGACGGCTCCTGGCACTCGAAGAACACCTTCGATCGGGCGCGGAAGCTGGCCGGGGTCCAGAGCGGCAAGCGCGGCCGGGTCGGCTACGTGTGGCTGAGGGGCCAGGAGCCGCCAGCCTGACCGGCAACTCCCCCAACTCCCCCACGGATTTTGCTGGGGGACACGGGGGAGTCCGGGCGTCAACTCCCTCAGCTCCCCCAGCCGAAATGCTGTGGACACTGGGGGTGTCGGCCCGGTCGGCGTCGATGCCGGTGGCACCCTCGACCCGGTTCATACAAGCTGCGAGTATGACCGGCTGGTATGACCCTCTGGCCTCAGAAGCGTGTACTGCCTCTGTGACTATGAACTCGTCGACGGCCAGCAGCACGTCCGCGTCCCGGCCCGGGCCGGTGATGTAGCTGGCCAGCATGTCCACCAGCGCCCGGGCCTGAGCCTCGGCCACCGAGGTTTCGGCCGTGCCCTCCAGGATGCAGTACCAGGCGTCCGCGTCCGCGAAGCTGCCCGCGGGCTCGAAGCCGGTCCCGAGCCGGCGCCACAGGCTGCGGAACCGCAGCGCCACGTCGGGGATCAGGTGGGCGCCGGAACGCAGCGCCGCGAGCGCGTCGTCATCGCCGCCGGCGTAGGCGGTCGCGAGCCAGGCAGCGTCGAGCCGGCCCAGGAAATCCGCCGAGTCGGCCGGCGGGGCGGGCGGCGCGTGCACGGCCAGCGCCACGATCGCCTCCATCACGTCGGTGTAGTAGGCCGCCGCGCCGTGCCCGTGCTCGATCAGGTCGAGCAGGGTGGTGGTCAGCCGTCCCGGCGGCAGGTCCCACAGGGACAGGTTCGCGTCGTCCGGCCAGATCGCCGTGGCCCGGGCGCCCGCGTCCCGCAGCACCCGGCGCGCCCGGTCCGCGATCCGGCGTGAATCGGCGCCGCCCTTGCAGTCGAGCACCACAAGCAGCGGGCGCCGCCCGGTCCCGGCCGCCTGCCGGCTCAGCGCCGTCGCCATGAACCCGGCCCAGAGCCGGAGCAGCAACGTCGTCTTCCCGGTGCCGGTCGTGCCGATTACCACCTGGTGCGAGCGCAGCCGGGAGTAGGGGAGAGCGGCGATGGGTTTCGCCGGATGCCGTACCGCCCGGATCGTGCCGCCGATGACCACGTCCCCGTTCCGGTAGGTCAGCGGGACCGAGCCCGGTGCGGCGATGCGGGCCCGGGCGCTGCGGGCCTGCCGGCGCCACTGGCGCCGGTCGAAGCTGATCGCCGAGCCGGGGGACAGGCCACCGGTGCCGGTCTCCATCCGGTAGATCCGGACCGCCCAGGCCAGGCCGCCCGCCAGCAGGCCGAGCGGGACCGCAGCCGGGGCGATCATGACGGCGGCCTGCGCCACATGCCCGGACACGCCCAGCCGCCACATGCTCAGCCACGCGTCGTAGGGCGCGCCCGCCACCCGGTACCAGCGCGGGCCGGACGGTACCCCCGGTGAGCCCGGGGCGGACAGCGCGGCCGCCGCCAGCCACACCGCCAGCATCGGCAGGCACCACAGCGCCGCGCCGTAGAGCCGCCGGGGCGGCCAGCCGCAGGCCCAGGCGGTCACTGCCGCGCCCGCCGCGACGAGCGACACGGGGGCCGCCGCGATGATCACTGCCACGGCCGCCATCATCTTGATCAGCCGCCACAGCGTCCGGGCCGCGGCGCGCAGCAGCAGGAGGGCCACGTACTGGCGGATCAGCATGCCCGCTCCCCGCCGGTCCCGGCCGACCCGGTCCAGGGTGCCCCGGCGGCGTCCGGAGCAACGGTCAGGGCGGCGTGCCGGGGCAGGTCCCGGACCTCGATCCGGGCCGCCAGCGGGCCGAGCGCGTCGCAGGCCCGCAGCACGGTGGGCCGGGCTCCGGCCGAGCAGACGTACAGGACCCGGGCGTGCCGAGCCGGGCGGCCAGGTACCGCGGTGTCGGCGGCCGCGCAGCCGTAGTCGCCGGTCCGGGACAGTAGCTCCCGCATGACCGAGGTGGTCCGGCTGACCGTCTTGCGGGTCACTTCCGCCTCGATGGCCCAGCATTCCCCGGCCCACGGCACCGCCGTGCCGTCCGGCCAGTGCACCTCGCCGTCCGGCAGATGCTCCCGCAGTCCGGCCCGGCTGCCTGCCCGGACCCGCAGCCGGCGCTCGCTGCGCCAGAACGCCCCCGCCTGCTGGTATTCCGCCCTGGCCGCTAAGGCCAGCCGCACCGCGGCGACCGCGCGGGTGTGCGCGAGCCGGGACAGCGCGGGGGAGATGGGCGGGTAGTGCAGGCCGCACGCCGCCAGCCCGGCGCGGGTCAGCCAGACCCAGGAGGGCCCGGGCCCGAACCGGCCGGACTCCGCATACCCGAGCCGCCGCCAGCGGGTCGCGGCGGCGCGGGCACGCGGAACGGTGCCGCCGAGCACGACGGCCAGCAGGTCGACCTGTGCGGCGTACATCTCGGCGATGAAGAGCATGCCGTCAATGTCCCGGTCGCCGAGCCCGCGCGGGCCCGTGCTCGCGGGACCGCTGGGCCGCTCGCGCACCGTCATAAGTGAAGGACATATTTCTCCGGATCCACCCCTTGCGTGCGGTGTTCCGTCTTTCGAAATCCTTACGGGCGCAGCGGGTGCCGGGACGAGCGCCAGCCGTGAGCCGGCCGCCTGGGCCAGCCGCGGGCCGGCCGCGTGGTCGGCGCCTGGGCCCGGTTCGAGCCCGCCATGGCGAAGCGCGCCTGGCCGTCGAGCTGGCGGGCCATCATCTGGGTCTGGTGACCGTCAGGGTCCGGCGACGTATCTGGCCGTGCACGAGGCGATCGCGTGAAGTGTCAAGGCCAAGACCGCCCGGTGGCAGCGCAGGTTCGTGGCCTGTCATCGCCGCACTCGGCAAAGCGGTGCCCGCCTGTAAGGTCACTGTCGACCAGCTCAGCCTGGTGGTCCAGAACGGCCCGGAACCGCTGTGGGACTGGCATCCAGTGGGGGGCCGCCCGCCTACTGGGGCACGTCACGGCGTCTATGGACCACAGCCTTTAGGGCACTGGGCAGGCGCCGCGGATTTCATCGAGGGCGCGGCTGACCCGCAGGTCCGGGCGGAGCTCGCTGCGACCCGGGACCGGCTGGCGCTGCCGCCGGAGGCGGTCGCCCGGACGATCGCGTTCGCAATCGCGCAGCCGGCCGACGTCAACGTCAACGAGATCGGGCGTGGGCGGTCAGAGTGGCCGGGACCAGTTCTGGCCGATCAGGTCCTGGCCGAAGCTCCGGTGCGGCGCCTCGTCCACCAGCCTGAAGTCGGCCCGCTCGTAGATCCGCCGGGCCTCGGCCAGCACGCTGTTGGTCCACAACATGATCTCCCGGTAGCCGGCTGCCCGCGCGAACCGGAGGCACTCCTCCACCAGCCGGGCGCCGATCCCGAGCCCGCGAGCCGACGCGTCCACGTACAGCAACCGGAGCTGGGCCACCTCGTCGCTTTTGCGAACGCAGAACACCGACCCAGCCGGCTCGGCATCCACCTCGGCGATCCAGGCCGCTTCCCGCTTCGGGTCGCGGTGCTCGGCGTAATCGGCGACGATCCGCGCCACCATTGCCTCATACGTCCCGTCCCACCCGTACTGCTGCGTGTATCCCGCGGTCTGGGCCTGCACCACCCAGCCCAGCTCGCCCGGCCGGGGCGGCCGCAGGACGTAGGAGCGCGGCTGGTCCGCGCCCGCAAGCACCCCGGTGACCTCCCGGATGCCCGCGAGCAGCCGCCGCCGCGCGGGGCCGCTCAGGCCGGCCAGCAGGGTGCCGATCTGCCGGGCCGCCTGGGTGTCCAGCCCGGCCTGGATGGTGCGGCCCGCCTCGGTGAGCGCGATCACCTGGCGACGGGCGTCGGCGCCGGAACGTTCCCGGGTGATGAGCTGGCCGGCTTCGAAGCTGGCCAGGATCCGGCTCAGGTAACCGGCGTCGATGTCCAGGCTCCGTCGCAGCTGTGCGACCTCGATCACCTCACGCTGCCCCAGCTCGAAGATCAGCCGCGCCTCAGTCAGCGAGTACGGCGAGCCGAGATAGCCGCCGCGCAGCACGCCGATCACGTTGGTGTAGAGCCGGTTGAAGGCCCGCATCGCCGCCACCGCGTCGCCGGTGACCGGCTGAGGTCCCGCGTCGCCGGTGACCGTCACGTCGCCTCCCTGGTCATGCTTGACGATCCATTGCCAAAGTCAACGATATGGCTGACGCGCGCAACTGGTCAACGGCCGCTGGAGGTGACCTGGGAGTTCGCGTGAAGGCCCGACGCGGCGGAGAATTGAGGCATGCCTCTGCCCCCCGCGCCTCAGGCCCTGCGTCGGCCTGCCCGCTGGGGGGCCCTGCTGGCCGGTGCACTGCCGCTGCTGGCCTTCCCGGCTCCTAACCTGTCGGTGCTCGCCTGGTTCGCGCTGGTGCCGGGCCTGCTGCTGATCAGCCGCTCGCCGTCGGGGCGTGAGGCAGCGGTACGGGGCTGGTGGCTGGGCTGCGGCTACTTCGTGGCCGCGATGTGGTGGCTGGCCCCGGAGATCGGGCCCGCCGTGCTGATCGTCGCGGTCGTATTCGGTGTCCTGATGGCACCGTTCGGCGCCGTGGTGTGGCGGCTGCTGCGGCCGCCGGCCAGCGTGCACCGGGCGCTGGCAGCGTTGGTGGTCGTGCCGAGCTTCTGGCTGGTAACCGAGTGGATCCGGTCCTGGCAGGCGTTCGGCGGGCCGTGGGCGGTGCTGGGGGCCAGCCAGTGGCAGCACCCGGCCGTGCTCGCCCTGGCCGCGGTGGGCGGCGTGTGGCTGATCAGCTTCGCGCTGGTGGCCGCGAACACCGCCATCGCGATCGTCATCGTCTCCGGCCGGCTGGCACCCCGGCTGGTGGCGGCTGTGGCGGGCGCGGCCGTGGTGGCCGCCGGGCCGGTCGCGTTCGCGCTGACCCCGTCGGCTCCTACGGCCGGTTCGGCCACGATCGCGCTGGTCCAGCCGGGTGTGGTGAGCAACGGTACGGCCCAGGTCGACGGCAGCCAGATACTCACCGCCACCCTCAGCCGGAACGGCACCCTGAGTAAGGCGCGGCCAGACCTGATCGTCTGGGGCGAGAGCAGCGTCGGGTTCCACCTGCAGGCCAACCAGGGGCGGCTGCGGGATATCGAGCAGCTGGCGGCCACCGACCACGCGGAGATCCTGGTCAACCAGGACTTCTACGTCAACAAGGACCAGCACGGCAAGGTCGCCGTGCTGGTCGCGGCCTCCGGGATCAAGGGCACCTACACCAAGACCCGCCTGGTCCCGTTCGGCGAGTACATCCCGTTCCGCTCGGCGCTGTCCTGGCTGACCAGCATCAGTAAGGCGGCGCCGGTCAACATGGTGCCGGGTTACGGGGCGCACCCCTTGCAGGTCACCGAGCCCGGCGGACGGACGCTGACCATCGGCCCGCTGATCTGCTTCGAGTCGGCATTCCCGGACATGTCCCGGGTGGACACCGATCGCGGGGCGCAAGTGATCGTCTACCAGACCGCCGACTCGACCTTCCATGGCACCTGGGCCCTGGCCCAGCATGCGTCGCTCGGTGCGCTGCGCGCCGCCGAGAGCGGCCGCCCGGTCGTGCAGGCTGCGCTGACCGGGGACTCGGCCGCCTTCGACGCCCGGGGGCGGGTGCTGGCCTGGATGAGCGGTTCACAGCACGGGGTGATCCCGGTCCGGCTCACCCTTCCGGTGACCTCGTCGCGGACTATCTACGACCGTCTGGGTGACTATGTGCCCTGGACGGCGTTGGGTATCGCCGTGCTGTTCGGTTTTGCGCCACTGGCTGGCTGGATGCGCCGCCGCGATCATTCTGGCGGCAAGGGTGGTGCGGTCGGCGGCGATGAGGCAGACTATGGTGCAGGTACCGGGTTGCATGTACCGGGCTAGTTCCTTCGGGTAGGCGTGAGGACGCAGGGGAAGGCGAACCTCGTCGTCGGCCAGGAGGAATCGTGTCTGTACAAGGTGTTTTGCATATTCATTCGGCGCCCCCGGCGCTGTGCCCGCACATCGAGTGGGCCGTGGCGGGGGTTCTCGGTGTGCCCGTAAACCTGCCCTGGGTCAATCAGCCCGCGACGCCCGGCTCCTTGCGCGCCGAGCTCACCTGGGAAGGGCGCCCCGGCACGGCCGGAGCGGTCACCTCCGCGCTGGCCAGCTGGAACCGGCTGCGCTTCGAGGTCACCGAAGACGCCAGCGCAGGTTGCGACGGGGTCCGGCACAGCTACACGCCAACGCTCGGCACGTTCACCGCGGTGACCAGCGGCACCGGGGACATTCTGATCCCCGAGGGGCGCCTGCGCGCCGCCCTGGCGATGTCCCAGTCTGACTCCGAGCTGCGCACCGAGCTGGACCGACTGCTCGGCCGAGCCTGGGATGAGGAGCTGGAAGCTTTCCGCTGCGGCGGCGACGGCGCCCCCGTGCGCTGGCTGCACGCCACCGGCTGACCTGCACCGGTCTTCGCTGGTCCCGACTGACCGTCCTCGGCTAACGAGGGCCGTATGGGCGCCCGGGACGAACGGCCCCCTCCGCCACGCCGATTGCTTCCCCGCCACCATGGCCGCGATCGAGGTGATTCCCGATGGTCCGTAGTGCGAGCGGCCGAGCACCGCAGTATCCGACGACGCTGCGCGCGTGCTCGGCTCGGGCTGTACCGCCGCGCCACCTTGACGCTCGTCCTCAGGACAGCGGGCGCCGTGGCCGATATTCTGGCTATGCCCTCGCCGCCCGACGCGAGCGCGGTGGTGGCGGTGAGACCTGGATTGTCGTCCCGCGCCTGGACGGTGCGGGGCGGACGTGGCGCGAGCCGCGGATTCTCGGGCTGGCGAAGCTGCCCGCCGTGTCTCACCTGAGGGTGGCACGGCCGAGGCCAGGCCGCGCCGCACATGAACACACTAGCGATTATCAAAGCGCCTATGCGAACATAGTATCGATAGGCCATCAGGGGAAAGCTCACCAACTTCAAAGTGTGATCCCCCATCACGGAGTATGAGCAAGCCTAGATGGAGAGTTAGATGATCAAGGTTTCTAAGCCAGTCCGCGACGGCTCCGTGCGCGTCACCTTCGCCCTGCCCGCCAACGAGCCACCGGGGGCGGTGTCCGTGGTCGGCAACTTCAACGACTGGAACCCCTTCACCCACCCACTGCGCAAGCGCTCCAACGGCACCCGGAGCACAGTGGTGACAGCCCCGCCGGGGACCACACTCCACTTCCGCTACCTGGCCGAGGGCGGCCGCTGGTTCGACGACGAGGCCGCCACCGTCAACGGTCATGGAGCTACCTTCTCGGTCTGACGTGGGCTATTCGGACACGCTGTTGCCCGCCAGCCGGGTGCTGCCCGATTGCCTATCCCAGCTCAGGTTCACCTGACCCGGCTCGGGCTCAGACGGGATATGTGACAGGCCCTGCGGTGTAGGTGCGTCCGGCCGGTGTGGTCCACGTGTGGTACCCGGGCTGGTGTTGCTCAAGTTTCCAGCCGTGAGCTTGTTTCGCGTGATGGTGATGGCGACAGCGGGGCCCGCCGTTGCACGCACAGGTGAGTCCGCCTTGTTCCCAGGGCACGGTGTGCTCGTAGTCGCAGCGGCGGGCGTCGCGCCGGCAGGGCGGCCAGCTGCAGTTCCCGTCGCGGATCTCGACGAGATGGCGGAGTTTGTCGCTGGGGTCGTGAGCGCTGGTCTGGTGCTGGTGGTCACAGTCGTCGACCGGAATGGGCTCAAGATCGACGGCCAGCTCCGGCCAGCCTGTTCCGCCCGGTTCGCGGAGGCTGGGCCCAGCCAGCCGTAGTCGCCAGGTCCCGTATCCGCCGGGCGCCGCGATGCTGATGCCGGAAGAGCTGCTGACGCCAGGAGAAGGGCCTCGTGCCGGGTCGTCGGACCCGGGTGGCGTGGTCGTGCCGGGCGGTGCGCCAGATTGCTGGCCATCTGGCGCACCGTCGCGCGTGGGCGGCCTGGCGTCACTGGGTTGGCTGCTGCGTGGGCGGCGGCTACCAGGCGTGCGGGGCCTGGCGTCACTGGGTTGGCTGCCGTGTGGGCGGCTACCAGGCGCAGGCGGTCTGGTGCGCGGACGTTCCGGCTTTCGTCGGCCGGGTTTGGCGCAACCGTGGGCGAGGGGGTGCCCGTCGGGGTTGGTAACGGTCACGCACCATTTTGTTGCGGGGTGTCCGGCGGCCTGGGCGGCCAGGTCGCGGGCGAGGGCGGCGTCGATGGGCCCGAACCCGATGGCTTCACCGGGGTGGTCGGCCAGGCCGAGGAGAGTGGCCAAGGGGATGGTCAGGTTGATGCGGGCGGCGGGCCGGATCGGTGCGGCCGTAGCAGCGGCCTGCTCGTTCCCGCTGGATTGGCTGGGGGCCGCACGGTCGCGCGCCCGGCCGTCTTGAGCAGGGCCGTCTTGAGCAGGGCCGGTGTCATCACTTCCTGAGCTGTTAGTGCCGTTGGCGGTCTTGTAGCGGCTGATGGTGTCCTGGCCGAGGAGGGCGTCCAGGTAGGCGCGGACGCGCAGGGCGTCCATGCTGCCGGGGACCCCGGCCGCTTTGAGGTCCATCGCGCGGCTGGTGATCTGCTGGTCCGCGGCCAGCGCCTTATCCGGGGGGAGGCCGAAGCTGACGATCGCGGCAGTCCCGGCGTCCTCGCGCCACAGTTCGACGCGGGCGTCTTTCTGGGCCTGCTCGCGGCGCTGCCGCGCGGCATTGGGGTCGGCTTTGAGGACCGCGCGGGCGATCGCGGCGCGGATCTGCCCGGGTGTCTTGCCGGTCACCACGTGGGGGACGACGGCGGCTTCGGCCTGGGCGGCGGCCGCATCATCCAGGCAGCGGGTGGCCTCGGCGATGACCTGGGCTTTGTAGGCGTCGACGACACCTTCGTGCAGCGCCTGGCGGGTCAGCGGCAGCCGGGTGGCCAGGTCATGGGCGACGGCGGTGGCTTTCTCCGCGGCCCACCGCGACACCGAAAGGGCGGCGGCGACCTCGTCGGCGCAGAATTTGCCCCATGGGGCAGGGGCCCCGCCGCGGGTGGCGTGGTCTTTGCTGGTGGCGGGCCGACGGCGGGCCAGTTCCGCGGCGGCGGACAGCCGCCCGGCCGCCGCCCATGATTCGGTCCGCTGCCAGGCGGTCAGTACCCCGATCAGTTCATCGTCACTGACCCCCGCGTAGGCGCGGTCGGGTCCGGCGGCGGTATCAGCGGCCGCGGCCAGGGCTGGTCCGGGCAGCGCCACATCAAGGACGTCGCCGGCCGCGAAACCCGCTCCCGGCCGGTCTCGAGACGGTACCGGCCCGGGCGGCGTGATCTGGCTGGGCGGCGTGATCTGGCTGGGCGGCGTGATCTGGCTGGGCGGCGTGATCTGGCTGGGCGGCGTGATCTGGCTGGGCGGCGTGGCCTGGCTGGGCGGCGTGATCTGGCTGGGCGGCGTGATCTGGCTGGGCGGCGTGGCCTGGCTGGGCGGCGTGATCTGGCTGGGCGGCGTGGCCTGGCTGGGCGGCGTGATCTGGCTGGGCGGCGTGATCTGGCTGGACCGACTGCTCGGGCTGGGCGAAACGGTCCGTGCGGGCGAGGATCCGGTCGGGGTGGCCGGGCCGGGCGGCCTGGTCTGCGCGGGCAGGGAGCTAGCGGTAGCCCGGCCGCGGGGCAGGAACCCCGCGTCCAGGAACTCCGGCACCGGCGCACTCTCCTGCGCCCCCGGCTCCCGTGCCCCCGGTGATACCGGCCCGCCCTCTGGCCTTGGCGGGCTCCCCGGTACCGGGTCAACGTCTAGTCGCCGGGGACCCGTCCCATCCGCCGCAACGGCTGGCTCCCCAATCGGGCCGTCACCGGAAGGCGAGCCGTCGCCCCAATCGTCGCCGCCCCAGTCATCGTCATCATCGTCGAGCGGCAGGAAACCGTCGTCCTCGTCGAGCTCGTCGGGGATGATCAAGCCACTCGCATACGCGGCTTCGATCTCGGCCACCGTCGCGGCAAGCGACGCTTCCTGGTCCCAGTCATCATCCAGGCCGCCCGCCGGGCTCCCAGGGCCTGGCTCCGGTTGTGGCTGGGGTCGCGAATGCGACTGGGCCCGCGGCTCCGGGCGCCTCGCGCGGGGCGCACCTTTATCCGGTGTGCTGCCCTCGCACTGGCTCTCCCCAGGCGGCCGGTCCTCAGTCATGCTCTCTCGTGCCCTCCGGGGTGAATCTCTGAGTACTTTTACATAGCATCTTATCGAATAAAGTATCGAAAGGCAAGGATCTCCTTTGCTGATATGGATCTGCAGGTCAGCCATGTCGCGCGTTCCCGGCTATGCCTGGCTGAGTGTGGCCACTGGTTGGACGAGGAGGCCGCCACCGTCAACGGCCACGGAGTCACCGTCTGATCGCATTTCCCGGGGCCGCCCTGGCTCGGGTGCTTCGGCCTTTTCTCCCGATCCGGCCTGGCCGGATCGGTCCCTCCCGATCTGGGTTGGCCGGTCCGGTCCCTCCCGATCTGGGTTGGCCGGTCCGGTCCCTCCCGATCTGGGTTGGCCGGTCCGGTCCCTCCCGATCTGGCCTCCTTGATGCGGTCCGCGATTCCCGCGCGAGGCGACGTGTCACATTGGGCGGTGCGTTAGCTGCGATCCCCCCTGGTAACGGGACAAGTCCGCTCCCTGCCGGACGCCCCAGGCGCGGCGTGACTGACCAAGCAGCCGAGGTACTAACGGCTTTGCCCCCGCCGGATTAGTCGCCGTGGGCCGACGGCTGGTGCGTTCCATGATCGTGGCGTCCGGAGCGGTGAAGCCGAATTGCCGGTACAGGCCGTGCGCGTCGGCGGTGTGCAGCAGCCACCGGAATTCTTTCCCCGGCCCGTGTTTGATCATTTCCTTCAGGAGCGCCCGGCCAAGCCCGCGTCCGCGGTGATTTTCCAGGACGTATACGTCGGCGAGGTAGGCTAGTGCCACTCCGTCGGAGAGGGCGCGGGCGAATCCGACCATGTGGCCCTGGCCGTCACAACAGCCGACGACCCGCCAGGCGCCCTGGATCTGGCGTTGCACATCGTCGCGTGAGCGCCAGCGGCTCCAGTAGGCCTCAGCGGACAGGAATTGCCAGACGGCGTCCGAGTCCACCCGGTCCGGGCTGTCGTCGATTCATATGGACCCTGGCTTCGCATGGTGCCTATTTTGCTGGCCGAGGCCAGTCGTGGGGCGGCGTCAGCGAGAGGAACCGGGGTTTGTGTCCGGGGGCCACCGGGCGATGGAGGCGTTGGCCACGGCGGCCCGAGGGAACGGCTGGCCGGGAGTGGGCGGCCGGGCCGTGGTGGCCACCCCGACCGGGCCGCCGTGGGTCACGATGATCAGCTCGGCTCCGGGATGTGTGGCGGCGATCCGGGACAGCGCCCGGTTGACCCGCTCGTACATGGCAGCCACGCTCTCGCCGCCGGGTGGCCGGTCGAAGGGGTGGTCCCACAGGACGTCGAGCACGTCGTCCGGCACCCCGCCGTCCGCGCCGGCTGGCCCGCTCATCTGTTCTCCTTCGAGCGTGCCAAGCGCCTGCTCCCGCAGATGCGGGTCAAATTCCAGCGGCAGCCCAAGCAGGTCGGCGATGATCCCGGCGGTCTGCGCGGCCCGGGTCAGGTCGCTGGCCACGACCAGGGTGGCTCCAGGGGCCTGCCCGGCGAGTACCTGGGCGGCCTGGGCGGCCTGCTCGCGCCCCGTCTCGGTGAGGCCGGGGGCCTGCGGGGACTGACCCTGGATCCGGCCGACGACGTTCCAGCCGCTCTGCCCGTGCCGGACCAGCCACAGCGGTTCCGCCGCCCGCCGCTCCGCCGCCCCAACGCGCTCAGCCTCAGCAGGCCGGCCCTGCTCGCCGACCGCTTCCGGCCCTGGCCTGCCGCCTGTCTCCGGCACCAGCACTGCTCTCCCCGTCTTCGGAACACTGCGTGCCCGTTAATACTGCCTGCTGGCCGGTGCTGTGTGCTGGCCGGTGCTGTGTGCTGGCCGGTGCTGTGTGCTGGCCGGTGCTGTGTGCTGGCCTGCTCGCCCGTACTGCGCGGCCGCTCGGGCTGGCCACTTGCTCGGACTGGCTGCCTTCTCGACCGGCCGCGCGTTAATACTGCAGCCGCGGGTCGTCGTAATTCTTGAACTCGAGGACGTTCTTGGACGGGTCGGCCAGGAAAATCGTCCGATGCTGCTCGGCGGTGCCCTCGAAGCGCAGCTCCGGGCCGGACAGCACCCGCAGCTTGCGGTTCTCGACCAAGCGGAGCAGCCGGTCGAAGTCCTCCGGCTTGGCGAAGCTGACCCCGAAGTGGCGGGGGTAGGCCACCGGCTCGGCGGGCACGTCCGCGCACAGATGGCAGACGAGCTGGTCGCCGAAGAAGTCCAGCGTGATCCGGTCGGCGTAGCGGCGGGCCAGTTTGGCGCCCAGCCCGAAAACGTAGAAGTCCATGGCCTCGT
>Ga0302226_10002326_pt1 | contig 13624 bp, 6 predicted proteins | sample II_Palsa_E3_3_FD_193524 | JGI IMG/M metagenome (GOLD analysis project Ga0302226, IMG submission 193524) | Peat permafrost microbial communities from Stordalen Mire near Abisko, Sweden - II_Palsa_E3_3 | ecosystem: Environmental > Terrestrial > Soil > Palsa > Peat permafrost | place: Sweden...
GCTACCACTCATCACCGAGAATACGCCCGCAAAGTACAAGCCCGCACCCCTTACTGCGATCGAGATCGAGGCTGTCATGTCTGGCGGTGCCGTGTTCTAAGGGAGCCACCATGGGGAGAATAGGGACGGGGGGGAGTAGCTATAAACCATGTACATTGCCATTCGTGTTTTTTTTTTCTTTCCTTTCGTTCCCAGCCTGTGAACGCTGATCGCATCTGTGACGAGCCAAACTGCAAGCATCGCTTCTTCTGCAGCGCTTCTTCTGCATCGCTTCTTCTGCAGCGCTTCTTCTGCATCGCTTCTGCAGACGAAGAAAAAGCCACATCTGGGGGGTCGATCTCGAGGGAGAAAGTATTTTAGATTTTTGGGGGGGGGGGTGTCGATTGTGAAGGAACGAGCGAGTAGAGGAGACTCTCCTCCTTTGGCTCTTCTTTGGATGTTGGGTGGTGGTAAAAAAAAAAATCCATGTCGGCAAATGCCTTAGATTGCCAGTCCACCAATCAGTTTTGAGGCCTCCCGAACGTGTTTCATGAACGCGTTTGGCTGGAGATCACTTCTTATTTTTGGCCCGACCCGACGTCACTGCGTGCGTCGCATGGTCCAACGGCCAGGGGGGAGGAGTGCGTCTCGTTTGCGCTGTGGTTGCGCGCGCGTGTTGTGTGTGCTTCCTTGACCAGACCCACCCCTGGTAACAGCAAGTGTCACGATTTTGCCGGTTGCGCTGCTTGCAACGGCCGTTTTTATGCCGTCTCCCGCGTCTTTTCTCCGTGTGTGTGACGGTTGGGCGTGTCGTGGTGCTCTTTTCTTTGCTCTTTTGATTCTGCTCACACTCCAGATTGTGGCGCTGACCAGACTGTCCCACCAACGTTTTTGTTTTTTTTGCTCACACCCTCCCCCGCAAAAAAAAAATAAAAAATAAAAAAAATGTCAATGCCAACGACGACCGCAACAACGCCGACTTCAGCCAAGTACCTTGCCATGGAAGGCGACTTCTCGCCCCCGCTGACCGGTCGCAGCGGCCTCAGCAGCGCCGGCAACGACGACGGTGCAGTTTCGCCCTCCTCCGACTCGCTCTCGTCCTCTGACTCCGAACTGGACCTGGACTCGACCGTGCCCACGCCGCCGCAGTCGGCGCAGACCACGCCCAACCACAAGCAGCACAAGCAGGCACGCAGCAACAGCATTGCCGGAAAGGGTGCCAAGGTCGGCCACTCGGCCACGATCCTCCCGGGCACTGTAAGATAACTGCCAATTAATGCGGGACGCTGTGCAATTAACTCGCGCGTGTCCTCCAGTTTGCGTCTGAAAAGCACTTTTACCCGCGCGTGCTCAACGCGCAAATCCACCCGCTCGTGGCCACGTTCATCCACCTCGGCAACGAGCGCATCATCTCGCGCTACTGCCACCTCAACCCGCAGGTGAGCAAGCAGCACCTGACCGAGGTCCTGTCGTACCGTCCCTCGCACTTTTTCTGGGCTGGTAAAGGGGAAAAAAGAGGCACGCACCTACGCACGCACTCACCCACGTGCTTGGTCTCTAGGTTCCGACCTGTTCAACGTCACGACGCTCGACGGCAAGCGACAGATGATCTGCATCGAGACCAACTCGTGCCCCTCGGGCAACAAGTCGATGCCCCTTTTGAGCGAGCAGGTAGCCCGCCTGCTTGTTTTCCATCCATCTCTTGCTAACCCTGCGTGACAGGCCGAGTTTGGCGGCTACCAGATCGTGCTCGAGCGGTCGTTCAAGGACCTGCTCAAGGGCGCCGACGTCTCGCTGGGAGGCCTCGCCGTCATCTACGACAAGAACCCGATGGAGGCCTCGGGCTACGCCGCCGTCATGGCCGAGATCTGCAAGGAGACGGTCTACCTCGTCGAGTACTATGACTCGGACGTCAACCCGCCCGTCCGCTGGGTCGACAAGGTGATGGAGATCCGCACACCCGAGGGAGCGTGGGTCCCGATCCGCGCCGCGTTCCGCTACGTCACACAGCGTCCCTGGCAGCGCATCCCCATCCAGTCACGCACCCTGGTCCTCAATAGCGTACGCTCGTCACGGCATGCTGATGAAATTGCATTTTAACAATGCATTGTGCACAGATCGTGTCGTGTCTCGCCGGCGGCCGAAACAAGAGCATGGCGGCAAAGGCGTACGAAATGTACAACAACGAGTGCCGCCAGAGCGGCCTCCTCATCCGCACGCCCGAGACCCAGTGGGACATTTGCAAGGCCGACACGCGCCAGGCCATCGAAAAGATGGGCGGGCACGGCGTCATCAAGGTCCCCTACGCCAACGCCGGCCAGGGCGTCTACACCATCACCCAGCCCAAGGAGCTGGACGAGTTCATGAACGAGAAGCACCGCTACGACAAGTTTATCATCCAGTCCCTCGTCGGCAACGCCACGTGGTCCTCCGAGACCACCGACGGCAAGTTCTACCACGTCGGCACCATCCCCGACAAGAAGCTCAGGACCTACGTCGCCGACCTACGCATGATGGTCTGCGCCTCTCGCGAGTCTGGCTTCCAGCCCGTCGCAATCTATGCCCGCCGTGCAGAGATGCCCCTTCTCACCGATCCTGCCGAGAACCCCAACGGTATCTATCTATCACGCCCACCCTTTTATTTATTTATTTACTTGTATTTTTTTTTTATATTTTTTTTAAACTTTCCAGTCTCGACCTGGGACATGCTCGGCACAAACCTCTCGGTCAAGGACGAGAACGGCAACTGGACGACAGACACCAACCGGCTGCTGCTGATGGACCGCAAGGATTTCAACAACCTCGGCCTCGGGCCGGACGACCTCATCGATGCCTACATCCAGACCTGTCTCTCGGTCATTGCCATTGACAAGATGTGCCAAAGGCTAATGCCAAACGGCGTGTGGAACCACGAGGAATTTGGCACGCTCAACCCTGATGAAGCCCTACTACACGAAATCTGCATCTGACGCGCCACCCTCCCACCCACCCCACCCCAAAAGGACCTAGTAGCGACCTCTTAGTTTAGCCTCCCTCCCACCACACTCTATGTACACAACACAACTCTGTATATTACACCCTAACTCTTAGCCCGTGTTACTACGCCTATAAAAAGGATGCCACTTCCGAACAATAATTTTATAATTCTACAAACAAATTATGTACACAAAAAAAATCTTTAGCTATTACTCTTGGGAGAGCAGGATGAGGGTGTCGGCCAGGGTCTTCAGCAGATCCTGCAATGGTGCCGTCACACTGCTGTGAACGGTTAGGGGGATGGCCTCGCGCTGGACGCCGAGCCACGAGAGCACCTTGTCCAGCGGGGGCGTGGCCTCGCCCAGAGCAGACAGTTGTGGCTCAAGTTGCATCGGGATCACTGCCTTGAAGGCGAATGGGGCTGCTGCTGCTGCGGATGCGGAAGCTGTTGCCGCTGTCATCGATGGGGCGGCTTCGGTCGCGGCGGCCGCATCAGTGCTGGACGACGACAACGAGCCGAGGGCGTCCTTGTTTTGCGCTTTGGCGAGCTGCGCGACGTAGAGACCCGCGAGATCCTGAATAAACCTGTAGAAGATAATTTTTTTTTTAAATTTATTATTTGTTTTTTATTTTATTTTAACCGTCATACTGGTATTGGGCGACGTTGAGGGAGATGTCGACCGTGCCGTCGAAATCGGTGAGGAACGTGTAGGCAATGGTGGGAGCGACAGTCGACTGCCACGATTCCATGTTGAAGATGGACGACGGCAGGGTAAAGATCGGACGGGCTCGCGTCACGATCGCAATGTCCTCCATGGGGATCAGTCGCACCGACGTCGTTGTCTTGCGCGGCAGGTGCACCGTGGCGGCAGCGGCGGCAGCGGCAGCCGTACCAGACTTTGCAAACGACGCCTTCTGGACAGACGTCACGCCAACGGTGATCGTGAGCTCGCGGTGGCAGAGCGTGTGGCGCGTGCGGTCGTGCGTCTTGGCATCCGCGTTGATGAGCTTGAGCGCGCCCTGGGCCATGTCTCCCTCTTCCTCCTCCTCCTCCTCCTCCTCTTCGTTGTGCTTGCGTGGAGGGACCTCGCCAATCTCGTCCGAGTCGGCGCTGTTGAGTGAAAACTCCATCGCGACCGACTCCATCGTCACGACGGCGCCATCGGGGTCCAGCAGCGAAAACTTGAAGAGCATCAGCTGCAGGTTGGTCCCACGGATGTCGGCAGAGACAGACACGCGGTGCGTGGGCGATCGCAGCCACGACGCAAACTGGGCAAAGCGCTCGTCGGCCGACAGCAGAGTGGCATCAGCCGTGGCTGTGGCTGCGGCTGATGGTGCAAAGACGCCTGCGGTGTGCGTGCTCGAGGTGAACGAGGCCTCGCTGAGCCGGTCGTCATCGATCGCCGATGCCGTAGCGGTGGTCGCCACATCCAGACGCGGAATGGGTGACAAACGCGCAGACCCCGTCTTGTTCTGCTGTCGACGGTAGCTCGCAGCGGCCGCCGCGGACGACGACGAGGCCGATGTCGCCGAGGCGGACGTGGGCGCCGACGGGTGGTACGTGTGCACGTGCCTCTCGCCCGTGAGGTCGGTCAGGCGCTCGACCATCTTGAGGAACGACGGGACGGTGTCGCGCGAGAGCTGGAGAGTGATGCCCGTGAAGACGGCCTCGATGCGGACGTCGATGAGCCAGCACGCTGCGGCCACGTCGGTCGAGATGGCCTTGCGCCAGGTGTCGCGCACGGTCACCACGATCGGGTCCACCTCGACCCAGAGGATGCGCTGCATGTTGTACTTGAGGTGTGTCTCGAGGCGGCGCATGGTCAGCTGCATCGTGTTGATGGGCACGGACGCAGTCATGGTCGCGGGGGCCTTGCGCAACAGGAACTTGCTGGCCGCAGAGCCGTGCACACTCAGCGACTGCACCACCAGCGAGCCATCCAGACGGCCCTCGGCGGTCAGCACGACGGTGGGCGTGGTTAGATCCATCGTCAGCACACGCGCGAACGGCGCACGCCCGCGACTGCTGCGGAACACTTCGCGCAGCGGCGGCAGACGGTTCACAGAGAGCGTAGTTGAGGCAAGCGAGGCCGTCACCTTGCCAATGGCGTGGCCAAGGTCGCCGCTCACAGTGACCTCGTGCACACGCACAAGCACAAGGATCATCGCGTACGGAAGCAATGGCGCGGTCTCCTCTGTGCCGACAGGCTTGGGGTTGTTTGTTGTTGTTGCTGCTGCTGCTGCTGCTTGAGTGGCTGTCGTCGTGTTCTTCGTCGTGGGGGTGGCGGTGGTGCTGCTCGATGCCGCAGGGATCGTGGTGGACGCTTTGGGGGCAGGAACGGTCGTCGGCTTTGCAAAAGGAGCAGCAACACTGCGATGGCCGGCTGCAGCCACTGCCACGAGCTCGCTCAGAGGGGACGCATCGTCATCAGAGGAGGTACTGCCACGGCCCCCCTCGTCGTCGTCGTCGTCGTCGTCGTTGTCGTCGTCGTCGTCGCTGTTCCCAGCGCCCTCATTGTCTTCGTACTGCTGTGTGGCTTTGTTGACGTATGCTTGGCGACGCTGCGCGCGCTTCTTGATGATGACCTGTGCCCGAGAGAGCGGCGACGTGCTGCTAGAGTGTGGGCCGCCAGAGGTCGCAGCCGCAGAGCTCGGTGTCCACACACGCATGAACGCGGTAAAGTCGGCCAGCTGGCGGATGTTGACGTCCAGCTGCACGTTCTGCACCGACGCCTCAATGACCAGCGTGTACTCATCGGGGGCAACGTCAGAGAGCAGCCAGGACGACTTGTTGAGCTGCGGGATCAACGTTGTCGCGGCGGCCGTGGCCGATCGCTTGAGCGAGTTGTTGACGAGGAGGATTGTGGGCGTGTGGACCAGGAGCAGACGCAGGCCCTTCTGTTCCGCTCGCATGAAATCGCCGCCCTTTTCGACCATGGAGAACGCGTGGAAGAGACGCATCCGCGTGTCGGGCAGCTGCACGTTGAACGTGAATGTGCTCAGGAGGCTGGAGGGCGCGATGGGGACAGTGCCGTTGCCCGTGGTGGTCGTCAGATCTGCCGCGGCAGCAAAGGCACGGCCCGTGTCGACGCTCGTCTGGCTTGTCAGCACAAGGTCCATGCCACCCAGCTCGATAGAGCAGATCACCTTGGCCTGCGGCTGGCTGTCAAAGTCGAGACGCGAAGGCTCCACCCTGAGGATGGCCGTGGTGTAGCGCAGGTCCAGCAGGCGTCGCTTCTGAGCAGCGGCTGCAGCGGCTGCAGTACCCGCAGATGACGACGTGCGACGGAGACCGCTGCTGCTGCTTGAGCCACTGGTGCCCACATCAGAGTCATCATGGCCTTCAAGTGAGAGCAGAGAGGGCAACGCGGGCGAGGCCCCGGTGGCAGGGGTGCTGGCAGGCGATGGTCGCACGGGGGTGGCCGCTGGAACGGCAGGGACCGTTTGCTGCTTGGACGAGGAGGAAGACAAAGGGGCGAACGGTCCGCTGTCCACACGGTCGGCCAGCAGCCTCGAGTTGTGCGTGCGGAGGCGCTTGATCACTTGGTCGACAAAGACGCCCACGGGCGAGTAAAGCACAGAGATGGACGAGTGGATCCGGATGTCAAAGGACGTGTGGCGAGGCGGGCTACAAATACGTATAAATGGGTAAATGTGCAAATAAAAGGCAAAAAAAAAAAAAAAGAAAGAGAGCTACCCAGAGAGGTTGCCGCTTGGAAGCAGAACCGCGTCTGTCTCACCGACGACACCAGAGTACTTCATCTGGAATGTGATCGATGGGAGGACAAGCTTGTCCTTGATGTCTGCGATCGTCATCGGGCCTGCACTGGACGAGAGGCCCAAGCCAGAGCCGAGTTTGCTATTTTTTTAAAAAAAAAAATAAAAAATAAAAAATAAAAAATACTTCAGACGAACAAAATAATAAAAATCGGTACCTTTCGGATGTGGTCACGGCAGACAGCTTTGCCAAGAGATCAGGGTCGTCGCAGTCCGAGGGGGCAACGGCAAACAGGTGGCAGTAGCCTTCTTGGACCTCGAAATGGAGGGCGACCTCGAGCGGGATCGGATCCGACGGGGCCGGTACAACAGGAGGCGCGATCGAGGCGAGAACCGGAGCGGGTGCGCTTGCTGACGAAGGAACCTCAACTCCCTCGCCCAAGGTGGACGACGGGTCGCTCCACATCTTGAACATGCGCTCGCTGTCGGCCACGAGCACGTCCTTGAGATCGAGGGCGCGCGAGACCAGATCGGGGTCCACAGAGACACGCAGACCGGACGTCTTGCCCTGCACGAGCATGCGCATGCACAGACTGCCGGAGACAGTCTCGGTGTGCGTGCTGAGCCTGCCAGAGAGACTGGGCATGGAGAGCATGTTGCGCGGCGGCGCTGTTTTCTTGGCTGTGAACGTACCGCCACCACCCAGATCCGAGGGTGACGGCGCGAGGACAAGGTCGTCGCTCTGTGAGTCGGCCCTGTACTGCGCAGTGACATCGGCGTTGAAACGGTCGACCACCTGGATCGACAGGTTGCTCATGGAGGCCTGCACGGCCCCAAGGCCCTCGTGCGAGGTCGCCTGCAGGCTCGCCATCGAGATTGTCAGCGCAGGCTTGTGTTGATCGGCCGAGACATGCTCGTGCTCGAGCGAGAGGGCCAGGACCATTGACGACAGCTCAAACACGAGGAAGCGATGCGACAGGAACTGTGGGGCAATCAGGTTGGCCGTGCTCGTCCCCATGCCGCTGCTGTCTGCTGCCGCGTCCTGCATGCCCACAGCACTCGCCTGGATGGTGCCGCTGCCCTGCCACTTGCGGAAGGCCCTCTTTGCCGACGAGACCAAGAGGGAGCGGTCCAGCAGGTACTCTGAGATGCCCATGGCCCAGTATACTCGCTGCGAGTAGTGCACCCACAGGCTCAGGGCAAGACGGGCAGTGCCAGGCTCGACCATTCCGTGGATGCGCGTGATCGCGAGGCAGGCCACAGCCGCCGGCAAGGGCGACGGCATTGTTACGCTCGTCGATTTGAGCTCGTTCCGCAGCGACATGTCGAGAAGCACGTACGCCAGCGAGCTGCCGCGCGCCTTGAGGATCTCCTGGATCGCGAGCCAGTTGTTGTCGTGCTTGTTGCTGGATGCGAGCAGAGTAGTGGGCACAACGGCGACCGTGAGCGCTCGCAGCACAACCTCCCACTTGAAGCCCTCGGTCGGACACGGGGGCATAGTCGAGTAGTGAACGCGCAGCAGATCTGTCTGCAGCAGCGCTGAGCACGTCGGGCTGACAAGACTCAGGCCAAACTGCCGCACGAGAACCGTGCCCGTGAACGTCGTGTTGCTGATCTCCTCGTGGAGCGAGACCTTGGGCCCTTCGGCCCCTGTCGTCGTGCTCGTCGCGTCATCCGATCTTGTGGCGGTGGTGGTCGCAGGAGCAGGAGCGGCGGCGGCAGCAGCAGCAGCAGCAGCAGCAGCAGGAGCGGACGTTGTTGCAACAGCGGAAGGGGTCACAGGATACATTCTGTCGAGGTACTGTTGACGCTGGTGCTTGAGTTGCCGCCGTCGCCGCTTGTCGACCTTTTGCTGGCGTCTGTACCGGACAGCGGCTCGAAGCAGCTTGTTGAGATCACCCGAGAGGACTGCCTGGCCCGAGAGCAGGCGGTACAGCAGGTCCTCCTTGATCACGATCTGAAGGGGCTCGAAGACAAGCGTGCCCGTGACGTCGTTGCGGTAGAAACCGTGCTGCGTACCACCGTGCTGCTTCAACCGGGTGCGGCGCAGACCGCCAGAGCCCTTGAGGCCCGGGATCGTCATCGTCACGGGCGTGTTGAGGTGCGTCTCGAGGATGCGCCGCGACCCACTGGGCAGGCCGTCAAACGACTCGAACGAGGACGAGGCCTCGACCATGGCAGAGAACTGCTGCGGCGCAATGCGACCGGTGAAGCGGACGAGCTGGCCTTCCTGCGGACGCAGGGCAAGCTCGGCAAAGAGCATCGGCATGATGTACTGAAGACGGAGAGCGGGCAGTGGGCACACGATCACCGTGATCGGCTGGATCAACAGGCGCACGGCAACGCGCAGATTGGTAAACTTGCTGCGCTTCTTCACAGAGCCAGCGTCTGCGGCCCCATGAAGATCGCTCGAGGGGGACTGGAGGGACGGCAGATGGCTGAGCGAAAACATAGAGTGGGACGCCCTGACGGGTTGCGCTGACTGCTTCTGCTCCTCGTGCTGTGGCAGTTGATCTTGTTGTTGCTGCTGTTGCTGCCGCTGCTCCTTGACCTGGTCCTTGAGACGCTTGCGGGCAAGCGCGGCATAGTAAGAGTCCTGAAAGGCAAACATGTCGCCATAGTTGCGCTGCGCAATGTCAAACAGCTCGAGCAGCCACAGGAACTCCGTCGGCGACCGGATCTCCACCTCCTTGAGGTTGACAAAAACGGCGCCCTCCATCACCGCGTCCGAGGGCTGGACAGCAGCAGAAGCAGGCCCGGGGGTCACTGGCGTTGAGCCCTGGTCGTCTCCAAACTGCTTGGGCTGCTGGCGGCCGCGGACCGACGGCTTGGCAGTTGTCGTGCTTGCCTTGCCCGTTGTGGTGTCCAGCATCATCGAAGTCGAGTCCATGGACAAACGAGTTGGCTCGACCATGCTGGTCCCAGAATTTCCAATGCCGCTTCCGACGGCCACCGGCTGTACGTTGGCCGTGTAAAAAAGGGACGAGAGGCCGACGCTTGCTGTGCACACAGGAAATTTGCGCACAATCGCATTTGGATCTGAAGACGAGGACGAGGCAGACGCCGTGCTTGCTGCCGATTTGGTTGCAGTGTGATCGCCAGCGCTGAGAGGTGTGACGGCAGGTAGCTCGCCGAGCACTTGGACTTTGAGACTCTGGCAGGACGCCGACGCTGTAAAGAGGGCTTCGTGATGGGCCAATTGCTGCTTTTGATTTTGCGCGTGCTGTTCTTGTTCTTGTTGTTGTTGTTGTTGTTGTTGTTGTGGAGGTGTCTCAACCGGGGACTCTGGTGGAGAACCCTCCTCGACTACTTCAGGCGGTGTTGTTGTCCCGTCTTCTTCGTCGGCGGAAACAGATGCACCCGATCCGCTCTGGAGGGCAAGAGTGACAACGCCGAAGCCGACGTTCGCTGCGAGAGGGGGCAAATGCACGATCACATCTGAGTTTTGCACCTGCACGACCACGTTGAAGGCCATGTTGCGCGGGAGGCCAAAGTATGCGACGGACGAGAGGTCGTAGCCCATCGTGGTCGGCTGAACCATGCTGGAGGCCTCTGTGGCGATGGTCCTGGTCGACGAGCCGAGGACGACCCAGTCGTTGTCGACGCTGCGGTTGGGATTGGGCACGTTGCCAGGTTTGCTGTCGGCGAGATTGTCTTCCTTTTCGTCCTCGTCATAGTCATCGTCCTCGTACGCGGTTTCTCCTCCTTCTCCGACCTCATTGGCACTGCCCACGTTGCCGCCGTCGTCGTCCACATAGTGCAGATCATCGTCGATCTCGACGTGGCGTAGCTTGGGTGCGTCGTCCAGGCTGCTCGTGTTGCTCACGCCAGATATATCGCGCGAGTGCAGGCCACGGTGACCGCTGGACGTAACGCTCTCACCTGGCGCCAGCGTTTGCATGGGGATATCGTCGTCGTGTGCGCTACCGCTGACATTGTGCATGGAATAGTAGGACTTCATGGGCGAGGCGGGACGAGTCACATCCTTGGTGCTGCTGCTCAGTTGGATCTTGCGACCCGGGGGCAGCGGCGTGGCCTTTCCTTTGGTTCCCTTGTCGACGATCTTCCCGCCACTGGGCTTGGGCGAGCGTCTGGAGGCAGCGGTGGCAGCGGCCAAAGTTGCCGAAGCTGAAGGTGCCGGAGACGAAACAGCATGAAGAGATCCAGAGGATCCAGCGGCTGTCGCGAACGTGCTGGTCGGTGGCAATGCGGCCGCCCTCGCGGCGGCAGCAGTTGTGCTGGTCGTGGTCAGACGCGACTCCACCTGCACGGTGCTAATAGAAGGAGGCTGTTGCTGCTCGCCAAAATACGTGAACCCGGGCCGACGCGCCTGGCGGGGCGAGTCTGGTGGTGTATTGGCTGCCTTGATGAATCCAGGCGCACGGCCCTGGCGGCGACCGATGCTGCCGTGCACTTTTTCCACCGAGCCCATGCTGATGCTGGCTTTGGCTGCAATCGTCGTCGTCGTATCGCGCCTGGATGTGGACACCCTGCGAACGGGCACTCCGACGCCCGAGGGAGTCGTCGGTGAGCTTACCGCTGCCGCCACTGTTTCAAGCAGGAGGATGTTCTTTTGGTCGAGATGGACCTGGACGATGTGGTCGACGAGTGGGAACAAATGGCGCAGGACGGGTTCCAGGGCCACATGCAGTCCGCCGCAGTTGCCTATCATGGTGAGCTGACGATCAAACAGGGGGGCAGGGGCAGGCGGCTCGACAGCTGTTGCCGTGCTCGACATACTCGCACTGAAAAGAGTTGGCGCCAGGGCCAGATGGCACGCCTCCAACAGTTGACCTTGCACAGGGGGCGCACGTTGATGGGGCTGCTGTACCTGCTGCTGCTGCTGCTGCTGCTCGGTCAACAAGAGGGAAACATCCCACGCGCCCAGGCGTGCCTCGATCGAGTGGTCGGCTTGCCACCACATCTGCTGGATGGACGGGCAGTGCGGCAAAAGCTCGTCAAAGGAGAGGGAGTGCTCGTGATGCGGCAGGGGCTGCTCGTACAGAATGAGCAGGAGACGGCAGCGGCGGAGGTCGTCGATATCCCACGTGCGCCACTCGTGCATACGGCGTATGACACGCTTGAATTTTGCCCGGACGGACGCCTTGGAGTCGAGGGCAAAGATGCGGCTGATGACGTTGTCGCCCGTGGCCGAGAGAGTTGGCACACGCGGCAGCCCGCCGACGGATGTCGCACTGCCCAACGGCGAGCCCTGTGCGTGGCGCTCGGCAAACTCGTGCAGCTTGAACAGCAGACCCTCGAGCTCGCTGGGAGCGAGCAGGCGCCACACCTTGCGCAGGTGGTGAATGAGCTTCCAGCCGTCGTCGTTCTGGAAGGTACGCCGACCCAGACGCCACAAGTTGGAGGGGCGGTCGAGAAAGTCGGGGTCGATCGAGTAGCCCTGGATGCGCGCCAGGTCAGACACGCGCGAGAGAACAGAGACAATGATCTGTTGGACCCGCAGCTTTTGTCGCGCCGTCCGATCGAGCAGAGGCGCCACAGCCGAGTTTAAGGGCTCGCCCCAGCCGAGGGCAGCCACCACGAGAGGAGCCAGCGAGTCGTCGCACATCTGAGCATTCACAGATCCCAATGACATCTGCAGAGTCGAGACAAGCGGCGTGGACAAAGATGGCGACGACGGCGTGAGCGGGGACGCAGACTCTCCCACGAGCATTGAGCGCAAACTCGAGCGATGGTGGGTGAGCAGGGTGTCAATGGTGACATTGTGCACTCCCAGGGCTGCGACGACAGGCAGGGCCGCGGTTGCGATGCGGTCACCACGAAGTCGGCCATCGTTGGACGTGCTCGGCAGAGGGTGCGAGCTGGGACAACGCACGTCTAGCGAAAGGCCGCCGATCGACGCAGAAACAGAGGCACTGTACTCGTGGGCCAACTGAGTCGGCGAGGTAAATTCAAGGTATTTGGGGGTGGAAACAGCAGCGGCGACGTCGAGATCGTTGATAGCAAGCTCGGAAGCGAAGGGCAGGTGCAAAGGCTCATCGTCCGCTTTGACCCGTTTATTGGCCAACGACAGCGAAAGATCGCTCAGCTGGTCGGTCTCGGACGGGAGCAGCTGCAGCACGTTTAGGCGCACCTTGGGCACAGAGAGGGCGAGTTGCAGTCCAAAGACACCGCGCTTGACCGGCTTGGTAATGGCAGCGAGGTAGCCGATCTCCAGTCCGTCCAATAGTACCTCTGGATCCGGGGCCTAGATAAAAGCATGTGAGGATAAAAATAAAAATAATTTTTTTTTTCAAATATTATGCTGTGTACCGAGTGCAATACGCTCTGGCAGACGACCAGTGCCGACGTGAGAACAAGTGGGGACACAAACATGTCCAATGCCTTGGTCACGCGCAAGACTACAATATCGCCGTAGGCCGAGGCACCTAGTAGCGACTTGGGCACTGGCGGATCTTGCAGTAGAGAGGCAGGTTCGTCATCGTCCAACATCATCATCTAAAAATATTTGCGTCAAAAAAAAACCTTCTTTATGGTGTTAAAAGAGATGATGTCGTACGTCGTTGTCGGCAGAGTGGCTCTCAAAGAAGACTGGCGGGGCAAAGATCTTGCTCTTGTTCAGCCTCTTACGCTGCACCTGGGAAAAGCCATGGAGGAACGGGGAGTAGTCTGACAGTTTCGGCCATGTAAGTTTGGTCTGCTTGGGAATATAGATGTCGTCCAGGCTTGGTAGAGGATGGGTCGAAGGGGCAGGTTTCTCTGCAGGTTTAGATGGAGCAGTAGAAACTGGGACAGTCGACGACGCAGCCACCGAGGGGATCGAGTCCGACTTGGTGGGGGCAATTGAGGGCGCCCTAGACGACCTAACTGAGCGTGCGCCCCCTTCATCTGATGCAGTGTAAAATGTTCTAATCGCAGGGCGGGAAGTTGTCAAAAATACAGAGGTCATATTAAAAAAAAATTACCCTGACTCGTCGTCGTCTTCATCGTT
>Ga0302226_10002331_pt1 | contig 13612 bp, 13 predicted proteins | sample II_Palsa_E3_3_FD_193524 | JGI IMG/M metagenome (GOLD analysis project Ga0302226, IMG submission 193524) | Peat permafrost microbial communities from Stordalen Mire near Abisko, Sweden - II_Palsa_E3_3 | ecosystem: Environmental > Terrestrial > Soil > Palsa > Peat permafrost | place: Sweden...
AGCTGAGCTACTGGGTTGACCAGCTTCGCTGTTGAAAAGCCCTTCTGCCTGCGCAGGAATGACGAGTTAAAGCTTAAGGAATTGTCAGGCAGTTCGCTATAACAGAAGCTCGTCATTCCTGCGCAGGCAGGAATCCAGTGGCGATACCGTCATGCACAGGCGATGGCCTCGCGTTTATATACTTGTCAGCCAACACGTTTCGATCCCCAAGGAAATTCCATGCAATTGCGTAGCGACAACTTCAACAACGGCCAGTCGATTCCGGCAGAGTTTGCCTTTGGCAAGCGCGCCGAGCCGTTCGCGCTGTCGGACAATCTGAGCCCGCATCTGGCCTGGAAGGATGCGCCGCCGGGCACGCGTTCGTTCGTGCTCACCTGCATCGATACGGACGTGCCCAGTCGGGGCGATGACGTCAACAAGCAAGGGCGCACGGTTCCGGCAGATCTTCCGCGGGTGGACTTCGTGCACTGGCTGATGGCGAACATTCCGGTGGAATGCGGCGAGTTGGCGGCGGGTGCGTGCAGTGATGAAGTCACCGCGCGTGGCAAGCGCGAACCGTTCGGGCCGCCGGGCAGCGTGCAGGGTGAGAACGACTACACCGGCTGGTTCGCCGGTGACGCGCAGATGGAAGGCAGCTACCTCGGTTACGACGGCCCGTGCCCGCCCTGGAACGACGCCCTGCTGCATCATTATCACTTCCGGGTTAGCGCGCTCGACGTCGATACGTTGCCGTTGGCCGAGGGTTTCAAGCTGCCCGAACTGCGTTCGGCGATGGCCGGTCATGTACTGGCCGAGGTGGAGCTTGTGGGAACCTACAGCATCAACCCGGACTGCCTGGATCCGTCCTTGCCCGGCTGAACAAACGTCGGCGCCATGTGCACGTTGGCGCCGATGACCTTCACGCCCGCATGGCATGGGCTATGGGTGAATGGCGACACTTGGCCTTGTGGCCGCGCCGCCTTTCATTCAACAAGAGGACAACACCATGCTTCATTACGCCCTGGTTTTCCTGGTCATCGCCATCATTGCCGCCGTGCTGGGTTTTGGCGGCATCGCGGGCGCCGCAGCCGGTATCGCGAAGATCCTGTTCGTTGTTTTCCTTATCCTGGCGATCATCTCGTTCTTCCGTCGCGCCAGGTGATAGCCGCGCCCCAGGCGCGGTTTGCACGACAGTCAGTCCTTTACGGAGCATGCAATGAACAAGCAGGTACCAACCCCAGAGACGATCGCCAGCACTCGCATTGATGAGAGCGCCGAGCGCATCAAGCAGGCCACGTCCAGCGCGGTTGCCAGCACTAAAGATGCCGTTGACCGCGCGGCCGACCACGTCGAGGAAGGCTTGCATCAGGCCACCGACAAGGCTGCCCAGGCCGCCAACCGGGCCACCGAGAAGGCGGCCGACCTCAGCGAGCGTGGTCGCGAGGTCTACGACGAGACGATGGATCGCGCCGATGCATGGCTGGAACAGGCACGCGATTACGTGCGGGAAAAGCCTGTGCAGTCGGTCGCCATCGCACTTGGCGCCGGCTGGCTGCTTGGCCGCATACTACGGCGTTGAGGCAGTCCACGTCGGGGCAGGGGATGCACAATGAAAGCTGAGCAACCCCGTGCAGAAGCGGCGCCGGATCCGGCGCCGCTGTCGTCTGGGTTATTGACGGACATCGGCCATCTTGGCCGTGCGGTCAAGCATCTGTTTGGCGCGCAAATGCACCTGCTTGCCGCCGAATTGGGCTTGGCGCGAGCGGCAGTTTCGTGGATCTTCATTGCTGGCCTGGCCGCGACCGTATCCGGTGTGGGGCTGGGCTTGAGCCTGCTTGCATTCATCGGTGTGCTGCTGGCCAAGTGGTTCGGTTCATGGCTGTGGGCGTTGCTGGCGTTGAGCTTGCTGCAGCTGTTGTTCCTGCTCGCATCGATGCTGCTGTTTCGCCGTTGCATGCACTGGATGAGCCTGCCCGCCACGCGTGGTGAGTGGAGTGCGATGATGAGCGACACGCTGCGCAAAGCCGAGCGCGAAGTCGAGCGCGAACAGCGCACCGGGGAGGAAGATCGGATATGAAAATTTTCGATCGCATCGCCAAAGTAAACATTGCTCAAGCACGGATGAGCGCAGCGCGACTCGAGGTGAGCACGCCTGCCGCGGCACTGCTGGCGCGCAGCCATCGATATCCGTTGACGACCGTGGGCACGGCAGCCGGCGCCGGTTTTGTTTTGGGCACGCTCAATGTGCACCCGCTACGGGTGCCCGGGCTCGGTCCGTTGCTCGGCGGCGGGTTGGCCGAGGCGGTCGCGTTCGGCACGCGGTTGATCGCTGAACTGGGTACGGCCGGTCTCGGCGGTGCGGGTGCAAATGCAAATCGCCCTGATGCGGATGGGCGGAACTTCGTCGATCAAGCTGCCGATCAAGGCAGCGTCAACCAGAGCGGCGACCCGCCGGACTGGCAAGGTGGCGAGCCGTGACAAGCACGCCCGAATCATTGTCGCCGCCAGCGGATGACGCCGAAAGTCGTGACGTCGTGCCGGCGTTTCTCGCCGATCAAGTTGCGCCTGTCCGCCCACCACGCCGCAAGGTGCGCACGACTCAAACGGTGCGCGGTGTACGCCGCCACCTGCGCGCGATCCGCATCGTGCTCGACATGATGTTGCTGCTGGCCTTGATGTATACGGTCACGCTGACCAAGGCGCTGCTGATACCACTGGTGCTGGCCGCGTTTATCGGCCTGGCCTTGAATCCGATCGTCGCTGCCGGCGCGCGCATTCATATACCGCGTTGGCTGACGGCCAGCGTGCTGATGATCGGATTGATCGTGGGCATCGGCAGCGGCATCAGTGCATTGGCGCAGCCGGCGATTGGCTGGTTCCATGGCGCGCCGGAAGCGGTACGTAATTTTGTGCCGAAATTGAAAGAACTGACCAAGCCACTGGAAGCTGCCAATCGCGCCACGCAATCCCTGGTCAATGGTCCGACCAACCATGCGACGGCAGCGGCGCAGTCGGCATCGATGTCGATCAGTACATGGGACGTGGTCGCGGTCACGCCCAAGGTGCTGGCCGCGATATTGAGCGTCACCTTGCTGGTGTTCTTCTTCCTGATCTACGGCGACACGATGCTGCGGCGGCTGGTGGAGATCACGCCAGGCTTTGCCTATAAGCGACATGCGGTATTGATCGTGCGCGGCTTCCAGACCGAGGTTTCCCGCTATCTGCTGACCGCGATGTTGATCAACGCGAGTCTGGGCGCGCTCACCGCCGGCATGCTGTGGTTTTACAAGGTGCCGGATCCGTTGCTGTGGGGTGCGGTGGCGATGTTCGCGAACTTCATTCCCTACGTCGGCGCGATCACTACGACCGCCGTGCTCGCGGTAGTGTGCATGTTGTATGCGCACGTGATGAATTTCTCGGTGTTCCTGCCGGTGCTGACGTTTGCCGGCATCACCGTGCTGGAAGGCAACCTGATTACGCCGATGATTCAGGGGCGCAGCATGCGCCTCAGCCCGATCGCGATCCTGCTGTGGCTGCTGGTATGGGGTTGGCTGTGGGGAATCCCCGGCGCCTTGCTGGCGGTGCCGATGCTGACCTGCACCAAGCTGATTGCCGAGCGCGTGCGTAGCTGGCACTGGTTCGCGATGATGGTGCAGCGCTGATCCTGCGCGGCAGATTCACCACGGTATGACTTCACCGTCGCGGAAAAAGCGACCGTTCGGCGCCGGTACGGGCAGGCACGCGGCCCATACGACGCCAGCCGCGCCGCGATCCACCGGCCGTCCACCGGCGCCGCCGAGTTCAGTCGCCACCCAACCCGGACATACCGCGTTGACCACGATGCCGCTGCCGTCCAGCTCTGCGGCCAGCGAGCGGGTATAGGCGTTGAGTGCGGCCTTGGAAGTGCGATAGGCCACGTAGTTTGCAGCGCTGGCGCCGGCGGCAGCGCATCCGCTGGATACATTCACGATGCGACCGTAGCCGCGCCGCTGCATGAGCGGCAGCATGGCGCTGGTCAGGCGCCAGCTACCGAACAGGTGGGTATCGAGCGCATCGCGCGCTGGCGCGATGTCCGTCGCGCTGGCGCTGCCCTCGCGGTCGTAATGACCGCCGGCATTGTTCACCAGCACGTCGAGTCGGCCGTAGCAGGTCTCGATCCAGTGGGCCAACGCATCGACCTGATGCTGGCGCGTCACATCCAGTGTTACCGCGATCACTTCACCGGGTGCGCCAGCGAGCCGACGCGCCGCCCGCACGCCTTTGTCGGGATCGCGTGCGCCGAGCAGTACGGTCATGCCGCGCTCACTGAGTTGTCGCGCCACCTCGAAACCTATCCCACGATTGGCGCCGCTGACCAGCGCCACGCGATAGACCGGAGCGATTTCCGCCGTGGACCGCTTCGCCGCCGTGTTCATGGCGCGGCGTTGGGAGCAGCATTCGCGACAGCACCGCAATGCTCGTCGCCGCAGGCCTGCCAGCCGCCACCGAGCGCCTTGTACAGCGCGACGGCGCGCGTATTGATCGACGCTTCGGCCTGAGCCAGGTCATCTTCGGCGGAAAGCTGGGTACGCTCGGCATCGAGCAGTTCCAGGAAACTCGTCGCGCCTTCTTCATAGCGCACGCGCGCGAGTTCCGCCGCGCGTTTGCTCTGCGTGCTCTGATCGATCAGGTGATCCACCCGCACCCGTTGCTGGTTGAATCCAGTGACCGCGTTATCGATATCCTCAATGGCCAGCAGCACCGTCTGCTGATAGTTCGCCTGTGCCGCATCCGCGCGCGCTTCGCTGGCGTGCAAGTTCGCGCGCACGCGCTGGACGTTCAGGCCGGGCCAGCTGATGCTCGGTGCGAGCGACCATGCCCGCGTCGATGGGCCGCCGAAGTCGTTGCTGCTGCCGGACAGAAAACCGAGGAAGCCGCCCAGCGTGATGTGCGGAAAGAAGTCTGCCTTGGCCACGCCGATGCGCGCGTTCGCGGCGGCGTATTCGCGTTCGGCAATATGCACATCAGGCCGCCGTGCGAGTACGTCCCCAGCGTCGCCGATCGGCAGGTTGACGGCGATTGGCGTGAAGCTCGTCGGTGACACATCAATACCCAGTTCGCCCGGCCGCTCGCCCAACAGCACGGCGAGCCGGAATTCACTGGCGCTGATCTGCGTCTGCAGCTGCGGCAATTGCGCCTGCACCGCACTCAGTCGCGCCTTCGCACTGGCCACGTCCTGTTCCGAACCCGAGCCGAGTTGCTCGCGCACTTCAGTGAGGTGCGTGGTCTGCTGCAGGTTGTCGATATCGCGCTGGGCAATATCGAGCCGCAACTGTGTGCCGCGCAATTCGAAATAGTTGCGCGCTACTTCGGCGAGCAGGCTGATCTGTGCGTTTTGCAGCGCTGCTTCGTTGGCGCCCAGGTCAGCACCCGCTGCTTCCACCGAACGGCGAATGCCGCCGAACAGATCCAGTTCCCACGACGCGTCGAAACCGGCCTGATACGTCGTGACGGTGGTGCGCTGATCAGTGAAGCCTGGCTCCTGACCACGCGCACGCGTGTAGTTCAGATCGGTGTTCACGGTGGGCAGTTGATCGGACTTTGCATTGCTCAGCAACGCGCGGGACTCATGCAGTCGCGCCACCGCCATACGCAAATCCAGGTTGTTCGCCGCGGCACGCTGGATCAGTGCGTTCAGCGTCGGATCGTTGAACTGCTTCCACCACGCAGCCTGGAATTGCGCATGGCTTTCCTGCGCGGCATCGAATCCCTGCAGCCGCGGCGTCGTGGGCTGCTCCGGGTGATAGTCCGGCCCGACGCTGGCACAGCCGGCAAGCATCAGCGCGGCGCTCAGTGCGGCGATCTTGAAGAGTGTTTTCATTGCAGTGGTTCTCCAGTGCCCGAACGATGCGCGTGTGATCCGAAGCGCTCCGTCAGGCCGTGAATGACGACGTAAAGCAAGGGTGTGTAGATCAGCCCGGACAGCGTCACGCCGAGCATGTTCGAGGCCACGGCAATGCCGACCGCGGCGATCTTCAGCATCGGTTTCATCTCAATGACTCTCCAGCGCCAGCTGCGCGTGCGCCGCTGCATGTTCACGTGCGCGTGCTTCGCGACGCTCCACCAAAGCGCGGATGAGTACATAGAACAACGGCGTATAGACCAGCCCGAACAGGGTCACGCCAAGCATGCCGGAGAACACCGCCACACCCATCGCATGCCGCATCTCGGCACCGGCACCGTGCGAAGTGACCAGCGGCACCACACCCATGATGAACGCGAACGAGGTCATCAGGATGGGGCGCAACCGCAGCTTCGCCGCTTCCAGTACGGCATCATGGCGAGACATGCCTTCATGCTGGCGTTCGCGTGCAAACTCGACGATCAGGATCGCGTTCTTGCACGCCAGTCCCACCAGCACGATCAATCCGATCTGGGTAAAGATGTTGTTGTCGCCACCGCTCAGCCACACGCCGGCAATCGCGGACAACAGCACCATCGGCACGATCAGGATCACCGCCAGCGGCAGCGACCAGCTCTCGTACAACGACGACAGCACCAGGAACACCAGCAGCACGCACAACGGGAACACCAGGATCGCCGTGTTGCCAGCGAGGATCTGCTGATAGGTCAGCTCGGTCCACTCGTAGCTGAAGCCGTTCGGCAGGTTGTCTTTCGCCAGTTTTTCCATCGCCGCCTGGGCCTGGCCGGAGCTGAAGCCAGGCGCGGGTCCGCCGTTGATTTCTGCGGTCGGATAACCGTTGTAGTGCTGCACTCGGTCCGGACCCGCGCCTTGTTGCACGGTGACGAAGGAACCGAGTGGCACCATCTGGCCCTGTGCGTTGCGCGTCTTCAACTGCAGGATGTCCTGCGCCGAATGGCGGAACGCCGGGTCAGCCGACACGTTGACCTGATAGGTGCGCCCGAAGCGGTTGAAGTCGTTGACGTAGAGCGAGCCCAGATAGGCCTGCATCGCCTGGTAGACATCGGCCAGGTTGACGCCTTCGGCCTTGGCCTTCTCGCGATCCACCTCGGCATCCACCTGTGGCACGTTGACCTGGAAGCTGGAGAACAAGCCCGCCAGCGCCGGTACTTTCTGGCTTGCCGCCATCAGACCCTGACTCTGCTTGTACAGCTCGTCGAAGCCGAGATCGCCGCGATCCTCGATCTGCATGCGGAAGCCGCCAATCGTGCCCAGCCCCATCACCGGCGGCGGCGGGAATACCGCGATGTAGGCATCCTGGATCGCCGCATATTTCTGATTCAGCGCAGCGGCAATCGCACCCGCTGACAGCGACGCATCACGCCGCTCTTCGAACGGCTTCAGCGTGACGAACACGATGCCCGCATTGGTGCTGTTGGTGAAGCCATTGATCGACAGGCCAGGGAACGCCACCGCGTGTTCCACGCCCGGCTGCTTCAAGGCGATCTCGCTCATCTTGCGGATCACATCTTCGGAGCGATCGAGCGAAGCGGCATCCGGCAATTGGGCGAACGACACCAGGTACTGCTTGTCCTGTCCTGGCACGAAACCGGTAGGCACATGGGAGAAACCCAACCAGGTCAGACCGATCAACCCGGCATATAGCACCAGCGCGATCGAGCCCTTGCCTAGCAGACGCTTCACGCCGCCAACGTAGCGCTCCGAGCCGCGGTGGAACATGCGGTTGAACGGACGGAACAGCCAGCCGAAGGCGCGATCGATTCCGCGCGTCAAACGATCCTTCGGAGCGTTGTGACCCTTCAACAGGATCGCCGCGAGCGCCGGGCTGAGGGTCAGCGAATTGAATGCGGAGATCACCGTGGAGATCGCGATGGTCAACGCAAACTGGCGATAGAACTGCCCGGTAAGTCCGCTGATGAAAGCGGTCGGGATAAACACCGCGCACAACACCAGTGCAGTGGCGACGATCGGGCCGGTGACCTCATGCATCGCCTTGCGCGTCGCCTCCTTCGGCGATTGCCCAAGCTCGATGTGCCGCTCCACGTTTTCCACGACCACGATCGCATCATCGACCACGATGCCGATCGCCAGCACCATGCCGAACAGCGATAGCGCATTCAGCGAAAAACCAATCAGGTACATCACCGCAAACGTGCCGATCAGCGATACCGGCACAGCGACCAGCGGAATGATCGACGCGCGCCAGGTCTGCAGGAACAGGATCACCACCAGCACCACCAGCAGGATCGCTTCCAGCAAGGTATGCGCCACTGCTTCGATCGAGCCGCGCACGAACACGGTCGGGTCGTACACGATGCCGTAGTCGACGCCCTGCGGAAATTCCTTCTTCAGCTGCGCCATCGTGGCGCGAACTTCGTCGGAAATCTGGATCGCGTTGGAACCCGGCCGAGCAAAGATTGGCAACGCTACCGCCGGCTTGTTGTCGAGCAGGCTGCGCAGCGCATAGTTGTCCGAACCAAGATCGACCTTGGCGATATCGCGCAGATGCGTAACGCCACCGTTCGCATCGGTGCGCACGATAATGTTGCGGAAGTCATCCTCGTTGATCAGTCGGCCACGCGTATTGATGTTGAGCTGGAACGCGGAATTGGTCGGGCCCGGTGGTGCGTCCAGCGCACCCGCGGCGACCTGCACGTTCTGCTCGCGGATCGCGTCGATCACATCGCCGGTGGTCATGCTGCGCACAGCCAGCTTCTGTGGATCAAGCCACACGCGCATGCTGTATTCGCCGGCACCGAAGATCTGCACGTCGCCGACGCCATCGAGGCGGCCCAGCACATCCTTCACGTGCAGCCGCGCGTAATTCGACAGATAGAGCATGTCGTAGCGCTGATCCGGCGACGTCAGATGCACGACCATGGTCAGGTCAGGCGAACTCTTCTGCGTGGTTACACCAAGGCGCTGCACTTCCTCCGGCAACTTCGGCAAGGCTTGCGCAACGCGATTCTGCACATCGACCTGGGCCGTGTTGAGATCGGTGCCAAGTGCAAACGTCACGGTCAGCGTGACGGCGCCATCGCTGGTGGCCTGCGACGAGCTGTACAGCATGCCTTCGACGCCGTTGATCTGTTCTTCCAGCGGCGTGGCGACGGTTTCGGCGATGACCTTGGGGTTCGCGCCGGGATAGCTGGCGTGCACCACCACGGTGGGTGGCACGACTTCGGGGTATTCGCTGATCGGCAATTTGAACACCGCGATGCTGCCGCAAATGACGAACAGCAGCGACAGCACGGCGGCCATGATCGGCCGGTCGACGAAAAACTGGGCAATGTTTTTCATGGTGTGGGACTCAGTCCTGCGAACGCTTGTTCTTGTTGGCGGCTGCGGCGGCCAAGGCGGTTTGCGCAACGTCCTGGTTGACGGCGGGCGCTATCGGGTTGGCATCGACCAGCGCCTTGTCGGCGTCATCGAGGCGGTATTGCATGGCCACCTTCTGCGGGTTGACCTCGGCACCGGGACGCACGTGCAGCAGGCCGTTGACGATGATCACGTCATTCGCATCCACACCACTTTCGATCACCCGCAAACCGGCAAACAACGGACCGGTGCTGACCTTGCGGTATTGCACCTTATGGTCCTTGTCGACGACATAGACGAACTGGTTGCCCAGGTCGGTGCCAATCGCGCGGTCGTCCACCAGCAGACGTGGGCGAGTCTGGCCGCTCTGCAATTGCACGCGGGCATACAGGCCTGGCGTGTAAAGACCATCGTGGTTATCGAACACCGCGCGCAGGCGCATCGTGCCGGAGTCGGTGTGCAGCTGGTTGTCGACGAAGTCGAGGCGACCTTCATGCGGGAAACCCGATTCGTCAGCCAGCCCCATCGTCGCCTCGATCCGCGCATCGTGGCCACCCTGTGCAGCGCGTGAGCGCAGATGATCGAGCTTGAGCCAGGTCTGTTCGTCCACATCGAAATAGACATAGACCGGGTTCACCGTGACCACGCTGGTCAACACATCACTACTGGTGACCAGGTTGCCGGGCGTGATGCGGATATTGCTGACGCGGCCGTCGATCGGTGAACGCACCTGGGTGAAATCCAGATTCAACCGCGCCGAGGCAAGTGCCGCCGTACTGGCAGCCAGTTGCGCACGCGCGCTCTGCTCGGCGGTGTCCTGACTATCGGCGTCCTGCTTGGCGACCGCATGTTGGGCGAGCAGCATCACGGCGCGCCGTTGATTGGTGATGGCCAGGTTCAAGGCAGCCTGCGCCTGGGCCTGGTTGGCGCTTAGCCGATCCACCTCGGCCTGATACGGGCGCGGATCGAGCTGGAACAGCACGTCGTCCTTATGCACCAGTGCGCCTTCCTGGAAATGCACCGACTCGACGAACCCGCCGACACGCGGTTGTACCTGCACGGTGTCGACGGCTTGCAACCGCCCGGTGAATTCGGCGCTGTCGCTGACCTGGCGGGTCAATGCCTGCGCCACTGTCACTTCCGGCGGCGGTGCAGTGGCGGCAGGGGTCTGCGCGTGGCCGGTGCTGCCATGCAAGAGAACCCAGCTACCGGCGATCGTGGCCGCTACAAGCGTGGCCAGCATCCATTGTTTTTTCATGTTGCGCTCCCAGAACCTTGGTTGCCGGGCGCTGCCCCGGCGAAGGACCGAGAGAATAGGTGTACCTGGCGGTATAGAAAATCCGTTTCTTGCGCATTACACTCGTGAGCCAGAATCACGAATCAGCTGAGAATCGATGCTATGGAAGACTTTTCCGCAATTTCGACCTTCGTTCGGGTGGTCGAAGCCAAAAGCTTCGCCGCTGCCGCTGCCCAGCTGGAGATGACCCCCTCCGGCGTCAGCCGAGCGGTGGCGCGACTGGAAACCCAGCTCGGCGCGAGGCTGTTGTTTCGTTCTACCCGATCGCTGCGTTTAACCGACGATGGGGCAGCGTTCTATGCACGTTGCAAGGAGATACTTACCGATCTCACCGAGGCGACCGAGGCATTGGGGCATGCGCGCAGCCGCCCTGTGGGCAAATTGCGGGTGGCCACGCATTCGGCAATAGGCCGTGCAGCGCTGATCCCCAACCTGGCGGAGTTCGAAACGCGCTACCCGGACATCCGGCTGGAGCTGGCGATGTGCGATTACCACTTCGACCTCAATGAGGAAGGCTACGACTGCGCCATCCGCATGGGTGAACTGGAAGATTCCAACCTGATCGCACGCAAGCTGGGCTACTTCAACAACGTGCTGTGCGCGTCACCCGCGTACCTGCACAAGCACGGCGCGCCGCACACCATCGAAGATCTGAAGCAGCACCGCTGCATCAACTACGTCTTTCCGAGCAGTGGCAAGCCCTATCAATGGCAGTTCGACACGCCGAGCGGCCGGGTCGGCCTGGATATCGATGCGCATATGTTGATCAACGATGGCGAATCGGTGATCCAGGCCGCCGTGGCCGGCCTGGGCATCATCCAGATTCCGCATTGCCTTGCCGCCACCGCGCTGGCCAAGGGGCAGCTGGAGATCGTCATGACCGACACGATTTCCACGGGCTCACCGTTGTGGATCGTCTATCCGCAGAAGCGCCATCTGTCGGCGCGGGTGCAGGCGTTCATCGAATGGGTGAGCGAACTGTTCCAGCGCACCAGCGCCCCGCAGTGCCGTATTACCGCGCGGATCAATGCCGAAAAGGCCGAGCGCGGCGAACGCGTACCAGTAGCGGCGTAATGTCCCTACTAGCCACGTGACCGCCGCTCGTCATCCCTGCGAAGGCAGGGATCCAGAGGCCTCAAATTGTTGAGGAGCAGGGGCGTTGGGTTGACCAGCTTCGCTGTTGAAAAGCGCCTCTGCCTTCGCAGGAATGACGAGAGGGGGAGCCTAGGCGCCCGCAGGAATCAGCAATAGTAACGCGACACCCAGCACGATGCGGTAAATCGCGAACGCGGTGAAGCGATGCGTGCGGATGTAGCCAAGCAGCCACTTCACCGCAATGAAGCCGACGATCAGCGACACCACAAAGCCTACGATCAGCGCGCTCCAATCCTCGTGCGCCGCGTCGCCACCCTTCAGCACCTTCAGCAATTCATAGCCGGTGGCCGCGTACATGGTGGGAATGCCGACCAGAAACGCGAACTCGGTAGCCGCCGGGCGGTTGCTGGTACCTGCCAGCATGGCGGTAAAGATCGTCGCGCCCGAGCGCGAAGTGCCGGGAAAAATGCCGGCCACGATCTGCGCGATTCCCACCAGAATCGCCACCCGCCACGTGACCTGGGCGCGGTCCACCTGACGCGCGGCAAGCTGCTCGGCAACGATCATCCAGAAGCCGCCAATGATCAGCGCCCATGCAATGGGAGTCACTGTTTCAGGCAGCTTGAAGCCGTAGTGGGTAACCACCAGTCCCAATACGCAAGTAATCAGGAAGGCCACGATCACCTTGAGCAGGTAGTCGCGATTGGCCGGCAGGCGCCACTGCGTAAACAACTGCCAGATGCGTCCCCAATAGATGAACGTAATGGCCAGAATCGCACCCGCCTGGATACCCACGTTGAACAGATCCGAGCGCGCGCCGAGGCCGAATTTCTCGGCTATCAGCAAGTGACCTGTACTGGAAATTGGCAGAAACTCCGTGATGCCTTCGATGATGCCGAGCAGGATGACGTGAAGCAGGTTGGTCACAGGTCAGTTCCGGAGATGGGTTGGACGGACGCTGGCCTGTGCGGCCAACGAGAGCTGCCATAGCTTAAGGGCTTTGTGGGCCTGAAAGATGGCCATCCGAAGGGTCGCGGAAGTCACAATGAAGGTACGTCGAAGCGCACCATAATAGTGCAAATGCTCTCGATAATTTTGTCGGCATTGGTGCTATCTTTGCTGTTCGAGCCACACGTTATGCCTGGCAACGCTTGTGACACAACGGTTTCATGGCATGGCACAGGCTTTGCTATAAAGCTGCATTCCTTCCACTCCCGAGGCTTCCCCGATGTCCGCCCATAAAGTGCTCGATCTGATCCAGGAACACGAGGTCGAGTTCGTCGACTTCCGCTTCGCCGACATGCTCGGCGTGCATCACCACGTCACCTTCCCGGCCCACGCGATCGACGAGTCGACATTCGAGGACGGCAAGATGTTCGACGGTTCGTCGATTACCGGCTGGAAGGGCATCAACGAGTCGGACATGGTGCTGATGCCGGATCCGGACACTGCCCATATCGACCCGTTCAGCTCGCATACGCAGTTGATCCTGCATTGCGACGTGCTCGAGCCGTCGACCATGCAGGCCTACGGCCGCGACCCGCGTTCGATCGCCAAGCGCGGCGAAGCGTTCCTGAAATCCACTGGCATTGCCGACACCGCGTTCTTCGGCCCGGAGCCGGAGTTCTTCATCTTCGACTCGGTGCGCTGGCAGAACGACATGGGCCGAGTGTTCTACGAGATCGGTTCGCAGGAAGCCGCGTGGAGCTCGCGCTACAAGTACGACAACGACAACACCGGCCATCGCCCCGGCGTGAAGGGCGGCTATTTCCCGGTCAGCCCGGTGGACTCGCTCGGCGACCTGCGCGCCGACATGTGCAAAGTGCTTGAGTCGCTCGGTCAGAAAGTGGAAGTGCATCACCACGAAGTGGCGAACGCGGGCCAGTGCGAGATCGGCGTGAGGTTCAACACGCTGGTGAAGAAGGCTGACGAACTGATCACGATGAAGTACGTGATCAAGAACGTCGCACACCAGAACGGCAAGACCGCCACCTTCATGC
>Ga0302226_10002332_pt1 | contig 13611 bp, 10 predicted proteins | sample II_Palsa_E3_3_FD_193524 | JGI IMG/M metagenome (GOLD analysis project Ga0302226, IMG submission 193524) | Peat permafrost microbial communities from Stordalen Mire near Abisko, Sweden - II_Palsa_E3_3 | ecosystem: Environmental > Terrestrial > Soil > Palsa > Peat permafrost | place: Sweden...
ACCAACTTTTCCAGCTGAGAATCAGCGCTAATCAGGAACATGTAAAAGACCGAAATAGGCCCCTGCCGGTGCGCTGGCCATGAACTGTTGACGGCACCTCAAGCAAACAAGACGGAACGAGCCGAATGCATTCCAGAGATCCTGAGGCCATCGTTATTTCAGAATCAATTCTCGCGTTAGCTGACTGCCCAGGAGAGTCCGCATCGATTCCCGATCCATGCTGGCTTTGTCCCGGGTGCTCATGGGGCCCAACACCTTGGTGGCGATGGCATCGGCTTCATCGGTTCGATCGAGTGCGGCCATGTTCGGGTAACTAATGGTCAGAATCACATCAGCATCCTGCGGTGAACGGGCCTCGGAGCTGTAGACGGCATAACTGGTGATCAGGCCTGCCTTGGTCAGCGCTGCCATTTGCGACTTGTACGGGCCGTCGAGGTATTTCATGTAATTCTGAAACTGCCCTGGCTTGATCTTGATGAAGCTGACCCGGGTGACGCCACCTTCCTTATAAGGCTTCGTGTCCTGCGCAAATACCGAACCCATAACCGCGAACATCAGCAACGACGTGATTAATATCGTCATACGTTTCACAGTTTGACTCCTTGACGTAGCTGCACAAATGTGCAGCTTACATAACGCTACGCGCAGTATCCGGGTGCGTCAACGATTGTCCCTCCCGATAATTCGGCACGGGAGAGGGGTGTTTCGCATCCGTCGCAATAATGTTTTGATTGCGCCTTGGCCGCGGGGGGATTTGGCGTGTTTTCAGGCCGCTCACATAACCGGCCTTTAAAACGGCATTCCCCAAGAGCCATCGATTCAACGCGATTTTTCTACTGATGCCGGTCATATGCTGCGGCGCGGCCGATAGTGGCCGCGTTCAAGGAATCAACCTGGTGAGGATGGATCGATGAATCGAAGAGATTTGCTCAAGGCCGCGATAGCGATACCGTTTTTGCCGGGCATCTTCAAGGGCGGCTTCGGGGCAGCGTGGGCCGCCACCGGCAGTCCCGACATCTTTCACTCGCGTGTGCGGCCGGGCGATCCGGGATGGCCGTCCGCAGGTGCCTGGGATGGCTTGAAGCGGGACGTTGGTGGGCATCTGCTCAAGCCGGAATCGCCATTCGCGAACTGTGCCGCGACGCCCGCGGGCCCGGTCTGCAGCGACGCGCTGAAGTATCTGAAGAATCCGTACTACATCGGCGACCAGCCGGCGCTGACCCAGACCAGCGGCTGGGTCGATGCCTGGACCTCGCAACCAAGCGCATATGCGGTCGCTGCCAGGAACACGGCCGATGTCGTCGCCGCGGTCAATTTTGCGCGCGAGCACCGTCTGCGTCTGGTCGTCAAAGGCGGTGGTCACAGTTACCAGGGTACGTCCGACTCTGCAGACTCGTTGCTGGTATGGACGCGGCGAATGAATGACGTCACCTTGCATGACGCCTTTGTTGGGCATGGTTGCGCGGGCAAGCAGGCGCCGCAGCCGGCGGTGACGGTCGGCGCTGGCGCGATGTGGATCGATGCCTATGATGCTGTGACCACCCGGGGCGGTCGCTACGTTCAAGGTGGCGGTTGCACCACGGTGGGCGTTGCGGGTCTTGTTCAGAGTGGTGGTTTCGGCAGTTTCTCGAAAAACTACGGCACTGCGGCGGCCGGATTGCTGGAGGCGGAGGTCGTTACGGCTGATGGCGCGGTGCGCATCGCCAATGCCTGTACCAATCCGGATCTGTTCTGGGGAATCAAGGGCGGCGGTGGTGGCGGTCTGGGTGTCATCACTCGGCTTACCTTGCGTACGCGCGAACTGCCCGAGTTCTTCGGCGTGGTGGCGGGCGCCATCAAGGCGTCGTCGGACGAGGCCTACCGGGCGTTGATTGCGCAGGCGATCAGTTTCTATCAGAGCGATCTGTTCAATCCGCACTGGGGTGAGCAGATGGTTTTCAAGAGCTCGAACACGCTGAAGATCTCCATGGTGTTCCAGGGCTTGAGCCAGCCGCAGGTGGAGAAGACCTGGGCACCGTTCTTCGACTGGGTGCGTGCGCGCAAGGAGTATTCCTTCGACGATCCGGTTCGGATCATGAGCCTCCCGGCACAGCACATGTGGGACGCCGAATTTTTCCGGCAGCACGTGCCAGGGGCCCAGGTCGCGGATGACCGACCCGATGCCCCGCGAGATCATGTGCTGTGGAGGGGCGACCAGGGGCAGGTGGGGCAGTTTCTGCACGGTTATAAATCGGCGTGGATGCCCGCGTCACTGTTGGGCAAGGCTCGGCAATCCGCGCTGGTCGACGCTGTATTTGCATGCACGCGTCAGTGGCAGATGGCCTTCCATTTCAACAAGGGATTGGCCGCTGCGCCTGCCGATGAGATCGCGGCCGCGAAAGACACCGCGACAAATCCTGCCGTGCTGGATGCGTTTGCCTTGGCGATCATTGCTGGCGAAGGTTTGCCGGCGTTTCCCGACATGCCCGGTCCCAGACCCGATCTTGCCGCTGCGCGAAAAGACGCGGCAGACATCAGCAAGGCCATGGATGAGTTGCTGCGCGTTGCACCCGGCGCTGGCTCCTATGTTTCGGAGAGCGACTACTTCGAGCGCGCCTGGCAGACCTCGTTCTGGGGCACGAACTACCCCAAGCTGGCCGCGGTGAAGCAGACCTACGATCCGCATGGTCTGTTCTTCGTCCATCACGGCGTGGGTAGCGAGGCGTGGAGTGCTGACGGGTTTACGCGGGTGCGGGGCAGTTAGCGCCAGGATGCCGCCGCCGTTGCAGGGCTCGCCGGGACATGTTGCCGGCGAGCCGTTGCAGTCATCTGGCGAGCCCCGATCTGTCGAGGCCTCACCAGGGCATTCTCACCAGATCCGCACCCGGTCGGCTGGCGCGACATACAGGTTGTCGCCGGGCTTGACTCCGTAGGCGTCGTACCACGCATCGATGTTGTGCACTACACCGTTGACGCGGAACGCGCGTGGCGAGTGCGGATCGCTGGTGACCTGGCGACGGATCGCGTCGTCGGTCAGCTTGCCGCGCCATGCCTGCGCCCAGCCCAGGAACACGCGCTGGTCGCCGGTCATGCCGTCGAGCACGGGTGCGGGTTTGCCATGTAGCGAAGCGTGATAAGCATCCAGCGCCAGGGTGAGCCCGCCGAGGTCGGCGATGTTCTCGCCCATCGTCAGGTCACCGTTGATGTGTACACCGGGCAACGGCTCGAACGCCGAATACTGCGCACCGAGTTTCTTCGCGCGCGCCTCGAACGCCTTGGCGTCGGCGGGGGTCCACCAGTCGCGCAGCACGCCGTCGGCATCGATCTTGCGGCCCTCGTCGTCAAAGCCATGGGTGAGTTCGTGGCCAATCACGGCACCGATCGCGCCGTAGTTGATCGCCGGGTCGGCATTCGGGTCGAAGATCGGTGGTTGCAGGATGCCGGCTGGAAACACGATGTCGCGCAGGCTGCCGTTGTAGGCGTCGTTGGTCTGCGGCGTCATCGACCAGTCGGTGCGATCCACTGGGCCGTTCAGTCGATCCACGTAGAAAGACCAGTCGGCGGCGGCAGCACGCGTGACGTTGCCGATCAGGTCATTGTTGCGCACGATCACCTGGGAGTAGTCGCGCGGATGATCGGGGTAGCCGACCTTGATCGTATAGGTGTCCAGTTTGCGCAGTGCTTCCTGCTTGGTTTGCGGGCTCATCCAGTCCAGATTCTGGATGCGTGCGTGGTAGGCCGCCTTGAGGTTGGCAACCAGCTGTTCGATCTTCGCCTTGGAGGCCGGCGGGAAATACTTGTCGGTATATAGCTGGCCGACGGCCCAGCTCAGGTTGCCAAAGCAGTCCAGCCGCTCGCCGATTTCGCAGTCGCCGCCAGACACGGCGTGTACACCGCGCTTCCAGCGCACGGCTTGCGCCTGCTGGCCCGACAATGTCTTGTCGTGCATGTCGAAATACGCGTCCTGGAATGGCTGCGAAAGATAGTACGCGGCGTTGTCGGCAATGCGTGCGGCTTGCCACGCCTGGATCGTCGCCACCGGCGTACGCGCATACAGCGAGGCAAGTTTCGGGAACGCGGTTTTCTCGCCGACCACGATGCGCTGAAGCTTGCCTAATTGCTGCGCTTGCAGGAACGCAGGCCACGCGAAACCGGGAGCGAATTGCTGAAGTTCGGCAATACTCATCGGGTTGTAGGTCGCCACGGGATCGCGCTGCTCGACCTTGCTCCAGCTTGCCTGTGCGATAGCCGTCTCGAACGCGACCACGTCCTTCGCGGCTGAGTCCGGATGGGCCCAGCCGGCCAGTGTCAGCAGGTTGGTGACATAGGTCTGGTACGCGGCTTTCTGTTTCGCGAACTCGGGTTTGAGGTAATAGTCGCGATCAGGCAGGCCAAGGCCAGCCTGGCTGACGTAGACCGCGTAGCGTTTCGGATCCTTCAGGTCGACATCGATGCCGACATTGAACAGCGAGCCATCAAAGTCGACATTGGTTCGTCCCATCAATGCCGCTTGCGCGTCGCGAGTGGTCGCATGGCGAACGGCATCGAGCTGAGGTGTGATCGGCTTGGCGCCCAGTGCCTCGATGCGTGCGTCATCCATGAACGACTGGTAGAACGCCGTCACCTTGTCTTGCAGCGTGGCGGGTTGGTCTGTTGCGTGCGAAGACGCCAACTCCATGATCGAGTGCAGGCGTTGTTCGGTAAGGTCGGTTATCAGCAAACGCAGGCTGACGGCAGGCTTGTCGGACGGGATCGGCGTGTGATCCAGCCAGGTGCCGTTTGCGTAGCGGAAGAAATTGTCACCGGGCTTGACAGTCATATCGGCCCCGCCCGCGTCGAACCCCCAACTGCCGTACTGCGGCTTGGTGTTTGTCGCATCGCCGGCATGAGCCGCGCACGCGATCCACATACTCAGGCAAGCCACTGCAAGAATCTTGCTGTTCATGAAGCCCTCGACCAGGCATTGAAGTTCGCGCATGTTCGCACGTTTGGGTGCGGTCGCTGGAGGCAGGCCTGGCCCGGGCGTCGGACGTTATGAGCACCTGCCGGTCACCGCATTTCGGCAAGGGATACTGAAGTGGCGGATTGCGGCAGGGAGCCAGCTTCTTGCACAGGGCGCGGCTATGCTCTGACGCTGTGCAGGCGCCTTGGAGGGTTCGAGCGATGAATGTTTTGCTGTTTGGTGCTACCGGCATGGTCGGGCAGGGTGCGCTACGCGAATGCCTGCTCGCTGACGATGTGACGCGGGTACAGACGATCGGTCGCACCGCAACAGGCCAGCAGCATCCCAAGTTGCATGAGCTGGTGCACCGGGATCTGTTCGACTACGGCGCCATCGAAGCCGAGCTGGTGAACTTCGACGCGTGCTTTTTCTGCATCGGAGTGACCTCGTCCGGCACCGCTGAAAGCGAATACACACGGCTCACTTATGACCTTACGTTGGCCGCCGCACAGACATTGGCGCGGCTCAATCCGCAGATGACCTTCGTCTACGTTTCCGGTGCCGGCGCGGACAGCAGCGAGACCAGCAAGACGATGTGGGCGCGGGTGCGTGGTCGCACCGAAAATGCATTGCAGCGGCTGCCGTTCAAGGCGGTATATGTATTTCGGCCCGGGATCATCCAGCCGCTGGATGGCATCCGTTCCAAGACGGATTCCTACCGCTGGTTTTACATGCTGACCGGACCGCTGCTGCCGCTGTTGCGCCGCTTGCTGCCGAGCACGGTGCTGAGCACCCAGATCGTCGGCCGGGCGATGCTGGCCGTCGCCGGGCGCGGTGCGCTTGAGCCCGGTCAATTCCGGGCGGTGCTGGAGGCAGCGGACATCAGCGCGATCGGCCGTGCTGCAGCCGTCTAGACCGAGTCAGAACCACTGCCGGGGATGTGCAGCTTTGCCGCATACGCATCGTGCAGCGCGTCCCAGCCATAGGCGCGCGCGGAACTGCCGATGATGGGCTCGATCGAGAGGCCGTCAAGCAGTTGCTCGGCAACAACCAGGCACAGATGCCAGCCGGCGGCCACCTTGGGTACCCAGTCCAGATCCTTGATGGTCTGGTGCAGGGTCAGTCGCGTGCCGTCGGCGATGGGCACGAGGTGCCAGCGTATCGTGCTGCTGCCCAACCGTTCGTGTTCCCAGGTGTACTCGAGCACGCTGGGTGCTTCGGCACGGGTCACCACGGTGGGGATGTCTGCTGGCTCGCTTCCATCGAGCATCGACAGTACGGCCGCGCCGGTGCCGGACAGATTGCGGTTCGCGGTATAGGGCGACCAGGCGCGCAGATGGGTGGGATCAGTAAGGACATCCCAGAGGCGATGCGGCGAATGGGGCAGGTCGCGAACGAATACCAGCGTCCACTCCTCACCGTGACGATGGTGGGCGACTTGGGCGAGCGGGCCGGGATCGAAATCGGGTCTTTTCATGGTGAGTGCCTCGTAAGAACGATACAAAACACGGCGCGGCGGATTCGACGCGAGGATGTTGAAACCGTCCTCACGGACTCATTTCGCGATGGCCTGCGTGACATCAGATGCTCATGGCAGCAAGGCTTGATGCTGAGCCAGTCCCATCGGTCTGGCCGTCAGGTCGCGCTTGCCCGAATCGGCCATCTCCACTCATCCAGCTCCTGACGCCCCAGGCCTATTGGCCGGCGTTGTTGCCGGACGAGTTGGGCTTGGGCTTGCCCTGTTGTCCCTTGGACGGCGTCGCCGGACGGCTTCCCGCAGGCTTGTTGGACGGACCTTTGCTAGGCTGTGCAGGCCATGGTTTTGCCGAGCCATTGCCGGGCTTTGTAGTCCCTGGTGGTGGTCGCTGACCCGGCTGCGGACGGTTCCCCGGCGGCCGCGGCTGTGGTTTTGGCCGATTGTTGGCTGGCGGTTTCGGGCGAGGGGGGCGAGTGACGGGTGGACGCGGCTTGGGCGGAGGTGGACGATGCCCCGGCGGGCGGGTCGGCCGCGATGGCGGCCTGTGCGGGATCGGGCGGCTGTACCAACTGTTGCGTTGGTTGTAGAACGACCGATTGCGGTAGTAATTGCTCCAGTAGGTGGCAATCACGAACGTGACAACCGGGACCCCGATCTGGGCGCCGTAGGCGGGTAACGCCACGGGTTGATTCTGGTATTGGTATTGAATGTAGTAGCCGTCCACCCAGCCGCGATTGCCAAGGACGATCACATCGCACCATTCCCAGCCAGCCGTACAACCCTGAACGGAAACCGCCGACCCCACCGGAATGGTGAGGATGAGCGGGTATTGCGAATCGGGGCCGGCGCGCAAGTGGACGTTGCCAGTGACATAACCAGCCGCCGCGTGCGCGACCACGGGGGCAGCCAGCAACAGTGATATTGCGGCAGACCAAACAAGTCGTTTCATCGATACGATCTCCGGCGCGTTGGCGGGAAATAGCCGTCCACAGGACGCGTTTCAATGCAGGCAACGCCATGGAGGCTGATCCGGTTTAGATGTCGACGCAAGTGAAGCGGCCGCAAGGTGACAGGGCATAGCAGTGCGTTGAAGCGTTAAGTCCGTTCACTTGCCCGGTGCGCGACGGCGGTACGCTCGATTTCGCATGGCCGGTTTCAGCCACCCATCACACGCGACAGCTCGGGAGGCGGCGCCACCGATCATGTAAACAGGGGGAACACCATGGGCCTGGTCCCAGATCACGAATTCAAAGGTTTCCGGCATCGCGTTTTGATGCCCGATTACGACCGGCAGCAGGAACTTTGTGTCGGCCAACTGAAGCAGTAACCCATTGAAGCTCACAACCCCCTAGGAGATTTACATGAATACTCGTTTTGAACGTACCGGCTCGCTCACTGAACTGACCAGCTACCCACAGTGGGCACAGGACATGGTCAACGACTGCGAAAGCACCAAGCAGAGCGTGGTGCGCCACGAGCTGTGGGACATGATGCGTGAATGCACGCTCGATCAGACGTCCACCGCCAATTTCATGGTGGGCATCTGGCCTGTGATCGAGCGATTTCCGGCCTATATGGCATTGAGCTTGCTCAAGACGACTTTCGGCCGCAGTCCAGGCGACAACCTCGCTCGGCGCTGGCTGGTGCGCAATATTCGCGTGGAGCAGAACCATGCCGAATACTGGCTCAATTGGGCCGAGGGTGCGGGTGTATCGCGCGAAGAGGTGCTTCACGGACGAGCCCCGCACGGCACCGATACGCTTGCTAGCTGGTGCGAGGAAATCTGCACCAGCGGCTCACTCGCAGCAAGTATTGCCGCAACCAACTACGCTGTTGAAGGTGCCACGGGCGAGTGGTCGCAGCTGATCTTTGAAAGCAAGAAATATGCAGACAGCTTTCCTCCAAAAGAGAAGGTCGGCGCCCTGCGCTGGCTTCAACTGCATGCCGCTTATGACGATACTCACCCGTGGGAGGCCCTGGAGATCGTCTGCACCTTGATGGGGACCCAGCCGAATCCTGACGAAGTAACGCATGTCGCCGACTGCATAAAGCGAAGCTACACCAGCATGCGGATCAGCATGGATCGTTGCTTGGGGCAACGTCGCGTTCTGGAGGTAATGAACGAGGCCGCAGCCTGACAAGTCATCGGGGCGAAGTGCCTTGACGGGCTCCTGACACAGCACTCATGGTACAAGGTGCACCATGGAGACCGTTCAGCCCACTTCGCAACGACCTTTGTCTAGGCGCTTATTGCCGCTGGCCTACGCGCTGGTGGCACTGGTGGGGCTTATCCTGGCATTGACGCTGGGGGCCTTGCAGGTCCAGGTCACTCTCGCCGGTTTTCTTAACGGCGAGAGTCTCTGGTCCAAGGCACAGAAGCAGGCGGTGATTGATCTGGACGCCTACGCAGCCAGTGGCGACCCCTCGAACCTGGCCAGTTTCCAGCGCAACTATGCCGTGCTGGGTTCCGATCGATGGGCCCGTGACGCCATAGCGTCTGGCGATTTTGATGAGGATAAAGTGGCGCAGGCTTTCGGCCGCGGCAGCGTGATACCCGCGGCCATTCCCGGGATGATTTTTATCCTGCACCGCTTTTCTTCCGCACCCCACATGCGCGAAGCGTTGCAGGCTTGGCATTCCACTGATGACGCGATTGCCGAGCTCGGTGGTATTGCCGCGGAACTGCAGCGTGCGCATGCTGCAGATGGATTGACGGATGCAGAGCTTGTCCGCCAGCGTGCTCGCATCCACACGCTGAACAGCTTCATCGGACCGCGAACCAATGTCTTTTCGCTGGAGATCGCACACGGCGCCTCGTGGATCGGCGACATACTGTTCTGCAGCGTATTCGCTGTGGCCCTCGTCGCCATGTTGCTATGGCTGCGCATGGCACGTCGTGTTCTTGCCAGTGTGCGCGGGACTGAGGAGCGTTACCGCTTACTGTTCGACAGCGCGGCGGATGCGATCGTCATGGTTGACGAGAACACGGGGAGGATACTCGACGTCAACCGCACTACCTCGGCCTGGACCGGGCGCAACTCCGATGAGTTGATTGGCGACCGTTTCGTGCACCTGTTCAAACAGTCTCTCTCGGCGCAGCAGAACGGACGCGCGGCCAGCAACATCCTGCTCGGCGAGGCTGGCATTACGCGATCGGTGGAGACGCAAAGCAGCCTTGCCAACTGGGGTGACCGGCCGGTGCGTCAAGCAATCATCCGAGACATCTCCGAGCGCGTGGCGATGGAGCAGGAGCGCCGGGTAGCTGCCGAAGCGCTGGCCAGCATTGCCGAAGGCGTGATCATCGCCGATGCCGACCGGCGGGTGATCTCGATCAACGCTGCACATACCGAGATCACCGGATTCACCGCCCAGGATCTGCATGGTCGGCGTTTCGACAGTACCCGTACCTTGCCCAGCGGCGCTCCGTTGCCGAATTCCATCTGGGAAATCATTGCTGCAGGCCATAACTGGCACGGCGAAGTACAAAGCGCGCGCCGCGACGGCAATACCTATCCGGAGCACCTGAGCATCAGCGTTATCCGCGATGCGGACCATCAGGTGCTTTACCACGTCGCGGTATTCACCAACATCCAGGCGGCCAAGCTCAATCAGCGCCGTCTGGAGCATCTGGCACGACATGATCCTCTGACTGGCCTGGTTAACCGGGCGGAGTTCGAGCGGCATTGTGCCGATGCGATCGCGACTGCCGAGCGTGAGCGGCTGGCGGTGGTCGTGCTGTTCATCGATCTGGATGCATTCAAGATCGTCAACGACAGTTACAGCCATGCGATCGGCGATCGGCTGCTGGTAAAGGTCGCCGATCGCATCCGCAGGCAGTTGTCCGATGACGATGTGGCGGGGCGCATCGGTGGTGACGAATTCACCGTGCTGATCCCCCGGCTGAGTCTGCGTGAAGATGCCAGGGCGATCGTCAGCCGCATGCTCACCACCTTGTCCGAGCCGCTGGTAGTGGATGACTACGAAATTGTGCTCAGCGCCAGTATCGGCGTTGCCGGCTATCCGCTGGACGGCATCGATGCGGCGACGCTGATCGCCAATGCCGATGCTGCCATGTACACGGCGAAAACCGAGGAGCGCAACGCGTTCCGCTTCTACACCCCGATGATGCACGCCGATACCCGCCGGCGCCTCCAACTGGCGACCGAGTTGCGCCAGGCGCTGGCGCGCGACGAGTTCCACCTGGTCTACCAGCCCAGTGTCGAGCTGCGCACGGGGCGGATCGTGGCGGTGGAGGCGCTGCTGCGTTGGAAGCATCCGGAGCGCGGTGAGGTCATGCCGGCCGAGTTCATTCCGGTGGCCGAAAGCCTGGGCATGATCCGTCGCATCGACGAGTGGGTGCTGCAGGCAGCATGTACGCAGATCCAGGCATGGGACAAGGCCGGCGTGCCGCACATCCGCGTGGCGGTCAACATCTCGGCGCGTTGGTTCGGCCATCCGGCTTTCGTCGATGGGGTGACTCATGCTTTGCAATCCAGACAGCTGTCTGCACGGCGTCTGCTGCTGGAGATCACGGAAAGCGCAATGTTGCGCCTGGGCGACGATACCGAACGCACCATGAAGACCCTGCACGTGCTGGGTGTCGATGTAGCCATCGACGATTTCGGCACCGGCTATTCCTCAATGGCTTACCTGAAGTTGCCGGCCGTGGCCTATCTGAAGATCGACCGCTCCTTCGTCACTGGATTGCCAGGCGATGCGAACGATGTGGCGATTGCCGAGGCGATGCTGGCGATGTCGAAGAGTCTCGGTCTGAGCACGATTGCCGAAGGCATCGAAACCGAGGCGCAGCATGATTTTCTGCTACGCGCCGGGTGTGTCGAAGGGCAGGGCTATCTGTATTCGTATCCGCTCAAGGCGGATGAGATCCAGCGCCTGTTGTGTCCGAATCAGCCACAGGCCACGGCCAAGCTGAAGCTGGTGCCTCCCAAGCGCACCTGAGTGTTTGCTGCATCGGCTGACGCACCTGAGGCGCCTCGCATAGCCGCCCCATTTGCTCGTCATTCCTGCGAAGGCAGGAACCCAGTGCCCTTGCTCATCAAGAACTTGAGGCCACTGGGTTACTCGCTTCGCTCGCCCCTTCGGGGCCGCTCTTCGAGCGTTCTGCGCGCTTTGCGCTTATCCTGCCTTCGCAGGGATGACGAGCTAGGGCAACTGGTTATTCGAGGCCCCTAAAGCGCCGCGCAGTGTCGATTGAGCCATTCCAGATCGGCGCCTTCCAGTAGCGGACTCAAGGCGGCGCGCACGCCAGCGTGATAGTCGTCCAGCCACGCACGCTCTTCCGGATTGAGCAGGTCCACTTCGAGCGCGCGACGGTCGAATGGGCACAGCGTGAGTGTTTCGAACGCGTAGAACTCGCCGAATTCGGTCTGCTCCGCTTCGGTCACCACCGCCAGGTTCTCGTGGCGGATGCCGTGCCGCCCCGGCTTGTACAGCCCTGGCTCGATCGAACTGATCATGCCTGGCTCCAGCGGAACCAGTGCGCCGCCGGCGACCGGTGGGCGAATGCTGTGCGGACCCTCATGCACATTGAGGAAGTAGCCGACGCCGTGGCCGGTGCCATGGCCGTAGTCCATGCCGCTCGCCCAAAGTGGCGCACGCGCCAGCGCGTCCAGTTGCGGGCCGCTGGCACCCTTGGGAAAACGCGCGCGGCTCAGCGCGATCATGCCTTTCATCACCAGCGTGGCGTCACGACGCTGCTCGCTGGTGGTGGGGCCGAGCGCCAGTACGCGGGTGATGTCGGTGGTGCCACCCAGGTATTGGCCGCCCGAGTCTATCAGCAGCAGACCCTTGGCGTGCAGCGTGCTGTGCGCCTGCGGCGTGGCGCGGTAGTGCGGGAGCGCGCCGTTGGCCTGGTAGCCGGCGATGGTGGCGAAGCTCTCGCCCATGTAACCGGGTTGGGTCGAACGTTCCTCATGCAGCAGGCTATCGACATCCAGTTCAGTCAACGTCATGCCGGCGGTCAATCGTTGCTCCAGCCGTCGAAACGCACACACCAGCGCCGCGCCATCGCAGCGCATCACTTCGCGAATATGGTCGAGCTCGGCAGCATTCTTGCGTGCCTTGAATGCGCTGCTCGGATTGGCCGCCTCGATCCGCTTGACCGCCGGGGCGATGGCCGCCGCGATCGCGCTGACCACCCGGCCGCTATCCAGTAGCAGGCTGTCGGCGGCGCCGAGGTCGTTCAGCGCGGAAGTGATCGAGGCGTAATCGGCGATCTCGATGCCGTCGGCGGCCAATGCGGCGACCAGCGCATCGTCGAGCTTGGCGCGATGGACAAACAGCGTGGCGCGGCTACTGGTTTCCACCAGCAGATGGGCAAGGAACACCGGATTGCATTCGACATCGCTGCCGCGCAGGTTGGTCAGCCAGGCGATGTCGTCGAGGCTGGAAAGCAGATGATGCGTGGCGCCGAGCTTGCGCATGGCGTTGCGCAGACGAGTGAGCTTGTCCGCACGCGTGACGCTTACGTAAGCCCGGTCATGCTCGATCACCGGCGCCTGTGGCAAGGCGGGGCGATCCGTCCAGATCTCGCCCGGCAGATCCAGGTCGGTACGCAGGGTGGCGCCGCTGTCGGCCAGTCGGCGTTCGATCTGCCGCTGGGTGGTCAATGCCACGCTGTCGCCTGCCAAAGCCAGGACGTCGCCACTATGCAAGTGCTGCTGCAGCCACTGCAGATGTTCAGCGGCATGCGGCACCTGCAGCTTCATCAGCTCGACGCCACTGCCGGCCAGCTGTTGTTCGGCCTGGGAGAAATAGCGCGAATCGGTCCACAGGCCAGCGTGCTGCTGGGTGACAATCAGAGTGCCAGCCGAGCCGTCGAAACCGGATAGCCACGCACGGGCCTGCCAATGTTCAGGCAGATATTCGGATAGGTGGGGATCGGCGGTGGGAACCAGTACAGCGGTGACACGATGCTGCTGCATGGCCGCGCGCAGGGCGGCGAGACGGGTGGGGATGGGGCTATTCATCCGGTGATGCTAGCAGGCTGTAGCTGGCCGTTTCACCCCTTCTGAGAGCCGCCCGGACTGAATCAAAACAGCGAATTGTTCAATGCCATCTCGCAGCGGAGCGCTTCTGCAGCTAAAATGCCTAATTTCCAGCACGGCTGCTTTCCATGACCCCCCTGATTTTCGTCACCGGCGGTGTGGTGTCCTCGCTTGGCAAGGGCATTGCTGCGGCGTCGCTCGCTTCC
>Ga0302226_10002337_pt1 | contig 13596 bp, 16 predicted proteins | sample II_Palsa_E3_3_FD_193524 | JGI IMG/M metagenome (GOLD analysis project Ga0302226, IMG submission 193524) | Peat permafrost microbial communities from Stordalen Mire near Abisko, Sweden - II_Palsa_E3_3 | ecosystem: Environmental > Terrestrial > Soil > Palsa > Peat permafrost | place: Sweden...
GACGGCGTGCTCATTGCTTTGAAGTCGTTTCCAAATTGACCGCCATTTCGTGGGAGTGCATGCACTGTTGTTGACCCTAAAAAAGTCGCTCTATTTTTTTTTTCTCCTTCGCCTGTTTACCTTGTTATTTGTTTTGCCCGACGGCGGAGGCCTTAGGTCCTCTCCTCCCTCCCTCCCTCCCTCTCAGCTCGTCTCCGTCGTCTGCTGCTGTGGTTACATGCCTTTCTCAGCAGTTTTTGCTTTCTCTGTTTTCACACGACCTGTCTTTTCACATGCTGTTTTTTTCCCGCTTCCTCTCGACGTATCAGCGGTCGCTCTCTGTTCAGTGTGCTTGGCGCCGCCACAGCGCTGCCAGTTACAGCGTCAGCCGCGCATTTTTACAATTTCTCGCATTTTTGTGTCACGACTTGCATTCCTTTCATGATAAGATTTTCACATGCCTTTGTTTCTTTTTCTTTCTTTTCCCGTCTAAACTATCAGTTGCCTGCCTAGAGATCCTTCGATGATGCAGAAGGCACATGGCGTCTTCGTTGCGGTGCTCGTCGTCTGTATTCTAGCTGCTCCGTACAGTCAGGCCTCCGTCACTGCGACGACATCGTTCTCTTTGGGCGAAGGCAGTTCCAGTTTTTATCTGGGCTATTCAGTTGCAACTTCAGGAAATATCATTGCCGTGGGTGCTCCTGGTGCAATCGGTGGCTCAATGGGCTCAGAAGGTGAACCAAATGGCCTTGTGGTTTTGTACGATTGCACGTTCACAGGTTGTCCAACGAATGCAACGTATGTGGCTCCCAGTAGTGGTGGATCCAATGGAGAGGATCAGCTGGCTGCAGCGTACGGTTTTTCTGTTGCCCTGACAAGTAACGGAACAGTTATGGTCGTTGGGGCCCCGTGTTATGGAGACTATTAGTACGTGTTTTTTTTTTTTTCAGATGGCTGAACTGAAGATGTTAAACAGCAATTACTGTAATGGCGCTGTCTATGTCTACTACTGCGGAGATGTTTCGTCCTGCACCTTGCTCCAAACATATGCGGCCCCTGGTGACTACAACGACTATCAGCGCGGCTATTCTGTCTGTGCCCAAACCGTCAGCAGCACTGTGTACGTCGTCGCAGGGTCTCCGGGCTACAATGCGTTCATCTCGTTCAGCTGCTCGCTTTCAGGGGCATCTTTGAGTTGCCCGACTGCGGCCGGTGTCAATGAAGTTTACGCGCAAGATTCCGACGATGGAAGTGAAGGCGTGTTTGTTGCAATGAACAGTGACCTTTTTGTTGTCTTCGACACGATAAACCAATACGTGTTTATCTATTCGCTGGGTTCCTGCAACGGGGGCAGTGGCTGGTGCAACCCGTACTCTAAATTTCCTAACAGTACGTATTGGATCGTGTCGTGTTTCGTTGTCCAAATTTAACTTTGTGATTTAGAAATCGCTGATGACACCTACATAAACGCAGTTGCTTTGTCGTCAACATTTCTCGTGGTTGGAGCCCCTGCCAAGTCAACTCAGCATCAGTCATCTGCCCTAATTTTCGTCATTCCGTGCTCCCTGGCGGACTGCGCCACGAGTTCTCCCGTCCCGGTCGCAGGACCCTCGTCCACTTACAATTTCGGGTACCAGGTCTCGGCTGTGGGCACCTATGTCGCCACAACCGACTTGGAAAACCTGTATCTGTACGACTGCCCCTCCTCCGCCACTTCCTGCACGGTCGTTGCTACCATCGCCGCCCCCAGTTCGCTTATGGACTCGTCGCCAACGTCAGCACTGTTCGGCGCTGGCCTCAGTCTGAGCGACCAAGCAAACTGGCTCGCGGCGGGCGCACCTCAGGACGGCAGCAACAACCAGGGTCAGGCGTGGTTCATCGGCTGCATCAACCCGCAGGATATGGTGGTCATGGGCCAGCAATGTGTGCTGAGGACCTCTTCCCAATCGGCCACGATGTCAGAGACCCATTCGTTCACCGAGACGGCTACTGCTTCAAACACCAAGAGCGCGAGCAAATCACGGACTGCCTCCTTCACTAAAAGCTCTACCAACACCAAGAGCATGTCACTCACAGACTCTGCCACCGCATCCCCAACCGCAACGTTCTCGCAGAGCGCAACACGAACCGCCACGCAATCGGCCACGCACTCGCTCTCCAACTCGTTCACACACTCGGCCACAAAATCGCTCAGCCAGTCGGCAACGTACTCACTCACCAACTCGGCCACACACTCGGCCACGAACTCACTCACCTACTCGCCAACCAACACGGCCACGAACTCGGCCACGGCTACTCCCTCTGCTACCCAGTCTGCATCACAGTCCTCCACGCCCACTGGCACCGGGTCCCACACTGGCTCTGCGACCCAATCGGCCACCCAGTCGGCAACGGGATCCTTGACGCAGTCGGCCACGGACAGCGCCACACAGTCGGCCACAGTCACGGCGTCGGCCACACTGTCGGCCACCGAGTCGTTCACGCCCTCGCCCACAGCCTCATGGACCCAGTCACAGACGCACACGCCCTCGCCAACCGCATCCTTCACCCAGAGCGAGTCGCACACCTTTACCCAGGTCTCGTGGTCCCAGTCTGCAACGAACTCGTTCTCCCAATCGGCCACACTCACGTCGCAGACGCTGAGCTACACCGAATCCATGACCCAATCGGCCACCGACTCGGCCACCCACTCGGCCACGGACTCGGCCACGGACTCGGCCACATACTCGGCCACGGCCTCTTTCACTGCCACACCCAGCTTTAGCCAATCGGCCACCGCATCCGCAACTGCCACCATCACAGCGACCGAGTCGGCAACCGCATCGGCCACGGACTCGGCCACGGCGTCTCCCAGCGCGTCGTTCACTGAGTCTGCCACCGCCTCGTTCACCCAATCGGCGACGGAATCGGAAACCGACACGGCGACCCTATCCGCCACAGATACGGCCACAGAGTCAGCTACAGGGAGCGCGACGGGGTCGGCCACATTGACAGCAACAGCATCCGCCACATTGACAGCAACCGAATCGGCCACGGAATCGGACACGGGCTCGGCCACAGGCACCGCGACTGCTTCGGCCACAGGCACCGCGACTCCATCAGCAACCGAGTCCTTCACAGAATCGGCGACAAACACCGAGACCCTTTCTGCTACGCTGTCTGCATCGGTGTCTCTCACTGCGACCGACTCGGTGACCTACCCGGCCACAGCCGCTCCATCGGCAGCGCCAACGACGGTGCCGTCTAGCACCATGTTTTATTACAACCCTTTCCTTCCCAGTGGACGTGCCTTGAAGCCGCAGCTGACGATCGTTCTCCCGTCGAACCGTCGTCGCTCCTCTGAGTTCACCATCGTCGTTGACGCGACCCTCGTGGCATGCAGCGACCCTTCCTTCTTTGCCTCCGACTTTACTCTCCCTTACTGGCTTTCCCCTTCCGAAGTCGGCCAGTTGGGCATGCAGTTCTCCTCGTTCAACACTTTAAGCGAGACGGTGGTCTACATCGATGCGCCCAACTGCGATATCTCCAATCCAGACTACTATCTGGGATCCGTTCCTCCGCCAGGTCAAGTCAGTCTCCTGTCGAGCCCAGACGGATGCAATGGCTCTGTTACGACCAACTTTGGTAATAAACAACTTATTCCTCCATCAATTTAAAAATATTTTCTTTAGATGGGATCTACAATGGCATTCCTGTGGACTGCACTGCGGCCGGAATCCCGATAGTGAAGCTTCCGTCCAACACCACAACCACCGCGTCGTTTACAGAGTCGTTGACACAGTCGTTTACTGCGTCGTTCTCACAGTCGTCTACTGCGGCGTTCTTGTCGTCGTTCACACCTTCGTCCTCGCCTACTGCTACGCCCGAGGCAACACCGTCGTCGCCGGTACCGACGAACCCACCTTCTCAATCGCCTACAGGTCCGCCTGCGCAAGGGCCTACGCAAGAGCCTTCAGGATCGCAACCCCCCACAGCACCATCCGCATGGCCCACCCCAACACCGGCCGTGACTGCACAGAACCAAGACGTATTGCATTATTTTTTTTTTTTCTGTTCAAATTTAGTATTTTATTTTCTTGCAATGCAGTCTTTGATCGCGTGGATCATCGTTGCCATCCTCGTCTTCATTTTCTTGTGCCTGCTGATCCTCTTCATCTTCTATTGCCTCCGTCGCAAGGACAAAAGTACGGATTATTGTTCTCAACCCGATCATGTTAAATTTCGTTTTTATCTGCAGAAAAGCAGCAGATGGCTGATAACAACTCCAACATGGACTTGTTCGAGTCCGGTGGCTCGCCCAACGCCGGAGCCTCCAATTTAGACGTCAAGAAGGACACGTTCGTCAACCCAATCTACGCGCACGAGATGGTCGAAAAAAGCAACCCCATCTACGATTCCACTGCAGCGGACACGTCCCTCTTTGTTTAGTCTCGCATTTTTATACACACCATTCCCCCGCTTATATTTAAAAGTCACCGCTTCATGCGTGTGTCTTCCCCCCCTTCCCTTCCCTCCAAATCTTTTTCTTTCAGTCAGTCAATGAAAAGTTCAGTCACTTTGAAGCAACTAATCGATTGCATCATTTCCTTAGTTGGCGTCAGCACAAGAAACGCGAATGAGCTCGTCGACCCGCGGTGGCGGTGGTGGCGGCGGCGGCAACGTCGTGTCGTTGGCCGACCTCTTCACTGGTACGTGCTGTTTATTCCAGTTCTTTCGCTTTTTTTTTTAACCCTGGTGTTGTTGTGCAATCCCCCCCAATCTGCCATCCCTTTTCTCCTCCACGAATAACAACTCGTGGACAAAAAAATAAAATAAAAAAAGACACGGGCTATGCGGCCTGTGCCTCGGTGCAGACGTGCCTCGGCCTGCTGCAGCAAGTCAACGGCCTCAAGGCGATCGAAGAGCGCGACATTGGCAAGACGATTGGGCTGATGGCACAAACGGCCGTGTACAAGTCCAGTGAGCTGCCCCTGCTCAACGCCGAGACGGGCGCCAAGGACGACGCACCGCTCTCGTGGGACGTGCACGTGTTTGTCGAGGCCGTCAGCAAGCTCGTACGTGGTTTTATTTATTTATTTATTTATTCTGTCTCACTGATCTCGACGGAGAAACAACAGAAGCCTCGCCTCAACTGGACACAGGTATTCCGCGAGCTTGACTATGACGGGCTCAAGATCAACGGTCCCGCTGGCTATGACGCGATCCTTACTGCTGCCAAGGCCGCCGTACGTTTTGTTGAGCGCCCTTGTTTTTTTGTTTTTTTTAAAACGTTCGAAAACAGGGACTGGGCAAGATCCCGCCGCAGATCCTCTTCCAGCGCTGGACAAACCCGCTGAGCCAGCTCGCGCTGCTGTACCACGTAGTCACGTACACGCCCGAAGTCCTGGACCCTTCGCAGGATCCCTCGCTGCACTCGGTCCTTTTGCTCGACAATGTCACAGTAATGCCCCTTTTTTTTTTGCCGCTTGATTGTAACCCTTTCTTCCTTTTCCTCACTAGCCTGTTGTCGACCTCGGCAAGAACCTCCTCTCGGTGGAAATCACCCCGCCGTGGATCTGTCGTGAGCTCCTCCAGACGCTCGTTGTACGAACGCACCAAACATACCAGTTTTATTATATATATTTTTATTTTTCTGCAGGCGTTTGATCGCACCACGGCCGCCCAAGGCGCCAAAGAGTTGTTGGAAATTGGCACCAAGAGCCACATCGAGATCATCCTCTTTGGCCTCTGCCACCTGCTGGTAAATCAAACTAGATTTTATTTTTTTCAAATTAATCTTTTTCGATGTCGTAAGAATCTCGAGCCAAACAACACTCTGTGCCGCGAGATTGCCACAAGCATCCTCCAGTTTTACTTGCTTCAAGCCCCCGGCATCGAGGGTGGCATTCTCTCGCGTGTCTGGCACATCAACAAGGATCTGATTGTCCAGTGCATGGCTGACGCTCATCGATTTGGTACGAGGTCTTTTGTCTCTATTAGCAACTAATAATAAATAAAATATTTTTTTTAAAAAAAAAAAAGAACCGTCCGTGTCGTCGCGTTTCCTCGACATTGCCCATGAGATCAACGTGTTCCTGTCGTACCCGGGTAAGGGCTTCCTGGACGAGCCCTTTGAGCACAAGGTCCTCCCCCAGATCCTCGACAGCAACCAGACCTACTTTAGCCTGACGATCGATCTGGCCTCGCTTGCTTTCCGCCGAGAGTTTTTGAACCTGGAAAAGTGGGTATGTGCTTTTTTTTTTACCCCTGCTCCTATTTTAAGTTTTTTTTTAATAAAATAAAAACAAAATAGCTGCAAGACCACATCCAGCAAAACCGCGCGACGTTCATCAAGATGTGCCTGGACGCGCTGCAGCAAAAAGTCAGCTCGCCCGAGAAGAACGTGCCGCTTTCGCTCGAGACCGTTGCCACGTTCCTCAAGACGCTCATGAACAACACGAGCCACATGACCCCCGAGCTCGTCGAGCAGTTCAAGCAGATCCAGGGCGCGTACCTGCAGTCGTACCCCAAGCTCTCAACCACCCTTGCCGATCCGAGCAAGACGGGAATGGAGGCCCCGTTCTCCCCCGAGGTCGAGGAGGAAGCAAACCTCTACTTCCAAAAGATCTACACGGCCCAGCTCACCATTGACGAGATCATCACCCTCCTCCAGCGCTTCAAGAACTCGACCAACCAGCGCGAGCAGGAGATCTTTGCCTGCATGATCCACAACCTGTTTGACGAGTACCGCTTCTTCCCCAAGTACCCCGAAAAGGAGCTCATGATCACCGGCATCCTCTTTGGCTCGCTCGTCCAGAACCAGCTCGTCTCCTACATTCCCCTCGGCATTGCCCTCCGCTATGTTCTCGAAGGTACGCTACTTCTTGTCCCTCTCCTCTGCTAAACTTTTTTTTAAATCAGCCCTCCGCAAGCCCGTCCAAACAAGAATGTTCCGCTTTGGTGTCAAGGCCTTGCGCCAGTTTGCCCAGCGCCTGGGCGAGTGGCCCCAGTACTGCTCGCACATCCTCCAGATCCAGCACCTGCGCCAGGAGCACCCCGAGATTATCGAGTACATCCAGCGTGTCCTCGTCGAGTCCAACGTCAACCCGGCCACGACCGCCCCCGACAACGTCATGGGAGCCCCCTCCTTTGACGCCTCGTCGGCCGGTGCTGCCGTGCCCACCCTCCCTGGCTCGCCCACGCGCGGACCCCAGGCCACGCCGTCGTCCTCCACGGGTGTTGCGAGCGGAGCCGCTCTCTCGCGCACCAGCTCGGCCATGGGTGCAAGCATCGCCGGAGCCGGCGCTGGATCAAGCGCCTCGGTTCTCGACTCGACCCACCTGGTCCAGCACGCCCCTAGCCCCAACGTCGAGGAGGGCGTTGCCTTTGCCATCAACAACCTCTCGCCGACCAACATGGCCGACAAGGCGGCCGAGATCATGCGCCTCGTCGACGCCGAGTTCTACGACTGGCTGTCCCAGTACATTGTCGTCAAGCGTGCCTCGCTCGAGCAAAACTTTCACCAGCTGTACGTCTCCCTGCTCGACGCGTTCAAGAGTACCGAAATCGAGCAGCGCGTGCTCGTCGAGACTTTTTCCAACATCCACATCCTCCTCAACTCGGAAAAGACACTGGCGTCCTCGAGCGAGCGCACGCTGCTCAAGAACCTCGGCTCGTGGCTCGGTCTGATCACCCTTGCGCGGTACGCATTTTATTTATTTTTTTTTTTTTTATTTATTTTTTCCCTTCTTCTTCCTAATTTCGCACTCTTTATGTCGTAGAAACAAGCCCATCCTCCAAAAGCACCTCAGTCTCAAGGAGGCGCTGATGACGGCGTACGACCAGGGCCGCTTGATCGTCGCCATCCCGTTTGTGTGCAAGGTGCTGGACCACGCGAGCAAGAGCCGCGTCTTCCGCCCCCCGAACCCGTGGACGATGGCCATCATCCGCCTGCTCGTGGAGCTCTACCAGAGCGCGGACCTGCGCATGAACCTCAAGTTTGAGGTCGAGGTGCTGCTCAAGGCCTTCAAGCTCGAGGTCAAGGAGATCGAGCCCACGACCCTGATCAAGGCGCGCCAGGCACAACTCCACCAGCAACAGCAGCTCCAGCTCCAGCTGCAGCAGCAGCAGGCCGCGGCGGCGATCGTCGCACAGCAGCAGCAGTCTGCCCAGGTCCTGTCGCAGTCGCAGCAGCAGCAACAGCAGCTCCAACTGCTCCAACAGCAGCAGCAGCAGCTGTACGCCACGCTGCCCCCCATTGTCAAGCGCATTGTGCAGCAGGCCACCGAGACGACCATCCGCGACATTGTCCAGGCCGTCGTCGAGCGCTCTGCCAAGATCGCCTCGATCGCGACGCGCGACATGATCCTCAAGGACTTTGCGGCCGAGGGCGACGAGAACAAGATGCGCAAGGCCGCGCACCTGATGGCCCAGCACCTTGCCTCGGCGCTCGCGCTCGTCGCCTGCAAGGACCCCTTCCGCCTCAACGTGGGCAACCACCTGCGCAGCCTCTTTGCCAGCGCGGGCTCGACCGATGCGGCCATGCTCGAGCAGGCCATGAACGTTGCCTGCAGCGACACCAACGTCGAGGTCGCGTCGACGATCATGGAGCGCTCAGCGGCGGAGAAGGCCATCCGCGACATTGACGACGAGCTCACCCAGGCCTATCTCTTGCGCAAGCGTGCGCGCGAGCAGGGCAAGCAGTACTATGACGCCACCGTCCCCTCGGCCCGCTTTGCCAGCGCCCTCCCCGAGGCCCTGCGCGCCAAGCCCGTCGCCTCGGCGCCCCAGCAGGTCCGTGTCTACGAGGACTTTGCCCGCCCCGCGCGTGAGGCCGCCCTCTCGGTCGTCGCCGCCTCTGCCGCCGCCGGATCGGCCGTCGGCGCGACCCTCCCTGGCGGCGCGACAGGTGCTGCCACTGGCGGTGCCGGCAACGAGCCCTCCGGTGCCGCAGGGTCCGGCAACTTTATCATGCCTGGCCCCAACGACCCCGCCGCCGTTGCCACGCGCGCCCTCAACGTGCTGTTTGAGCACCCCAACGACGCCCAGCGCGACCAGTGCGTCATGCTGCTGGACCGCCTGGCCGAGACCTCGCCGCGCTTTGCCAAGGACATTTCGCTGTACGCGCTCGGGTTGATTGAGGAGCCGCGCATCCACATGATCGCGCCCGCCGTTGCCCTTGTGCGCCAGCGCCTGCTCTCGGCCACCGAGATTGTGCGCACGAGCGAGCGCCGCCTGCGCCAGCCCGGTGTGTCCAACGCAGTCATGCTCGGCCAGCTCGAGTTTATCCTCAAGTTTTTGCAGCTGCTGCTGGGCGACGACGCGACCGAGGTTGCGCTGCTGCCGATCGAGTCGGACCTGGCCACGGCCATCGACTCGCTGACCCAGTGCACGCGCCTGATCTCGACGCACCTGATCTCGCAGCAGGTCTCTGAGGACCTGGCCCTTCTGTGCCGCCGTGTGCGCCTGCGCCCCGCCTTTGTGCCCATGACCCTAGCGCAGTTCCAGCAGCAACGCCAGCTCTTGCAGGAGCAGCAGGGCCTGGCTGCGCCCCCGCAGGCCAGCGCCGACGTCTCTGACCTGGCCGAGTCGCGCACGCTCATGTCGCAGCTGTTTGACGAGTGGATCATCTGCACGATCGACCCCAGCATTGGCGAGAAGACGCACCAGAGCTTTGTGGCGCGCCTGTTCCAGCCCAACGGCGTGTTCACGACGGACGACTCGATGGTGTTGTTTGTGCGCGTGTGCATCGACCGCTGCTACACCGACTACATGCTCTCGGTCTACAACGTGTTCCAGTCGGTCGAGGCCTTTGCGCGCCTGATCTCGCTCGCGATGAAGTGGCACCCCGAGACGACCACCTCGGCCACCAAGCTGCAGCTGCTCTACAAGACGCTCGCGGTCCTGGTCCTGATCATGACCAACCTGTCCACCAAGCAGGCGTTCCAGCAGCGCGTCTTTTACCGCCTCGTCGTGTGCCTCTTTGGCGAGCTCACCGCGCCCGAGCGCAGTCTCGACGGCATCTCGGTGCCCATCCTCGTCACCCTCGCAGACTTTATGCACGCGATCCGCCCCTCGCGCCTCCCGGCCTTTGCCTTTGCCTGGCTCGAGCTGGTCGCGCACAAGCTGTTCATGCCCAAGCTGCTCATGATCAAGAACCAAAAGGGCTGGCCGCTGTTCCAGCGCCTGCTGGTGGACCACCTCAAGTTTTTGGCGCCGTACCTCCGCACGGCCGAGATGAACGAGCCCGTGCGTCTGATCTACCGCGGCACGCTGCGGGTCCTGCTCGTGCTCTTGCACGACTTCCCCGAGTTCCTGTGCGACTACCACTTTTCGTTCTGCGACGTTATCCCGCCCACGAGCATCCAGCTGCGCAACCTCATCCTCTCGGCCTTCCCGCGCAACATGCGCCTGCCCGATCCGTTCACGCCCAACCTCAAGGTGGACCTCTTGCCCGAGATCAACCAGCACCCGCACGTGCTCGTCCAGGTGCACAAGGCCCTCGTTCCCAACAACCTCTTGTAAGGGCGGCCCCACATTCCTCTTCCTCCTATTCATTATTGACCACTATGCAAAACAAACAGGGGTACCATCGACACGTTTATCAAGCAGCACGGCTCGTCGCAGTTCCTCGGCGACCTCCGCAGCAAGCTGCTTGTCAACTCGCCCCCGCCCGTGGGCTCCCCCGGCGGCACATCGCGCTACAATGTCCAGGTGATCAATGCGCTCGTGCTGTACAGCGGCATGCAGGCGATCCAGCAGATGCACAACAAGCCCAACTCGTCCACCAGCTCGATCACAACGTCGCCCACGATGGACATTTACCGCCAGATGATTGCCGAGCTCGACTCTGAGGGTAATAAATAAATAAATAATAATTTTTATCTTTTATTTATATGTGGCTTTTTGTTGTTTTTTTAAGGCCGCTACTTGATGTTCAACGCGATGGCCAACCAGCTGCGCTACCCCAACAGCCACACACACTACTTTAGCTGCGTGCTGCTGATGCTCTTCTCGGAGGCGACGCAGGATGTCATCAAGGAGCAGGTCACGCGCGTTTTGCTGGAACGTCTGATCGTCAACCGCCCGCACCCGTGGGGCCTCCTCATCACGTTCATCGAGCTCATCAAGAACCCGCGCTACGCCTTCTGGTCGCACCCGTTCACCCGCTGCGCACCCGAGATCGAGCGCCTGTTCGAGTCGGTCGCCCGCTCGTGCATGGTCAACATCCGCGACATGCAGGGCGCACCTGGCAACGGCAGCGGCGGCAGCGCAGGCACAGCCGGTGGCCAGGGAAGCAGCGTGCTCGACCATTAGTAGAAAACTAGGTAAAAAAGAAGAAGAAAAAAGAAGCAATGTAAAGGATCAATAGAAAACAAAGATTGCCTGCCATTCCGAAAAAGAAAAAAAATACAGACTTGATCAACTCGAGCAACTAAGCTGAAAGTCGCAAAAAGCCTCGGGTCGCTTGCCGTCGTAGCCGTACTGCGCGACATCGTCGTGCTCGTCAAATGGCGCAGTGAGGACCTTGAACAAGCGGTGGAGTTCGCTGTAGTCGCCGCCATCGGCCGCCTTGATCGCGTTCTGGGCGAGGTAGTTGCGCAGGACAAACTTTGGGTTGGCCTTGTTCATGCTCTCGCGGCGATGAGCAGCGAACTCGGCCACCGACTGTTTCGAAGAAGAGAGCTCACTGAGGACGCGGGTCTTGTACGCTGCGATCCATGTGGCCCACTTGGCGCGATCGCCCTCGCTTTTCTCCTCGGCCGTGAGCTTGTCCAACTTGTCGTAGGCCTCCCACTTTGCCGTCTCGACCTCGATAAAGTCTGGGTCGCCGCCGGTGATGATCAAAAACGTGTTGAGGTCGCGCTCCTTGAGCTGAGCGAGAAGGGCGAGCTGGTGGCGGTGGTACCTGGGCCGCGACGCCCGCTTGAGCTCGCGCAAGGTCGAGCTCATCGAGACGAGATACTCGACCAGATCCTTGTTGTCGCTGCCCTGGCCCAGATCGAGACGAGCCAGGGATCGGAACGTGTTTGTAAAGTCTGCGCCGGTGAGCTCCATCGTGTTCCACAACGCGACCACGAGCTCCTCGTCGCCCTCGAGGGTCAGCCGCGCCACGCCTAGCTTGCGGCCGAGCTTGGCCAGGTAGTGCTCCTTGTAGGCTGCGTCGTACTCGGCCTGGACGATCTCTTGCCCCAGTGCAAACGGCATCGCCTGGGCATAGTCGAGGGCCTCGGCAAACTTGAGCAGGTTCCACTTGACGACCTGCGGCTGGGCCTCGAAGCGGTAGCGGCCCTGCTGGTCGGTCGTGTTGGGGATGAACTGTGGGTCGTACTGGTCGAGGAAGCCGAATGGGCCATAGTCGATCGTGAGACCGAGCACACTCACTAATGCAAGTATTTATTATTATTATTATAGTGTATTATGACGCATGGTACTGTTGTCCGTGTTCATGACGCCGTGCGTAAAGCCCACGAGCTGCCACTCGGCGACCATGCGGGCCGACCGAACGGTCACCTCCTTGAAAAACGCCTTGTACTTGTCGATCTTGTCGCCAGCGCCCTTGGCAATCTCGGGAAAGTGCAAGTCGATCGTGACGTCGAGCATCTGCTCCCCCAGCTTGTCCTACCGCACACGGTAAAGTTAATTTAAACAATTTTATTTTATTCCTACAATGCCGGCCGAGGGACCCGCCGTGCCGTCCTCGTCGCTTGCAGGCTTGAAGATCTCCCAGCTGCCAAACCTGAAGAAGGTGGGTGCGAGCCGCAGCACGACGGCGCACTTCTCCTCGACAGGGTTGCCGTTGTACATTGGGTCGCGCACCGTCGTCGTCTCTGACACGACCAGCGTTGCCGCCCTCGTCGTGGGCACGCCCAGGGCCCACATATGCTCCGAGCACAGGAACTCCCTGATGGACGATCGCAGCACCGCACGGCCGTCCGCATGACGTGAGAACGGCGTCAGCCCCGCGCCCTTGAGCTGCAGCTCCCATCGCTCGCCCTTGTCGTTGAGCACTTCGCCCAGGGAGATGGCTCGGCCGTCGCCCAGCTGGCCCGCAAACGATCCAAACTGGTGGCCTGCGTAGCAGTGCGCGAGGGGCTCGGGGCTGCCGGGAAGACGTGCATTGCCGGCCACGCCCGCGACAAGCGTGGCGTCGTCCTTGCCATTGGTGACCTCATCGATGCCAAGCAGACGCAGCGCCGCAGGGCTCGATGCCACCAGCGTCACGTTGTCCAGCGGCGTCGGCGTCGCGTGGGCAAAACATGCGCCGCGCACCTGGCGGATGGTGGCCCTGGTGGCCGATGCGGGCGTGGGGTCGATGGGCAGGCGGGCTGCCGTCGACGCGGTGCTCGTGTCAAAGTGCAGCTGTCTGGAGGAAGGGGAGGAACTGGAGGTCGACATGGTCGCGGCACGATCGATCAAGGCGGCAACGGGATTGTTGTGGCGCCGAGGGACAAAGAACAGCAGTGCTTGCCTAACAAAGGCGAGACACATTCGGGAAAGTTCTGGTCTGTTCTTTTTTCCCAAAGTTTTTGGGCTCGCTTTTTGCTCCTCAGACTCTGCACTGATTTGCGTACGCACATAGCGCTAACCATGCTGTTACGCATACTGTGAAACGAACGCACGTAATTTTTTTTTATT
>Ga0302226_10002345_pt1 | contig 13557 bp, 10 predicted proteins | sample II_Palsa_E3_3_FD_193524 | JGI IMG/M metagenome (GOLD analysis project Ga0302226, IMG submission 193524) | Peat permafrost microbial communities from Stordalen Mire near Abisko, Sweden - II_Palsa_E3_3 | ecosystem: Environmental > Terrestrial > Soil > Palsa > Peat permafrost | place: Sweden...
TTCCCTTTTCTGTTTGTCATGATCTGTTTGCGCGCGTGCTGTTGTCTTCTCCTGATGTGCTCTCGTGTCCCTTCTCCTGATGTGCTCTCGTGTCCCTTTTCCTGCTGTGCTGTGCGTGCATCGTCCTCTTCTCTCCCTGCTGAGCTCACGCCCCTTCTTCTTGTGCACGTCCTCTCGCGCTCTGGGTGTGCACGTCATCGACGGACCCAACTCATTACTCCACTCCCTCGCGCTCTCTCTCTGGCGCACGCCACATCCTTATCGCCCCTGTTTCATCGACTTCTCTTTGTGTGGTCCCACTGGATCGTTCTTTCGCCTTCCCCGTCCAATCGCTCCATCGAACTGAATTCACCAGGCACATGTTTTTAATCCGATTTCTTTCTTTTATTTCTTTCTTTCTCTTCAGTTCTTCATCACTGGCGCAGTCGACTAAGATCTGGCGAGGTTACTAACCGACTCTCGTAGTTTTTCTTTCTCGAAATGGGGGGATATCACACTGGGGGTGCGCCCGTTCAGTCGCTCTTTTTCGAGACCGAGCCTGGCATCAAGCTCGCGTACGTGGTCCTCAAGTCCAACGGCGGTCTCACTATCCCCGGCCGTCTGCCGCTTGTGCTCATCCAAGGCCTGACGGGTGTGAAGGAGGACTGGATCGTGGGCGGCTTCCTTGAGACGCTGAACAATGACCGTACAATCCTCGTCTTTGACAACCGCGGTATCGGTGAGTCGACCGTTCCCAAGGTATGCGACATGCCGCGATACATAGGGCAACTGAAACGAAAGCGTGCAGACCAAGTGGACGATGCAGGACTTTGCGCACGATGTGCTCAAGCTGGCGCAGCACGTTGGCTTCGCGCAATTCCACTTGATGGGCATCTCCATGGGTGGCATGATCGCACAGCACGTCGCACTCCTGGCGCCGCCCAATACGGCCATACGTCTGGTCCTTGGTTGCACCTCGCACGGCGGTATTTTTTTTTTACGGCGACAGCAACACCTGATTTACCTTTATTTTTTTATTTTTTTTTTTCCTCAGGACGAAGCGCGCCTCCGCCGCCGGAGCGCTTCCTCAACGCCTTGTTCAACGGCGGCAACATGTCCGGTGAACCCCTCACGACTGAAGACAAGCAGGCCCTGGTCGAGACGATGATGCGCATCAACCTGACGGACGAGTTTGCCGATAAGCACCCGGCAAAGTTCAAGGCGATAGTGCAGGCCAATCTCAAGTGGAAGCGCCCGGCCAAGGGTATCGCGATGCAGGTCGCCGCGATCGGCGGTCACGACACGGCAGAGAGCCTTCCCAAGATCGCCCAGACCACCCTCATCGTCCACGGCGACGAGGACGGGACCCTCGTGTGGCAGAACGCGCCGCTCCTGCGAACGCTCATCCCCAACTCGCGCATGCTCATCGAGCCCTCGATCGGCCACTGTTTTTGGATGATGGATGACGGCCTCAGCGCGCACGCCATCCGCGCATTCCTGATTGAGGGCGATCTACTCCTCGGAAAGCTGTAGAATCTTTATTGGTGTGCAAAAAGCGTACACAGTAAATGCCACGGCAAATACGTTTGCCCTTGCGCAGCATGGCGATGCGCGGTAGAGATTGAGAGTTGATGCGCTCCAGCACTCGAAAAAAAAAAAAATCTTTTTAACTGGTAGGACCCTGGTAATTTTCGCTGCGACGTCCGCCCAGTCATGACATCGCCAGCGTCTCGCCGCCTACTCAAAGAACTCAAGGCAAGCGAAGCGGGCTCTCTCTCCCCCCCGTGCTTGAGCACTGATGTATCCCTGTTGATCCAATAGGACGTGCAAAGGAACCCCCACAGTGACGTTGCGCTGCAGGTCGCATCCAGCGGCAACATGTTTGAGTGGGACGCGTTCGTGAAAGGCCCACCCGACTCGCCGTACCAGGGCGGCGTGTTCAAGCTCAAGATCATCATGACGGCGTCGTATCCGATCGTGCCGCCGCAGGTGCGCATGGTCACAAAGGTGTGCCACCCAAACATCCACTTCAAGACGGGCGAAATTTGCCTCGACATCCTCACGAGCAAGTGGAGTCCCGCGTGGACGCTCGAGAGCGTGTGCCTAGCCATCCAGGTCCTCCTAACAGAGCCCGACGAGACCAGCCCTCTCAACTGCGACGCGGGGAACCTTCTTCGGTGCCGCGATCGAAGGGGCTACAACTCAATCGTCCGCATGTACACTAGACTCTACGCTACCCCAAACGTCGAAACGCCAGAGCATCTGTATACGTAGCTGGCGTGCTTTTCTGTACAGCTTTGCATAATGATTACATAATTTTGGAGCTTGACGAGGAAGAAGGCGACGGCGGCCGGGCCGCATCGACGATTGCAAGGCACTCCTGATACAGTTTCAACACACGCACAATCCAAAGGCGTTCTACTCTTACCTTGATGTCGCGCGAAGACACAATCCGGTAGGTGTAAAGATTCATGAGATGGAGAACAAAGTTGTTGCGGATGCATTGGGACCAAATGTCGCTTGCGTAGCGTTCGCAAAATTCTCGGCAGACCTGCGGGACAAATTTGTCTGCAATAACCTTGTACTGGATCGTGTGCCGGTTCCACAGCTTCATCATGTTCTTCTCGCCCTCGTTGACATCGGAAAAGTCATCCAGCATGCGCATTGAGCGTTCTTGCATCCAGTCGATGTCCAGGTCGTCTTCGCTGTCTTCGTCCTGTGTATTTGTTTTTCTCAACATTTGAAAAGGAAAAAAAAAAAAGAATATACCATCTCCAAAGAGGTGATCGGCTCGTACGTGCGCGAATGATAAAATGTCCGCTCTCGATAGGTGCTTGTACGTGCTCGCTTGGTCCCGTGAGATGACATGCTTGCGCGCTGGGAAAGCATTCGGTTGCCATAGGTCTCCATGAAAAACTCGCGCGTGATCGGTTTGAAGCCCACCACAAGGACATAGTTTTTCGGGAGCATGCGGTTCGAGTCGGGACGAAAGTAGAAATCCGTCGCGTCATAGTGAGATCTGTTTGGCTGGACGTTGATAACTGTGATCGACGCATTCTACGTGTGCACATGTCAGGAGTTTCCTTTAGTACATGCGGCCCCCACCTTACCTGAGTTTCAACCTTTGCCTCAAACAAGAACCGAGAGTGGCTGTGGTTAAGGTGAACAAGTAGCAAGTCGACCGTGTAAAAGTCTTGGGAGAATAAAAAAAAGTTTTAATCCATCAAATCAAAGACATACATACCTTGAAGGCACCAAGGACAAACAGGACCGCACGTGTCTTCGCTGATTGGAATAGTGCTATTGTCAGCACCGTGGAAGATGAAGCACGTTCTTCGGGCAAGGTCGAGCATGCGGCTGCTATTGCTACTTTCGAGTGGTTGCATCTGGCTGGTGTTGCCGCCGCGACTGCTTCCTTGGTTTGGGCTGCCGTTGCTGCTCCGATTGTATAGGAGACCCCCGAAAATTTTGCCGACGGTGCTGCTGGAGACAAGCATTTTGTGTTGCCGATTGACCAGCTTGGCGTGTGAATTGTTGCTCAGCTTGACGGTCGACAAGGTCGGTGGACAGACCTTTGTGCTCAAGGAAGTAGTTGCCGACAGGGTCCAAGCAAGGTGGAAGCGGAGATAAGGCAGGTTCTGTATTTTTATTTATTTTGGGGGGTGGGGGGTGAGGGGAGAGAGAGAAAGCTGGATTTAACAAAAAAATTTTTTTTTCTTTCTTTCTTTGCTGGTTGTACGGCGAGGTCCGTCTCCGTTGGTGGCGACATCATGTACTGAGACCGTGCTTGGCCGTCGGGAAAGAGGAGCAAGTGATAGTGGGTCGCTGGTGCAATAAAGCCCTTGTTCTCGCTCACAAGCATCTCGTTGGTCCGGCCAGCCAGCGAGTCGCCCTCCATGTGGACATCGACTGAATTGAGCGGCGTCTTGATGGAGATCAAATACGATCGTTGCTCTGTCGGCCACTGCTGTTCATTCACAAAGCACGTCCGTCCAAACTCGATCGCCGCCACAGGCATCGTCTTGGCATCCTCCGGGTCTGCAGCCACCACTGGCACGAGTCTCCGATGCCTCTCTATTAGATTCACGCTTTCCCCTCGTCCCTGCTCCAAAAAAAAGATGCATTTAGCTGGCTTGCGAGTGCGACAAAACAAACCTCTGCAGCCATCGTCACTTCCATCAGCGATACGTCGACCATAATGGGCTGCTGGGACTGCTGCTGCTGTTGCTGCCGACCGTCACCAACCCCGTCCTTGCAAACAACAGCCCGCAGCTCAATGTGCAACGTCTTGTTTGGTGGCCTTTTTGTTGTTGTTGTTCTTTCAGGAAGGGAGCTCCGAGTCACGTTTTGGTCTGGTGTACCTCAGTGTGGCCAGGGCCTCGACCTTTTCACGGATCTCGAGCAAGCCGTCGACATGCTTGGTTCTCTTTGTTCTGCGCATTCGTAGGGGGGGGGGGGGGGGAGACGTGTTAGGGCGAGGGCGCCGGTCTTCACACAAAATACAAGAGGGTGGTCGCTTTCCGGCGGTGTCCTTTGAGATAGCTCAGGTTGCGCCTTAGAAACAGCGGCTACAAGAGGACCGACCTAGGTTAGCACACACAGACTGCGCAGGACTCTGTTACGTGGTAGGCCTGTCGCAAAGCGAGCAGCTTGTACAGGTACGTCGGACCAGCCGCCAACGGTTGAACCTGGGCCATATACTTTGGAAAACATGGCGCGTGGTCGTCCTCGGGCATCGGCGGCAGCTTCTCGTGGACGGAAGCGGAAACAAGTTGATGAGGCAGATGCCCCGGTTGAAAATGAGGAAGAGGACACTGTGCAAGTGGAAGCCGACAACACTGGTGACAGCAGCGGCAGCAGCGGCAGCAGCAGCAGCAGCAGTGACGAAGAAAATGGGAAGGACGACGATGCAGACCAAAAGGCGGACCAAACGCACCCGCGTGCACCGGAAACAGGGGCGACAATAGCCACAATTGCAACAGCGCACGGATTTGTGGTCCAGGCCGAGCAGCTGCACCACGCTTGCCTCGGCAGTCGGACTCTCGGCATCACTGACATGGTGAAAAGACTCAAGCATGATGTAAAGGTCCAGCCGAAACGACCCAGCGCTCCCAGATCGACTCTGATCCAGCCAGCAGAGGTGCACTCGTCATTGTCCCGTGCAGACCATCTCAGATGGGGCATGGTCGCCCCTTTGCTCGAAAGCACGTCGCCAAGTTTCAATCCCTCTGTCGTTTCAAGCAGCGACCTGGCATGGTACGAAAAGACCTCGCCCGTCGTGTTTGCCGAGCAGAAAGCATACCTCGAATCCCAGCTATTGCAATACAAGCGGGTAATAGAAAAAAAAAATAATTTTTTTTTTTGTTCTTATTGCTGAGCATGCTTCCACCAGAACGCCAAGTTTGCTCTCGTAAGGCCGGAAATTGCCGTTCATGTGGAGCAATATTTGCTACAAAAGCTCGCGTTTATCCGCCAGCACTTCCCAGTATTTTTTTTTTTTTTTTTTTGAAAGTATGATTCTTCTTTTAAATTTTTTTTTATTTTTGACAGAGAATGTATGAAGCCGTGGGTTCCTTCCTGTTCAATCAAGCATCGGATCCCCTTCCTCCTATTGGAGAAAGCGGTAACAAGGTTATCGAATTTGTTGCTTGCCTCTCACAGGTCTATCGTATCATAGTTGTGGGTTTATCTTTAACAATCCTCTCTTTGTTTAGACACCCGCGATCGCCATCGTCAACAGTTTGAAGACGGACGAAGTAATCAACGTTGACTTGCCAGTAGGTATCCCTGGTGATGCTTTGCCATTGGCACAGGATCCCACGGCATTGGACTTGCAAACTCAGCATTCGGTCGACGTCGTTGCATCAATGGGGGCTCTGGACGCCCTTGCTCGCTTTTTTGCAGACAGCAATTCTGCTTGGGCGCTACCTGTAACCGTGTCAACTCACATTGCCTCGGGGAAAAAGGTGGTGTACTTGGACAATGCCATCCCTGCGTCTTCTATGGGTTGTCGCGATTACAATTGGATTTACTACGGCAATGCGCTCAAACGTATCGCCGCACCTGTCGATCCAACTGTCCCTGCCGCCGCCGCCCTCAAAGCTGGAATTTTCTACAACCTGTACGTCTGATGCACCCACTCCGACATGATACTAATATTATTTTTTTTTGTAGTGTCAAAATTGGCCAACACACTGTCCTCGTACGCGATCGTGCAGATGCAGTCAACCAGCAGGAGAACAATGTACCGTTTGACCTTGTCCCTATTTGCTTATCCTTCGAATGCAGAGGCCTTGGGAGGTGCTGACCAAGCTACAGTACAGCGGCAAAAGTAAGAACGAAACAATCACAACTGGCGAGTATGCATCCCTCTCGATCCGCTCAAAGGTCAGCCCCAACGTTGGCCTCGCAATGGCCTTTGTTGATGTTTCCACAACGTCCGTCAACGAGTTTAGCAAGTTTAACACCGAGTCGTTTGCGTCCGCCGAAATCAAGTTTAGGTACGCCACCAAAAAAAAGAAGATTTCTCCTGAAGAATAATTGCAGGGCACTTCAGCAAGCTACACTCCTCGACAGATTGTTTCAGCAAGTTGCTGCCCTGGAAGAGTCACAGTACGTCCTTGTCAGTAGCCACAATGCGGACAGCATAGGCATTCAAAGGAGCGTTGACCAAAGCGATCCGGCCATGGTAACGACTGGCATGTTTGATTTACACAACTGCATCGATCCCAAGCTGATGCCACGACAAGAGTTGGACGTCTACGTCCCCCCCGTTTGGACCGAACGAGGTGGCCATATTCCAAACACGTTCCCTTTGCCGCCTGAAACCGTTAGCAGCAGCAGCGGCAGCAGCATTACCATTCCCAAGAAAAACAGGCCGGGAAACGAGAAAGCAAAAAAAAAGAAAGGCAAGAAAAAGCCGTAGTGAACTTTATGTGTTTTTATTTTATTTTTTTGAGATGGAAAAAAAAAATAAAATCTACGCGATTTACACAACGAAAAAATAAGTAGCGATGTTTGCCAAATAAAAGAGTGAAATAGAAAGGAAATAAATAAGAGCTTTTTTTTTTGTCGTTCGGCAGGAAAGAGACTATGCTTCGTGGCCTTCTTCTTCGTCTTCCTCCTCCTCCTCCTCCTCTGCTTCTTCTTCTTGGTCGTCGTCGTCTTCTTCCTCCTCCTCTTCCTCCTCCTCCTCGTCTTCTTCTTCTTCCTCCTCCTCATCGTCGTCCGCCTCTTCGGATGATTCCTCCTCCTCGTCGCCTTCATCCTCATCGGAAGCAGAAGTTGCCTTGAGCGGAGATGTCGGAGCAGAGATGCCGCCAGAAGAGGCAGATCGCTTCTGATCACGCTGGCGAAGGACTTCTAGACGGATACGCTCTTCTTCTTGGGTTCGCCCTTCAGCGTTCCGTGTGGCAGAGTGTGCGCTTTGAGATGGTGCGACAGACTATTTGCAATAATATTTAAAAAAAAATATTTTTACTGTACTTTTCATTAAGAAAATCGAAATATCACCTTGACGGAAGGAGTTGGTACTGTTGCTTCGTCCTCCTCGACTTCTTCGTCCTCTTCTTCGTCGTCGTCCTCCTCCTCGTCGTCTTCTTCATCCTCGTCGTCGTCGTCCTCCTCCTCTTCATCGTCATCCTCGTCGTCTTCTTCATCCTCGTCTTCGTCCTCGTCTTCGTCCTCGTCATATTCCTCGTCATCTTCGTCCTCCTCCTCGTCCTCCTCCTCGTCGTATTCATCGTCCTCCTCCTCCTCCTCCTCCTCCTCGTCTTCGTCGTCGTCCTTTTGGGTCGCGTCAAACTTTTGGTGCATAAACTCGTAGTAGGATGGCGGGAGGACATACTCGGGCAGGGTGCGAGCAAAGACTGGAGCTGGGGCCTCCTCCTCCACGATCGGGGCCTTGACGAGGAGATTGTCGATGGGCTTGTTGGTGTCGATGAGCACGCGTTCCTTGCGAGCACGGCGCAGGAAGAAAATGCCCATGATGATGCTCAAGATGAGAACGAGGAGAGCAAGCAGGATAAAGATGTAGTAGCCGATGGGAACAGACATGTGCAGGGGCTGCGGAGGCTGGGCGGGGCTGATCATTACGAGGATTGCAAAATCACCATCGTGAGAGCAGACGCAGTTGACACTGGGCGCCGAGCCGTCAAGCGAGACGGAGAGAGTGGAGCAGCCCTCGGGCGAGTAGACTGACGAGGCCACGTCAAAGGCGGCACAGAAGAGATCCACTGCCGTCTGGCTGTTGTTGCCACTAAAGGCCCACTGGTACGTGGTCGGGTCCATCGGCAATGTGAACGAGTACATGACGCCATCTGGGGTGGCCACCGGGGCACCGCTTGCAGCCGGATTCGTAAGGTCAAAGCTGAGCATGTTGTTGTCGGCAAAGACGGTGAGATTGACCGTGGCATACTGAACGACGTCAAAGAGATTGCTGGACAATGTTGCGCACGAAACACCCACTGGATTGACCGCAAAGTTGCTGCCCGAAGGTTCGCTGGCAACGACGTAGGTTTCGGACGCACTGCCGCATATGTTCACGAGCTCGAGCGCGGTAGAGTCAAAGAGACCACAGGTGAGCCCGAGCCCGAGGCCACTTGCCGAGCTCGGCTTCTGGCCAACGCTGAGAACTTGGTGCTCGCAAAGACAGGTGCTCGTGAGGAACGCGCTATAGCAATCGATGATGCTGCTCTCGGTCGTGTTGACGACGCCGAGCGCATGCAGCGTGAACGCAGCCTTGCCGACAGTGTCGACGAGGTTGGAGAACGTGGTCTGGGTAAAGCAGGTGCCGGTAGGTTGGCCGCTCTGCTGCAACTGGGACGACGTGGTCGCACTGGCACAGAGGGAGTCCACGGCGAGCTGGACAAGCTGGACGGCCGTAGGCGACAGGGAACGCTTGCGGGAGGATGTGTTTGAGTTGGCGACGATGGCACTGGCAACGGAGTCTTGAACCTGCGCGAGAGTGCTTCCGACAAAGATGAGGTCGGCGGGGAGCTTCAGTGCCGCGAGGATCTCGCTGTAAACCTCCAGATTCTCCTGGTTGAAGAGGCGCGAGGAAATAGAAAACACGGTGATCTCATCGAGCATAACCAAGGCATCACCGGTCGAAAAGTACGTTGCGAGGGCCTGCGCGAGATCCGGTGTGTACAATGAGTCCGCCGGCGAAACGTTTATCGGGCTGCTCGTGGAGATGTCGAGGAAGTCGCTGCTGTTGCCAATACTGTACAGGTGCACGATCTCTGACAGCCCGTTCTGCGAGCCGATGGTAACACTCAGTCGGTTGAGTCCATCGGGCAGGAAAGAGTTTAGCACGGGGTCGAGCTGCGGCAAAGCAATGATCTGCGCGCTGTTGCTGCCGATCTGGTCGTTCAGCTGGAACGAGAGAGGCGTCGAGTCCAAGTCGGCGGCGTACCACAGGCACGAAAACTGCACAATGTCGATCCACGCCGTAACGATGGACGAGTCGAGATTGTCGGTGCGCACGCACGAACCGGTAGGTGTCACGCCAATCTTGGTCGTGATGACAAACTGCGCAGAGTAGGGCGTGCTCCCGGCGAGGGTCAGAGTGACGTTGAGGCCATAGATGAGGCCAGTCTGTAGGGCCGTCGAGGACAGCTTGAGGTTAAACTGGCCCGTGGCGGACGTGGCGATGGTGTACGCGTCGGGCGAGGAAAACGAGGTCGGGAGGGCCAAAGTCGAGCTGTCCAGCGGGAGCTTGTTGACAACAAAGCCGAGGCCGAGCGAGCCGGCGTAGCCCACGTCCTGTGAGCCTGACGAGACCAGGACCGAGTACTCGTCCGAGCCCTGAGGTGCAGTGCAGGTGAGCGTGAGCTCTTCCCCCGGGTTGGGTTGGGTCTTGGAGAGGAAGCAGCCAAACTTGGGAGGCGCGGTGGTGGCGCTGATCTGCACGGCCTGCTTGGCGCTACCGATGCTGCCGATGGGCGAGACGACCCCCACAGAGATCAGCAATGGGAATGCAGTGGTCCCGGCGAGTTCATACAGCGAGATGGTTGGCGTGGACACGTTTGCAATGACGAGAGGGGTCTCGCCGTCCGTCGACAGGCAAGGCTCGCCAGTGGCGTCGTAGCATGCCCACGAGAAGACGTACCCGCTGTTGAGCTGGGCCGCCGACAGCAACCGGTTGGCCGAGATGTCCAGATCGAGGATCGTCACCACGGGCTGGACGAGGCTGGTGGAGGGCTCGGTGAAGAGGATGCCACCGACAAAGCCGACGTCGAGCGTCCCAGTCGACACGACTGCGAGGACACCCTGCGTTACGAAGAACACGGCCGGGTTGACCGAGTCTGTGAGGTTCAGCGTCAGCTGGTACGCATGGCCGGGCACGAGGCTGAACGACGGCAAGAGGAGATAGCTCAGGGTGGTCACCGTGCCTTCGGGCAGATTGGTCGCGAGTCCGGTGGTGAGGTCGGTGACGGTCCACTCGAGGTTGTACGGCGCAATGTTTGAGCACGGGTCAGAAATAGACGCCGCGTAGAAAATCTCCTGGTAGGCAAAGGCTTGGGCAAATGGCGACAGGACGACATGTGGGCCGTTTGTCTGGGCGACAGTGACACTGTGCACCCGCGTTGCCGAGAGACCGCATGCGTTGGTGATCGTGACCGTGAACTGGAAGGTTGCAGGCGCTTGCAGAATGCTCACGGGGATCGTGAAAGAGAGATCGCCGTTCTCACTGGCCAAAAGGACAATGCTGCTGATTGAATCGACGACGTTTTGGGCAGCTTCACCGTTGAGGTTGGTGGTGGCGAAGAACGCGGCCTCGTCAAACGTATACTGAATCGACAGCGGATGACGACCACCGAGGTTTTGCGAGCTGGCGATGGACAGAGTAAAGTCTTGTTCGCATGGGCTGACGACCTGTGGCGCCTCGATGGCCAACAGGGGTGAGGCGATGACGTCGCCCTCTGGGGGGTTGTCGATTTGGTACGTGCCAAAGGTAAAGTCGGAGAGGGGGGCCCAGACCTGGTTGCCGAGGACAGACGGAACAAACTGGAGGTACGACCCAGGCAGAGGCGCCGAATAACCAGACTCCTGCTCACTGATGAGCTGGTACGTGCCCAGTGTGTAGATGTTGGCCGAGACGGGGCTCGTAAACAAGACTGTGCAGTTATTTCCGTGTCCGAGCCAAGCGCCCTGGGGGATGGTGGGCTCCGTGACAAAGTACGTGTCACAGGTGCTCGGGCCGACCGGGGCGTTCGTGGGCCTGTCAAAGACGACGGCGATGCCGGCACAGTTGTCGAGCAGGTTGAGCGATTGCACCTTGGGACCGTGGATGTAGTAGGCGATCGTGAGGTTGTACGGCAACTCGGCCAGGAAGTGGACAGACCCGTAGACGTCGCCGTACGAGAGGTAGATGTTGACGATCTGTGTGTGGTTGAGCGTGGGCAAGAGGCAGTCGTACGACAGAGTCACGGCATTCCACGAGGCAGGCGTGGCGAGGTAGTCGAGCTGAAGGACAGGGTCGTACTGCACGCTTGCATCGCTGCTCGTACCGGGCAAAAACAGCGTAAAACAGGTGGGCGTGACGTCCAGCTCGACCGAGGCGTTAACGACCGAGTCGCACACAGGGTAGGCGCCATAGATGGATGCGATCTGATCGGGCGTGTCGATGTACGCCTTTGCCTGGTACACTGTCGGCTGGAAGACACCGTCGACCGCCACCGCCGTCAGCACGTCGTCCTCCGAGTAGAAGTAGCCAAAGGAAGTGCACGCGAGCCACTCTTCGCTTGGGTTGAATACCTCCACTGAGAACGCCTGGCACGTGTCGGCACCGCACATGTTGGGTGCGGTGGTGAGCCAGTTGATGACGATCGTCTTGTCCGAGACAACGTCCACCTCGGAGGGGTCGAGGATAACACCGTTCACCGCGACATCATGGTCGCTGCCAAAGCCTTCTCCGCTGATCGTGATGACATAGATCGAGGGTGGGTCGGATGCAGAGTTGTTGCAGCCAGGCGCGGGGAAAAACTGGGGCGCGATGACAATCGGAATCGAGCAAGAGGGGGTCGGCGTCGCCGAAGCCGTAGCCGACGGCGTCGCCGACTCGGTGGCACTCGCCGTGACAGATTCGGTAAAGCTCGCGGTGGCCGAGTTGGTGTTACTCTCGGTGGCCGATTGTGAAGCCGAGTTGGTGAACGAGGCCGTGGCCGACTCGGTAAAGCTCTCGGTAGCAGAGTTGGTGCAGCTTTCTGTGGCCGACGCCGTGGCCGACTCGGTGAACGAGCCAGAGGCCGAGTTGGTGTAGCTGGCCGTGGCCGATTCGGTGAAACTCACCGTGGCCGAGTTGGTGACACTCTCCGTGACCGACGCGGTAGCACTGGCCGTGGCGGACTCGGTGAAGCTGCCCGTGGCCGACTCAGTGAAGCTGGCCGTGGCCGACTTGGTAAACGAATCGGTCGCGGAGGCTGTCGCCGACTCTGTAAAGCTGGCCGTGGCGGACTCTGTAAACGAGGCAGTCGCGGATGCCGTGGCCGACTCGGTAGCGCTAGCCGTAGCCGACTCTGTGAACGAGGCAGTTGCAGACGCCGTGGCCGAGGCTGTAGCGCTTGCCGTGGCCGACTCGGTAAAGCTTGCCGTGGCCGACTGGGTAAAGCTGGCCGTGGCCGACTCGGTATAGCTGGCCGTGGCCGATTGAGTAAAGCTGGCCGTGGCCGTCTCTGTGAAACTGTCCGTGGCCGACTGCGTGGCCGACTGCGTGGCCGACTGCGTGTAGCTCCCCGTGGCCGACTCGGTGTAGCTTCCCGAGGCCGACTCGGTGGCCGACTCTGTGTAGCTTCCCGTGGCCGACTCGGTGGCCGACTCTGTGTAGCTTCCTGTGGCCGACTCGGTGTAGCTCCCCGTGGCCGACTCGGTGTTGCTTCCCGAGGCCGACTCGGTGTAGCTCCCTGTGGCCGACTTGGTATAGCTGGCCGTGGCCGATGCTGTAAAGCTGGCCGTGGCCGATGCTGTAAAGCTGGCCGTGGCCGACTCGGTGTAACTGACGGTGACGATCGTCGACGTAGCCGGAGGGATCGATGTGGTGTTGTGCGACTCTGGCGATCCGTAGTCCGACACGGGGTCGTAGCCACCTACAAGCGACAAAGTTAGCAACGGGTAAAAAGGTAACTCCAACGTACTGCGCTTGACAAAGAACTCGGTGCGCACACTGCGCAGGTAGCTCTGCAGCTCCTTGTTGGCAGTGGCCGGGATGGAGCGGTCGAGGTAAGGGCGGAGGAAACGCTCCTGGTTCTGCTTGAGGTTTGTCGTCTGCGACATGGAGTTGGCGTGCTGACGGTACCAGTGGAGAGGCTCGGCGATGGGCTCAATGATCACATCCCGCAGGGCTGCCTTGGCGAGGAACTCGTAGTCTTCGAAGCCAACACTGTGGTCGGTCGTGAAACCACCAAGGTTCCTGAACACGTCCTTGCGAACAAGCATGTTGGAGTCACCAAAGCAGTTCTCAAACAGGCCGACAAGTCGAGCCGCGCCTAGCGGGATGAATCGTCCTGTCGACGACACGTCCGTGGGGACATCTTGACCTGTTGCGGGTGAAAAAAAAATTAAAAAAATACGTTCGGT
>Ga0302226_10002350_pt1 | contig 13536 bp, 22 predicted proteins | sample II_Palsa_E3_3_FD_193524 | JGI IMG/M metagenome (GOLD analysis project Ga0302226, IMG submission 193524) | Peat permafrost microbial communities from Stordalen Mire near Abisko, Sweden - II_Palsa_E3_3 | ecosystem: Environmental > Terrestrial > Soil > Palsa > Peat permafrost | place: Sweden...
TGCTCTGACGACTGCTAAAATAACAGACAAAGACACCGTCGGCGGGACCCCGTGTTTTTTTTTTTTCAGCAGAAAAATAAATACCCTTGCGTGATTGTCTGATTGCGTGGCGACGGTATTACGACATGGCCTCAATGCTATTACAGCCGGTCCTCCCGGTCCTCTCCAAGCAAGGCGCGAATGCGGAACAGGTATTGTGCGGAAGAAGTCTGGTTTTTTTTTTTTTTTTGCGGAGTGATAGTGCAATTTACACTCCACTGAAACGGGCAAATCGGTTTTGGGGAGAGTGGCTTTTGGGTTATAATGAGGGTCCCCCTTGCTCGGGTGTGTTGGGGACAGTGGGCTCTTTCTCTGTTCAAAAATTTAAGTTTTTTCTTTTTTTTTTTTGACTTGCTTTCAAACGGACATTTTGCTAATTACGCGCGCCATGTAATTATTCAGCTCCGCGACCTGTGGAAGCTCTTCACCAAAGTCAAGGACAACGTCGAGAATGGCCGTCGTCTCGAAAACTTGAGCTGGAGGTAACGATGCTTTTTGTACGATTTGTTTTGAAATTTTTTATATTTTAGGTTGTGGTACCGTTCAACGACCGCTGTCGCTGGTTCGCCCCCGCGTGCTGATGGCTCGCTCTCCAACTTTGTCTCGGAAATTTTCTCGTCACCTCCGACCACTGCCGCTGCGGGCAAGGCTGCTGGAGCAACAGCAACAAACAAGGTCGAGAATATTGCCCGCGATGCGCCTCCGCAAACCACTGCCCTGTGCTCGGTCATCTCCAAGACCTCGACCGTCGTGGCCGCTGCCACCGCTGCTACCACCTCTGCTGCCCGCTCCTCCAAGCCCTCCTTCTTCATCAACGACGCGTCCTCCAGCGAGTCGGACGAGGACGACCTTCCTGCAACCCGTGCCACGACTGCAACCAAAGCCACCGTCACCGTCGCCCCCGCCCCTCCGGTTTTGAGGGCGCCTGTTCCCACCCGCTCTACATCGACGACCAACGCTGCCGCTGCGGCCGCCTCCACGGCGGCTGCAAACGGCCACATCCGCATGGTCCGTCGGGACCCCATCCTGCGTAACCAGCAGCCGAGCCAGCCTCAGCAGTCCCAGTCGCAGCAGGAGCCGTCGTTGTTTTGCCGTAGCGACATCTCGACCCACATACCCAAGTGCTCGTCGCTGTCGAATCTGATCAAAAAGGAGTCTTCCCCCGCCAAGCCGTACTACCTGCAGCCTTTCAAGGGCAACACCTCCCTCGCGTCCTCGTCTTCTGGCCCCGCTTACGCAGCTCGGCCTATACCGACGTCCGGCAATCAAGGTGCAGCGGCAACAAGCAGGTTACTAGAGTGCAGCGAGAGCTTGCGACAGGGCCTTCTCCTCGACCGCAAATCGATTTTTAACTTTGGCGACTCTGCTGCAGCCCCCACAAACAGGACCACGGGCTTCACCGCTGCATCGGCATTACCACCGGGGGAACAGAACTTGGCCATGCTGGAACCACTCTGGTGAGAGGGTGTAACTTGCTTTAAAATTCTTTCTTTTCTCTTTTCTTAACATGAAAAAAAAAAATTCATTCTCCCCGCCTCTGTCTCCTGCCCTCACACCCTCACCAAAAGTACTATTTAAATGTAAAAACGTAGCCACAACACAGGCGAAAGTTAGTGAGTGTTTTGCGGTTAATAACGTATACGTAAAAAAAAACACGGGCCAATTTTTCGATTCACTTTCCACCCGGTCTGAGGATGGACGAGGAGGAAGCGCGGGACAAGGTCACGGAGCAGATCGAAGAGGTGCGTCAGTTGCTCCCCCTCCTTCCAACCTATGAACTAAGCCAAGCTTGTTTCGTTAGCTGACTGTTTCGTTGACGGTGCTGTTCAAGACACTCACAGAGCAAGTCGGCAAGGTAACCCATTGGGGCTGCATGGATTTCGAAGGAGTATTGATCGATGCGATTTGGTGCAGGTGAATGAACTCGCGCGGCTGGCAGAGACGCACGGAAAGGTCTTTGGTGCGTGGGATACGTTTCTGCAAAACGGCGCGGACAAGTTCAGACCACTCGAGTGAACCGCGTTCGCTGTTTATTTTTTTGGGCGGGGGCAAGTGGATCTGAGGCAGTGTACAACATGCCACTGGCAGTGATCGTCAACTGCTTATTGACATTGTGCACAAATTTTCTAACGATTTTTATGGTCGACTAAATTAGTCTACTTACGCCGCTCAAACGTGGACGAGAACAGGGTTGCGGCATCGGTGATGGTGTGCCCTAGCGACGACTTGCGCCCGATGTGCTGGAACAGTGAGGGCGTCCACGTGTAGTCGGCCACGTTCCATTCCTCCAGAGCCTTGAACACGTACGTGTCGGTCATCCTGGCGTCGATCTGGCCGTCGCCGTTGCTCGCGATCTGGTCACGGAGCCGCGCGGCCGCGGTGCGGTCAAACATGAGGGCCTGCGAGCAGCACGTCCCGTGGATCGTTGGGCGCAGACCGGCCTGCTGCGGGACCAGGTTCTGCCGCCCGATCGAGTGCACGAGCAGTAGAGCATACAGCGCCACCACAAGGGCAACGGCCAGGGCAACGGCACCAGCGACACGCGATGACCCCAACCAATAGCGCACGGAAAAGAACACGACCACAGCTATGACGGCAAAGACGGTGCCCAGCTGGAGAAAGGTCTCGGTGTCGTAGCCAAAGCCGCGGTAGGCATCACTGGCAAACAGGCGCACCATGAACGGGCCGCCGATGAGATTGCTCTCGCGCAGGGCCACGGGGATCTCACGGCGCATGGCGTCGACCCAGTGCCCGTCCGCCGAGGGGATCGCGTCATCCTCCAGCACCACAATGAGCTCTGCACCCGTGGCGAGCCCGTAGGCGAGTGCAGCGGCAAAGTCGAGGTTCTCCTTGACGGGCTGTGGGGGCTTCTCCGTATCGGGCCTCCAAAAGGGCCTCGTGGCACGCAGAGCTTCCACCAGCCGCGAGCTGTTGTGGCGATAGAGCACGGGCACAGTCCCTGCCCACCAGGCGACCTCGGCATTGTGCAGCACCACGTGTTGTGGCTCAGGTTGTGCTGGCTGCTTGAGCATGTCGACGTTAAAGAGCGCAATGTGTGTTCGGTGTGCTGCGCCATCCACGTCCACGCCCACGTCCACGGCCATCGCGCCCAGCATCAGGGACATCATCGTGAGCGACACGACGGGCTGGACACGGGCCGACGACACGACGATTATGCACAGGTCCGTCATGGTCGCCGCTGCCGCCTCCTTGTCACAGCTGGTTGTAAGGGGGGCATGTGCAGCTGCGAGACCTTGTCCGCTGCTGATGCTGCTGTCGTTTTCCACGTGCATCGCATCGAGTGCGCACTGGGCCACGTTGTGTGCGGCCCGTGGCCAAGGACCACTGCTGGAAAAGGGACCTCGTGCCACGACGAGTTGCTTGTATGCCAGCCTGGGGAGGGCGAGGACCAGTGCTGGTGCCGTGTACGATGTCGTGTTGAGCTGGCTTATCAGGGCGTTGGTGGCACGTTGCTCGGCTGCCTCTGCGGCCGCCTGTGCTGTGTTCGCTTGGCCGGGGTGGCGGACGAACCATCGCGAGTGGGGCGAGCCGGAGTAGTGCCACACGGCCAGCTGCCACACCACAAACAGCAGCACGATCAGCGACACAAACAGCGAACACAGGGTGCGCGGGGTTGGCTGGGTCATGGGCAAATGGTGGGCAGCGTTGAAATAGGGTGGCAAAGAGAACGCCGGCCACGTGGATCAAACATTAGCTACCGCTGACCGGTCTCTTTCAAAAAAGGTATGGCATCACAAAGTCTGTCGCGCTAGTGGGAATGGGAGCCCTACAGGAAGTGTGTGTGTGTGTGGGGGGGGGGGGGGAGCTAGGTGGGTGCAACGAGGAACAGAGAGGTCACAGACGGGCGAGCAGGTCTGGATTGCAGCGGATTGAGGATGGATTGGATTGGGCGATTGGGCGATTGAGGATTGGTCGAGGAGTGGTTGAAATTACAAAGTGGGTTTTTTGGGCCAACCAGCCCTCTCCAGGGCGGGCAGGTGCTGCCTTTGAACGTGGCACTGCTCTATACTCTCGGCTTTGCACGGAATTGACAGAAACTAACCCTTGGGATTGCATTGCAGGTTGAACTAAATGGCCACCAAGGTTGCCCCCGCTGGCTTCAAGGTCGTCCCTGTCAAGGGCCCCAAGAACGGCGAGACCCGCCAGGTAATTTGAGTTGCCTGCGGCCCCTCCGTCGTCGCTCGCTGTGTATAACAAAGTCTGCTTTTTGGATGTAGGTCCCCATCAAGAAGCAGTCCCGCTTCTACCCCACTGAGGACGTCAAGAAGGCCATCCCCCGCCCCGCGTTCCAGAAGCCCGCCAAGCTCCGCAAGTCGATCACCCCCGGCACCGGTATAAGACAAGCCGGGCGACAGCGAAAAGGGCGTGTGCTAAAATGGGTGTCGTTTGGTTTTTTGCAGTCCTCATCCTCCTGTCGGGCCGCTTCCACGGCAAGAAGGTCGTCTTCCTGAAGCAACTCGCCTCGGGCCTCCTCCTCGTCACTGGTCCCTTCAAGATCAACGGTGTCCCCCTCCGCCGTGTCAACCAGGTACAGCCCGAATTCACAAGCGTGTTCTGGTTTTTCTCATTGCATTTATTTTTATTATTATTTTTCGCTGCGCGTGCCCGGGCTGCTTGCTGGATTGCATTTTATATATTTGGAATCGGAATGCTGCTGCTGCTTGTCATTCGTCCGCTTTTGGAACAACAAATGCGTCGTCTTCGCTGTGTGAAAAAAAACAAACAAACTACGACTTCAGGCCTACGTCATCGCCACGTCGACCAAGATTAACCTCACTGGTGCCATCGATGCCAAGTTCGATGACAAGTACTTCAAGGCCCCCGCCCAGAAGAAGAAGACCCAGGAGGAGCTCGTTGCCTCGTCAAAACAGGTAATGAATAATTTCCTTGCATTTTGCGAGTTTCTAAACAACACCAAAAACACACAGACCAAGGCCGTCGTCGCCGCTTCCCGCGTTGCTGACCAGAAGGAGGTCGACAAGCTCGTGATCGAGTCTGTCAAGAAGGTCCCCTACCTCAAGGCATACCTCAACGCCTCGTTCACCCTCACCAAGGGCCAGTTCCCCCACGAGCTCAAGTTCTAAATCTGGAAGAAAAGAATAAAGCCACCAAAATATTACTGTATCTGTGAGAGTGTGTCTTGTTTTTTTTTTTTACCATTCTGTCTGGTCGACTTGTGGACTATTTTTAGACCCGGCCAAGCGAAATGGACCCTGTCACGGACGAGATCGAGGTCGTCGTCAAGTCCCCTAAGGGCGAGAACCAGCCCATCAAGATCAAGCTGTCGAGCCCGCTCATCTACTTGAAGCAGGTACGGTGCCGCGAGCCCTATTGCGGGGTCTAAACGAGGGGCAACAACCACACACAGCAAGTCTACGACAGGTTTGGGTTTCCACCTGAAAAACAGAGGCTACTGATGACGGGCGAGGAGCTGGAGCCCGACACGGCGAGCGTGGGCTCGCTGGGGCTCAAGGAGGGCGTAACGCTGTATCTCGCTGTACGGCTGGGCACGCCCCCACCGGCAAGCAGCGGCCAAACGACCGTGACGACGCCAAACAGCAACGCTGGATTGCCGGCTGGCTGGGAGATGCGTGTGCTGCCTGACGGGCGCAACTTTTTTGTCAACCACAACAACAGGACAACACAGGTGACGGCTATTGAAAGTTGTGCGTGGGCGTTGTTTTTTCTAACAGTGGGCTGTTTGCAGTGGAACGATCCCCGATCGGCACCCGTTCATGTACCTGCCATTCCGGCCGCTGGTTCCCAAGGGCTGCCTGCTGGATGGGAGAAGCGGATGACGCCGCAAGGGCAGATGTACTATGTGAACCACACCACCAAGGCGACCCAGTGGAATCCGCCGACGAATTAAAAAAAAATGTTTTTTTTTTGGTATAATTTTTACAATCGAGGAACCATAAGAGCTTTGTTGGATCATGACGATGACGAAGCAGCTGTTGACGACGGAGAGGGCACACTCTGTGCAATTGCTAAATAAATAAATAAAAAAGATTTGGGGGAGCTCAGTTGCTTTAAAACAGAGAAACACGCGAATCGCACCCGTCATTAGCGCTGAAAAGCTGCGCACAAACGTGTTGTACTCGTCCTCAGAGAATTCATCTGGGCTGAACAGGGACCGTTCGTAATAGTCGACAAATATTTCGGCGTGAGTCCTGGGCAGCGCAAACTCGACCGCCAGCATCTCCACATACTCGCGCACACTATGAAAATCGTCACGCTGCATCTCTGGCTTCCTCAGCACCGCTGCCCCCTCTGTTGCCATGCAAATTATTACACTTTTGAACGGCACTTAAATACGTACCCAATACTACGTGCGACATCGCGATCCCCTGCTTAAAGTACACGAGCTCTGTATCCGTCCCTGCAGCGTTACATGTTTAGCAGGTGCCAGTGCACGTACACAGTGGGCCGTTACCTGGCTTGCCCCAACCCATTAGCTGCGACTGATCCAACCGTGGCGGAATGTCCACCGCGAGGGCGCGACTGAGCTCGCCCGTGATCTTCTCGTGCATGTGCTGTGCGCCGTGTCATTGTTAGGGCACCGCACAAACGGCCAATAACGTACGCTAGGGACGTGGTAGCTCTGGATGGGCACGTAGTCCTTGGGCACCTCTGCCAAGGCATACCTTGTCGACACCAGCCGCGTACTGATGATGAGGATTGCGAGTCCAAACTGCACCAGCAACGCGTTTAGCCATACGGTGCCACCACCACCTCCTCCACCACAGACAGTACCTGCACCGCGTAGGCCGTGATGAGGATGTACTGATTTGTTGACGTGAATATCTCCTGGCCCGTTATGACAAAGCACACTGCCGCGCCCAGGACGAGCGTGATGATGAATACCGTGTTGATCCGCGACTGTCCGCGCCGTAACCTCGGTCGATGTGCCGGCAGGGCAGCTGCACTGGCCTGCGACGTCAGCGGCATTGCGACTCGCCTCGAAAAAAAAAAGTAGACGGACGTAACGTAATGCGTACACCACTGTACGTGATCCGTGCAGGAGGCGAAATTCCGCAGAAAGACGATGCCGCAGGGCGAAGCGCTGAGCAAGGAGGAGGAGGAGGCGCGCAGCTCGGAGCTGATCGCCAAGTTGCTCGCCAGCGACTACGGGGCTGGCGGATGGGACGCGTACAGTGCTGGCGGTCATGGCGACGACGACGACTTTGACGGGGCCGGTGCAGACGACGACGACGACTACTCGGAGGACTACAATGGCAGCGGCGGCAAGAAGACCTCGGCGGCAGGTAGCACGGGTGCAGGTGCTCGTAAGGGGGGTATGTAGTGTGTGTTGGTCTTGGACTGGAAGGCGGGAGTGGACGACGGCCCCAACCATCTCACTCTTTTGCAGCCAAGTCATCCACGAACGCCGCCGCTAAGAGGAAGCCGACCAAGGTTGCCGTTGCACCTCTGGCCAGCAGCATCCCTGGCGACAACCCTCCGGCTGCTACGGCTCTTGAAGCCAACGGCGACAACAACGGGCTGGTGAAGGGACCCTGGTCCACCGAGGAGGAGGCCCGATTCCTCGAAGGCCTGGAGCTGTTTGGTCGCAGCTGGCCAGAGGTATATCGTACCTAACGCACACACGCGAATCCCACGCGGATCTGACATCCAATCCAGCTGGCTGCACATGTCAAGACGCGCGATGCCCAAACCATCAGATCCAAGGCGCAAAAGCATTTCATCAAGCTCTTCCGCGCCAACCAGCCCCTGCCCGCCAAGGTCAAAGAGTCGGGCGAGGGATACACGCTCTCTGGCAAGCCGCTTGACCCGCACTCGGCCTCGGCACGCCCATACCTGCGTCTGCAAGAGGATCCCAATGCTCCTCCCGCTCCGCTGAAGACCAAAGAGAATATGGCCGACGATGGGCCAAAGCGCAAGAAGCGGAAGGACTCCAAGGGTGAAAAGATCGCCGCCGAGTCCGAGGCGGCATCGGCCGATGTTTCGATGAACGTGAGCGAGGAAACGGCGGAAAAGGATAAGCTTGTGGTTACTGTTCTGGCACCGACAGTACGTAGCGACTACTCTCGTGAGCGTTTGCGGCGCAACAACATCAAGCCCGCCGGATCCTACCTGAGCAGCCTCGAGCAGCAGTATGCAACCGTTGAAAATTCAAAAATCGTTTGCTTTACTGGTTTTTTTTTTCACCTCAACTAGGGATCAACATGCCATGTTCAAGTGCCGCCACTACGCGGATCCGCAGTCTGGCAACACTTCCTCCCAGCCCTTTAATGTGACTGTGAATCCCACTGGTGCATCAAAAATGGCAAAATATATTTCGGTATTAAAAGAAATTTCTTTTTTGTTTTGTTTTGTTTTGTGTTTGCAGTGCTCCTCGTATGCGACATCCACGCGCACCTGGTGGCGCATGAAATCATAGGTTTTTTGGCGGGTACCTGGAACGCGCAGACAGGCGGTATCTCTCTATGGAAGAAACCTTGGAAAATTATTTATTGTTATTTTTTTCCCCTTCTTCGTAGACCTTCACGTCGAGGAGGCATTCCCATGCAACAGCATCGTCTCTGGACCCGACAATGTGGAGATGGACCCCGAGTCGGAAATGACAGTGCGAAACGCGATCTTTGAGAAGAATCTGTTTGTGGTTGGGTGGTACCACTCCCACCCGTGGTTTGAGCCGCACCCATCGCGTGTCGACCTCGAGAACCAGTCACGATACCAGAGCCTTTTCCACGACGACGAGTCCAACAAGGATCCCTTTGTGGGCCTCATCGTCGGTACCACAAACAGAAACAATTACCCTTTTAAGAGTAATGGTAGGTACGTACGATCCACGTCTTCCCACGTCCGAATCGGTGATTACCACGTTCCACATACCTCCGTCGACGATCGACCAAGGCGAGCCAAAGGCCCTGCGCCTGTCGATCCAGTTTGACGCAGCCTGGTCCCTTTCGAGTGCTACTCCCGCTCTGGTAGCAAAAATAATTTGTTTTTCGTCGGTTCCTAAAAATGGACCCCCAGATTGCTGCAATCCATTTTGGCGCCAGTCAACAAAATAAGACGCGGCTGCAGGAGCGCTGGCGCGCCGACAGTGACGACAGCAAGCTGGAAAAGATGATCAAGTCGCTGCGCCTACGTGTTTACAACTGGACCGCGTCGCTCGGCGTCAACGAGCCCATCAGCCTCAACAGCCCCTTCCCCGATCCCGCGTCCTCATCTTCGGAGGATGCCCCGCCTCCCACAGCCGCAGCGATCGCCTCCATTGCCGCTCATTTGTCCCAGGAGGCAGTCGTCAAGCTCGCCAGCGAGCAGGAGGCGGTTCTGTCCTCTTTAGAAAAGTTGATTCTAGATCTCTCATTGTGACCATGGCTCGGACTGAAGTACTGTGTAACTCAGAAAAAAGAGACAAGTAACCATTGATTTTCAAGAAACACCTCAGTGCTTCTTCGATTTGGTTGCCGGAGACACGGCCGGGCTCTTGGGAGCTCCCTTGTTCTTGGAGGGCGTCTGAGGGGCCTGCTTAGTCTCCTGCGGCTTGGGCGCGGCGTCCTTCTTGGTGTCCTTTTTGCCGCTGTCTGAAGAGGCGGGTGCCTTGCCCCTGCCAAAAGTGTTTTTTATTTATTTGTATTACTATTTCGAGAAAGAGCCCGTACCAGTACAGGACGATCTGGAGGGCCAGCAGGAAGTTGATGACGGCGCCGGCGAGGAAGCCGGCGAGGATGACGGGGTCATTGACTTCCTGAATGGTGGTGAAAACACGTGCAAGGGCGCCGAGGGAAAAGAGGATGGTCGTGATGGCCGAGAGGTTTCCGGTGGAGCCCTGCGAGTAGTTGAGGTAGAGCTGGGGCAGCTTGCTGGCGTTGATCAAAACAATGCTGCCGTACTGGAGGACAAACAGGATTTCCTTGGACACGATGGCCTCTTCAAAGAGGACGTAGACGAACGCGGCAATGACGACGGGGAAGATCGCAAAGGCAGTCAGGTTGGGCTTTGACTTTTTGGCGGCCGTGCCAAACCAAAAGATGAGCGAGACAATGATCGCGTCCTGCAGGGCGATGAACACGGTCTCGCCATAGGTGCTGAAGGGATACTGGTTGCGGTAGTTGTACGCGGCCGAGACGATGTAGCAGAGCAGACCGAGCACGACCGACTCCAGGCTCAGTCCCTTTTGGTGTCGTCGTCGTATTTTTTGACGGTTACAAATCAGCAAGACTGGCAGTTGCTGATTTCTTACCTGGGCGCTCTGCTTGCTGAGGATCACGTACACTTGCGGCAGCTTGACCAGCGGCCCGCTCACGAGCATGACCAGCGACAGCAGCTTGCTCAGGAGGAGCTTGAGGCAGTCAACGTCGGCTTTTTTTGGGGGGGTCATGCACAGTCAGCAGTTGATGGTGCTTACTGAGGTGGACGTCCACAAAGAGCGACTCGTAGCACTGCGACCCCGCGAGGAGATCTTTGGCGTAGTGGAGGCCGGGCACGTGCGGGAACACGTCGCGCAGGACTCCTTCGATCTGCTCGAGTGCCATAGTGGTGGTGGTGGTGGTCAAAGTGGTGATCCGAAGTGATGTCCTTGGAAGGCACACTCCACACAAATTAATTTCTTCTGATTGCCGATGCACAGTGCTGGGTTGACCGATTGTACGCACGGACTCGGATCCAGTTGGACGTGCACATTTTATTACAATTTCAACATGAAAAAAAAGTTGCTACGAGGAAGGGATAAACTTGCGAAGCTTGCAGAGACACTCGGAGCAGTACCATTTGCCCTTGGGCTGTGTTGTCAGTCCGACGCACTGGTAGTGGAACCACTCGTACGGGCACTATTTTTTTTAAGAAAAATATTTTTTAAAAAAAATAAATTTTACTTTGACAAGAAAATAATAGCGCACAGGGTTGGTCTTGCTGTTGTTGTCGCAGGCAATCATCTCGCCAAAGGAGATTTGCTGGCAGATGCAGTACAACGGCTCATTCGGGTCCACGGAGCCCTCTCCCTGGTCGTCGAGTTCCCCCTTCCTACTGTTCCAGAGAAAGAAAAAAAGTTAACTTGTACATTTTCTTCTTGGTGCTTTACTTTTTCTTTTGCATCGGCTTGGGGCTCTCTTCAAAGAGAGGTGCTTTGCGTTCTGTCGTGACCGAAATAAGAATATGCACAACGAAACGCCACGTACTCTGCGTTCGTTTGTCTTCCAAGCCCGCTCGCTCTAGCCTTTGTTTCTCCTCCTCCATCTCGATTTCAAACTGTTTGAGGTCGTGGTCCAGTCTCTTGATGTGTTTGGTAAACTAATGAGAGAGAGAGAGAGAGAGAGAGGGTGAGAATATTCATGGCACACACCACCCCCACCCCCCAAAAAAAGAGAAACAACGTACGATTTCGTAGCAGATTGTGTCCTCGTTAACCTTTTCGTTGATTTGCTCCAACGCCTGGTTGTATTCGGTGCGGACCTTCAGCGGTTCTTGTTCAAATCCATCCACCTTGCCCTGCTGCTTGGTGCTCTTAAAGTACCCCGTCGCGTGGCGCACTGCATTTCGCCGTTGCTCTGCGTGTCAAAGCAGAAAAAAAACACATCAACGTGCTTTTCGCCTTGTTCGCCTTTACCGTAAAAGCTCACGTCCTTTTCCTTGACATCGTCCAGCTTGGCGCGCACGTCGCGCGGGAGGTCCAGGATGGCTGGAGATGGTCCAAGTCAATGGGATAGCAAACCCAAAGGGAACAACGTACACTCGACAAAGTCCTCGAGGAAGAGATGGGCCATGAATTTGCGAAAAATGGCGTACCATTTTAGGGACGCGGAATGCCCCCCAAGCGCTCTTCGACCGCGCGAAAACCGCTGGGTAACTTGTTGCCTTGTATATTCTTTTGGCTCACGTTCCCCTTCTTGGCAGCCAAGCAGACCAGTCGGCTGGCGTTCCTGCACGGTGCGCTCACACAGGACATCCGGCTGCTGGTGAGCGAGTTCTGCAAGGACGGCAATGCGCTCGATTTCGAGACGTTCAAGACGGTCTGGGCCAGCCTCGACTTTGGCCTCGTGCACTTGGGGTGCCGCGAGCAGTACGATCGCGGGCCGTACATGGACATGGTCTTCAACGTGATCATCGGTACAAGAAACGCGCGCAAGAGAGATAAAACCTCATTTGTTACATATGCACAAAAGAACTGCTGTTCCTCGGTCGCCACTGGCCCTTCCGTGTCGGTCTGATTTTTGCCCTGTACATGGTCCACGAGACCCAGCCCTCCTCCTTCCCCAAGTCACTCATCCGCATGACAACCGGTATCAACCACCCGTTCTGGTCGCTTTTATTTTAACACGGAACTCGTTCACAGCATCCTGGCGAGAAGTCCAGTGGATCGAGCAGGCCGCGCTGCGGTTGAGGCAGTGGGATGTCGTGCATGTGTGCCGCAAATTGCGGCAGTCCAATTCCTACCACTTTTGCCTCTGGTCTGGCGCATCGGCGGCGCGGGAGGCGCCCGAGCTCGTGCCGGCGCAGGGCATCCGAGACGACACGTATTGTTTTCCTGGACAGAATATGCTTGCTCAACGCCTGTTGCATGTTAGGGTACACAACGAGTTTGCCGAGCTCGAAAACGAACTGGTGGCACGCGACCTCGGCGGATTGGGCAGGCCGCACAGCCTGCTGCAATTGAAGTCGGTTGCGGCCGAATACTACGAGAGTCGACAGGCGCTCGAGCAGGCACTGCAAGTCGTCTCCAACGAGCGCGCCATCTCAGAGGCCTTCAAGCTGCGCTCTGCAGCTGCGTCCCTCGCCCAGAGCTTCCAAGACTTCCCTGCTGACCTCCACCGCGACATCAATACATTTATGCAGGGCCGGCTGGACCAGTGGGTTGCGCCGCTCGAATCCCCCAAGCGATTCACACAGCAGCTGCTCGAACACGCACAGCCCGGACAGGAGGCTGGACTAAACGGGAGCAGCGGCAACGCTGCTGCGTCAAACGAGAGCCCGGTCGCTTCCTATCCCGGCAGCCCAACCAACGTGGATGTTTCCAGTCCTTCTGCTGCATCCATTGTGCGCGACATGCCGTCCATCAGGGGACTCCGTAAGTGGCGGCCTTAAAAAACAAACGAAAGAAAAAAAATAACCCTCTGTTTTTGTTTTTTTTTCCTTTCAGACGGCGCGTCGACCAAGCGGCCTTCTTCGCAGCCGAGTACGCCACAAGGCCGCACCCCCTTTGTCGACAATAGCCCGTTCCGTCCGTCGTCTGCGTTGGCAGCCTCGTCACTCTCTGCAACGTCGACTGGCCCAGACGCTCCGTCGTTTAGGGCACCGGCGAAGCGCAGGAGGTCGCAGTCGCCCTCCAAAAAATCCAGCGACGCTGCGTCCGGCTCACCGTCCAAGAAACGGAGAAAACCTGCAAAGAAGGGCAAGGCGAAGGCGCACGACGACTCGAACGACGACGATGATGACCATGCTTTCGACGATGAAGAACAGGCTGACGACGACGAAACCAGCGGAGGCGACGACGATTCGACGTGCGCCATGTGT